>Ga0207006_1117_pt1 | contig 15523 bp, 13 predicted proteins | sample Alteio_BWMinCont_84_FD_153497 | JGI IMG/M metagenome (GOLD analysis project Ga0207006, IMG submission 153497) | Enriched cells from forest soil in Barre Woods Harvard Forest LTER site, Petersham, Massachusetts, United States -... | ecosystem: Environmental > Terrestrial > Soil > Temperate forest >...
CCAGGGGAAGGTCAGTTTTAGCTTGGATTTAGACAATTTTCCTTTGATTTTTGCGTATTCTTCCAAGGTAAGTTGTTTAGCTTTTTTGGATGTGGTGGATTTTTCCGGCATATTTCATTTAGTATATCATTGACGGAAAACAGCTGCAATAAAATTGAATTAAAAATGGACCTTTAGATTTTAATTAATTATAAATTTTTTGTTAAGATTTTTTATTTTGGCTTAAACATAGCAAACCCAGTAAGTTAGGAGATTAAAAAATTATTCCATTTTGATTTGCTTTTTAGGAAATATGTTTTAAACTATAAATAGAGAAAACGCTTGCTATCTTTTGACCCATAAAATTTCATAAAAAATAAGGTTTATGTATGTGCGCTCTTGCTAATCAACGATCAGAAGCCAGATATAATTGCGCTGTGCCTGTGGAAGGTAAGGAAGGTTCCGTATTTGACCGGACTAAAACTTTGGATATCAGCCGGCATGGGATAGGGTTTTTGTCTTCACATCCCATCGGGATCAATCAAAAAATAGCACTGGAAATAGTCATTAAGCCAAACACAGAACCTGTTATGGTCATTGGAGTTGTGAAATGGGTGCGCAAACTTGATGGAACCTCTGACCAATACCGTGTGGGAATGGTTTTTTCAGAGGTCATTGCGGGTTCTTCCACCCGTCTGGATAAATATTTAACTTCAAAACGTTGGGAATAGCAATCTTTGACGGAAGTCCCGCTTGGGGAGCAGCGGCAAGCGATGGAACCCAGGAGATAGGCCGACTTTGCCAACAACCCCGCAGACGACAGAAGAACGGAGAGTATTTGAGCGTTTTTCCGCCCGTTTTCCCGTAAAATTTAAAGATACGCGCAAGGATTACGGGACCGAAGTTTATTTACGCGACGCATCCGCGCAAGGCATACGTATATTGACCAAGGAACGCCACTTTTTAGATGATCACCTTGCATTGGAAGTTGAATTACCGGATGGCGGAGAACCGATGGTATTAAGCGGCCATGTGGTTTGGGTAAAGCTTTTAAACTTGTCTTTGTGGGACATCGGGGTCCAGTTTTTCCAAGTGGATTTTCTCAAAATGCAACGTCTTTTTAAACTCACCGAAGACAACGCCTTGTAAATACCAGCCGAAAAGTTTTATGCCTTCAGGTCCATTCTACACATACTTACCCGATGGAGTGAGTTTTACCTCTGGTCCAGCAGCTGCGATAAAAACCATCTACGCGCCTTTATGCGGCTGTGATGCCATGAGTGTCAAATCCGCCATCACCCCTTTTTTAAGCGGGGACATTAAAATTGATAAATTTCATTACCTGACCAAACCCGTCTCCCGTGAAGATTTACGGAACCCTTCGCGCGAATTTTTCATTTTCATCAAAGATAAGGGCGTTTTTAGTTTATTCCGGGAATCCGCGCCTGATTCATCCACCGTTGAAATCGGGCCATTATGGCATAAGCTCAAGCGGGCACATCCATCGGTTGGATTGGAAATAAGCGCGATAAACTTCATTCCCGTGCCCGGCGAAAATGTTGAGCTGATGCAAGTGACGGTCAAGAACATTTCAAGAAAATCGGTTACCTTTACACCGACGAGCGCCATTGCCCTGTTTGGCCGCAGTTTGGCCAATAAACATGACCATGAGCATGTGACAGCCCTTTTAAACCGTGTCAGGCAAATGCCCGAGGGAGTGTTGATGCAAACAACCATGGCTTTTAATGAGGAAGGCCATCGGCCCAGCCAAGTTGTTTATTATGTGTATGGTTGCTCTCAAGAAAAATCAGGCCCCGCCGCAGGCGGGGCAGGCGGCCTCACAGGTACTTTTCCGACGGTGGACAGTTTTTATGGCGATGGAGGCTCCATGCACAGGCCCCGGGCGGTTTTTGAAAACCACCAACCGGCTGTGCTTGGGTCCCAGTTGCTCAACGGCAAAGAAGTGGTGGGTGCTTTGCGTTTTAAAGAAACCACTCTTAAATCCGCTGAAAGCCGGTCGTTTATCGTGGCTATCGGTTGCGAACCGGATGAAGCTAAAACCAAAGGAACATTCGGTCTTTTTAATTCTGCCGATAAATTTGACCGGGCCCTGAAAGCCAATAAAAAATATTGGTCGGATAAAATTTCTTCCATCGTTTTCAGCACAAGGGATGATGGTTTCAATTCCTGGATGCGATGGGTCACCCTGCAGCCGGTCTTGCGCCGCATTTTCGGCTGTTCGTTTTTGCCTGACCACGATTATGGTAAGGGCGGCCGGGGCTGGAGGGACATTTGGCAGGATTTATTGTCGCTGATCCTCATCGAACCTAACCTGGTACGGCAAGATTTGATCAATAATTGCGCGGGTATCCGCATTGATGGCAGCAATGCCACCATCATAGGAATCACGCCCGGTGAATTTTTGGCAGACCGCAACGCCATCACCCGTGTGTGGATGGACCATGGGGCTTGGCCTTTTTTGACCATACTGCTTTATATTGACCAGAGCGGGGACTTTGATATTTTGCTGCAACACGTCAGTTATTTCAGGGACCCGCAATTGTCGCGCACCCATGACAAAGATATCGGATGGATCAGCCAATGCGGCCATCAATTGCTGGACAAAAAAGGGCATGTGTACGAAGGGACTGTCCTTGAACACCTTTTGGTGCAGCATTTGACCCAATTTTTTAATGTCGGGGAACACAATATCATCCGCCTGGAGAACGCCGATTGGAACGATGGCCTGGACATGGCGGCAGCCCGAGGCGAGTCGGTCGCGTTTACGTCACTTTATGGCGGGAATTTATTGGGCCTCGCCGGTCTTCTTGAAGACATGGCCGCTGTCAAAGCAGTGGAAAAAATACGTATAGCCAAAGAGCTTTTAATTTTATTGGACACTTTAAGTGATAAGGTCAATTATGATGACCAACATGCCAAACACAATCGTCTATTCGGTAAATATTTTCACAGCGTGCAGCCCGCCTTAAGCGGGGAAACCGTTGAGGTCCCCATCAAAGATTTGGCGCGTGATTTGAAGGCCAAGGGGCATTGGATATTCGCGCATGTCCGCCGTCAGGAGAAAGTCAAAATCAAAGAAGGCGCCAAGACCTATGAATGGTTCAACGGTTATTACGATAATAATGGCCAACGCGTAGAGGGTCATAAAGAACGAGGGGTACGCATGACTTTGACAGGCCAGGTTTTTTCCATCATGAGCGGCATGGCAACGCAGGAGGAAATTGAAAAAGTCATTATCAGCGTTGATCATTTTTTAAAGGATAAAAAGTTGGGGGGTTATCGCCTGAATACGGATTTTGGGGTGGACCATTATTTGGAGTTGGGACGGGCTTTTAGTTTTGCTTTTGGCAGCAAGGAAAACGGTTCTTTTTTCAGCCATATGAATGTCATGTATGCCGCAGCTCTGTATCAACGGGGGTTTGCCAGGGCAGGCCATCAGGTATTGCAATCCATGTACCGTATGGCGAACGACGGGCATCGCAGCAAAATTTATCCAGGCATCCCGGAATATTTTGATTCCGAAGGCCGCGGCATGTACCATTATTTGACCGGTTCTGCCAGCTGGCTGGTTTTGACCCAACTGGTCCAGGTCTTTGGCGTGCGGGGGCATCGCGGGGATTTAATGCTGGCCCCTCAACTAGTCAAAGAAGAATTTAATACTAAAGGCATTGCCTCGGTGGCCTGCCAATTCGCCGGCAAGCGCCTGACAGTAGAATATCATAACCCCCAAAAACTAGATGCCGGGCAATACGCCATCAAAGAAATCTTGATAAACGGCAAAAAAGGGGACACTTTAAAGTGTCCCCCTTTTTCTATCCCTAGATCATCCATCACAAAAGACGCCCTCATCACAGTAATTCTTGGCACTATTTAAATATATGTGTTATCTTTTACTTGCTAATGAAAAAGATGCTTTCTATCCTTGTCCTCTTGTGTTTTCTGGTCACAAGCATTTCTGGGCAGAGTCCCGTTTATGCCCAGCTTGCCTCGCCGTCAGGCGGGGAATTTCGTTTGCCTGCACCCGGGGTGCGCGTTGGTTTAAGCCTTGAATTTAATCCTCCGATATTAAAAGGTATTAAGGTCCATCAAGACAATCCATTTAGGTTCGATTTTATTTTAGACGTAGGGGACGGTTCTAAACCGTCCCTGCGGGATGAATCCACCCGCCTCATTAAATATTTCTTAGCCAGCCTGACCATCCCTGAACAAGATTTATGGGTCAATTTATCTCCCTACGAAAAAGACCGCATCATCCCGCAAAGCTTTGGCCTTACAGAAATGGGCCGCGATCTATTGGCCGAGGACTACATCCTTAAGCAAATAACAGCCTCACTGATTTATCCTGAAGGTGAAACCGGCAAAAAATTCGGCACAACAAATATTCCGGTAAACACATTCAACAAAGTCTGGATAGTCCCCGATAAGGCAGTAGTCTACGAAAACGCCAAAGCCGGCACAGCCTATGTGGTGGAATCAAAATTAAAAGTCATGCTTGAGCAGGATTATTTAGCTTTGGAAAAGAACCGCTGCCAACCCGGGGACGCCAACCAGGGGACATGGCTTCAGCCTTGTCCCCGAGCCGGTTGCCAAGCAACCCAACGATTGAATGTGAAAGCACCCCAGGGAAAACACCTTAACGCCTTACAAGATACAAGCGAACTCGGCTCCCAAATCGTCCGTGAGGTAGTCATCCCCGAATTGACCAAGGAAGTCAACGAAGGCAAAAATTTCTCCCAACTGCGCCAAGTCTATATAACAGCCTCATCCTGGCCACCTGGTACAAAAAGAAAATCAAAGACAGCATCCTGGCGCAGGTGTTTGAAAACAGGAAAAAAGTACTTGGAGTGGGGTATGACAACTCCGTCATCCCAAAGGAAAATCCTGTCATCCTGAGCGAAGCGAAGGATCTCAACAGAATTAATTCTATAAGAGATTCTTCGCCTTCGGCTCAGAATGACACAGAAAAAATATACCAACGCTACCTGGCAGCCTTCAAAAAAGGCGTCTACAACTACATCAAAGATGACCAAGACCCTGTGACCCAACAGGCGGTCCCGAGAAAATACTTCTCCGGCGGAGTAAATTATACAAAGTTAAGCAATTTTGCGATGACTGTAACGCATGAATTTGATCCTGCCCAACTGGGTTTGGAAAAATCCGCTGTGCAGGTAACGGCAGACCTTTCAATGACAACCAGGCAAGGGCGATCGGTGGACCAGGCGATGCGGGGAATGACTCGAGAGGAGTTTTTGAAGGCACTTGCCGTAGGTGGTGCCGCGACTGCTTTCCCGGCGCTTGCCCAAAATCCTCCGGCATTGTCTTCCGAAGAATTGGATGCACTAGTCAAGAAATTTACTGATGAAGATGCTCCCTACAGCGAACGCTGGAATGCCTTCCTTAAAGTGGCCAAGGCGGATTATAAACGGGCCCTGGAAAATTTGCATGCGTTTAAAATTGGATATAATAAAGGTAACATTGACGGGTTAGTCAAAGAGTTGGAGGTATTCAGAGAACATGGGCCGGATTGCATTGTGCGATTGGAGAAACTTTTGTATCGAGATGACACAAAAGAACAAGCTGCCATCATATTGGTGGGCATAGGTACCCCGGACGCCCTGGAAATCTTAAAAAAAGACATTATTGAAAACAAGTTTGATTTTTTTTATTACAGGTCTTCTGTGTTTTTGACTGCCATCAAAGATGAACAGTTTTATTTGGATATTATCAATAAAAGGACATACGCGGTGGACTTTGGACCAGACATTTTATTAGATAAATTGATGGATTTGTGGAAGGATGACCCGCAAAAAAGTCTTAAATTTTTGCAGGAACGTTTTTTTAGTTTGCCTGATATCGTTGGTTATCAGGAAGAAAAATCGTTTTTGATACAAAAAATAGCTTACTATAAGAATGCCCAAGCAGTGAATTTTTTGACCAATCTTTTGTCCGCCGGTCGGTATATAGGGGACAGCGCCATCGCCTTGGGTAATTATGGCGGGATAGATATGACAAAATCGGCGGACTATCCTCTGGAGGCAAGTTTAGCGATCCAGGCGAAAAGCGCTTTGCTGGCGGCTTTTATTAAATTTGAAAAGGACGATGAGCAGAAGGCGAGATTCTGGCCCGGGCCCATGCGCCAACCTATGATATGGTCGATAACATTTCTCTGGCTGCGGATGCGGGAGGCACGGACCAGGGTAATTTAAGGGAAACGATTAATTATCTGCAAAAGGCCAGGGACCAAAAAGGCATCCAGCTGGATAACACGCTCTCCGCCGCCATCCTACAAGCCATTGCCAAGATCCAGAATAAAATAGACCATCCCGACCAGGCAATGAAGGCGCATGAGTCCAGAACTGGAGGAATTGATTTGACCCCGGCGAGGATGGATTTGCAGGTTAAAAAAGAGATTGCTTCGCTCCCTCGCAATGACACAAACTATACGCCAAACGAAGGAATAGGGAATATTGACATGGGGATCAAATTTCATCTCGACCCTGCCATGCTGCAGCAATTACAAGACGCCCCGGGCTTTGTGCCGGTGATTGTTAAAATTCAACCGTTAAACGATTTGAAATCATTTTTGGACGGCCTTCTTCTTAATAAATAGTATTGTGTGAACTGGATTTGCTTGTTATAATCCAAACTTTATAATTCGAAACAACGGTAGGCCCTTGTAAAACGCCACCGCAAAACGAAGGGATGGGGCAATTTGGCAGAAGCATTAGAGCGCTCGTCCCACCATATAACAGCCCCCGAAGACCGCATTCCCGTTTTTCAAAAAGCCGTATACAGTATTGGAGCGCTTGTCAACCAGATGCAGGCGGCCGCGATCTCTGCGATGGTCCTGGTGTTGAACTTGGGGCTTGGCATGAACCCGGTCTTGGTCGGTCTCGTCGGTACCATTCCCCGCCTTCTGGATGCCTTCACCGACCCCTTGGTCGGTTATGTTTCAGATAATTCCCGCGCCCGGTATGGTCGCCGCAGGCCGTTTATGTTCTTCGGGGCCCTTATATCAGGACTTTTATTTGCCTTGTTGTTCCAACTGCATCAAGAAAACAGCGAAATTTATAATTTTTGGTATTTTTTAGTGATCCAGTGCCTGTTTGTCGTCGCATTTGCCTTTTTTGCCATTCCATGGATCGCCTTAGGGTTTGAAATGACCCCTGATTATCACGAGCGGACGCGCCTGCAAGGAATAGGCAACACGATCGCACAGATTGCCTGGCTCATTTCCCCCTGGTTATTTAAATTTATGTATACGACGAAAGATGTTGTCCAAGGAGCGCGCGTTCTGGCGATTATTTTCGGTATTTTTATCGCGGTTGGCGGCATCCTTCCGGCCATTTTCAACAAGGAGTTTTTTGTCAATCCGCCCAAGCCTAAAGAAAAAAGTATAACGGATGTGATCAAACACTTTTTCAGCGGTTTCGCGATCAGTTTAAAAAACAAACCGTTTGTCAAACTGTGCCTGATGACCTTCCTGATTTTCAACGGATTCATGCTCGCGTCCGCTTTTACGTCCTATGTCATATTTTTCTATGATTTTGGCGGCGATTACGGAAAAGGCGGCACCTTGCTGGGCTGGTTCGGCACGGTGACGGCGCTTTCTAATTTTCTCTTCGTGATCCCCCTGATCACCTGGATCGCGACAAAGATCGGCAAGCGCAACACTTTTTTGATCACCATTCCTCTATCGATCGTCGGTTACGCATTGAAATGGATAGGGTATAACCCCCAGCACCCTTATTTATTGCTCATCGCGGCACCCTTCATCGCCTTTGGTTTGGGGTCTGTCTTTACCATCGTCAGTTCCATGCTGGCCGACGTCTGTGACCTTGACGAACTTCAAACCGGCAGCCGTAGGGAAGGGACCTTTGGCGCCATTTACTGGTGGATGATAAAGCTGGGGCAGGCAGCCGCATCACTTATCTCCGGGGTCCTTCTTAACGCGACCGGTTTTAATGTTGCCTTGGGCGGCCACCAAACAGCCCATGCTTTATTGTCTATGAGGCTTTGTGATATCGGCATTCCCATCGCGGCCTCGTTAATTGCCATTTTTATTATTCTGACTTTTGAAGTCACCGAAGACAAGGCCTATGAGATCCGCAAGCAGCTGGAAGAAAGGAGAGGAAAAAGCGTTTGACCAATCCCCTCGTCTGTGTTAAATTTCTTTTTCGTGTATTTATATGATTTTCGCTTCGCTCGCAATGACACGGCACTATAGGGAGATTGGATGCGCAAATTTATAACCTTGTGTTCCTGTTTGATTTTGGCTGTTCTCGCCGGATGTTCCCAGCCTCCCAAGCCAAGTAACAAAATCCTCCTGTGGCACTGGATGACGGACCGCAACGATACCCTCCAAAAATTGGCCCAACAATATCAACAACTAACCGGAATTGAAGTCACCGTCCAATTATTTGCCCCCTCAGATTCTTATTCCCAGAAAATCATTGCCGCGGCCCAGGCCGATGTCTTGCCTGATATATACGGCATTCTTGATAAAAAAACCATTGTGGCAGAATTTATCAAAGCAGGGCTGGTCGCTGACTTGACAGATGATATGGAAGCTGACGGGGGTAAGTGGAAGGACAGTTTATTTGATAAAGCCCTGGCAGACAGGAGGTTTGAAGCCGGGAATATTTATGGGGTGAAGCCCGGGATTTACGGGGTCCCCATCGATGTGACCGATGAACAGATGCTTTATAATAAGAAACTTTTGCTCAAGGCGGGGATCAAGGCCCCTCCTGCGACTTTTGATGAATTCATCAAGGACGCCCAAGCCCTCAGGCGCGTGGGGATCGTGCCTTTTGTTTCCGGCTGGGGCGAGCTGTGGCTCTTGGATTGTTTTGCATCCAATTATGCTTTAAATATCATGGGAGAACAGAAGATTTTTGCGACCTATCGCGGAGAGGTCAAATATACGGCCCCTGATTGGGTCAAGGTTTTTAATGTTTTTGACGAATTGCGTGATAAGGAGGTCCTTATCGACGGGATCGTGACCAAGGGCAATAAATACGCCGAGCAGGATTTTGCTTTGGAGAGGGCGGCCTTTGCTTTTAACGGCTCATGGTGCGTTAATGTCTATCATGATATGAATCCGGACTTGGATTATGGGGTCATACCGCCGCCGCCCATCAGCACGGCGTTTCCGCTTAAAATTTGGGGAGGTGCGGGCTCTTCTTTTGTGGTCAACGCAGGATCGCCCAATAAAGACAAAGCCATCGCTTTTTTGAAATGGCTCACCGCCCAGCAACAGCAAGTGGTATTGGCCAGGGAAACCAATAATTTGCCGTCCAATAAAGAAGCTATCTTTGGCGTTGCCCCGATCTTGGAAGAATTTGCCAAGGGAATGAACCAATCCACCCATCCGAACATATGGCCGATCAATGAAGACCCCACGGTCAGCGAAGCATTTGATAAGGGGATCCAGGACATTATCATCGGTGAGAAGACGCCGCTGCAGGTGGCCCAGGATGTGCAGAAGGTCAAAGACCTCCAGAGTTCACGAGGGAACCATTAAGATGGACCAAAAAGTAAAAACCGCTGCCCTATTCAAAGACAATTTACAGAATTTTTTATTTGTCCTTCCGGCTGTGTCCATTTTTTGCATCTTTTATATTTACCCTTTTTATAAAATGATCAACCTGTCCTTTTTTGACTGGCGGGGGATAGGTCCCATGCATTTTATAGGTTTTGCGAATTATAAGGAATTAATGGGTGATAGTCTCTGGTGGGACTCCATTTGGCACGCAGGATATATCACACTCATTGCCCTGACATTCCAGAACGCATTGGCTTTTGCCTTGGCCCTGGCCTGTGACCGGGAAATCCGCATGAAACGTTTTTACCGCGTGGTCTTTTTTATCCCGCCGGTGCTTTCCGAAGTGGTGGTGGGCCTTATCTGGAACTGGATCTTGAACCCCGAAATGCAAAACGGCCAGCATATCGGTCTTTTAAACCATTTTTTATTTACTTCAGGGTTTCCTCAATTGGTCCATAATTGGCTGGGAGACCCAAAAACAGCCTTGACCACCATTGCCATCGTCAATAGCTGGAAAGGCTTCGGCTGGGGATTTATCATCCTCTTGGCAGGGCTCCAGACGATTGACAAGCAATTATACGAGGCCGCCAAGATCGACGGAGCAGGCGCATGGAAAACTTTTATAAATGTCACCATTCCCATGATGATGCCGGTGATCCTGGTCGTGGTGATACTGACGATCTTGGGGTGCATGCAGGTCTTTGTTTTGATCTTGGCCCTGGTCAATGAAGGGTTGGTCAACCACACGGATGTGCCGGTGACCCGTATTTTTTCGGCCATGCAAAACACCAACCGGTTTGGTTATGCCTGCGCCGAAGCAGTCATTTTTGGGATGGTGCTTATTGGTATTTCCTTAATTTCAAAAAAATTATCCGACAAGGCAAAGCAAGTGTAAATGCCAGGGGCTAGGGACTAGGGGATAGGGGTTTGGTTGTATGGCAAAAAACTATAGAATTTTATTAAACAAAACAACCAGCCCCTATTCCCTAACCCCTAGACCCTAACTTTAAAATTATGATCAAGACTAACAAATATTTAATTTGGGGCATGGGCAAATCAACACTCATCCATGTTTTTTTGATGAGCGTCGCGTTGACCTGCCTGTTCCCTGTATTCTGGATGCTGCGCTGCGCTTTGATGACCAACGCAACTGTTTTTGTCGACCAGTCGTTGATACCCCGCCATTTGAATTTCGGCAATTTTGCCGTGGCCTGGACCAAAGGTAATTTCGCGGTCTACTTTTTAAACAGTGTCATCTATACTGTTTGTGTCGTCGGGGGCATTGTGCTGATCTCATCCCTGGCGGCGTATTCTTTTTCACGCTTGAAATTTCCGGGCAAAAACATCATTTTTTACCTGTTTGTGGCGGCCATGATGATCCCTTTGCCGGGGTCCTTTGTGGCCTTGTTCGTGCTTATGACAAAACTGCATTTGGTCAATACCCGTTTCGGCTATATCCTGTGCATGATCAATGTCGGGCTTTCCATGAGTATTTTATTGTTCAAAACCTTTTTTGATAAAATGCCCCATGAGCTGGAGGATGCCGCCCGTATCGACGGCTGCGGCAAGATCGGCATCTGGTGGCACATGGCCATGCCCTTTGCGCGTCCGGCCGTCGCGGTCATTGTGATTTTTAATTCACTCAACGTGTGGAACGAATATATCCTGGCAACCTTGCTTTTGGGAGACACTAAATTAATGCCCTTGCAAAGAGGCCTCGTGGTCTTTCAGGGGGCAAACAGCACCGATTATCCGGTCCTGATGGCGGGCCTGACAATGGCAGCGATACCCATTATTATGGTATACTTGAGCATGCAGAAACATATCGTCAAAGGCCTTTCTTCAGGAGAGGTGCTGGGATAATGAGCACCTATGCCATTGTTTTCGCCCTTTTAATTTTAGGGGTCCCCTACGCGCATGCGCAGCCTTCCTCACCGGCCGGCAGGGATTCTTCCGAAATTGTGCGTTTGGCTTGGGAAGCTTCCAACCAGGGGGATTTAAATACTCTTTCTGCCTTAGTGGACGAAATATTAAAAAGTTACGGAAATGAGGCCAAGGTCCTGGCTTCCCGATTAAACCAATTTCCGACCAGAGACAAGTTAGGCGAGTACAAGATCATGTCTGATGTGGCGACCGCTTTATTCATCAAGGCTGAGACCTTGATGCATCAAGGGAAGGATGATGAAGCTAAAAAAGAGTTTAAGGATGTTATTGCCCAATATCCCTGGGCCCAGAGCTTCGATCCCAGCCGCGGCGGTTACTGGTCGATCGCGGAAAAATCCCAGGACAGTATTGCTGTCATGGAAGGGAAAAATCCTCTAGGCCCCGCTCCTTTAAAAAAGATCCCCAAAACCATCCCTGTGTTGGCATTTCCGGGCAGGGAAATAGTGGTTGATTGGAATAAATACGGCCTATTTGAGAACGCCGGCACTAAGGATTATCATTACCGGATCACCGATCAGGCAGGGCTCGAGGCGGCATTGGGGGAAGGCATTTATCCTAATATAGCGGATGTTTATAAAGACCCGGGTTACAGGAAAGCCATGAAAGCCGGGCGGCTGCAAGGCAGTCATTGGGATTTTGCTGCCACCCCGGATTTACAAGCGGCTTTTTATAAATGGATCTCAGCGCCGGAATCCTGGGGAGTAAGGCTATTTTATATCGGTAATACCTTTGAAAAGGCAGGGATGATGCCCCAAGCGATCAAGGCCTATCAGTCTCTTGTAATAAACTTCCCATCGACGATCGCCTGGACGTATTGGCAGACCCCGTGGTATCCGGCCCAAGCGGCGGTGGCCAAGATCCAATATTTGATCCGCATCCATCCCGAATTGCATATGGAATATAAAGGGGGCCCGGATCCGCATCCTTAATCCTGATGACCCGCATAATTTTGTGGCTGTCACCACACCCGGTACCCTTCGGAAAATGAGCTTACTTGAAATTGCCAAACAAACATTAAAATGGCAGCCCAAAATGATGGCGCTGGGCAAGCCGGTTTATTATTCGGGGCAGGGCCAGGTGCGTTTTGTCAAATATGAAAGCGGTCACTGGCAATTATTGGTGGACAACAGGCCTTTTTTGATCAAAGGGATGAGTTATATGCCCACCAAGGTCGGCCAAAGTCCGGATGACGGGACCCTGGTCGATTGGATGCAGGAAGATGACGGCCATGATGGCGTCATTACTGCCCCCTATGAAGCGTGGGTGGATAAATACGGTGACAATAAGCGCCATGCCGACGAGCCGGCAGTAGGTGATTTTGCCTTGATGAAAGAGATGGGAGTCAATACCTTGCGTATTTACTACCAGACTTACTTGAAATCCGACAAGGCGTTTTTGGAAAAAATGTACCGGGGCTACGGCTTTAGGGTGGCCATGAGCAATTTTCTGGGCAAATACGCGATCGGCTCCGGGGCCAAATGGTCCGAGGGTACGGATTACGAAAATCCGGTGCACCAGAAAAACATGATGGAATATGTCCGTCAAATGGTCAACGAATTTAAGGATGAGCCCTATATTCTTATGTGGATTTTAGGGAATGAAAATAATTATGGCGTTGCTTCCAATGCGGACAAGAAACCGGCCGCTTACTATAAATTTGTCAATGAAGTGGCTAAAATGATCAAATCCATTGATCCCAATCATCCGGTGGCGATCTGTAATGGAGACACATTATTTGTGGATAAATTCGGAAAATATGCCCCGGATGTGGATGCTTTCGGGGCCAATGTCTATCGGGGAGATTATGGTTTCGGTTCATTTTGGGACCAGGTCGCCCAGCAGACGGGTAAGCCGGCTTTTATCACCGAATACGGGGCGCCGTCTTGGGGAGGTGTGACCATGGATTATCAGGAGGCCCAGCAGGCCCAGGCCGATTATCATAAAGGCAATTGGCTAGACATTCTTTATAACAGTGCCGGTTACGAAGAAGGCGCCGGTAACTCCGTCGGTGGAATGGCTTTTGAATGGCTGGATGAATGGTGGAAGGACTATTCACCCTCCCTCCATGACACCAAGGCGGACGCGGTGGGCCCTTTTCCCGGAGGATATTATTTTGAGGAATGGTTCGGCATATTCGGCCAGGGAGACGGCAGTCAAAGTCCATACTTGCGCGAACCCAGGAAAGTGTATTATACTTATAAGGAGCTTTGGAATTCTTAAAACTGTTTTCACCCCAGTGGGAACGTAACAAGGAGGAGAGCGGTATGAAAAAATGGTTAGGGTTATTTTTTGTCGCAACATTTGGCCTATGCGCGATGAAGGTTTTCGCGGATGACCAGGGCGCTGTCAGCGCCGCTAAAATGGCTTCGGAATCTCAGCCGGTGCCGGTCCCCCAAGAGGATGCCGGCCAGGCACCTGGGGACACGTCAGAACCTGCGGCGGGGGTCAAAGCCCCGATCAATTTTGGGGATTACCGGTCTTCGACATTGGCCGCGAAGGCATGGGGCGCATTGGCTCAAAATGATATTGAGTCTGTGTTGGCTTACACCAATAAATGCATCTCACTTTATGCCGCGCAGGCCAACAAGATGCAGGCCGGATTGAAAGATTATGCCTCCGGGACCAATGATGAAATATTTAAATATTGGGCACTGAATGATGTGGCGACTAGCTTATACATTCAAGGAGAGGCGTATCGTGCCGCAAACATGAAAGATGAAGCAAAAGAAGCTTACAATAAATTAATGAAAGATTATACTTTCGGCCAGGCCTGGGACCCCAAAGGCTGGTTTTGGAAGCCCGCGGCTGCTGCCAAAGAAAAGCTGGACATGATAGCGGCCGGGGCCAATTGGGACTTTGGTGACTATTCTTCAAGTACGTTAGTGCAAAAGGCATGGGCAGCGTTGGCCGCGAATGATCTTAAAGGTGTTGAAGCTTACACTAATAAGACATTAGAATTATACGCCGGCAAAGCCAAGGACATGCAGGCATCATTGAAAGAATATCCATGGGAGTCCAAAGAAAAGACATTCAGTTATTGGGCCCTCAATGATGTCGGTACGGCCTTGTTTATAATGGGTGAAGCCTACCAAAATGCCGGTAAAAAAGATGAAGCTACCGGTGCGTACAAAAGGGTCATCAATGAGTTCTTTTATTCACAATGCTGGGACCCGGGTGGTTGGTTTTGGAAACCTTCCGAGGCTGCTCAGCAGAAGCTAGGCGAATTGGATAATGTGTAATTAATTAGGGACAGCGCTTAATTTTCAATAAAATTAAGCGCTGTCCCTAATTAATTCTGTCCCTAATTAATTCCCTCCTTATTATTTTTAGAAAGTTTATTATGAAACTGAGCGGTCCGTTATTTGTTTTTTTTATTTTTATCTCCTGCATGGCCCACGCCCAACCTGCCTCGCCGTCAGGCGGGGACAGTGATTTTACCGTCGATAACCAACCAAAACCATTTAAGCCGTTCATTGTTTATAAAGACAAGGGCGCCTTCAACCGTTTTGTTCCATCCGGATATATGCCCACCGGCGAGTGCATTAAAATGAATGACGCCTGGAGGGACAATTGCAAGGAAGGCAAAAGCTGCATTAAAGTCGAGTACGATATCGCCTGTTCCTTAAAGGGCAGGCACTGGGCGGGGATCTACTGGCTTAATCCGGCGGACAATTGGGGTGATAGAAAAGGCGGTTACAATCTGACCGGTGCCAAAAAATTGATTTTCTGGGCCCGGGGTGAAGCCGGGGGAGAGAAAATCGCCGAATTCAGGACAGGCGGCGTCGGCCAGGGCCGGGATTACCCTGATTCAGACACAGCATCAATAGGGCCGGTGATTTTGACTAAGAAATGGAAAGAATATGAAATTGATTTGCGTGACAAAGATTTGTCCTATATCAGCGGAGGTTTCGCTTGGATCGCCAATGTCGATGATAATCCTTTTACATGCACCTTTTATCTCGATAATATCCGTTATGAATAAGCATGCGAAATTCTTTTAAAATCCCTTGTATTAGAGCGTACGCTTTGTTATAT
>Ga0207006_1120_pt1 | contig 15079 bp, 13 predicted proteins | sample Alteio_BWMinCont_84_FD_153497 | JGI IMG/M metagenome (GOLD analysis project Ga0207006, IMG submission 153497) | Enriched cells from forest soil in Barre Woods Harvard Forest LTER site, Petersham, Massachusetts, United States -... | ecosystem: Environmental > Terrestrial > Soil > Temperate forest >...
TCGTGTTTTCGCGTTATCTCGAAGCGCACGCGAAAAAGGGCGACTGTTTCCTCGCCATCAGCACCAGCGGCAAGAGCAAGAATATCCTTACGGCGGTCGAAGTGGCGCGCAAGACGGGTGTGAATGTGATCGGCCTTATGGGCCATGCGGATTCACCGCTTGGCAAAGTTGCCGATATCGTGATCGCCACTCCCGGCGGCCAGTTCGCCGACCGCGTGCAGGAGATGCATATCAAGGTGATCCATAATTTGATTGAATTGGTGGAACGGGATTTATTTCCGGAGAATTATAAATAATTATATGACGAGGCTCTTAAACGTCATTGATAACAAGTTCTCGTCAGGCGCCACTTTACGCTTAGACAGTGGGGAGCCGTGTTGGATTTCAGTCGCACGGAAAGGCGTTTTAGTGAAGAAGCAAAGATTTTGTTTTGGGGCTATTCTTTATGAAGAAAAAAATGTCTATAAAGCAGCCAAGATAGCGAATGCTCTAGACGATATGTATCCAGCGAAAGCCTTGCCGCGAGGGTTTAAAAATCCTGTTCTAATTGCTTTTGCAAATGCAGCATGGCATTGCGATAGCGCGGCTCAGGTTGCCATCGTCTTTAACAAAGCGGCAGAAGATACGGCATAATCACCCCCTGCGTTGAATGCTTGACGCTAGGCCTTTTTTGTGGTTCTCGTGATATGTTATATTATAACATATCAATCGGAGATCGAAAATGAATGCGAGGGCGAGGCTTGCGTGCGTGGCGGGGATTATGGCGTGCCTGTGCCCGGCTTGTGCGATGGCGCAGGCGGCGGCGGATGATACGGGGCCGCAACCGGGGGATCTGCATATCGATATCGAGAAATACCTCCGACAGGCGCGTAACGATCTTTCACCGAAAACGGGAACCAGCGCTTATACCGTCGACCAGCAGACTATCGACTCGCTGCCCGAAGGGGAAGATACGCCGCTCGACAAGGTCATGTTACAAATGCCCGGAGTTGCGGAAGATTCTGCGGCCAGTGGCCTGCTGCATATTCGTGGCGAGCACGCCAACGTCCAATATCGCCTCAATGGTATTTTGTTGCCCGAAGGCATCCTCGGTTTAGGCGATGTTCTGGATTCGCATATCATCCAGAGCGCCACTTTGCTGGATGGCGTCCTTCCCGCTCAGTACGGATGGAAAACGGCGGGCGTGATGGATATCGACACCAAAACGGGTTTCGAGAACGGCGGCAACGCCAGCGTAATGGTCGGAAGCAACGGCACGCTGGAAGAATCCGGCAGCTACGCGGGTTCAGGCGATAATTTCAATTATTTCCTGTCGGCAAGCCATTTGTCGTCCGACCTCGGTATCGAAAATACAACAGGTTCGGCTAATGCAATCCACGATCATACCGAGCAAAATAAGGAATTCGGTTATGTGGACTATATAATTAATCCGATGCAACGGCTGCAAATCAGTGCCGGAAGCGCCCTCAGCTATTTCCAGATTCCAAATAACCCTGGCCAAACGCCACAATTCCCCACCATAAACGGCATCCCTGCGCCAAATTCCGCAGGCCTCAATGAACGCCAGTTTGAAAGCAACCAGTTCATATCCGCTGCATGGCAGGGCGGAGTAGATGGCTTTGAGATGCAGCTAGCGCCCTATATCCGTAATTCAGAAACCCACTTCCGGCCCGATCTGATTGGCGACCTGGCCTACAACGGAATTGCATCCGATGTGCAGTATAACGATTTCGTCATGGGGTTACAGAATGACAATAGCTGGCGCATCAACAGTCAACATACGCTGCGTGCCGGATTCATGGTGCAGAACGACAATGTCCAATCTAACGCCACGTCGTGGACTTTATTGGACCCCGCGGACGATACCATTTCCCCGCCGATTGTGGACGACCACAGCAAAACCGGGCAGCTTTACGGATTATATCTGCAAGACGAATGGAAGCTTACCGACAAACTGACCATGAATTACGGAGCACGTTTCGACGATATGGAACAATATGTGAGCGCGAACCAGCTAAGCCCCCGCATCGGCTTTGTTTACAAACCAACTGACACGACCACATTGCATTGGGGTTATGCACGTACTTTTACGCCCCCGCCGATAGAACTGATTTCCAGCGCCGATATTGCCGGATTTTCCGGCACCACCGGCGAACCGCTTGTAACCGAAAGTTCTGCCGTAAAGCCGGAGCGCGCAAACAGTTATGATATCGGCGCGACTCAGAAATTGGGCAATCATTGGGTAATCGGCAACGACGCCTATTACAAGCAGGTAGATGATTTGCTCGACGAGGGGCAATTCGGCGCGGCACTCATCCTGACCCCGTTCAATTACGAGCGCGGTTATATTTACGGCGATGAAACCACCGTAACCTATACCGGCGAAAAATTAAAAGCCTACGGCAATTTTGCGGTTTCTCGCGCGATGGGCACCAATGTTATTTCGGGACAGTTCAATTTCGCCCCCGATGAACTGGCCTATATCCAGAACCATTATGTCCATCTCGACCATGATCAGACCTATACGATGTCTGCTGGCGCAACCTACGACGTGCTCAACAATACAACCGTCGGCCTCGACGCCCACGGCGGAAGCGGTCTGCGTGACGGCTTTGCGAATACCGGCCATTTACCGTTCTATGGCACGGTGGACGCGAGTATCGAACAGAGGCTGGATTTGATCCCGCATGACCAAACTGCCATTCGGTTCAGTGTCATAAATTTGTTCGACACTCCTTATGAATTGCGTAACGGCTCAGGTATCGGCGTTGGCGCCCCACAATGGGGTGAACGGCGTGGATTCTTCGTGACGGTGGCGCAAAGATTTTAACTTTTTCAATGCGAACCTGACCAAAGACCCCGGTACGCGACGGCACCGTAGCGGAGTCGGGGCGCCGCAATGGGGACCGCGGCGTGGTTTCTTTGTGGGACTATCACAACAGTTTTGACATTGACCGGCGACTTCATATAATGCGCGACTATGAATAAGCGCCCATTATTTCTCATCCCCGCCATTCTCGCACTCGTGCTTTATGCCGGATTGAGCCTTGCCCCGGCCCACGCGAACATGGGAGATCCACGGTCCGCGCCGCCGGACCCGGTCAAAGCGGACCACCGCGCCTGCCAGTACAAGGATGATTGCGCGCTCATTTCCATCGGTTGCAGCCTGTGTGGCGCTAACGGCTATTTTGAATCCGTGAACAAGAAGTTTGCCGACACCTATGCGAGTACGGGGCAATGCACGGATAATGACAAAAAACAGAGCGCGGCGAGCCAATGCCTTGCCTTCTCGGATCCAACGGCCACATGCGTCAACAAGCAGTGCGCCGTGAAGTGGGTGCCCAAGAACAAGCCCAAGAGCACCAACACCACCAGCCCCAGCACCAACAACAGCACCAGCAAGGGCAAATAGGGTCGCGCCGCGGCCCTCAGCCGTGCGAGCAGCTTTCGCACATCCCGATAATTTCGAGAATTTGCTTGCTGGCGGCAAAGCCGATCTTGCCGGCTTCCTTGCGCAACAGGCGGCTGACTTCGCGCTCCGGCATTTCGGTGGCCTTGCCGCATTTGCGGCAGATGAAGAACAGGCAGTCATGCTCCTCATGCGGATGGCGGCATAGCACATAGGCGTTCTTGCTTTCGATGCGCGAGACGATGCCATCCTGTTCCAGGTGCTGCAGCGCGCGATAAACGGTCGGCGGCGCCACCGGCCGGTTCAGCTTTTTCGACATTTCCGGCAGGATATCGTACGCGCTCAGCGGCTGGCGGGCGCCCGCAAGGATTTTCTGCACCAGCGCCTCATTCGAAGCGGGGGTGGGGTGTTTGTGGGTGTTGGCGTGCTTTTTCATGTTCATCCCTTCGTCATCCCCGCGAAAGCGGGGATCCATCTTCGCGCGTCTGCGCGAATATGAATTCACTGCACTTTCTGCAAGCACTGTATGCGTTATATGCTCGCTATTGCTCGCGATGGATCCCCGCTTTCGCGAGGATGACGTGAAGTGCTGTAGAACGCTACTTTATTACCTTTATAGAACAATAAAATGGCATTTTCCAGTTGCCGCACACACGAAAATATCCGATTTTAGCCGCATGGCACTTGAAAAAACCTACAATCCGGCCACCGTCGAAACGCGGCTTTACGAACGCTGGGAAAAATCCGGCGCGTTTGCGTGCGATCCGAAATCGAAGGCGCAGCCGTGGTGCATCATGATGCCGCCGCCCAATGTGACGGGCAGTTTGCATATGGGCCATGCGCTCAATTTCACTTTGCAGGATATCCTCGCGCGCTACTGGCGCATGCAGGGGCGCGATGTGCTGTGGCAGCCGGGCACCGACCATGCCGGCATCGCGACGCAGATGATGGTGGAAAAGCAGCTGGCCAAGGAAGGCAAGAATATGGGCCGGCGCGAAATGGGACGCGAAAAGTTCCTCGAACGCGTGTGGCAATGGAAGAAAGAGTCCGGCGACACCATTACGCGGCAGCTGCGGCGGCTCGGCGCTTCGTGCGACTGGTCGCGCGAGCGCTTCACTATGGACCCCGATCTCAATCGCGGGGTAAACCGTGCGTTTGTAACGCTTTACCGGCAAGGGCTCATATATAAGGACAAGCGCCTCGTCAATTGGGACCCGCAGCTTTTGACGGCTGTCTCTGATCTCGAAGTCGAGCAGAAGGAAGTGAAGGGCCATATGTGGCACTTCCGCTATCCGCTGGTCGATGATCCGGAAAAATATATCTGCATCGCCACCACGCGACCGGAGACGATGCTGGGCGACGGCGCGGTTGCGGTTAATCCGAAAGACGATCGCTACAAACATCTCATTGGCAAATATGCGACACTGCCGCTCGCCAACCGGCAGATCCCGATCGTCGGTGACGAGCATGCCGATCCGGAAAAAGGTTCAGGTGCGGTGAAGATCACGGCCGCGCATGACTTCAACGATTTCGAAGTGTGGCAGCGCCATCGCGGACAGGATTATTTCAAGCGCCAGAAAGACGGCGGCCTTATCAATCTGTTCGACGCACATGCGCGCATGAACGAGAATGCGCCGGAAGGTTTCCGTGGCCTTGATCGTTATGCTGCCCGCAAGAAAGTGCTGACTGATCTCGAGGCGCTCGGCCTCATCGACCAGGTCGAGGACATCAAGCATGCGGTGCCGCATGGCGATCGTTCCGGAGTCGTGATCGAGCCGTGGCTGTCGGAACAATGGTACTGCGATGCCAGGACCTTGGCTCAGCCTGCTATCAAGGCGGTTGAAGAGAACCGCACGCGTTTCGTGCCCGAACAATGGACCAACACCTATTACGCATGGATGCGCAATATCGAGCCGTGGTGCATCTCGCGGCAGCTTTGGTGGGGGCATCAGATTCCGGCTTGGTATGGGCCGGGCATAAGTCCAAAGGAACCAAAACATAGCGAACAACCACAAAGAACACTCACAGTACTAACCAAACATGATCCAGTCGTATTCATTGCTGAAAGCGAAGATGAAGCAATTAAATTGGCGGAAAAGCATTACCATGCGTACGACAGTTTAAGAGATGTAAAAATCTTCATCGGTAAAGATATTGATCGCACAGAAGAAGGAATTTCATTAAAGCGCGACGAGGATGTGCTCGATACTTGGTTCTCCTCCGGCCTGTGGCCGTTCTCGACCATCGGCTGGCCGAAGGATACGGAGGAATTGCGGCGTTATTACCCGACCGATGTGCTGGTGACCGGTTTCGACATCATTTTTTTCTGGGTCGCGCGCATGCTCATGCTGGGCCTGCATTTGATGAAAGAGGAGAAGCAGAAAGAGGGCAAGGATTTCGTGCCTTTTAAGGATGTCTACATCCACGCCCTCGTGCGCGACGAAAAAGGGCAGAAGATGTCGAAGACCAAGGGCAATGTGATCGACCCGCTCGACATCATCGACAAGTACGGCTGCGATGCCTTGCGCTTTACGCTCGCCAACATGTCGACGCCGGGGCGCGATATCAAGCTCGCCACCGGCCGTATCGAAGGCAACCGCAATTTCGCGACCAAATTATGGAACGCCGCGCGCTATTGCGAGATGAATGAGTGCAAGTGGGATGCGAAGTTCGATCCGGCGGTGGTGAAGCACGCGGTCAATCGTTGGATAATTGGGGAAACGAAGCAGACCGCTGATAAAGTTGCCGGATTAATCAACGATTATCGCTTTGATCTATCTTCTTCGGCGATCTACGATTTTGTATGGAATACATTTTGTGATTGGTATCTAGAATTTACGAAGCCGCTTCTTAAGCCGGAGTCTCAATACATTGATGAAACGCGTGCGGTCAGCGCTTGGGTGCTAGGACAAATACTAAAAGTACTTCACCCAATCATGCCTTACATCACTGAAGAGTTGTGGGGGCAACTGACAGGGGGAGAACAACTGCTGATAAAAACAGCATGGCCAAATTTATCTGGCGCCGAGGATTACGAGGCGGATCGTGCAGAAATTAATTGGCTGGTAAAATTTATTTCTACAATTCGTGCCGTTAGGGCGGAGTTGAATGTTCCGGCCAATATTGAGATCACACTGCATGTTATGGGTGCTAATGATCAAAGCAAAGCATGGTTCATTAAGCATATAGCGGCAATTACACGCCTGGCTCGCATTGGGCATTACTCAATAAATGAAACAAAGATGACCAAGGGTTCTGCGCAGGCAATTGTCAATGAGATGACACTCGTTTTACCGCTGGCCGACGTGATCGATCTCGAGCAGGAACGCGCGCGCCTTGATAAAGAAATCGAAAAACACAAAGCCGAGATCAAACGGATCGACGTCAAACTCGCCAACAAAGATTTCACCGACCGCGCCCCGCCGGAAGTGGTCGAGGAACATAAAGAACGCAAAGCCGAGGCCGAGGCGATGGTGGCGAAGCTGGAAGCGGCACGGAAGAGTTTGGGCGGGTAGTTTTCTTTAACGTCATTCCGGCGAAAGCCGGAACCCAGTGTATTTATGCATTAAGAGATCAGTTCACGAGGCCGTTAGCACGATCTAACGGCCTTGTTAGCTTATGTTCTTGCGCCGAGTTCTGCTGGGTCCCGGCTTTCGCCGGGATGACGCATTTTTTTATTTCCCCGGTTTCTCTGGCCTCCTCGGCGGATGCACAAAGCTCACTAAAATAAAACTGATGATCATAAGCAAAAACCATGATCCATATTTACCGAAGCGTACCATTTCCCAGCCATGGGCTTGGTGCGGATAAAACCAGACGGTTGTGAAAGTGCCGATATTCTCGGCCAGCCAGATGAAGAAGGCGACGAGGCCGAAGCCGACCACCAGTGGCATGCGGCGCCATGTGCGATAGGGTTTGTAATAAACCCAGGTCGGGCCGAACAGCACGCCGACCAGCAGGAAAATAAATCCGCGCGCGTCCGGCACGAAATGATGGGTGAAAAAATTCACGTAGATGAGAATACCGAGCAGTATCGTAAGGCGCTTGTCGGGATAATCGGCATAGCGCATGTCGAGAATGCGCGTCACGCGCGCGAGATAACTGCCGATGGCTGCGTACATAAAGCCGGAAAACAATGGCACATGGGCGATATGGAAAAAACTGCGCTCGAGATAGGTCCATGAGCCGACATCGGTCTTGAACAATTCCATCACCGTGCCGACCACATGGAAGATGAAAATGATTTTTGCTTCGCGCACTGTTTCGAGGCGCAACAACAGCAACGCCGCTTGAATGGTAATCGCCGCGAGGAAAATAAAATCGTAACGCGGCAGCGGCGCGTCCGGCGGCCATAGCCATTTGGTGAGCAACAGCAGGCTCACCATGCAGCCGCCGAACAGGCAGGCCCAGCCCTGCTTGAAGCCGAAGAGGAAAAATTCCCACAAAATGCGATGGCTCGCCTTGCGCGGCGTGTAATTTTCGAGCCGGATCCGGATCGCGTGGAGCCGGGTTTGCGTGGTGGCGAGCATGTGCTCAGATGAATTGCGGATTACGGCAATTAAAAGACGGCATCGTTCCATCATTTAACATGATGACGTTATAGTGTACGATTAGATGATAGAGGTAAATCATGTTCATCCTTATTAAACCAGATCTTGAGCATTTGCCGTCCTACGTCGGGGCGCTCAAAAAGGATTGGTCGCCGAACAATTTGCGTACGGCTGAGGAGGCGAGGGAACACCTGGCCAAAATCGAGGAGGACGTGGCTGCGTTCGTCGATAATCTCGACGACCCTGAAGCGAAAGCAGGGCCGGTCATTTTGCCGGACGGATCGCAGGTGCAGCGCCTGCCCGGCTATGCGCGCTGGATGTGGGACGGTGAGTTTTGTGGTGCCATCGGTTTTCGCTGGAAGCCGGGGACCACGGAATTGCCGCCGACCTGTCTCGGCCATATCGGCTATTCGGTGGTGCCGTGGAAACGTGGTCGCGGCTACGCGAAACAGGCGCTTGGCCTGCTGCTGCAACAGATCGACATACCCGGCCTCGATTTCATCGACATAACCGCCGATACCAGCAATATAGCTTCACATAAAGTCATCACTGGCAATAACGGTGTTTTCATCGAGCGCTTTACCGCACCGGCTTCACTGGGCGGCAAGGAAACATTGCGCTATCGAATTCATTTGCCGGTCGGCAAGTCTAACCGGCCGGATGCCCAATTGGTTTCGCCAATTGCACGAAAGACAGCTGAATGAAGCTCATTATAGCGCGGGCAAAAATACTTGGCGCAGTTTTGGTGCTTACGCTGATGGCGGGCGCCGTATCGGCGCGTGCGGATGACGCAAGCGTCGACCCCGCTTTGTGCCGTGCGCTCACCAAGCATACACCCGCGCCGGACGTTGCTTACCAGCCGGGCGTCGATGTGCATGGCAATGCGGTGGCGCCGGCGGATCTGCCGGGGCAGCCGCAGTTTAAATTGCCGGATAAAATCGAAATTCCGCTTACCATCTCGCTGGTCAAGGCGCTTAATCTCAATACCAATCAGCTCCCGGCGAGCGCACTTGGCCCCGGCACCGAGGCGCAGCTCGGCAAGATTACGGTTGAGGGTGACAAGGTGCTGCTCAACGGCCAGCCGTTGAGCGATACGCAGCAGGACAATCTGGCCGTTTTGTGCATGAAGCCGTCCGGCCCGTGAGTTGGAAACCATAGACAAATCAATCCCTTTGCGCCAAAGTCGGGTTTTCCGGAAAGGGATCGTTTGTCATGCGTTTGAGCCAGCTTTTTACCCATACCAGCAAGGAAACCAACAAGGCCGAAGTGAGCCGCAATGCGCAATTACTCACGCGCGCCGGCTATGTGAGCCGCCTGATGGCCGGCGTTTATCAGTACCTGCCGCTCGGCCTCAAGGTGCTCACCAATATCGAAAACATTATCCGCGAGGAGATGGATGCCATCGGCGGGCAGGAAGTGCTCATGCCTGCGCTGCATCCGCGCGAAAACTGGGAAAAGACCGGCCGCTGGCAGAAAGTGGACGTGCTTTACCGTTTGAGCAGCGAGCAGGGCGGCAAGGGCGAACCGGATTTATGCCTTGGCCCCACGCATGAGGAAACAGTGACACCACTGGTCGCCGCTTTTGTGCAATCTTATCGCGATCTGCCGGTGGCGGCCTACCAGATCCAGACCAAATTCCGCAACGAGCCGCGGCCGAAATCGGGCCTGCTGCGTGGGCGCGAATTCCGCATGAAGGATATGTATTCGTTCCATGTCGACCAGGCCGATCTCGATGCTTTTTATGACCGCACGGCCAAGGCCTATATGAATGTTTATGAGCGTTGCGGCGTCGGGGCCATCACGCTTATGACCTACGCCTCGGGCGGTATGTTTTCCAAATATTCGCACGAATTCCAGACTGTCACGCCCTATGGCGAGGACATCATCTATCGCGTGCCGGATAGCAAGATCGCTATCAATAAGGAAATCATCGGTGATCAGGAAGCGCTCAAGGACATCATCCCTAATTACAAACCGGGCGACGAAAAGAAGCTGCAGGAGGAAAAAGCGATCGAGGTCGGCAATATTTTCAAGCTCGGCACGCGTTTCAGCGAAGCCTTCGGCATGCAATATACCGACAACACCGGCAAGCTCGCGAAAATCCCGATGGGCTGCTACGGCCTCGGGCCCAGCCGTTTAATGGGCACGATTGCCGAATGCCTCAGCGACGATAAGGGCCTCATCTGGCCCGAAAGCGTGGCGCCGTACCGCGTCGGCCTTATCAATCTCAAGGCCGGCGACGCGCGCACCGATCAGCTGTGTGATGATCTCTACGCGAAACTGCGTACGGCCGATGCGAGCACGCTTTACGACGACCGTTCGGACTCCGCGGGCGCCAAATTCGCCGATATGGATTTGCTCGGCATACCGTGGCACGTGGTGATCGGCCCGCGCGGCCTTGAAAAAGGTGTGGTCGAACTCAAGAACCGTGCGAGCGGCGAAAAGCAGGAATTGAGTGTTGATAGCGCGATGGCGAAGCTTGCGGGCAAGTAAGCCGCCAACCGGAGCAGGGGAGTACGAGCATGCCCATCTTTATCTTCCTCGTTGTCGTTATTTTGCTGAGCGGCTTGCGCATCGCGCAGGAATATGAGCGCGGCGTGGTGTTCCGGCTCGGGCGCTATGTCGGCCTGCGCGGCCCGGGGCTCTACTGGATTATTCCGCTGGCTATCGAACGATCGCGGACCATCGATATCCGCACGCGGACGGTCGCGGCCGAGCAGCAGCAGACCATCACGCGCGACAGCGTAACCATCAATGTCAATGCGGTGTTGTGGTATCGCATTACTGATGCCGAAAAATCGGTGATTGCGGTTGAGAATGTGCAGGCAGCCGTTTATCAGCTGGCGCTCACCAGCCTGCGCAACATCATCGGCCAGCATGATCTCGATGAGATATTGCAGGGGCGCGACAAGATCAATCACCTGCTGCGCGACAATATCGGCGATTCGACGCAGCGCTGGGGCGTGGAGGTCGAGCGGTTTGAGATGAAGGATGTCGAACTGCCGCAATCCATGCAACAGGTGATGGCAATGCAGGCAGAAGCGATCCGCGAAAAACGCGCGCGCCTCATCAAGGCGGAGGCAGAACAGGAGGCCTCCATCAAGCTCGAGCAGGCCTCGGCCCAGATGGCCGAAAATCCGGCCGCGCTGGAACTGCGCCGCATGCAGATGATCGCCGAGGTGGGTGCCGATAACAACAGCACCACCATCATCATGATCCCGTCGGATTTCGTCACACTGTCGAAGAGTTTGAGTGAGTATCTGCAGGACCACAAAAAGAAAGCGTGATGTTGAGGTTGCCGATATGATCTTCACCCCCTTCGAACGCATGGTAGCTATGCGGTATCTGCGCGCGCGGCGGCAGGAGGGGTTTATCTCCGTCATCAGCTGGTTTTCGCTCATCGGCATCGCACTGGGCGTCGGTACGCTCATCGTGGTCATGTCGGTGATGAACGGGTTCCAGGTCGAGCTGTTTCAGCGCGTGCTGGGTCTTAACGGGCATTTCAATGTCTACAGCATGGATCGCGCGCCGTTACATGGTTACCAGCCGATGTTGGACCAACTGCAAAAACTGCCCGGCGTCATCAACGCCTCGCCGACTATCGAGGGGCAGGCGCTGGTTACGCATGAAGGCGTCGCTTCCGGCGTTTTTGTGCGTGGCGTAACGCCCGAAGCGTTTCGGCACCGGCAGACGGTCGCGGAGCATATTTTCGCTGGCTCGCTTGACGATTTCGGCGATGAGAGCATCGCCATCGGCGTGCGCATGGCGGAGCGGCTTAATCTGCAGGTTGGCGATACGCTGACGCTCATTTCACCGGTCACCAAATCGACGCCCTTTGGCACGGCGCCGCGGCTGCGCGGCTACAAAATTGCTGCCGTGTTCGATGTCGGCATGCAGGAATACGATAATAATTACGTCTTCATGCCGCTGGAGGATGCGCAGGCGTTTTTCAGCATGGGCGATGGGGTGACATCGCTCGAGATATTCGTGAAGGATCCGCAAAACCTCAGCGGAATGCGTCAGGATATTGCCGCGGCCGCCAATTATCCCGGTTCGCCCCGGATGCGGCTGCTTACCTGGAAGGAAAGCAACGGTTACTTTATTTCTGCGCTTGAAGTCGAGAAAAGCGTGATGTTCCTGATCCTCAGCATGATGGTCATTGTAGCGGCCTTCAATATCATCTCCGGCCTTATCATGCTGGTGAAGGATAAAGGCAGCGCGATTGCCATTATGCGCACCATGGGCGCCACGCGCGGCATGGTGATGCGCATTTTCTTCCTTAACGGCGCCAGCATCGGGCTCGCCGGGACCATTCTGGGAGTTCTATTGGGATTGTTGTTTGCCGGGCATATCGAGCAGATAAGGCAGGCGCTCCAATATATCTTTCACACCACATTGTTCCCCGCGGAAATTTATTTTCTCACGCATATGCCGTCGGTGGTTGATCCGTACGAGGTCGTACGCGTGACGCTCATGTCGCTGGGGTTTTCGTTCCTCGCCACGCTTTATCCTTCGTGGCGTGCGGCGCGGCTCGATCCGGTTGAGGCGCTGCGGTATGAATAAACGCGCAAAGCTTACTCTCGGGCTTGTATTGATTGCGGCTTCAATTGTTGTTGCCTTAGGTTGTATTATCTCGTTTTCCAATGATCGACCTTTTTACAAAGGGCTTAACGCCTATCCGGTAACGGCTGTCAAGGTGATCCCGGTACGTGATCATCCTTTAGAATCTCAGCTAGCTGTGCGTGTAAAGAATAACACAGACACTTACCCTGACGGTTTTGTGGTCCGAGTATCGTGCGCAAGTAACTATTGGCATTATTGGAACGATATAGTGCAATATTTTGCGTTATCCGGGAAATTGGCGCCGCATGAGGAACGAGAATATGTTCTCAATACTCCCTTAGCTGCACTGCCTTGGACCTGCCAAGCAACCGTCAAGGATATTGCTATCGACGGTCCTTGCAGTTTGTGCTGAGTGCGGTTTAGCGGAATGGGATGCGAATAATGATGGCTGTCCTCGAATTGCGCAACGTGGTGCGCACTTTTACTCAGGCCGGACGTGACCTCAATGTGCTGCGCGGCTGTTCGGCCACGATCCATGGTGGCGAGCCGGTGGCGCTGATCGGGCCGTCCGGTTCCGGTAAATCGACCTTGCTACATATTGCCGGATTACTGGAAAAACCGGATGACGGCGCGGTCTTCATCGGCGGGCGCGATGCGAGCGCGCTGGACGATGCCGGGCGCACGGTGCTGCGGCGCGAGACGATTGGCTTCGTCTATCAATTCCATCATCTGCTGCCGGAATTCTCGGCGCTTGAAAATATCATGCTGCCGCAAATGATCGCCGGTGTGGACCGGCACAAGGCGGCGGCGCGGGCGGAGGAATTATTGAAGCTGGTCGAAATGCAGGAACGCGCCACCCATCGCCCCGCGCGCCTGTCGGGCGGCGAGCAGCAGCGCGTGGCGCTGGCCCGCGCGCTGGCCAACAATCCGAAAATCCTTATCGCCGATGAGCCGACCGGCAATCTCGATCCGCATACCGCCGATCATGTGTTTGCGGTTTTGCAAAACCTCATCCGCACGCAGAACCTCGCCGTGCTGATGGCGACGCATAACCACGAACTCGCGCGCCGCATGAAGCGGGTGGTGGAGATCAGGGACGGGCTGCTGGAACTCGGGCGGCCGGCGGCGGCGTGATTTTGCCGCTTGATTCCAACAGCAAGTGATGAAGATTAAATAAGGAACGCTTACTTCGGTGTAGGTGTACGGAGCGATTCCTTGAAACGAAGTTCCGGCCCAACAAGGTATTTGTAGAGTGTCGGCTCCTCGTCGACGTTTATCGCATTTGTCGGATTCCCCGAAAAGCTTGCGACGGATAATGATATTAACACGGCAGTCGCAGCGCTACTAGTTACGAATGCCTTGGCGATGTGATAGGCTTGCCGGGGCATTTTATGAAGCTGGTCACGCGAACTTAATAATATATCTTCTCTCGCAGCCATTCCTGTCGCCAATAGGCCTGTCGTGCAAAGGCTCATAGTTTCTAATGAACCAGCATTTGCCACACTGGCAGCTGTTACGGCGCAGAGACTGATACCAAAACATATGCCCGCGTTCTTAAAATCCCGTAGACGGAGAGAGCGGCCATCTTCGCCACCACCGTCACCCGATTTTTTCGGTGGATCTTTTGGCGGCGAAGGCGGTTTGCCGCCGATGATGTGCCAGTTCTCGGGAGTGAGAGTAATAACACTTCCCATATCTGGTGGTGCTTCGCGTTTCATATAAATCCCTGAAAATATCGTTCGGATGTGAGCACAATATGCGAGGATAGTATTGTGATCCAGTGATCCATTAGTTGCGCGTTTTTCTAGCGCGTTTTCCGAAGTTCCCGGACCGTTACAAAACCCTGTCTAATCCTTTGAAAATAATAATGTTTTTTGACATTTTATGCTTGGTGCATCGGCCCCGGAATGCTATTCATTTTAGATCATATTTTCCAACTGATTCGCGCCTCAAAATGGCGCCCAAAAGGCACTAATCTTGACCGATAACACTGCGCCAACCCAGCCGCCATCCGACATTACGCCGGTCACCATCGAAGAGGAGATGCGGCGTTCGTACCTCGATTACGCGATGAGCGTAATCGTGTCGCGCGCGCTGCCCGATGTGCGCGACGGGTTGAAGCCGGTGCATCGCCGCATTCTCTACGCGATGAAGGAAGGCGGCTACGACAGCACCAAGCCTTACAAGAAATCCGCCCGCATCGTCGGCGAGGTGATGGGTAAATACCATCCGCACGGCGACAGCGCGATTTATGACGCGATGGTGCGCATGGCGCAGGATTTTTCCATGCGCCTGCCGCTGGTTGACGGGCAGGGCAATTTCGGTTCGATGGACGGCGATAACCCGGCCGCCATGCGTTACACCGAAGCGCGCCTCGCCAAATCGGCCGAAGCGATGCTCGACGATATCGACAAGGAAACTGTCGATTTCCATCCCAATTACGATGAGACCGAGCAGGAGCCGGATGTCCTGCCCTCGCGCTTCCCGAATTTATTGGTCAACGGCGCGGGCGGTATCGCGGTCGGCATGGCAACCAATATTCCGCCGCACAATCTGG
>Ga0207006_1121_pt1 | contig 15001 bp, 17 predicted proteins | sample Alteio_BWMinCont_84_FD_153497 | JGI IMG/M metagenome (GOLD analysis project Ga0207006, IMG submission 153497) | Enriched cells from forest soil in Barre Woods Harvard Forest LTER site, Petersham, Massachusetts, United States -... | ecosystem: Environmental > Terrestrial > Soil > Temperate forest >...
TTTGATTTTACCCATTTTTTCCCATCGCATGATGGTTTTGGCGCTAATACCCACAATTTGGGCTACTTCTGTTATAGTCAAACGCCTCTTTGTTTCAGTAGTGATCATATTAGGTGTCTCCATATCTCATTGTTACTTAAACATATAGCAAAAAGCGTACCAATCGCATAATTTTAATACCTGTAAGGTGGTAATTAATTGAAAATTATATAGTTAAGAAAAAATAAATCAATTATACCAGGGTATAATGGGACATTTTAAGTCATTCCATAATCAAGTAACTGTATAAAAGAATGAACATAACTGTCCAGGACATACCTGGACAGTATGGGAAATTATAGCATAATTTGAATTTTATGCTATATAAATTTATCAAGCCCATTTTATTTATCATAACTAATTGATAATAAATACTTTGTAATACATCTATGGGGAGAATTAAGTAGTTTGCTATTCTTTAAAAATGTGGTATATTTAATTTATGCGCCTTAATACCACAAGAATTCAAACTCAGAAGCTTACTTATTCCTTTTCACTTGAAAAGTCTATTGCTATGCTTATTCTTCCCCATACTGAATTAGCTGCCAGCATTGAGCAAGAATTACAGGAGAATCCTTTGTTAGAAGCGGAATTTGATGATACGAAGGCTGATATGGAGCGAATGACTGCTCTTTTGAGCCTCTCTTCTTCTAATATACCTGGATCTGATGCTGAAGAAGAACGGGAATATGAATCTTCTTCTGTCGAAAACATGATGACCCTGGAAGATCATCTGTTCCAACAGCTATATTGGGAGATTTCTGATCCTAAAAAAGAGAAAAAATCGGGGATTTTATTATTGGGAATTTGGATAAAGACGGTTTTTTGCATTTGACCTGTGAAGAAATAGCTGAAGCTTTAAATATACCTGACGTTTTTGCCGTAAAAGAGGTATTAAATTCAATTCAAAATTTTGACCCGCTTGGCATTGCCACCCAGGATATCAAAGAATGCCTGATCGTCCAATTGCAAAAACCGCCAATCACCATATCGTGAACTGGCGATACGCATCATAGAAGAACACTTTTCAGAACTTGGGAAAAAGCGATACGCCGCTTTGGCCAAAAAACTGTCCGTCTCCCTGGATAAGGTTGAGCAAGCAGTCGATTTGATAACATCCCTTGAGCCTAAGCCTGCCCGTAATTATCGTCCCATTGACCCCAGCATCTATATTGAGCCTGATATCTTCGTGCGCAAGGATGAGGAAGGGCAATATATCATCGAAACGAACAAAAAGGGCTTACCCACTCTTAGGATCAGCCAAATGTACCGGAATTTGCTTAATCAAGCTAAAATATCCAAAGAAGACCGTGCTTTTATCAAGGAAAAGGTCAATAATGCCCTTAATTTTATAAGAAGCCTGCAGCAGCGCGGTGCAACCCTGACAGCCATTGGAAAGTATATCTTAGAGCGCCAAAAAAACTTTTTTGATGACGGGGATGAAACGCTGGCCCCCATGACACTTAAAGAAGCGGCCGAACATTTGCAAAGAAATGAGTCAACCATTTCGCGTGCCATCAGTAACAAGTACATGGATACGCCGCAGGGACTGTACCCATTGAAATTCTTTTTTTCCCACAATGTTTCCCGCCGTACGGATGAAAATGTTTCAGCGCACACGGTCGAACAAGAACTGGCCCAATTGATCGAAGAAGAAAATAAACTATTCCCCCTATCCGATCAGGACATCCAAAAGCATTTTGATGCCAAGGGACTGCATTTGGCCCGCCGGACCATCACCAAATACCGCCAAAAACTTCACATCCCCTCTTCACACCAAAGAAAATAACTGTTAGACTTGTGTTAAAAATGAAGAAGATCCTTGTGACATCCGGCGCATGGCAATCTTCCCTGGCTTGCATCCAAAGTTTGGGCAGGCGCAGGCACGATGTATTTCTCATTGATGAACTCCAGTCATCCCCGATCAATTCCAGGTTTTGCCGCAGCCGTATCCCTTCTCCTGCCGAAAAAGATGAAGACCGGTATCTTGAGTTTTTGCTTAATTTAGTTAAAACCGGGTCTTATGATGTTTTGGTCCCGATCAGCGACTCAGTCGTGCGTTATTGTTCCAAGCATAAGAAAGCGCTGGAGCGATTTATTAAGATGGTCTTGCCTGATTATGATACATTGAGCTTGGCCGCTGATAAGGACAAACTTTATGCTTTTGCCCACAAGGAGAACATCCATATCCCCAAGACATATTTCCCGTCGGACTTTTTAGAAGTCAAGAAGCTGGCTGAAAAGGACATATTTCCCTGTGTCATTAAAATACCTGTCAGTGTTGCCGGTAAAGGGGTTTTTTATATCAATAACAAGGAAGAATTGATGCGGGCCTATCATTCAAAAACATTTGACGGCCAATGGCCTGTGATCCAGGATTTTGTGGACGGAGATTTTTATGGTTTGACCGGCTTGGCTTTTGAGGGAAAACTTGCCATGTTTTTTATGTACAGGACGCCCAGGAAATATTCCATGGAAGGCACGCCGCCCATCCTGTTTTCGGTGATGGATGATGTGCTTTTAGAACAGGCCCGCGGCATTATTTCAAAATTAGGCTGGAGCGGGGCCATTAATCTGGATTTCTTAAAAGACCCCCAGCGCGGGTATGTGCTGCTGGAAGTAAATCCCAGGTTCGGCGGGTCATTGAACTTTGCCTACCGCATGGGGATTGATTTGCCCTGGGCCTATTGCCAATTGGCTTTGGGGACGAAGGCGCAAGAGATCAAACAGCCCCAATATCCGCAAGGGACCATGTTCCGGACCATCTTCCCGACGGAAATCATCCGCTGCTGCTTGCAAAAGGGCTATTGGCGTACTTTTGTGACGAACTCTTTCAGGCTTAATTGCAAAACAAATGTTTATTGGGATGATCCCGGGCTTTTATGGGGCCAAATGGTGGAAACCAGGTGGTATTGGCAGGACATTAAGAGAATGGAAGATGGGCTTGGGGCCGCCAATTAGTTTGAAAATAATGCTTTTGCAGATTGGATTTTTAAGGAAGACCCCGGCAATGACCCGGTGTAGTCAACGGATGTTGGAATATCAGAAAAAATAAATAGGTTTGTTTCTTTTATCCCATTGCAAGCTGAAACGCGCAAGGCATTTTTTAATTGATGCCCGGTGTAGTTTTCTATCGAGTCCATAAATACCGCGCGAAGGGGACTTCCGTCGTCCGTATAAAAAATAAACGGGTTGTGGACCAGGAAATTCTGCACGCCGGGAGAATTTTTTAATAATTTCAGCCAAACACGGGTATTGGGGTCATTGGGGATAACATTGGCTTTAAGGGATTTTTTAAATTTAGTGACGCCGTCACTTAGAAAGGTACGTGTCCCGCCCAGGTGTATTTTTTTATGGCCCCTTTTTTTCAATTCGATGATGATGAAATAGTACAGGGCCCCGACACACCCATATTGGATATACTCCGTATTGCCATCCAGGATGCCGATCAGCCGCAGCCTTCCATGGCCATGATAAGAATCAAACACTGCTGCGGCGATCACGGTCCCTTCTTTTTTAATCAATACTAATACTCCCTTAGACAGGATTTCCATGACCCTTTCGCGGGTGCAAAAAATGGCCGTATTTTTGTGCCTGGTTTGGATAAAGGGCAAGTACATACGGCGGTAAAAATCATCAAAATATTTTGGTTCCCTGGTTATTTCACAGGTCAGCTGGTGTTTTTTTATTTTTCTTTGAATTTCCAGGCGTTCTTCCCCCAATAATTTTTCAAAAGGCAGGGAGATATCAATTTCCATGTCTAACCAACGGGGGACATTAAACCCCGGGTTTTTGGAAAAAAAAGGCAGGGTCAGAAAATTGGTTTCCGTCAAGAGCATGTTGCAGTCCGAAGAATTCTCTTTTAAAAAAGGGACAATGGTATGCCAAAAGTGCCTGCCCATCATTTGTTTTTGGTGCCCTGGGGCAAAGATGGCCTGGACCCAATATTCTTCGAATTGCGAAGGCTCTCCGGCATAGGCGAAGGTCAAAGGCCATTGGGAGTTTTTTTCGACGCCATGATAAACGAAGACTTGGGGGCATAGCGGGTTGATGGTCTTTTTTAAACGGTCAAAAAAGTCCCAGACCAGGGTTGAAAACAGGTGCCTGAATTTCAAGGGAAGTTTATGGTATATTTTCTTTAAAAGAGTTTTGGGCAAACGGGTTTTTATTTCCTGTATGTTTTTTCGTTGCGTTTTCGTAAAACGTAAATCCAAACAACTTTTAGTTGATCATTAACATCATATAATACCCTGTAATCCCTAATACGGATGCGGCATTGGGCGGTATATTTATAAACTGCAACGGGAGGGTTTAACTGTTTAAAGGGCTTTTGACCAAAAGGCCTGGGTACATTTTCTAAAGACCGAACGGCCTTTAGGACTTCTTCTTGAATTTCTTTGGGAAGCAACCCAAAATCCTTCCAAAAATTCTTTTCGATGTTTGTATTTGGAAATCTGGCCGTATATTTCATTTGTGAGAAAAAATAGGAATACCTTTAGCCCCTTGTTTAATGGATTTTCTTCCCGAATCAATTAATGAGCGTGTCTTTGGATCATCGATTTCGTCTAAAATGTCCAGCAATTCCAACATGTCCGCATATGGGACCAAAACACCGGTAGGTTCTCCATGGTCCGTTAAAACCAGTGTTTCGCGTTTATTCAGCAGAGAAGATATTTTTTCTTTAAATTCACGGACCCCGAAATGAGGCGCTTTTAGTAAATTCAACGCAATATCCATACATTTAACCTTTCGATTGTGGTCACATTTGTGACTACTTTAAGTATAACTTAAATCCGGTAAATGTCAAGGATCCAACTATGCTGTTTAATTTTATTTACGGACGAGAAAAATGGCGATATCTGAAAGCAGGTTGTGGGCCGTGGCAATCACACCTTTATCATCAAAGGCGCATTCCCGTTCAATGGTGATGGAGCGTTCGGCGCAAAAATCACGGAAGTCCTTGATGCTTAAAAAACGCAAGTTCGGGGTATTATACCATTTATAAGGAAGGCTTTTGGTGACTGGTACGCGGCCCAGGAAGAAAATTTGCAGGCGCGCGTTTAAGTTGCAAAAGTTTGGGATCCCCACAATGGCTTTCTTGCCCACCCTCAAGGCTTCGGTGATCACTTTTTCAGGGTTTAGGACCTCCTGCAAACTTTCGTTTAAGATCACATAATCAAAACGTTGATCGGAGTAATCCGCCAGGCCGGAATCAATGTCCCCGTGGGAGACGCTAACCCCCCGCTCAACACATTTATAGATGGCTTTTTCATCGATCTCGATACCCGCGGCTCGGCAATTCTTTTCTTTCATCAGCAAAGATAAAAGCTCCCCGTCCCCGCAGCCTAAATCCAGCACGCGGCTGTTGGGTTCGATCATTTGCAGGATGTATTTATGGTCTAAACGCATTTTTTAAAAAATTTGAGACTAATTTTGATTGGCCGTCGATTTCCACCAGAAAGGAATCATGGCCGTAGCTGGTTTCTATTTCGATAAAGGAAACATCAACATCATTGGCTTTCATGGCCTTGACAATGTCCTTGGACTGATAAGAAGGGTACAGCCAATCGGATGTAAAAGTGACGATCAAGAACTTGGTTTTGACATCCTTAAATGCCCCCACCAGGTCAGTATCTTGAGAAAGGTCAAAATAATCCAGCGCCTTGGACAGGTACAGATAGCTGTTGGCGTCAAAGCGCTGCACGAAGCTGGCTCCCCTGTATTTAAGATAGTTTTCCACCTCAAAGTCATGGGAAAAATCATAGCCGACTTTTTCTTTGCCCTGCAATTTGCGGCCGAATTTTTCTTCCATGGAACGCTCGGACATATAGGTGATGTGCCCGATCATGCGGGAGACCGACATCCCCTGCGCCGGCAATTCCTTGCCGTAATAATCCCCTTTATTCCAATTTGGATCAGACATGATGGCCTGGCGGGCCACTTCATGCAGGGCGATTTGCTGGGCTGTATGTTTATAATTGGTCGCGATCAAGATGGCCGATTGGAGCGTATCAGGAAAACGCACGGACCACTCAAGTGCCATCAAACCTCCCATGGAGCCGCCGGAAGCTGATAATAGTTTTTTGATCCCCAGATGATCGATCAGGTGTTTCTGAGAGACCACCATGTCTTCAATGGTGATGACCGGAAAATTTAGACCATATGGTTTGCCGGTGGCCGGATTTATCGAAGATGGTCCGGTGGAGCCTTTGCATCCGCCGATAACATTGGCACAGATAATAAAATATTTATCCGTGTCAAAAGCCTTGCCTGCCCCGATCATGGGGTCCCACCAGCCGGGAGTTTTGGCATCTTTATGCCAGCCTGCAGCGTGAGCGTCCCCGGTCAGGGCATGAAAGATCAAAATGGCATTGCTCTTATCGGCATTTAACTTGCCGTAAGTTTCATAAGCCAATGTGACAGGCCCAAATTTGACGCCGCTTTTTAAAACCAGCTCATGAGGGGGTTGGGCAAAGGTAAAATATTGGGTTTCTATATATTGTTGAGGCATAAGATTAATTCTTTTAGGATCCTTCGCTTCGCTCAGGATGACGCGGACATCTTACGCGTACCGGAACATGGCCTCGATGGTCTTTAGCGCTTTCAGGCGTGTGGGCTCATCTAAGATGACCCGGTCTTTGGGCAGCGGATTTTTAAGGGCCCGCAGGATGTCCGCAAGTGTATTGGATTTCATATATTTGCACATGGTACAAGAGCCAACTAATTGTTTTTCAGGAAACTCTGACTGCAAACGGGCGGAAAGCCCGCATTCGGTCAGCATTAAGAATTGTTTGGCACCGGTTTCTTTCATATAACTCAACATTTGTTCGGTGCTGCCGACAAAATCGGAATTATCAACGATGGCGGAATTGCATTCAGGATGGCTGACGATTTTGGCGTTAGGATATTCAAGCCTGACTTTAAGGATATCCTCCATGCCGTAATCTTCATGCACATAGCAAGTGCCGGAATAAAATTGGATGTCTTTTTTGATGCCCTGGCGTTCCATGTAATTCTTCAGGTTTTGCCCCATAAATTTATCCGGCAGAAAGTAAATTTTATCATTAGGGATGTCACGGGCAACCTTGTAGACATTCGCGGATGTGACTGTTATATCGCACTCGGCTTTGACCTGGGCGCTTGTGTTGATATAGCAAATAAATATATGCTCAGGATACTGGCGGCGCAGCTCCTTGACGGTTTGGGCCTGGATGGAATCGGCCAAAGAACAGCCGTCCAAGGTGGCGGGTATCAAGACTTCTTTTTCAGGATTGAGGATCTTGGCCGTCTCCCCCATAAACCGCACCGCCACGAAAACTATAGTTTTGGCAGTGGTTGTTAAAGCGTCCTTGCTTAATTTATAAGAATCACCGACAAAATCCGAGACCCCGTAGATTATTTCCGGGCTGATATAGGAATGGGCCAGGATGACCGCGTTTTTCTCTTCCTTAAGCTCATTGATCTCATTGATTAAGGGCACCAATTCTTCACATTTACGCAAGGAATACTGGCACACGGACGCCCCCAGCTTGATATTTTTAAGCTTTTCATAAAGTTGCGGCGCAGTAATTTGTATTTTTAACATGGTAGATAAATATATACCTAATCGGGGAATTTATCAAGGCAAAGGTTGGCCTTTGAGTGAGTGCGGGGTGGCGGCGGTGATGCGTACTTTGAGCAAATCTCCCCCTTTATAGGGGCCTTGGGGGAGAAGGACTAATTTATTGCCATCAGTGCGGCCTGGCATTTGATCAGTGTCTTTGGCTTCGGGGTATGGTTCAAGCAAGATAGTATGGATTTCCCCAATGTGGGAAACGTTTTTTTGATAGGTAATCTCTTTTTGGATCTCGTTTAATCGCATGATACGTTCGGTTTTAACGGACTCCGGCACATCATCAGGGTGTTTTTTGGAAGCAATGGTCCCCTGGCGCTCGGAATATTTGAAAGTAAAAGCTGAATCAAATTGCACTTTTGAAATGACTTCGAGCGTGTCTTCGAATTCGCTGTCAGTTTCAGTTGGAAAGCCGACAATGATATCTGTTGTTATGGCTACATTTGGGATTTTAGCGCGGATTTTGTCCACCAAGCTTAAGAATTCTTCCTTGGTATAGGTCCTGTTCATCATATCCAAAATGCGGTTATTGCCTGCTTGCAGGGGCAGGTGAATATGTTTGCATATTTTAGGATTAACAGCCATTAAATCCAGAAAACGGTCAGGAAAGTCTTTAGGGTGCGGTGAGGTGAAACGGATGCGTTCAATACCTGGGACCTTGCTTACTTCATCCATGAGATAGGCAAAATCATAATCATCATAGCGGTAAGAATTAACGTTTTGGCCAAGCAGGGTGACTTGTTTAAAGCCCTCAGCTGCCAGGCGGCGTACCTCGTCAATCACATTTTCCGGGGAACGGCTGCGCTCGCGGCCGCGTGTATAAGGCACTACACAGAAGGTACAAAAATTATTACACCCGCGCATCACCGCGATCCAGGCATTAACACCCTCGGTGCGGCTGGGATGAATGTCCGAGTAAGTTTCAAATTCGGACAAGGTGACATCATAGGATTTTTGTCCCTCCTCAGATGCCTCATGGATCAATTGCGGCAGGCGCTTGTAGCTGTCAGGACCGGCGATAAAATCAATTTTTAAACTGCGGTCTTCCAGCAGGTCCTGGCGCAAATTGGTGGCCATGCATCCTAAAATGCCGATCATGACAGGACTATCCTTGCCCCGCGCATGGCGGATACTATGTACCCGTCCGTAGACCTTGCGATGCGCATGCTCCCGGATAGCGCAAGTATTAAGCATAACAATATCCGCCGCCGATTCGTCCTTAACAAACTCATAGTTTTCTTTCATGAGAATAGAACGGACAAGCTCACTGTCATATTCGTTCATCTGGCAGCCGTAGGTTTCTAAAAATATTTTCTTCTGTAATGTGCTGTTTATCATAGAGTTATAAAAAGTCGTACTCATTCATCGGTTAAATTTTTTAGATGAACGAGTACGACAAACTATCTTCAGTATATATCTAATTGATAGAAGAAGAAACACCTTTTTTAAAACCAAGAAACATCTGGAAGTCTATCATAGGCTGGATATTGGTGATGACAGGTAAAACGGCATTTACTTTATCAGGTTGAATATTTTTAAGATTCTTAAAAGAGAATTTAATTTCTTGCCCCTGCTCTTTTAAGTTCATATTGTTAGCGTTAAAATCAATACCACCATACTTATCAACTTTTTGATTAGCCGCTGTCAAAACTGATGGCACAATTGTGTTTAACATTGCTTTATCAAGGCCGAGTATTTTTAATTCTGTATTGCCTGATGCTGCCATTACTCGAGCCGTATCATCTACAGGTTTCCCATACATCCAACCTTGCATCATATCTTCAAGTAATTTCTTAACATCAACACGCTCAGTCCCCAAGGCTATTGCTGCCATCACTCGGGCCCTATCGTCCACAGGCTTACCATACATCCAGCCTTGCATCATATCTTCAAGTATCTTTTTAACATCAGCACGTTCAGTCCCCAGGGCTATTGCTGCCATTACTCGGGCCCTGTCGTCCACAGGCTTCCCATATATCCAGCCTTGCATCATATCTTCAAGTAATTTTTTAACATCAGCACGTCCAATCCCTAAGGCTACCCCTGCCATCACTCGGGTCGTGTCATCTACTAATGACCCTCCCATCGAATGCTCAAGGAATTCTTTAACATCAATACGTCCAGTCCCCAAGGCTATTGCTGCCATGACTCGAGCCGTGTCGTCCACAGACTTCCCACCATTTATCTTACCTTGCATTGTACCTTCAAGTAACTTTTTGACATCGGCACGTCCAACCCCTAAAGATATCCCTGCCATCACCCGAGCCGTATCATCTACAAATGGCCCTCCCATTATATGTTCAAGAAAATTTTTGACATCACTACGTCCAGTTCCTAAAGCTATTGCTGCCATCACCCGAGCTGTGTCATTTACAGGTTTTCCATTATTTATTTTACCTCGCATTGTATCTTCGAATAATTGTTGGGCGGTTATTATAACCACTTTTGGTTTAGGAATTAAAGATATCCCTTTCCAAATACCAACACCAGTGCCAATGGCCACTGCACCAATAGTCCATTTTAGAAAATTCCTTCTGGCCGTGCTACTTTCGTCACCTGACATTGCAGAATCAATACCTCTATTACCAAATAAATCAATTTTTGTATTTACTACAACATGTTCTCTTCTTTCTTGTCGCCTTAACCATCCATCTGGAAGCCCTGCCTCTGAAACATTCTTAACTCGCTCCAACCCACCAGAAAAATATTTTCTTGGGATGGATTGTTGGGTTACGGGGTCTAGTTCTTCTTTAATGTAATTATAGACGCCTTTTTTGTAAGCCTGTAAATACTGCTGATAAATTTTATTTTTAATAGTTTTATCTTTGAGTTCAATTCCGTTGGTTTTGTTTCTATTAAGATAAATTTGACCAAACAAGCTATTCTTTAATTGCTTTTTATACCACGCCGCCAAAATCATTGAATTGTAAATTTGTCGTAAATTAGAAAAATTTTTACCTGTATTAACTTCTTTTTCCAATGCAGGAAGCACAAACTCACGCACGACTTGAGAACCTAATGTATGGGCTTTGTTATTAGCTGGCTGATTCGAAATTCCTGTATGTTTATCTAATGAAAGGTAGTCTTCTTCAAGCATTACTTTTAAATGACTGTGGGTCACAAAAATATTGTTTCCATGTACATAAACAGTAGCGTCTTGAGGGACTATCCAAACTTTGTTAAATAAATTGGTAGGAATCTGTGTAGTACCAAATTGCTCTTGGGCCTTTGTGTAAACTTTACTCCAAAATTCCTTGCCAAGTTTACTTTCTGGATAAATCAATGATGCTGTCAACTGCTTTAAAATATAGTCTTGGGCAAGCATGTCCCCGCCCATTTCAGTTTTGCTTAAACCATCGGCAATAATCCTGCTCTTTTCATAAGGTGAAAGATTGACCCACATCTCATTATCAGGTACGGTCAATGTGGCCATGAAATATTTGATAAGTTTATTCGCCTCACTTTTGAGCGTTTCCCCTTGCAGGTGGTTATCTCCTGTATCAACAATAAAATCCAATTGAAGAGGATTTTCAGGGTGAACAGTCATTCCATTTATAATGGCAGGGGAAAATACTGGACTGATGGTAATCATTGCCCCAAGCTTGGGCATCCAAGGCATTTGACCATTGAAAGTCACTTGGGCATAGGATGGCTGCTAGGAAGCTCCCTAAAAATGCAAAAATTAATCCTGCCACGATAAGGCGTTTAATGTTCAAATTTTCTACCATAGTGAAACTGTACCATATATTTATATACTTTGCCAAAATTTCTTGTTACAAATGGATGGGCGTGTTATGCTTTAAACAAGTATGCATTTTAACGAAAGGTCATTTATGGATAAATTAACTTTACATAGTATCATCGAAAAAGACAATGGCTTCTATTCTGCTTTGTGCCTGGAATTAGACGTTGCTTCTCAAGGGAAAACTATAGGACAGGCCAAGAAGAATTTGCAGGAAGCGGTTGAGCTATATTTGGAAGATGTATTTGAATCTAAGGAAGAAAAAGACTTTATTCCCCGCCCTGCCCCCCGTACAGCATGGATTAAATTTTTTAAGGCCGAGGCTAAAGTTTTAGGTAAGAAGCTACAGACCTCCCACAGACATATCCATCTTGAAGACATTGTTTGCACTAATTAACAATGAACATGTCCAGCAGAGACATTGAAGCAATACTTAAAAAGCATGGTTTATCATTCCTACGCCAAAAAGGGAGCCATCGTCATTTTATTGGATTTACACACGGTAAGAAAAGAAGGGTTACTGTTATCGCCAATCAAAAGAGCTTTGCCATCGGTACATTCAAAAGCATGGTTCGTCAATCAGGACTATCCGAGGAAGAATTTATTTAAGGCCGTGACAAAAATAGCCAAATCATTTAAATTTTCTTAATAAAATGAAACAAGTTATAAGCTGGAAGGTTACAAAATACAAGAATCCCAAGAATAATATTAAAATAAAGAATGATAATTTTACCACCCAGTCTGGTGGGGCCATTTCCGTCAAATAATTTAAAGTTATGGCAAATGTAAAAATACAAATAAAAATAGGCAGTCCAAACATCATTAACTTTTCAAAAAAGTTAATCGTGTCTTCTTTAATATAGTGACATTTCTTACATATCAATGCACATTCTTGCTCATAATATTGACTACGCAATACTCCAATAATTAAACTACCCCATTTATCGCCAACAAAATCAAAATATAATTTTGCATCCGAATTGCACTTGGGGCAATGAACTTTGAAAATCTGAAAAGACCATTCCCAAAAATACAGTGGCCAGATTTTATTTCTATCCTCCCACCGCTCCCTGGCTGACATTGACATTATGTTAGAATCCTTCTATTTAAGCGTGTATTTTCTTCAAAAACTCAATCAAACTCGTACAATACTGCACCCATCGGCCAGCCGTAGGTTTCCAGGAATACCTTTTTTTGTGTAACTATATTAATCATAATGAATTAGAACAAATTTTTTACTCGTAATAGCGTTTTAAAAACTCGTACTCGTTCATCGGCTTATAACGAAGGCCATTCGACAGAATAAACTGCAAATATCCGATATGGCCCAGGCTCGGAATTTTTAAATTTTCCAGCTTCAATTAATTGTTTTGCATCATCAAAAGAAGATAGTAAACAATGATTATTGACATTTATTTCTTTTACCAAGGAATTACAAGATAATGGTGAGCATTCAGCGCTATTACCCGCAGAAAAAGTAACAACATCATACCCTTCAAGTCTTTTGGAATTTGACTTAACAACATTGGTCGTAAATGAAGAGTCTGGTTTAAAAGGTTTCCATCCAGCCGGTTCATGAAATTCAAAATCATAGATTTCGTAATAAAAAAGTCTGGTTTCACTTAAGTCAACGGCATTCTCTTCAGCTAATGATTGAATAATTTGCGGTGAATCAAAAAACCAATATCCATTATGTTACCAATAATTAATATAATCTAAAAAGTTTTCGGAAATACAACCACTGACTGAATAGATATCATTAACACCAGACTTTTCAATCCATTCAGGGCGGTTCTTTAGCCGTTTTGCCATATAACCAGCAGGTGTCATGTAGTTATTCATCAGGATGCCAATCCCTGGCTCCATGAACCACGCCAGTAATCCAAATTTCTCGTGAAGTTATACGATACATAAGGCGAAAAGCGCCATAGATAATTTCACGACGGTTTCCATCTTTAATTTCTGGTATTATGCGCCCTGATTGAGGGAAATCTTCCAGGCGGTCGACCATTTCAATAATACGTGTGACGAATAAAGCAGCTTGGTCGGGAGAATCTCTTCGGATGTATTCAGCAATTGAATCTATGTCTTTTAATGCAGAAGGCGCCCAAATTATTTTAGACATTTACGCAGCCTTTTCTTGGCCTCTTCATGTGAAATCCCTTTTCCCTGTCGGATTTCTTTTTCCCCATGCTCAAATTTGGCATGAACATATAAAGCATGGATGCAATCATCCATCGTGGCCTTTGAAGGCAACGAATCGATCAAATTTTTGGCTATGTTTTTGACGGTCATATTTTTCTCCTCCTGAGATTAAGTATAGCGTAGGCACACCTTAAAGTCCATTTTCCCCGTAAATTCTCTTTAGAAACTCAATTAAAATCATGTAATAGTGACCCCATCGGCCAGCCGTAGGTTTCTAGAAATACCTTCATGCTTTCTCCAGTATTTCATTGAGCAAAAACATTCAAGGGATATATACTAAAATTTAAGAATAAAATACTCATTACATAGAAAGTCGGCCTTCTAAACATATTTCACACCCTTTTGTAACATTAATTCAATTTATTAATCAAGTTTACCACCAAAGCCACGATAATGTCTTTTTCTTTAGGCTGGCTTTCAGCAATCATAAGTGTGATGGCAACCAAGGCATTGTCCGCAATGCGCTTGCCGCCATCGGTTTTATAGAGAATTTTATTACGGTCTAAGAACCAAACGAACAATGCCGCAGCAATACGCTTATTCCCATCAGAGAATGAATGATTCTTGACAACTAAATAAAGTAGATTGGCTGCTTTTTCCTCAACACTGGGATAAAGGTCTTTGCCGCCGAATGTTTGATAGATTGCGCCCAAGGCACTTTTAAAAGATTGGTCTTTTTCGTGACCGAATAAGCCACTGCCACCAAATTTTTGGCGCATTTGTTCAATAAGGAGCATTCCCTCATCATAGGTTAATTGATAGGATTCTTTTGCGGTGGCTGATTTGATAGTAATACGGCCATGGTCATAATCATCCAAAACATCCAAACCATAGCTATAATCACGAATTACTTCAAATAACCCAGTAGCCTCATCACTGGTTAAAGCTTTGCGTTGACTTAAATCAGCCAGCATCTTCACAGCATTTTGAAGGGTCTTTAAACTTGCTGTGTGTTCTTTAAGCCGTTTATCATTAATGGTATAACCTTGAACCAAATGTTTTTTCAATACATTGGTTGCCCAAATACGGAATTGAGTTCCTCGCTTGGAATTTACTCGATAACCAACAGACAGAATTGCATCAAGATTATAGTATTCAACTTTATACTCTTTACCATCGGTGGCAGTTGTTGCGAAATTCGCAACAACTGATTTCTTATTTAACTCATTGGTATCAAATATGTTACGCAAACGCCTTGATATATTAGATTTATCTCTCTCAAAAACCTGCGCAATTTGAGTTAAACTTAACCAGACAGTCTCATCCTTTAATGTAACCTCTAAGGCTATCTGGGCCCCTTGAGGACGAAAAATGACGACATTTTGTATTTTTTCTGAATTTGTACTCTTCATAGTTACGCCCCTCCTGTTATGTCACTATCGGGGGATTATGACTTGTTTATA
>Ga0207006_1122_pt1 | contig 14758 bp, 13 predicted proteins | sample Alteio_BWMinCont_84_FD_153497 | JGI IMG/M metagenome (GOLD analysis project Ga0207006, IMG submission 153497) | Enriched cells from forest soil in Barre Woods Harvard Forest LTER site, Petersham, Massachusetts, United States -... | ecosystem: Environmental > Terrestrial > Soil > Temperate forest >...
GGTAAAACGAGCTCGGTAAGTTTTTTAGCGCCGGCAGGCGAAATGGAATAACAGACGGTGCCAAAACACATCTTCAACCGGTGAAGATTGCGCCGCACGGGATCGGACTGAAACACGGCTGCATTTTGCCGTATGGTGTTTCCGACTTGCAGAATGTTGGCGGTAATGCCGGGAAAAAGCTCGTACACCATCGCCGATTCCATATTCCAGCCCCACACAACTATATCCCAGTCCGGCGGAAGCTCGGCAATTAACGCAGGCACCAGCGTATCGAAATCGCGATGTAAAATGCCATCATCTTCGGCCAGCGTGGCAGGCTCGCCGCTATTCATGACGATATTCCAAAGCCGCAAATGAGACAGGGCGCAGCCAATCGCCCCCGCCGAATAGCGCACATCCGGCATGAAAATATTTTCCTGCACCAGTTTCTCACGCATGATCGTGTGCCCGTCGATGGCGGCGAAGCGGCAGGCACCCCGCATGTGGGGATTAGTGTCGTAAAATGCGGCCAGACGTTCTGGCGTTCGATCCAAATTGATGAGATAGGTTTGCATAACGCGAATCGTGGCTCTCCCGCAGGCGATGGCACCTCAGTAATTTTCACACGGGTGGGGTCATGGGTGCAATCCCTCTCCGCCCATTCCACGGCACCACCCACCACAACAGCACCAACCCCGGCAGCGCCGTCACGGCGCTGATGAGGAAGAAATTGGTCCAGCCGAGGCCCATTTTCTCGACGATGAAGCCGGCGATGACGCCCGTGATGCTGCGCGGAAGGGCGAAGATGCTGGAGAACAGCGCGAATTGCGTGGCGGAAAAATTCTTGTTGGTTTGCGACGCGATGAAAGCGACAAAGGCCGTGGTTCCCAGCCCTACGCCGAGATATTCAAACCCGACCGCGAGGCCGAGGTAATAGATATTCGCCTCCGCCATGCTGAGCGCGGCAAAACCGAATATCGAGAGCAGCTGCAAGCCGCCGAATAGCCACAGGGCGCGGTTGATACCGGTTTTGACCATGATGAGGCCGCCGAGAAAAGCGCCCGCGATCATCGACCAGAAGCCAACCAGTTTCGCGACGGTGCCGATCTGGGTATTCGTGAATCCCTTGTCAATGTAAAAGGGTGTCAGTTGCGCGGTAGCAAGGCTGTCGCCGAATTTGTAAAGCAGGATGAAGGCGAGGGTGAGGAGGGCAAATCGCAAATCCTCGCGCGTGAAAAATTCATGGAAAGGCTCGATGAACGCTTCGCGCAGCGTACGGGGCGGTTTGGCATTTGGCGCGGGTTCCTTGATGAGAAACGCGCAAAGCATGCCAGGGATCATAAAGGTTGCGGTGAAGACAAACACCAGAGACCACGGCACGGAATCCGCAATGATGAGGCTCAATCCGCCGGGAATGAGGCCGGCCACGCGATAGGCATTGACGAAAAACGAATTGCCGATCCCCAGCTCGGCATCCGGCAGCAATTCGCGGCGATAGGCATCGATGGCAATGTCCTGCGTCGCGGAGAAAACGGCGATGATGAAACTCGCGCCTATGATGGCGCTGAGTGTATAGGCCGGGCTCAGCACGCCGATGGCAGCCATGGACAGTGTGAGCAAAATCTGGCTGCCCAATATCCATGTGCGCCGGCGGCCAAGGAATTTGAGGCCAAAACGGTCGCACAGCGGCGCCCACAGGAATTTCCACGCATAAGGTATCTGCGCCAGCCCGACGATGCCGATGGAGGTAAGGTCGATATGGCTTCGCCGTAGCCACGCGGGAACCAGCTGCAACAAAACATAAAGCGGCAGGCCGGAGGAGAAACCCAAAACGATGCAGATCCGCATGCGCGGGTTCCACACCGCCCGGAGAAGGGAGGGGCCGGCGGCTTCGTTATGTTTTTTGCGCGATTTCATAGGGACAGCGTTCATGTATAACGCTGCAACGCGATCCATGCAAAAAGCGGATACGCGCCGTTTATGGCGTGCAGGACCCGGGCTTGAGGCCGCCTCTTGTTGCGATATTGAGGCGCACTTCATTGTCGATAATGCCGAGCAGGTTGGTTATGCCGAATTCCGATCTTGGAATGGCGCCGTGGGCCTCGAATTTCATGGAATCGCCGGATTTTCCCAAAAACCTCACATCCAGTTCGATGGGCCCGGTTGCACCGGTGAGCGTGAGATTGCCGGTGACGGCCGCCGTGTCCGAACCGGTGCGCGCGACATGCATGCTGGTAAAATAAATTTCCGGGAACCGGGCGGCCTTGAAAAAATCATTACCCGTAACCTTGTCCTGCCACTTGGTATTATTGAGCAGCCGGATCGAGCGGGAATCCAGCCTGATGATAAGCCGGTCATCGGCCGGATTATCGGGATTCAATGTTAACGTGCCATTGAATTTCGTGAATTCTCCCCGGGTCGTCGGGTCAAGGAATGCAATCTTGACCACGGCGCCAATAGAAAATCCGACCGAAAATCCGCCGGTCGTATTCTTCTCATTGATCGGGAAACATTGGTCCGCCCGCGCCGGTGCGGATGATGCGAGGAGAGAGCCGGCCACAATCGCAAAAGGAGACAATTTTCTCATTTATACGCATTCCGCATTTCTTATGTTTCTTGCCTGATACATAGCAAATGTTTGGTCCCGCATCACTGCGACATGTGGGCTTTTAGCGGGGCGGCGGATTGCAGAATCGAGCCTGCCGGCCAAATTAGCAAGCGCCCGGATTAATATTGATATATAGGCGTTTCTCGCTTATCTTCTGTTGCGCTCGCGGTAAGGGATACAGGTTCACTTCCTACCACCACGATTATATTTTCGGAAACCAATTTCTATTGCAAAATTAAGCGGAGATCGTTCGATGCCAGTTACCAAAAAAAGTTCAACCCCGATTGCCCTGGCTGCCGCCGCGATTTTTTCGGTCAGCCCGGCCGCGCGTGCTCAAACTCTGCCCGGTGGCGCGCCGCAAGGTCCGATAGTTCGTTCCGAGGCGGGTTTCAAACTCTGCGAAATGAAAGAATTTTTCGCTTTGCCGGATCCAATAACTCTGGAGGCTATGAATGGAGTTATCGATAAATGCAGGCCCCTGTTTCTCGACTGTGCTTGTCACCCGGAGGCGCAAATCAGAGATGGCAGGGCGGCCTTCATCATAGCGCCGGGAAAGCAACCTGGGTTAAAATAGAAATTGACGCCGCGCGGGTTTTTTAGAATTCTTATCTTGTGAGCCGATCGAGGGAGATAATCATATGTCCGCAGCCAATAAAAAAGTTTCAAAACTTGCCCTGGCCGCATTCACTGTTGCGGCGGCTCTTACGGTAAGCTCGGGCGCGCTTGCGCATACGCGCCATCATCAACCTCGCCACCATCATCGCGTTCATCGGGAATCTTTACATGCAGCCTTCAAAGCGTGCTTGTTGCAATCTGTCGAAGCCTATAAATTTCCCGTAATTCCATCGCTCACCAAGGCTTCATTACCCATTGTTTTGGATGCGGTTGACGAGTCTATGAGAAAAGCCCAGGTCGATTGCGAAAGGCTACGCCCGCACCACGGTCTTTCGAAAGCTTAGTTAAGTTTCGATCCACCAAATAATAATCAAAATATTACACTAATAATGTTAGCTATTTTGGCCGCCCCCGCGCAGATTATCGACGGGCGCTTGCCGCGAAGCCAAAAATGCGTCGGCCACATGAATTATCATTCCGTACGAAAATACGGTCCTCAGGATGAACAGGTTCACACCTCCATTCTGCTCGAGCGGCTCATTGCGGACGCGCCGAAGGATCACTTCACGCTTGAATGGCTCACGGGAAAACTTCCTCGGCATTCGTTCGGTTTCATACTTTTGTTTTTGTCGGTTATCGCGTTGTTGCCAGTTATTTCGGTCGTGGCGCGCATTCTTATTATTGTTCTTACTGGGCAAATCATTCTCGGTTATCACGATCCGATGCTGCCGGGCCGACTGTTGAAGAAGCAGCTTCCATCAAAATACCTTGTGCGGCTGAGGCATCATGTTGTTCCCGCTTTGCGGCGGCTCGAATATTTCGTGCGGCCGCGGTGGGTCATTATGCTCAAGGGAACCCGGCGTTTGACGGCCCTGGTCGGCATGATGGGAATGATACTTTCGCTACCGGCGCCAATTCCTTTTATCAATATGCCGCCGGCGGCCATCGGGATGCTGATTTCGCTGTCGTATATTGAGCATGATGGCCTCATGCTGTTTTTCGCGCTCTGCGCGGCCTTCGCGTTTTTGGGATCTATTTCGTTTGTTTTGCTGGAGCCGTTTTTTAGATAGCGCGGGCAACAAAAACGCATAAATGACTGATCTAAAATATTTCGTAGAACATGCGACGGATTGCGGTTCTCACCGCGTGTAAGCAAACAAGGTAGTAAGGCGGCTGAATCCACGGGCATCCATGGGCCCGTGGATTCTTTATAACGCATAGTATTGACCGGCCTTAGTTCGGACAAAAAAGGCCGTTATTTACCGCGGGATAACCCCGTTTCCTGCGTGTATAAAGGAAGGGGAGAGCAATTTACAAAGAGGATATCTTGGCGCCGTCTGCTTCTCACAGGCCGGTAACGGGTTTTTCGTTTCCGCGCGACGAGTTGCGACCGGATTCCTCCGACGACGACTTGCTCGAATTAATTGCCGATGGCGACCGGCAGGCTTTTGCGATTTTGATGCGGAGACATCTTTCGAAAATGGTGACCTTGGCGCAAAGAGTTGTTTTTGATCAGGAGCAGGCAAAAGAAATTGCCCAGGAAGCTTTTCTGCGCGTATGGCTGCATGCGGGTAAATGGGATCCGGCCGGCACCGCGACATTCGCCACCTGGCTGCGCCGCGTGGTGATGAATCTCGCAATCAGCCAACACCGCAAGCGCCGCGAGCAGGTCACCATCGACGAAGCCGAGGATTTGCCAGATACGCAGGCCGATGGATTTGCCTATATCGCGTCTTCACATAAAAAGCGTGTCGTGCACGAAGCGATGGGGCATTTGCCCGAACGACAGCGCGCCGCGCTGGCCCTTTTTTATTTTGACGAAATAAGCCAGAATGAAGCGGCCAGCGTTATGCGGTTGACACCCAAGGCTTTCGATTCCCTTCTGGTGCGCGCGCGCCGCAACGTAAAAAAGCATCTTTCGGATATGGGCTTTTTTCGTGAAGGAGATTTGCCATGATGAACCGGCGGAGCAGGGGATCCGATTTCGGCCAGAATGATGCCGAATTCCGTTCCTTCTTGAAACATCACGATCCTATCGCGCATCCCTCGGCCCTCGACCTCGTGAGGCTCGAGCAACAAATTCTCGCGAAAGTGGGAACGATGGAAGCTGCCATTCCAAGCGAATTCGTATCGCCGTGGATGATCAGCAAGAAATGGCTGCTCGGCGGCGTCGTGGCCGGCGTGTTTTGTATTCTGCTGGGATTTTCAGTCGGCCAGGATTTTGATGACGTTCTTTCGCAATCTTCCGATTCAATCTCGCTGTTTGCCTCCGCCAGCGATGTTCCATGGCAATCTTTCGACATAACGCCTTTATCGACGGGAGAATCCGATGGCGCACAGCAATGAGCCTCTGAGAATGCGACCCCGCTCCAAACCCGTTGCATGGACTCTTTTCGTCTCTGTCCTTCTCAATCTTTTCCTGGTCGGCGCTTTTATTGGAGTTGTGCCGCATGTGAAGCACAAAACCTTCGGACCGATGGCGCTCGGTGGGCCGCATGGAGAATACCTGGTTGACTGGATGGCGCGCTATCTCGATGCCAAGGATGCCGCCGCCCTGCGCGAAGCCGTCAAGGGGCAGACCGATGCGCTCAAACAGGCGCACAGCCATATGCATCGGGCCATGAATGATCTGGCGACAGCCTATAAGCAGGACACGCCGGACCCGGCGGCTTTGCAGGCGGCACTCGATCATCTCGATCAGGCGAAAAAAGAGTCGTATGATGCGGTTGGTAAAATTCTTAAGGAAACCTCGACCGAGTTGTCGCCCGAAGGCCGCCAGCGATTGGCCGACCTTGCCCAGAATCCAATGTAGTGCTTGCGAAGGAAAACCGGTTATTTAAGCGTGTATATAAGAGGCGGTCTCTATTCAACGGGGGGGGGATAATGAAGATACATCAATGGCTCGTGGCATTTATATTCATGGTTTTTATGGCCGCTTCCGGCACGGCCTTTGCGCATGACGATGGCGCGAAGCATGGCGATTGCCATCATGGGCCGATGCTTTCCGATGAAAAAAGAAAGCTCCTGCACGACACCATGAAGAAGGTCTTTGAGCAGGATAAAGACCAGGTCAAGCAGTTACACGGATTGCGCGAGGAAATGCATAAGGTTCTCGCCGCCGAAAATTTCGACGCGCACAAATTCACCACCCTCAGCAACCAGATGGAAAGTCTGCATGACAAGATCCATAAGGATCGCGTGCATGCCTTCGCCTCCATCGCCGGGCAGTTCACACCGGAAGAACGCGTGATGATCGTCAAGATGCACCGGCACCATCATCATCACGGCCACGATGGCCAAAATGGTCATGACGGTCACGGTGACTGGCAGCATGATGGAAAATGGGATGGCCATCATTCGATGAATGACGGCCCCGCCCCGGTGCAGGGAGATAGCAATGCTTATCCTCCCTATCAGTCGCGGTAATTCGTAAGCAAATAAGATCAGCGGTCACCTTTGCCGTCGCGCATTTAGCGCCGACGGCATTGGTGCGTGGTGGGCAACCGCGGAATAATTCGCATTAATTGACGATTATGGCGCGGGATTTCTTGCGTGGATTTTTACGTGTCGCGCCGGTGTAGCAGAAGCGGCAACGTAATCGCGGAGAACGCCAGAAAATTTGTTGTAGCCGAACTTATTCAACTTGCGGGCAATTATGTCGATTACCCTCAATGCCGTTTGTGCCTGTTTATCAGTTGCAGTTTTTTCATCAGGCAACCGAACGGCGACACTATTCGCATGCGCCACACGAAGCCAGAGAGGTTCCTTCGGATAAAGTTTCGTAATAGGTTTTACAAGTTCTTCGCGCTCCCCCAGCGGCAAAAAGGTGCGAAAGCTGTAAAGCAGTCCGGCAGAAAAATGTCGGGCCTTTTCCTCATTCATGTCTGAACAATTGTCATTTCTTTCCGTTGAGCGAATTGCGGTAGCCAGCTCCATTGTAACCAATCTCGCGACGTCATCGGCGACGAATGGTATGAGAGGTACGGATGGATTTGTCATTGGTATATAATTCTTTCGAACCTAAATGGATTTTATTGCTACATACCACGATGGGGTGAGTTTGAGAAATCAGCCGCAATTTGTTGAGTAAATTGACGTTAATACCAATGGCGGAGTGTGAATAACAAAAGCAATCGCCGTGGCGTGGTTCTAGTCAGGCAACCACATTCACCGCATTATTGTTGACCGCGCCGATTGAGGCCAGCGGCGCATTGGAAAACGCGGTCACGACATCGTTCACCATATTGTCGAGCGCGTTCGCAAGATCATCGCTGGCGCTTTTCGCGGCTTGAGCATCGGGGTTCACGCTTGTCTGGCTCTTAATTATTTTGTCCAGCGCGGCTTTGATCTCGCCGATTGCGGCTGAAGCATCGCCCAGTAAATTCGCGTCGCTGGTGAAATCGGCCGACGACGGTGTGTTCTGCGCATCGGTATAGGATTGCTGAATTTGAACATCGATCGTATCGGTGTAACTTTGCACGGCGGCTAAGACATCAGATGAACCGCCGTCGCTACTCACGGAAACGGATTGCGTCGTTTGCGTTTCCGAAATCGAAATATCGATTTGCGCGCCGCTGCTGTTACCATTTGCCGGCAGCGCGGAAGGTAATGGCGTGTTTCCCTGCGAACTATCCCCGGTAACGATATTCTTGGCGTCGGACGAAATGCCCTTGGCGAGATCCTTGAGCGCATCGCCGGATGATGGATCATCCAGCAGCGTGACCCGCAGCACATTTAGGAGATGCGGCAATTCCTGAACCGCCCAGTTATGCGCCTGCGCTTGTAATTGCTGGGGGATCTGCTCAACCGCGTTGGCCGCCGCGATCGCGTTTTGCGTCTGCGAAGAATTCGATCCCGCGCTGGCAACAGAAGACTGTGGCTGTGGAAACAGCTGCAACGGCGTCGATGTGACAGGCGGCAAGGAAAAGGACATTGCTCCTCCGGCCATGTGACAGCATATAATTAAAGCGGCGACAGTTAATAATTTCTAAACCACGGCATACGCAGGGCTGCTTGATGCAGCCTTAAAACCTGATATCTTCTGGGCCTTAGAACAATAGTTTAGACTGCTTCTCTCATACGGATTGTAAAGTCGTATAGCCATGACGGATGTTAAAACCGGCCAGAAATCGCCCCTGCTCGTCTACCTGCTGGTCGCGGCGACCGGCTTTTCATCGCTCTCGTGGGAAGTTCTGTGGCAGATCAAGGCCTCGTTGGCGCTCGGCGTTTCGGCTTGGGGCACGGCGGTCACGCTTGCCACCATGATGGGGGGCATGTGCCTCGGCTCATTGGCGGCCGGTCATCTGCTCAAAGAAAAAAATATCGCGCATCCATTGCGCTTCTACGGCGCGCTTGAAATTGTCGTGGGTCTCTCGGGCCTGTTTCTTGGCCTCGCATTCAATGCTGCGCGCGATCTCGACACCTGGGCCTATCAACAATCCACGGGCAGCGCAGTGCCGGTGCATATTCTCGGCATCGTTGTAGCGCTCGGCATACCCGCAATATGTATGGGCGCAACCTTGCCATTGTTCGGATTGGCCGCGCGGCAATTCCGTACATCGATTGCAATGCTTTATGGCCTCAACACGCTGGGTGCTGCGTTCGGATGCCTGCTGGTGGCCTTTGTGATCGTGCCGTGGCTGGGCGTAACGCGCACCGGCTGGCTCATCTCGGCGATCAATTTTGCCGTCGGTATCGCCACGTGGCTGGTGAGCACACCCGTAGTCGAACCGGCGCGCCGCAAAGAATCCAAGATATCTGCTACGCATCAATACGGTCCCGGAGCTGAAGCCTGGATTGTGTTCGTAACCGGCTTCGTCACTTTCATGCTGGAAATCGCATGGTTCCGCTCCTTTACCGCCGCATTCGCAAGCACGACCAAAGCTTTCGCGATTATGCTGGCGAGCGTCTTGCTGGCGCTCGGCGCCGCGGCGACACAGGTAGGCTTTTGCAAACGCATCAAGCTCTCGCTCGCTTCGATCCTCGGCTGCGCGGGCGTCGGCATTTTGCTGGCGACGCCGGTGGTAGAAAATATCGACCGCTTTACGGTCTACAACGCGCCGCCGTTCATGCTCGCGTTCGACTGGCTGGTGATGACGACCTTCATTATCGGCATCCCGGTATTTCTGCTCGGGCTTGCGTTGCCATGGATTCTCGACGACCAGGATTCATCGCGCCGCTGGGGCCGGCTTTACGCGCTCAATACCGCGGCCGCTATTGCGGGTTCAATTTCCGCAGCGTGGCTACTTCTTCCTACTATTGGCTTTGGTCATACCTCATGGATCGCCGGAGTTCTTGTGGTGGTGACAGGCATTGCACTCAAGGGCAATCGGCGCGCAATCTGGGCTGGAGTCGCCACGTTGGCGCTCCTCGTCGCCGTATTAGGCGAAGGCGGCGTCGGCAGCACGCGCATCATCGGGCCGCATGCTTTCATGAAGCATAAACCGGCGAAAATTCTTGGCTTCTACGAAGGGCCGGACGTAACTGCTTCGGTAGTCGAATATCTCGATGGTTCGCGGCGGCTTATCATTGACGGCGCTTCGGCCTCCGGCCAATCGGGCGGCGAAAAAGTGGGCGACGAGCATTACATGGCATGGATGGCGTATCTGCCGATGTTGCTTAATCCCGACGCGAAGAATGCGCTCGTCATCTGCTTCGGCACCGGGCAGACGGCTAATGCCGTGCGGCGCGAAAATCCGCAGTCGCTCGATATCGTCGATATAAACAGGCATGTGTTCGATCTCGCCCCGAATTTCTCGCGCAACGAGGATGTGCTGCACGATTCGCGCGTCAATCACATCGTGATGGATGGCCGCGCCTATATGAGGCGCACCGACAAGATGTATGACGTAATCACGCTGGAGCCGATGCCGCCGACTTTCGCCGGTGTCAATGCGCTCTACTCGAAGGAATTTTATCAATATGCGCGCGCGCGGCTGGCGCCACATGGCACCATTGCGCAATGGCTGCCGTTTGAATCGCTGTTCCCATATTATTCGGCTTCTATCGCGCGTACTTTCGCCGACGTGTTCCCGAACTCGATTTTGTGGATCGATCCGGTTTCCGGCACCGGTATCCTGGTTGGCAGCATGGATGACAATGGCGATCTCGGCACCAAGTGGCCAGGGTTTGCCCGCGCCGGTGCCAAGCGCAATATGGCCGATGACGCCGTGCGCAAAGAGGTCTGGCTCAACCGCAAAGGCGTGCAGGTATATGGTGCGCAGGGCAGGGTGATCACCGACGATAACCAATTGCTCGCTTATGGTACGGCGGTCGATGCCAACTATCCGGGCCCCGATTTGCTCAAGGAAAACATCGATTTTCTCAAACAGTTACTCAAAAAGAATCCTGACGTCGGCCCGGCCCGCAGCGATGATTGCTGCAAATATTAAGCTGATGAAATCCCCATCCCCATTTTGCCAAATTTGGGTATTATGCCGGCTTTCCCGCTCCTCTGATGGAATGTGTTCGGTATGTTGAAGTTGCCACGTGCCGTCTTTGTCGTCGTGCTGGTCATGCTCGTCAATATGGCGGCGTGGGCCATCGTCAACCGCAGTGTGGGCGAAAGGCCGTGGGGCGGCGTTATCAACGGCGTGTCCTACAGCGGCTGGCGCGAGGGCGATGCAGCCAATAAATCGTCGGATGCCGATATCGACCGCGACATGGCGGCGTTGGAGGGACATGTCAATAATGTGCGCATCTACGGCGTTGGTGATGGGCTCGATCGCATTGTGCCAATCGCGGCGAAACATAATCTCAACGTCGTTCTCGGCGGATGGATTGGCAAAGACCCTGCCGCCAATGCCAAGGAAGTCACGCATCTCATTGAGGTAGCGAATGCCAATCCCAATGTCGTGCGCGTGCTGGTCGGCAACGAGGCGCTGTATCGCAAGGATATATCGGCCGAAGATCTCATCCAACTCATCGAACGCGTGCGACAGCAAGTGAGCGTGCCGGTGTCAACAGCCGAGGCGGCATATATTTGGGAGAGAGATCACCCCGAACTTGCGGATCATGTCGATTTCATTGCCGTGCATATTTTGCCTTACTGGGAAAAACAGCCGATCGACGAGGCTATGCACTTTTTGCTGAATAAATACCAGGAAATCGCCAGCGCCTTTCCCGATAAGCACATATATATAGGTGAAGCGGGATGGCCGAGCGAAGGCCAGTGGTTTGGCGGGGCCGAACCCTCGCTCGTCAACGAAGCCCGTTTTACCCGCGATTTTCTCACCTTGGCTACCGAGCGCCGTTTCGATTACTCGATCATCGAAGGGTTCGATACGCAATGGAAACGCGAAATCGAAGGGACCGTCGGCGCCCATTGGGGATTGTGGGATGTCAACCGGCAGCCGAAATTCCCCATGAGCGGGGCGGTGCTGGAATCCGCCGATTGGTTTTGGGGCTGCCTTATCGCCACGCTGCTGGCGATCTTTCCCGTGCAATGGTTCGTGCGGCGGCGGCATAACCTAAAACTCACCGGTGAGATTTTCTATGCACTGCTCATTCAGGCCGTCTGCTCGGTGCTGGTATGGGCGGTAATCGCGGCCATGGCCGAAAAGATTATCAACACAACGACAATCGCCTGGATCGCGCTCATCGGCGCGCAGATTGTACTGCTCGCGCTGCTGCTGGTCGACGGTTACGAATTTGCCGAAGTGCTATGGGCTAATGATCGGCGCCGCAAATTCGAGCCGCACAACATGCTGCCGTCGCCCGACGCGCCGAAAGTGTCGATCCATGTGCCATGTTACAACGAACCGCCACATATGGTGATCGAAACGCTCAACGCTCTCGTGCGGCTCGATTATCCGAATTTTGAAGTGATTATCGTCGATAACAATACGAAGGACGAAGCGGTGTGGAAACCGCTGGAGGAGCATTGCAAGACGCTCGGCGAACGTTTCCGCTTTTTCCATCTGCCGCAATGGCCGGGTTTCAAGGCCGGCGCGCTCAATTTTGCGCTTTCGCAAACTGCGCCGGATGCGGCCTTTGTCGGCGTGATCGACAGCGATTATATCGTGAGCCCCGCCTGGCTGCGCGCCTGCATGCCCTATTTCGACAAGACTGAAGTTGCTTTCGTGCAGGCGCCGCAGGATTACCGCGATGGCAATGAAAATGAATTCAAGCGTCTCTGTTTCTGGGAATATGCCGGCTTTTTCCATATCGGCATGGTGCAGCGAAACGAGCGCAACGCCATCATCCAGCACGGTACTATGACGCTTATCCGCAAGGCTGCGCTGCAGCGCGTCGGCGGGTGGGCCGAATGGTGCATATGCGAGGATGCTGAGCTCGGCCTGCGGCTGTTCGAGTGCGGCTATGAATCCGTCTATCTCGATCATTCCTTCGGGCAAGGGCTTATCCCCGACAGTTTCAGCGGTTACAAAACACAGCGTTTTCGCTGGGCCTATGGCGCAGTCCAGATCCTCAAACAGCATTGGCACGCGCTTAAAGCCGGTGACACGCTCACGCGGGGTCAACGCTACCATTTTATTTCCGGATGGTTGCCGTGGTTTGCTGACGCGGCGCATGTGGTGTTCGCGTTGGCGGCGATTTTGTGGTCGGGCCTCCTGTTATTCAAATGGGTGGAATTCCCGCCGGCTGTTTTCCTGGTGCCGACGCTCTCGGTTTTCATTTTCAAGATTGTAGCCGGCTTCTGGCTCTATCATGCGCGCGTGAAATGCAGCTGGCGCGACAAGTTCGGCGCTGCGGTCGCTGGCATGGCGCTCTCGCACGCGGTGGCGCGCGCGGTATGGCAGGGACTGTTTACCTCCGGCAAGCCATTCTTCCGCACCCCGAAATGCGCCGGCCGGCCGGCGCTGATCCAGCTCTTCCTCATGGCACGGGAAGAAATAGGCCTGCTCTTGCTTCTTATTATTTGCGCGCTATCCGTGATTTATGTCTTTGATACCCCGGTGGATAAACCATGGGGTGAGCGATTGCAGAACATCCAATTTAATAATCGCGATGTAAATTTATGGGTTGGCATGCTCGGAGTACAGACGATGCCCTATTGGGCAGCGCTGTTCATGGTGATCGTCAATGTATGGCCGCGCAAACGCGTGGTTGAAAGCCCGGCGGCCAAGGCGATGGCGGAAGGCATTCAGGTTCCTCCAACCTGAGAGGAACTTTCTATTTCTGCCCCGGCAGCGCATCCAGCGCCGAGTTAAGCTCCAGCACATTCACCTGCGGCTCGCCAATGAGACCGAACAGGCGCGGCTGAATGTGCTGAGCGATAAGGTTCATCACCACCGACCCCGACAGATTGCGCGCCTTGGCCACGCGCGGCGCCTGAAAGCGCGCGGCAGCCGGCGTAATGTGCGGATCGAGCCCGCTGCCGGAAGCGGTGACGAGATCGACCGGCACCGGCACATTGCCGTTTTCGGCATGCAGCTTGTCAGCGGCGGCCTTAACGCCATCCACTAAAGCTTTGCTGGTCGGCCCAAGATTGGAACCGCTCGAATTGGCCGCGTTATAGGGCGCCGGCACCGTCTTGCTGGCATCGTTCGGGTCGGGTGCGGTGGTGGCTGAAGGCCGTCCATGGAAATATTTGTCGGACGCGAAGTTCTGGCCGATGAGATACGAGCCAATCACCTTGCCGTCGCGCTCGATAAATATAAAGTTGCCGCCCTGGACAAGCCGCCCGCGGGGGCGGTCTTTGTGCCGTTTTCAGCTCATACGCGCATGAGCGGCGTCGATGTGAACAACAGCTGGATCCGCAAGGGCGCAGTCGATGCGGTGGTCGGCTTTGTCCGCAACAACACGAAAGGCGCATTCCGGCCGCCAGCAGAGCTGGAAGCCGCCGCCAACAAAATCGCCCGTGCCGGCGGTACGCCATTAGCCGTCGCGAAAGACAATCGTATTCTTGGCGTGCTTTATCTCAAGGACATTATCAAGGGCGGCATCCGCGAGCGCTTCGCCGAATTGCGGCGCATGGGCATCCGCACCATCATGATTACCGGCGATAATCCGCTCACGGCAGCAGCCATTGCGACCGAGGCAGGCGTCGACGATTTCCTCGCGCAGGCGACGCCGGAGGACAAGCTCAAGCTTATCCGCGCCGAGCAGGCCAAGGGCAAGCTGGTCGCCATGTGCGGCGACGGCACCAATGATGCCCCTGCCCTCGCACAGGCCGATGTCGGCGTCGCCATGCAGACCGGCACGCAGGCGGCGCGCGAAGCCGGCAATATGGTCGATCTCGACAGCGATCCGACCAAGCTCATCGAAGTGGTGATGATCGGCAAGCAACTGCTCATCACGCGCGGCGCGCTTACCACCTTTTCGATCGCCAATGACGTGGCGAAATATTTCGCCATTATCCCGGCGATGTTTGCGGCGTTTTATCCGGGATTAAACGCGCTCAATATCATGCATCTGGCGACGCCGGAAAGCGCGATCCTGTCGGCCATTATTTTCAATGCGATTATCATCATCGCGCTTATCCCGTTGGCGTTGCGCGGGGTGAAATACCGCGCCGAAAGCGCGACCCGCCTGCTGGGACGCAATCTGCTTATTTATGGCGTCGGCGGTGTTATCATTCCATTCGTCGGCATCAAG
>Ga0207006_1124_pt1 | contig 14561 bp, 7 predicted proteins | sample Alteio_BWMinCont_84_FD_153497 | JGI IMG/M metagenome (GOLD analysis project Ga0207006, IMG submission 153497) | Enriched cells from forest soil in Barre Woods Harvard Forest LTER site, Petersham, Massachusetts, United States -... | ecosystem: Environmental > Terrestrial > Soil > Temperate forest >...
TCACTTCTTGATATTTCATCGCCAAATAATAGCATTCCATAATCGAATATTCGATTTGCTGCACTCTTGAGATATTTTTGGCTACTTTCATAAATTCGTCAGGGATTTTGCCTCGCTCGGCAAAATCCTGTGATGAATTTATGAAAACAGCCATATTTTTTTTGGGAATTAAAATAAGGGCGCGTTTATAGCTGGTCACCGCTCGGTAAAGATCGAATTCTTTTGCAAAGACAAGAGCAATTTTTAGTTCTTTCCCAAAATCTTCTGCTTCTTCCTCCTCAGAAAGGGGTGAAAATGCGGAAGAGAGGCAATCAATATTCCTCGCAGCCGGGATAAAGACGATTTCTGGCTGAATCTCAAGATGTTTGGACTGACAAGCTATTAAAGAAAAGCCTATCAGGCCAACGTATAAGAACAGACTTTTATTCACACTCACAGTCAGCACCGCTATCATAATTTGGATAGAAAGCATCTTTTATGTTGAGGAAATCAAGTGCTTCAGATGTTTCATATTTCCAACTAGATTTAAGGCAGTTTTTATTTTTCCAAATGTCTTGCTCATGTTTCGTAATACTATGCATCTCTTCATAAGTATCAATGATTAACGGCCTGATGAAGAGCATGAGATTTGTTTTCTGAACCATGTGTGTTCTATCGCTAAAGAGGGCTCCAAGAATTGGAATCCCCCCAAGACAGGGGACTTGGTCGCGAAGGTAAGTAATTTTGTCTTCAATCTGTCCGCTTAAAACAAGAAAGTATCCATTTGGCATATGGACGCGCGTTGTGGTCTTACTTTTACTAGTTGAAGGACCGACAACAATATTTTGGTTTTGTGTCTGCTGAATATTTGGATTTGGGTTTGGGATGATATCTGTTCTTTCTTCTTCGATATCAAGGGTGATTAAATCACTTTCGCCAATGAGTGGTGTCACTTTGAAGCGTACCCCGACATCCAAATATTGGAAGTTTTGCGTAAGAATATTTCCATTATCATTTGCGATTGCTTGTGTCGGAAATTGTGTATTGATTCCAACAAAAATTTCTGCCGGCGAATTATCTTCAGTTAAAATTTTTGGATTCAAGATAATGTTTTGCCTAGAATCGCTATGCAGGGCAGTAACTAGCGCTCCAATCGAATTAAACCGGAGCCCTCCGTGCGTTAGGTGCTGGCCAAGAACTCCCAAATTAAATCCTGGAGTCGCTGCAAGTGCAGTATTTCCAGTAGTTACAGGTAAACTTGGTGCCACTGTTGTATTAAGAGCGCCAAGCAAAGGAGATCCTGTGGATAAAAAGGCTTGAGAGCCAGCTGAACTTCCTCCGCCAAAATTTGAACCCCAATTCACACCAAAAGAGAGGGAATCTGTCAGAGATGTTTCAAGAATTAACAATTCGAGGAATACTTGACGTAAAGGGCGATCCACTTCTTGAATAAGTTCTTTTAATTTGTCAAGTGACGAGGATGTTCCTGTAAAAATGAGCGAGTTAGTGGCTTCTATGGATTGAATTGTATCGATCGCTGCAACGAGATCTGCATTTGTAGTGGTACTTTGCAAACTCTGTCCGATTCTTCTCAAAGACTGTTCAATTAACGAAGCTTGTCTATAGTGGAGTCGATAGATAAAGAATTTAGTTCTTTCGATATGGCCAATTGGTAAATTAGCAGCAGTTGGTTCTCTTCTAGTGAGCTTTTCAGGGGCGATTGGTTTTCCTGGCGCAAGTTGGAAAATCCAGGTACCGCTTGCATCTTTTACCCACTGGCCATCTGGATGGCGAGGACCGCCTCTACCTGTTGTATCTCTTACCCAATTGCCATTTGCATCCCTTATCCATCTGTCTTCAGGAGAGGGGGTAGCTCCCGGTGTAAATTTCCAATTTCCATTCTGATCAAGGGACCAGATACCCTCCGGTGCTGTCTCTGATTTGTTGCCGGGTACGCGATAACGCCAATTACCATTTTCATCAAGCTCCCATTGACCATTTGGATTTTCTGTTTGAAAGCCCTCTTTTAGGTTGATAATTTGTGTTGTTCCTTGGGTTTGATCTAAATATTGCATAATGGACAAGGTGCGGTCGACAAGATATGGAGTTGCAACAATGAAAACACTGTTTGAACCTACATGGGACACCATAATCAAAGGTTGATTAAGAGCGATTGGCTGCATGATTTGCTGGGTCAAATTAATGAGGGCATCTGGTACCCCTTGTTTGACAACATATTGACCAATGATAAGCCCGCTTTGCGGGGAGTCAATGCCTTTGAGAAGTTTGCCTATTTGAATCACGTTGGAGGAAATATCTGTGACTACAAGATGGTTTGAGTCGCCGAGCACTTCCACTAAAGCTACACTTGATGTCAGTGGACGTATCAGATTTGCAGCTTTGTCCACATTGACGGTATTTAAACGAAACACCTGTGTCACGATGTCTGCTTGTAATTTTGCAATTTGTTCAGGGGATAATTCTTCGGTGATAATCTTGGAAATGCCATTTACTTTTGGATTTCGATGAATAATTAGGTTATTTCCTTGTTCGATTAAGCCAAGATCATGGATGCGCAATTCTTGCAAAAGCGCCATCATCGTGTTATCTATTGTGGCAGGCTCTTCTGAAATAATGGTGACATTAAATTGCAGATCACTTTCATCAAAAATAAAATTCTTATTGGATATCCTACTGATAAAGCGCAAGTATTCGATGATATTTACATTATTAAAGTTGATCAAAATTGTTTTTGGCAATGGCTCATTGGTATCGGTTGCCGCGCCTTCTTCTTTTGAAGCTGACGGACGTATTTGTTCTTCAATATTTGGAATGACTGTAGTGCCTTGATTACCGGCTGGAACTGTTTGCTCCGGAGCATTAATTACAGGCTGCTGTCCAACCTGGGATGCAGGTGCAGGAGTAGGTGTAGGGGGTGTTGTTTGTGCAATTAGATCAGCTTCTTTTTTTTCTTCTTCTATTGAAAAGAAAAATGGACTGCGCTCTTTTGTAGAAGCCCAAATTATCCCATGAGTCGTGCTTAGAGCAGTTAATACTAAGCTAAGCTTAACGAGGCATCGTTTGCAAAAAAAATTATTTATGAACATCTGTTTTAGCCTTCGATTAGAAGATGGTAAAACAACACTTATTCCAAAAATGGGTAATTATTTTCCAGAGAAAAGAGCATTAATGAGAAAAAAAATGTATACACATAGTGAATAAAGAATTTTTTTTCATAAAATTGACAGACTATCGGGCAATTATTTTCGAAAATGGATCATTTTGTTTTCATGAACAGGGGCAGATCTGCAGGATGGATGTATGGGAAAAATTAAGCTTTGAACTGTACCGAAAATTGTGATATCCTTGTTTTCTTTATAAGGAGAAACTATGCACAAGCCACTTCCTATTGGAGTTAGTGATTTCAAAGAGGTCATAGAAGACGGTTATGTTTATGTCGATAAAACCCTTTTGATTGAAGAGCTCGAAGAGAAAAAAACAAAAGTTGCACTCATTCCACGCTTGCGTCGTTTTGGCAAGACTTTGAACCTTTCAATGCTGCGCTATTTCTTCGAGAAAGGAGAAGAAGACACAAGCTATCTTTTTAAGGGTTTGAAGATTTGGAAAAATGAAAAATATAGAGCTCTGCAAGGTCAATTTCCAGTTATTTTTATCACGCGAAAAGATGTCAAACATGCTTCATGGCAACAAACATTTGCTTCATTACAAGAATTGATCGGACAGGAATTCCAGAGGCATTCTTATCTTTTAGACGGAACAATTTTAACTGGTACAGAAAAAGAAGATTATCTCAGAATCATGCGTAGAGAAGACGGGGAAACTTTACTTGAAAACAGCTTGCTTCTTCTCTCAAAATGGTTATGCCGCTATCACAATAAGCGAGTAGTCCTTCTCATTGATGAGTATGATACTCCTGTACATGCAGCTTACGTAGGGAAGTATTACGATACGTTAATTGCTTTCTTACGCAATTGGCTTTCAGCCGGGCTAAAAGACAATATCTTCTTAGAACGGGGAGTTTTAACTGGTATTTTGCGCATCGCTAAAGAGAGCATTTTTTCTGGATTAAATAACGTCAGTACTTTTACGATTTTAAATGAGACATTTAGTGACAAGTTCGGGCTACTCGAATCGGAAGTAAAAGAGCTTTTAGAAGAGTATGGTCTTTCTGAAAAGCTGATCGATATGAGGAAATGGTACAATGGCTACCGTATAGGAACATCAACTAATATTTACAATCCCTGGTCTGTTTTAAACTGCATTGCAAACAAAGGCGCTCTTGCGCCTTATTGGGTAAATACGAGTGAAAACGCTCTGATGAAGCAATTGATTTCTCAAGGAACAGATGACTTCAAAGCAGATATAGAACAACTTCTGAAAGGAGGCATCATTGAACAAGAGATTGATGACGGCGTTGTTTTTTCTCAGCTCCATCAAAATCCGAGTGCCGTATGGTCTCTGCTTCTTTTTTCTGGATATTTAACTTTAGATCAAGCACCCTCTTATGGCACACCTTGTCGTTTACGTATACCTAATGTCGAAGTCAGTGAATTGTATAAATCGATGATATTAGATTGGTTTAATCAAAGCATACACAAGCACAAATACCACATGCTCCTCACTAGTTTAACAACTGGTGATATCGACACATTCTCTCAGCTTTTTCAAGAATTTATGTTTTCCTCTGTCAGCGTATTTGATGTTCCAGCTGATGAGTCGGAAAAAATCTACCATGGGTTTGTCTTAGGTATGCTGATAGGGCTAAGTGATCGCTATGAGGTCGAGTCCAATCGTGAAAGTGGTCTTGGCAGGTACGACGTCATGCTCATTCCAAAAAAATCCAATGATTTGGGCATTGTTATGGAATTTAAAAAAATTGGCCGTTTTGAAAAAACAACACTAGATGCAGCCGTTGAATCTGCCCTCAAACAGATTGAAGATAGACACTATGCACAAGAGTTGGCTGATCGAGGAATCAAGCGTATTTTGTATTTAGGGTTCGCTTTTGAAGGGAAAGAGGTTCTCATCCGCTCAAAATTTGCATGAAAGAATCAAGTGTTATAGGCGTTGAATGGAGACTAAATAGATAACACTATCTTGAATGGCTTTAGAGAAAATGACCTTTAAGCGTTTAAGAATATTTTCTGTCTGTTGTTTGGCCGGTAGATGGATGCTTTCCAAGATACTTTTGGTCATTTCCCGTTCAAAAGATTCAGGATTTTCCTTCAAAATTGAACCGGAAAGGGAAGTTAGTAAAAATATATCTTTTGGGTTGAAAGAATGGCTTACGCTTGTAAATTCGGTTAATGGTTCAACACCTAAAAAGGGATTGTGGTTCTCGATTTTTTTCAGGCTCTCTTTTGTGTGATCCAGATACCAAAGTGTGCCTTGGCCGCAAGAGATATATTGGAAAAGGTTTTTTTCAGGTTCTAAAGTGATATAATTTAAGGCAAGATGTTGACGCAAGGGGTCATTTACGATGAGGTCGTTTAAGATTGTGATCAGATCACATGGGTTTGTCGTTAATTTGCAAAGTGCGCGAATCATCCCCCTTGTGGTTGCTGTAAGAACAAAACTCTCAGTACTTTTTATAGAAGATTCTGTCATCATGATGCCATAAGCATCGGTTGCGATTTCGAAAAAATCTTGGTATAATCCCTGTTTTAACCCAAGCGGGGAGACCATTTTATATGTGGAAATGCCGATGTCAAAATTTTTCCAGACAGGGGCTTTTTCCGGGACCAGAATTTTTTGGGTATTTTTTAAATTTTCCGATAATTCACTGATTTGATCGCTTATATTTTGCTCTTCTTTAATTGCAGAGGAATTTAAATAAGCAGAAATATCTGCGATAAAATCGACGACATCTCTGTAGCGATCATCAGGGTCTTTTTGGAGTGCTTTGCCTAAGATTTTTTGCAGACCTTTTGGCATTAAACTAAGATGGATCTGACCAAAGCAGAGTTTGCCAAGAATGATTTCATAAGCAATAATCCCAAGGGAATAAATATCTGATGGGTAGGAAACTGCTTGCGGATTTTTTTTTTGTTCCGGGCTCATGTAAATAGGAGTCCCTACGAAACCATGTTCTGTAAGAGAATTTTTTTCATTCTCGTCCGTTAAAAGCTGTGCAATTCCAAAATCGATTACTTTTATTGTACCAGACTCTGTGACTAAAATATTTTCTGGTTTTAAATCGCGATGAATCACACCATGCATATGTAAATGACATAATGCATATGCGATCTCAATGATCATCTCAATTGAGTGCTTTAAAGAAATATGATGCTGTAAAATATATTGTCTAAGCGAAATACCTTGTACGAATTCTATTGCGATGTAGAGTCCCCCTTTCCAATTTCCATGTTCGTAGAGTTTGACGATGTTTTGATGATCAGTCATTGCAATGATATCTGCTTCCTTCAGGAAATATTTGACAACTTCTTTGTTTACAAGATATTTTTCTGGTAAGACTTTGATGATTGCTGGCTCATGGGTCTCTTTGTGAGTGCCAAGATATAAAACACTCATACCTCCTTTTTCAAAAAGGCTCTCAATTTTATAAGGACCAATGCTTTCCGGGAGGTCAACAGGGGTTGTCAAGTGACTTTTTTTGCCCTCTGGTGGGAGAGTCGTCTCTTTATAAAAATCGCTTGGCAACATATTCTATTTCTCCTTTAAACGTCTAAGATGCGCACTCCAATCACATCTCCTAGCTTTAATAGTTCTCCTTTTCCAATGCGCTTTCCGTTGACTACAAGATCCACACCATTTTCTGGACGTACATCGATTTCTAAAATATTGCCAGGTTGCAATTCTGTCAATTTTTGAATAGACATCTGGATACGACCAACTTCGACAATAATGTCTAACATGATTTCGTCAGCGATAAATTTTTCATGGGCTGCTTTTATCTCGGGACTGCTTTCTTTGGTTTCCTCATCAGCTGGCTTTTCATTTTCATGAGTTTCTGTCTGTTCACTCTCAGATTTTAAATCTTCAAAAGCAAAATCATCTTCTAACTCTGAAATCTCATCATGCGGTTCTTTTTCATCGACCATATTTTTTACCTCGTTTTCAAGACTTTTGTTATCTTCCTCGTAAAATAAGGGATGCTCTACAATTTTGATGCTGCCATCTTTTAATCTCGCCTTAAAAAAATGATTTCCATTGACTGTTAACATCATGCGACCCCTGTGATTTTCTAAATCCAAGGTGCAATAATCAAGGAGCAAAAAATCACCTGCGGCAATTTGTTTCCATTCTGAGTGTTTAAGAGAAGTTTTACCAGCTTCTAGACATACAGGGATGTGAATTTTTTTTGCAAGATCGGATTGAAGAGGAATTTCTAAAGATCTAGCGGCATATTTTTCTTTCCATGATTGCCGGAATGTATTTGAAATCAATAGACGAACGATAAAAGTAGACCCTTCAATTGAAAAAGAGATATCTTGGCAAAGGGTGTTTTCTTGGCGTGAAACCATTTCTTTTAATTTTTCGTCGCTATTTTCTTTTTTTTCAGCAACATGCGGGTTTAGCGATTTATCAAAGTTGCATAGATTAAAGGTATAAATCATTTCATAAGCTAGAAAATGGAGGAAACCATCTTGAAATTCTTGATCGACAATACCAAGAGGCTCTTTTTGTTTTGCAAGAAGCTCTGACATCATGACTTGGATATCTCTTTTAGCAATAATAAAACAGATATCGCCCTCTAAGCTTGGGATTTGAAAATGAATTGGAATTAAGTCCGCCCCAACTCCTGCAAAAAGGTCATTTGCTCCTCTCCATTTTGTCTCAAGAGGTTTTATTTCAAGAGTTGAAACTTGAAAAGTGCCTTTTAGTTTTTCATTAAATTCAGCCCAAGGAAATAGGGGAGGAAATCCAAGGAGTGGAATATTATCTAATTGTAATAATGCAGTTGGAACTTCTTTTAGCCATTCAAATGGCAGGGTTGTTGTACTCACTTTTTTACCAATTCTCTTTTGAAATTTTCAGCATGGCATAAGAGTCTTTTTTAACACAAGTGAGAATAGAAAAGATCATGGTTGACACGCTATAATAATTTTTACAAAGATTTCTAAGATTGACACTATTGTAACCAATCTGGAATTTCTGTACCCCCAGCAGTAACTTTTTGGCTACCTGAGACACGGCTACCAGTTGTATCAGCTTTTGTTTGAGGACCGATAGCAATAGTAGTTTGAGTCCCTGAAACATTGGACTGAGAAGATAGAGCACTATTTCCTTCTAAAGCGCTAGTTTGTTTGTATTCTGATACCTCTGAGCGTTTAAAAGGACCAGCTCTTGTACCAGGACTGATAGCAGTCGTGATCAGATCATTATAATAGCCCTTCTATTTTTTTTTGTAGTTTTTGAGCTTTTTCTCTTATCTCAAAATTGCTACTCTTTGAAGCTATTTCCACAAATTTACGAACTGTTGGTGCTGTTTCTTTTTTTATACGTTTGGCCATCCCGTCTAAAATATTGAGAATTTTATTGTGATCAAACTGTTTTTCTTTCTCTTCAAGAATATAGGACTTTAGAATCTCTAGATTTTTTTCAAATAGAGAGCTGTATCTGCCTCTTTCCCAAAACAGAACCAGAAGGCCTAAAGTTTTTAATACCTTCAAAAAATGCGTAGTCCTTTGTCCCGGCTCTTTACTTAAATATTCTTTAACTTTCGCTTGGCTTTTATTAATACTTTTCTCAATAACATTTGAAGTTGACTCATGATCTGAGTATGTGTCGTCTTTAGCAAATCTGAGGCTAATTATATCATGAATCACATCCGTAATCAGATCCTTTATGTTATTCGCATCTACATCTCTAACCATACCCATAGCTATACGCTCAGCCATATCCCTAGCTATATCACTAGCCATATCCCTAGCCATATCCATATCCCTAGCCATATACCTAGCCATATACCTAGCCATAACCATATTCCTAGCCATATACCTAGCCATATCCATATCCATATCCATATCCCTAGCCATATCCCTAGCCATATCCATATACCTAGCCATATCCATATCCCTAGCCATATCCATATCCCTAGCCATATCCATATCCCTAGCCATATCCATATCCCTAGCCATATCCATATCCCTAGCCATATCCATATCCATGGCTACATCAACAAGCATATTTAATAATTCGAATGAAAATTGACAGATTGTATCAGTAGTATTCAATTCCAGAATTTCTAAAGTTTCTGAAAAAATAAAAGCTTCTTCTACAATACTTTCTATAGATTTTATACCAAGTACTTCACTTGACTGGCAGAAATATAAAACTCCATTTGAAAGATAAGCTAATTCTCCTTTTGGAGTAATATTGATGGGGCCTACGACTGGAAGGTGCTCTAAAGGGATTTTTTCTTTTTCTATTCCCCTATCATTATATATCCAAATAGAGGAATTGAGATCATCTGTGAATTTGCCGTACATATTGTATATATCAATAGAAGGACCTGATAAAACAATAATCATGCCATTACGGTCAGTCAGCAAATATTGGATAGGCTGATCGTGATCAAGTTTTTTTATACATTTTCCTTTTGTATCAAATATACCAACAGGGTAATTGTAGATACCATGACCTAAATTTTTTGGTAACAACGGACTTACAAAACCTTTTGACTTGTCTTTTACTAAAAGCGCAACTGGGGTGCCTGTTAGCTGTTCTGCAGCATCATCTAAGTATTCAATGCTATTTCTAGATATGTCGATCATCCACAGTTGATGTTTTTCTCTAAGGCACAATTGGTTTTGAGAAGCCTTGAAAGCTAAAGAGATAGTCTCGTTAAATGGAAATTTTTGTACAACTGTTCCATTGTTTCTTAAAAGTACAACAAGACGATCTGTAACGAGAGCTGTTTTTTCACTAAAATCAAAAAGTTGGACCTTGGTATTTTCCTCCAAACGGTATCCCCATTCAAACGACAAATTAAAGTTAAAACACTTTAGATAGGGAAAACTATCTTCAAGAGCTACAACAAGAATGTGTTCTTTTTTGACGATAGAAGCTATTAAACACTCAACCTGTTCTATTTTATAAGAGGCGCATACAGTCCCTTCTGTTTCGTTGATAGTATATAGAAGTCCGCTTGTATAGAGCAGAATCTGTTCTTTACTTGGAATAGGTGATACCAATGTGCGCAATCTGTCGTCTATTGGTTTTTTCCATAAGACATTACCATTTTCAAGACAGGCAACACTGTTTTTTGTTCTGATAATTAAACGGTGACCAGAACCATTTAAAATACAATCTGCAATTTCGGAAGAATCATCAATCTTTATCTCTTGGGAAAGACTGCCTTGTCTTTCCAAAGGGTAGATAGAAGGGTCTTGCCTTAACGTAATTGGCAACATGCCATTAAAAAGTGGTATCATTTAATATCTCCAATTAATCATCTAGATTCATAATATTAGTTAAAAAATTAAGGGCTAATCTTTGTACTTTAAGTTCTTTTAAAAATGAATCTCCAGAAAATTTATTCATATTCTCTTGACAGCGGCAAATTGTACCTAACAAGCTTCTTACATTTTGTAGAATTACTTGAGCTTTTGCTAGAGGGTAACAATATTGGGATATAAAGTTATTATGTACAATATTGAATCTTTCGAATTTTTCATCAGAATCTATTTGCTGTTCTACTAAGCATCTTACATAAATATCTCTTGTTCGAATAAGAAAATTAGAAAAATCACGTTCTGGGGGAGCATTTCCTTTAAACGGATTGTGGCGTGTCACGAATCCATTGTTTGATTCCTTGTTCTGTGATTCGAGAAATCTTCCTCTTTCTTCTGTAGAAAGATGCTGAGAATAAACAAAATGACCACCTAAATCCACAATGAATATGTATTCTTTGGGTTTCTTTGATTCCTTGATTTTCTTCCATTTTTGTTGAGTTTTATCTTTCTCTGCAAACGTCAACATGTCAACGATTCCACAACCACCTGAATCTTTATTGACTGTAACTATCCGTATGGGAATACCTAGATTAGAAGCTAATAGATCACCCTCGCCCATCGCTGTTAACCATTCTCTGTCCTTCTTGATTTCCTGTACTCTATTTATCTGTCTACTTTCAGAATTTTTTTGATTTACTTCATATTGCGCAGCAATAAGAGCTCTCAAATAAGAGATCTTATTCTTCTCTTCATCAAGAATAGGTATTTTTTGAGATAGAGCCTCATAACTCTTTAAAAAGGCACTGCAGAAACAATCACCATCGGCTTTAATTCCCATTAACTCAAAACCTTGCTCCTTTAAATAAATAGCAGCTGCATTCACTTTCTCTACCATATCTTCAGATATAAGAACTTCGGAATTTAGCCATAGGTATTGAGCGATTTCTTTATCTGATAATTTTCCAGCTTTTTCTTTAAAGTCAGGAATAGAATTGGAATTTTCTACCGGAGAGACTTTTGTTGAAAAATTAGACATTCCTGATACGTCAAACGGATCGTCCAAAGAGGGTGAAATTGATGAGCTTAAAGAAGAGACGTCAATAAAGGTAATCTTACAAGAGTCCCCAGCTTTTGCGAAGATATTCCCTGGATGACTATCTCCATGGATGATGACTCCATTTGGCTTTGTATCGCTCTCTGCTGCTTTGATAAGTCGCTCTACTTTTTCGCTAAGATCTGGACAAAGACCGTTGCACTTGCTAACCATATCCTTGATAGCAACAACATATTTATTAAAATCAGCCTTACTCTCAGATTTTGTGTTCTCATGCAATTCGACAAAAGCTCTTGCAGAATAGGAAATAACTTTTGCTATTTCTTCTTTTTTGCTCTCTTTAGATAAGAAGAAGTTTTTGAGGTGCTCATCAAGTCCTTCACCTTCTGCGGCACTTTGCAGTAAAAGCGGTAATTCCTTCATAGCTCCTTTATCCAACATCTGACACTTCCCAACCAGGAGTACTTTAACATGATGGCTTTTCTTTAGTGATAATTTACTTAAAATCTGGATAGCTCGCAGTTCTTGTATAAACTCCTCTTGCTTTGGAAAAGCTTTTGCAACTGCTATAAGCTCTCTAAAATTAGCATTATATGAACGAAATACTCGGAATACTGGGGCTCCAGATATTCCTTTGGTTTCTCCTGGTTGGAGAAATCGAACATCTAATGGAAAATCGGTAAAATATTCCTTGGCAAACCTTTTAATGGATTTATCGATTTTTATCTCTCCATTAAATGAGTAGTTCTGTAGACGTTCCACTAGAGGAACAGGACTTTCCTGGCAGTTATTAAGTGAATTCAGAAGATCATCAAGATTAAATTCTTGATTTAGAGTTAGTGATAGTGGATCCATTGATTCTCCTTTAAAAAATTATTTTAGTTCCCCAGAGTTTTCCCACAAATAGAAGGCTTATAAGTTACAATAACATTAGGACCGTAGACCTGTGCCAGTCCTTTCCCTGTACGCTCTCGCTGACTGCCTGGTTTTTTGCCCGATGGTTTTCTCAGGCTTTTTGGTTTTCGTTTTAGCTCATCACTATTTGGCGGCTTGCTGCTATTAGAGCTATTTTTGGACAATCGATCTTTTAATTCAATAACACGAGCCTGTAGCTGTTGAATAGTATCTTCAAGATAGCGAACATAAGAGATGAACTGATTCTGGCAAAGTCCCAAATCTACTCAAAAGAAAACGATTTTCTCAAGCAAACCCCAGTTTTGCAAGAGGTCTAATTTACACATGATCACGTGCGATTAAAATTTATTCGAAGATAAGATTCTTACATAACAACACATTCTTATTGTTTTTTTCCTCCAACTGATTGAATCCATGTGACAAATTCAGGTTTATTTCTTCCTTCAGCAACGGCCAAAGCTATTTTTTTCATAATGTCAGCAATATTAAGTAACGCAGGCTGCTATTGGAAAAGATACTTTCCAGCTTCCACATGCCCTTCATAAGCTGCCCAAAAAAGAGGAGTTCTGTCATTTTTATCACATTTTGAGATAAGTCGAGTTTTTTTTCAAGAAGAAACTTCATTGCCTGAACATGCCCTCCATGAGCTGTCAAATGAAGAGGGGTTTCGCCATCATTACCGCATTTTGAGATAAGCTGAGAGTCTTTGTCAAGAAGAAGTTTCATTGCTTCCACATGTCCTTCATAAGCCGCCCAAAAAAGAGGAGTTTTGCCATTTTTATCACATTTTTGAGATAAGTTGAGGGCCTTTTTCAAGAAGAAACTTCATTGCCTGAACATGCCCTCCGTGAGCTTTCAAATGAATTTGATCTTTGGTATTTCTTCAAAAAAGACATCCGTATCCCTTGTTTGAAGTTTGCGAACTTTTCATAACATTTGTTATACGTTTTTTTCTCTCGCAAAACCTTCCACAAGCGCTCTATTGGGTTCAAATTGGGAGAATATGGGGGTAAGATAATGTATCTTGATTCTTGATGTTTGAAGGTATTCTTCAACTTTTTTGTTCTTGTTAGAGCTGCCATTATCGCAAATAACATGGATCGTTTTTGCTTTTAAGGATATATCTAGATCCATAAAAAATGCAATCATACTATCTGCATCCACTGTCTCGTACTCTTGAGCAAATACTTTCATTCCGTCAAGAGCTAACGCTCCAATAAAACGCATTCGATATTGTGCACTTGTCGTTGGCAGGGTTTTGACCCCTCCTTTTTTTTATCCATCCACAAACTGCTTTATTAGGGAGAGCACTTAATAGTTCCTGTTTTTCAAGCTGCATATCTTGGATGACAGCCTCTAACAAAGTTTTGGATGACATTGGGTTGTTTCTGTCGCATCTTCAGATGGCTATTTAAGTTTTTCATTATCTCCGCCTTTGGCTTCTCATATCAGATTACTCTGGTACTCGCACTGGTAGAGTACCTACAACAGAATGTAGGGTCTAGTCCACAATAGTGTCTAGACATCTAAATAGACGACTTCATGTCGTCAATGCCAAAGCTTGATGCTGTTGTCCACAGAACCACTCACAAGAGTGCCATCTGCAAGCTGTACGAGAGCCATCACCCCATTTTTATGTCCATGAAGGGTCTGTTTGCAAGATCCAGATACGGGATCCCATAACTTGATGGTGTGGTCATCAGAACCACTTGCCAAGGTGCCATCTGCAAGCTGCACGAGAGCCATCACCAAACGTGTATGCCCCTGAAGGGTCTGTTTGCAAGATCCAGACACCGGATCCCACAGCTTGATGGTTTTGTCACTAGAACAGCTTGCCAAGGTGCCATCTGCAAGCTGCGCGAGCGCATACACCGAATCTGTATGCCCCTGAAAGGTCTGTTTACAAGATCCAGATAATGGATCCCACAGCTTGATGGTATTGTCATGAGAACCACTTGCTAAGGTGCCATCTGCGAGTTGTACAAGAGCAAACACCGAACTTGTATGCCCCTGAAGGGTCTGTTTGCAAGATCCAGACACAGGATCCCACAGCTTGATGGTATTGTCATCAGATCCACTCGCCAAGGTACCATCTGTAAGCTGCACGAGAGCTCTCACATAATCTGTATGCCCATGAAGGGTTTTTATGCAAGATCCAGACACTGGATCCCACA
>Ga0207006_1118_pt2 | contig 14522 bp, 17 predicted proteins | sample Alteio_BWMinCont_84_FD_153497 | JGI IMG/M metagenome (GOLD analysis project Ga0207006, IMG submission 153497) | Enriched cells from forest soil in Barre Woods Harvard Forest LTER site, Petersham, Massachusetts, United States -... | ecosystem: Environmental > Terrestrial > Soil > Temperate forest >...
GAGGCTCAGCGCGGAAATCACCTGCGTGCATGATGAGACGCACGATCTCGTCACTTTTCGTGTAAGTGATACCGGCGTCGGCATTGCGGAAGCGGATCAGTTGAAAATATTTCAGGAATTCAGCCAGATCGAAAATCCGCTGCAGCGGCGTGTGAAGGGTACCGGCCTAGGCCTTTCGCTGGCCAAAAAGCTTTCGGAGCTGCTCGGTGGCTATGTTGAGCTCAAGAGTGAATTGAACAAAGGTTCGGTTTTTTCCGTCACCGTGCCGCGCAAATTCAAAAATGCCGAGGCGGCCGAAGCTGTGGATACCACGGCGTCGCAAACGGCGGAAGCGCATCAGTTAAAGGCGCTCATCGTCGATGATAATGAGGCGACCTGCTACACACTCAAACGCGCGCTTAATTCGCTGGAATGCGTCGTAGTGGAAGCGGAGGATGGCGTCGAAGGCCTGCGCGCCGCGCATGAGGAGCGCCCGGATTTGATTTTCCTTGATATCATCATGCCGGATATGAATGGCCTGGAAGTGCTGGATCGTCTCAAATCGGCGCCGGATACGAAGGACATTCCCGTGGTCATTCATACCTCGCAGGACCTATCGCTGTATGAAAAACAGGCGCTCCGGAAAAGCGCGTTCGACACCACCACCAAATCCATGACCTATGATCAGGCGGTGGCTTATACCAAAAATCTTATATCCCAGATTCCATTGCGGGAGGCCTCGTGATGCAGGTTGCTGAGTCAAATGAAGACGTAACCATCCTTGTCGTCGATGATAACGAGGCCAAGCGCTATATCGCCGCCCGCACGCTCGCTTTGGGTAATTATAAAATATTTCAGGCGTCGACCGGGAAGGAGGCCATTCGCCTCGCGCAGCAAGCGCTGCCCGACCTTATGGTGGTCGATATCAAGCTGCCGGATATCGATGGGTTTGAAGTCTGCAAGATCATCAAAAGCAACGCGGGAACCTCCTTCATTCCCGTGCTGCATTACTCGGCCACGCTTAATACGCCCGAGGCTCGCATTTATGGGTTGCAGGAAGGCGCCGACGCTTTCTTAACGCAGGACGCACGGCCCGAAGAATTGTTGGCGACCGTCAAAGCCTTGCTGCGTATGCGGCAGGCAGAAATGAGCTTACGCAAAAGGAACGAGCGGCTCGAGATTATTTCCAAGGCGGCCGAGCATCTTTTGGCCAGCGACGATCTCAATACCCTTATGAGTGATCTATTCACCAAGGTGGCGCCGCATCTCAACATCGACACCTATTTCAACTTCATGCTCAATGGTGAGCCTGACACCATGGTGCTTGCCTCATGCGCGGGCGTGACCGAAGAGCAAATGCCACCCGGCATCACAATAAAATTCGGGCAGGCCATTTGCGGGAACGTCGCCAAATATAAGAAACCCATTTATGCGACGGACATCCAGAATTCCGATGAGGAAATGGTGCAGCTGGTCAAGGGCTTCGGCCTTCGCGCCTATTCCTGTAACCCATTAATGGCGAACAACCGATTGTTGGGAACGCTTTCGTTCGCAACGCGTAATCGCGATGCCTTTTCGCCCGACGAAATCGAATTCATGCGTCTTCTAACGCATTATGTGGCGCTGGCGGTTGAAAGATTTGAAACACTTCATGAGGCGCGTACGGCCAATAAGCGGAAGGACGAATTCATCGCCAACATGTCGCACGAAATGCGTACGCCGATGAATGTGATCCTCGGTTTGGGCGACGTCCTGCTCAATACGTCGCCGCTTACCGAGAAGCAGAAACTTTGCCTCAATACCCTGCACGGGAGCGCCACGTCGCTGCTCGATCTTATCAACGATCTGCTGGATATCGCGAAGATCGAAAGCAAGAATGTTGAACTGGAATTTGCGCCGTTCAGCCTCAAGGAACTAAGCGAAGAAATCTCACATATGATGCGCGTGCGTGCCGATCAGAAAAACATTAAGCTCAAAACAGAATATGACAAAAGCCTGGCGGCATCGTATAGGGGCGATGCGTTCCGCCTGCGCCAGATCATTATTAATCTGCTTAGTAACGCGATAAAATTCACCGAGAAGGGCAGCGTACGGCTGCGGTTCGGCCGAACCTCAATGCCCGATGGTGCGGATGCGGTGCAGATCAGTGTGTCCGATACGGGCATCGGCATCCAGCCGCAGAAAATGGATGCGATTTTCAACAAATTTGCGCAGGCCAATGTCTCAACCACCCGCATTTATGGCGGCACCGGGCTCGGCCTCACGATTACCAAGGCCTTTGTCGAACTGATGAAGGGCAATATCGAAGTGAAAAGTGTTTTGGGTGAGGGAACGACATTTGTCGTCACGTTGCCTTTGCCGGCCGGTGGCGAGATACGCAGGAAAAGGACGGCCGCTTCATCGAACATATCGCCAGCTTCTGTTGGCAAAGATGACGGAGAGCCGCCGCTGGTCCTGCTGGTCGAAGATCACGCCGCCAACCAATTGGTGGCCGGCGAAATCCTCAATGGCCTCGGTTATCGCTACGAAATCGCAGAAACCGGCAAAGAAGCGGTGGAGAAGGTCAAGGACAAAGATTTCAACATCATCCTCATGGACATCCAGATGCCCGAAATGGATGGGCTGGAAGCTACGCGCCTCATTCGCCAGTATGAGAAGATCAAGGAAATCGTCACGCCCATTATCGGTATAACGGCCTACGCGACCAGTAACGATAAGGACAAATGCCTCGAAGCCGGGATGGATGATTACATCTCCAAGCCCTTCAACCACGATGAGCTGGTCAATAAATTGTCCCGGGCTATGGCGGCTAAGAAGGAGGCTTAAAGCTTAAACCAGGTTTGGTTTTTTGCCCGCCTATATTGTCAATACCTTTCAGAGCCATATGCCATTTATGCATTATAACAAGCGGGTTATTCCGCGCCCGGATAGGTTATTTACTGTTCGCTAACGACGTATTACTATAATTGTACACGAAACAATTTTCTTCCGGATATATGCCATGAAAAAGCGCGTCATTAAGGTACTTCTGATAGTGCTGGCTTTGGCTGGCCTATCGGCGTCGGTGTCGGCCTGTTCGAATTCCTGCACCAAGTCGCCGCATTGCGATTACGAACTGTGGTGAGCGTTCGCCCGTCGGTTTCAGGTCATCGCGTTTGAAAGCCGGTAAATGGAATCTGTTGCCGCCATATCCATTTCCGCGCTCAATAAAACCTATGATAACGGCTTTCAGGCGCTTTCCGACATCAATCTCGACATAAAGCGCGGGGAGATTTTCGCGCTGCTCGGGCCTAACGGCGCCGGCAAAACAACCCTCATCAACGCGGTCTGCGGCATTGTACGGCCGACCGGCGGCCGCATCCTCGTTTGCGGGCATGACAATGTGGCCGAATACCGTGCCGCGCGCGAGGCAATCGGGCTGGTGCCGCAGGAATTGACGACCGACGCGTTTGAATCCGTATGGAACACTGTCTCCTTCAGCCGCGGATTGTTTGGCAAGCCGCGCAATCCCGCTATCGTCGAGAAGACGCTCAAGAGCCTGTCCTTATGGGATAAACGGAACGAGCAGATCCGCCGCCTGTCCGGCGGCATGAAGCGCCGCGTGATGATCGCCAAGGCGCTGTCCCATGAGCCGGGTATCCTGTTCCTCGACGAACCGACGGCCGGGGTGGATGTGGAATTGCGGAAATCCATGTGGGCGCAGGTGCGCGCGCTGCGCGAAACGGGCGTCACCGTTATTCTCACGACGCATTATATCGAGGAAGCGGAAGAAATGGCCGACCGCATCGGCGTGATCAACAAAGGCAAGCTCGTTCTCACCGAAGCCAAGGATATTTTAATGCGCAAGATGGGCAAGCGGCAACTGGTGTTTGCCTTGCGGAAGGCTCTTGCATCCGTGCCGTCCACTCTGTCCGATTATAACCTGGCGCTCGCGGATGACGGCAATAAGCTGGTCTATACCTATAACGCGCATGAGGATGATCATGATATTTCCGATCTGATGGAAAAAATGACGGCCAACAATATCCGCCCCAAGGAAATCGAAAGCCGTAACAGCAGCCTTGAAGACATCTTTATCGAACTGGTCGGTGCGGCATGAACATACGCGGCATTGGCGCGATCTATAAATTTGAGATGGGCCGCACCCTGCGTACGCTAGGGCAGAGCATCGCCTCGCCGGTGGTGTCGACGGTGCTTTATTTCATCGTTTTCGGCTCGGCGATCGGTTCGCGCATTCAGGCGATCGATAATGTTTCGTACGGCGCTTTCATCGTGCCGGGGCTTATTATGCTCACGGTGCTGGGGCAGAGCGTTTCCAACGCGTCCTTCGGCATCTATTTTCCGCGCTTTACTGGCACGATTTACGAGATTTTATCGGCGCCGCTGTCCTTTATCGAGGTTGTCATCGGTTATGTCGGGGCGGCGGCCAGCAAATCGGTGATCATCGGCACCGTGGTACTCATCACGGCGGCGTTCTTCGTACCGCTGCGTATCGCGCATCCGTTCTGGATGATTTTCTTCCTGGTGATGACGAGCGTCACCTTTAGTCTCATGGGCTTTATTATCGGCATTTGGGCGGATGGGTTCGAGAAGTTGCAGCTTATTCCCTTGCTTATCATCACGCCGCTCACCTTCCTCGGTGGCAGTTTTTATTCCATCAAAATGTTGCCGCCATTTTGGTATCAGCTGTCGCTGGTGAATCCCGTGGTTTACCTGGTGAGCGGCTTCCGCTGGAGCTTCTACGAGCGCGGCGATGTGAGCCTCGCAATCAGCGTCACGATGATCGCCGTTTTCACCGCCGTCGCGCTCGGCATCATCGCGTGGATGTTCAGGACGGGATATAGGCTAAGGAAGTAGAGAAGGCGTGAGCGGCCAGTTTCCCGGAGCAACAGAAGCCTTAATAAATCGGCGCACAACTTTTCCACGATATTTTTGTGAATTTGTGGTCGAACATGTGCCCTGTGCCGCCTCGGTAAACCCGGACTTAAGCAGAACACGGGCGCTCGGCTCATTGTCCAGATCAGTCTCCGCACATACGCACGGCGTAATTCTTTTGTCCAATGCTGCATTGGAAAGGGCTTGGGCGGCTGTCGTAGCATAGCCTGATCCGCGAAATTCGGGCCGGGTATCGTAACTGATCGACAGGACGTCTTTGTCTGCTTGTGGAATATAGGCCCGCAACAACCCAACCAGTAAATTCGATCTAATATTATAAGAAAAATAGTAACGTTGCGGCAGATATAAATTCGGGTTGGTTGAATCATGCCTTTCGAACAGCCGTATGAAGTCGCAAAAATCGACAAACCGATTGTATCTGGAGAAAAAATTCCGGTACTGAGGCGGCAGATTTATATTGCCATTTATGTATTGTTTTTCTGATGGTCCCATTTTCTTGATGGCAGACCAGGATGGGAGAAAAGAAAACGCGTAGAGCCCGATCTTTCCCGCGGAAATCTCCGGCGGTAATCTTTCAAGAAGCGGGGCTGTCTGGCTCATATTTTTTGTGAGAAATTCGTTAGCGATATTATGCTCTGGTACTTGCAGTATATCACCACCATACATGATCGGTATCCTTCCGGCAATTACAGGATCATGTATGCATTTGGCATATTGCCTTTAAATTCCGGCAAATTTTATGCGTTTAGGCTGCTTCTACAAAACCTAATAAGCCAGCCTTTGCGACGCTGTTAGAGCCGCGATGCTATGTCGCTTCATCATCGCTTTACTGTTTCGGCCTAAACTTTATCCTGTATTCCGCTGGCATTGATTCAAACTGCACGATTGAGGTTTTCCATGGCTCGGCTGGAAAAAATTCTTTCTCCACCCGCCACTTTTCCGAAGCCTGTCAACGATTCGACGTGGTACACGCACGCGATGGAGCGCCTCATCGTCGTGGTGCAGGCGCTTTCCGGCGCGCGTTCAGTCGAAACTATCAATGAAATTGTGCGGCATGCCGCGCGCGATCTTACCGGCGCGGATGGCGCCACCATCGTTTTGCGTGACGGCGAGTTTTGTTATTACGCCGAGGAAAACGCCATCAGCCCGTTATGGAAGGGGAAGCGCTTTCCGCTCGATAATTGTGTGAGCGGCTGGGTCATGAAAAATCGCGAAGCGGTGATGATCGAGGATATCTATAAAGATCCCCGCGTGCCGCACGACGCCTACCGCCCGACTTTCGTCAAAAGCATGGCCATGGTTCCCATCCGCCATAACGACCCTATCGGCGCGATAGGTAATTACTGGGCTTCGCATCATGCGGCGTCGCTGGCGGAACTCAATATTCTGCAAGCGTTGGCCGATACCACCTCGGTCGCGCTCTCCAATGTGCAGCTTTATACGGAACTCGAGATGAATATCCGCATGCTGCAGGCGCGCGAGGAGCAGGTGCGTTAGGGAAGTAGGGAAGATACCAATCTGATGCAGCCTCAGCGGGTGGGCGCATACGTCTATGACACTGGAACCGTAGCTTTTCCTGCATAAGTCCTTTTCAGCACAGCCTCGCGAAATGGGCCCATGCGATCCAGCAATTTGCGGGCCGCGATTGAATTTTCGGAACTGAAATGGAGAATTTGATCGGCCTCGGCGGCCTTTCTTAGGCCGTAACTCGGATCGCCGTCACGGATATCGCAACTGAGATCGCGCGATACGTACACGTAGCCTGCGAAACGATAAGGTTCTCCCGCCTTGCCGGGCAGGGTTGATGTACGATCAAAGTGCGTGGCAATTTTGCCATCGACACGCATAAGTTCGGGTGGCCTATCCGAATATTTTTGGCTGAATGTTTCATCCGGGTTTATGCGCGCACAATGAAAGTCGCTTTGGAAGGTTGGTGCGGCAAAAATAAACAATGCACCGGGATAGCCGCCCGGCTTTTTTATGAGTTCGTCACCGGTAAATCTTATTTCATCCGCTTTCAGGCGCGTAATGGTTTCGCTCGCATAGGCTTCCCAGCGGGAAGCAATATCGGAGTTGTGCCCGGGATATTTTACGATCGCTTGGCTCCCGTGACCAACATCGGTGTTAATTGTGCCGGAGAGGGGCTGCATCCCGGCTAAGACACCGGGAGTCGGATAAACGCTCGTCTGTACAAGCGCCAAATTTGCGTCGCCCACCATATAGGCGAAGCAATTAGTACACAGCTCACTAATATAGCCGTCGTATTTCTCAGGCTGGAAAGGGAGGGCGTCAAATCCGCTCATGGGCGTACCTTCCAAAGTTCATACAACTCATACAGAATAATGGTTTCTGGGGGCCGTTTGAAATGGTTAAAATTGTTTCTTGATTGTTTGGCGCAGGATCAACACTTTGAACAGCCTTGATAATAAAATTCTGTGCGGCAAAAAATATGAGCAGGGGACTTTTGTCCCCCACTCATTACTTCTAACTTTCAGGCCGCCTCGCCTCGGCAATCCATTTTTCGGGTCACTACTGCTTGCCCGGTTTCCAACAGCGATTTGAGGTTGGAGAGTACCTTCGGCCAGCCGCCGGAAACACCGACAATGGTTTTCGATTGCGGTTTGTCGATCGAGTGCGTAACGGTGAGCTTCACGGCTCCTTCGTCCTGTTCGATATCCATCACGCAAACCGAAGGGCCTTCGGCTTTCATCTCCGGATCTTTTTCCTGCAGCCATTGGATGACGAGGTGCTTGGGCGGATTGCTTTCGATAATCTTGCCCGAGCAGCAAAGCGCGCCGTCGCTGAATTGCATTTTCCATGGCGTGCCGGCTTTCCATTCGCTGGTGCAATACATGCCGAACCAGTATTGCTTCATGAATTCGGAATTTGTGAGGGCGTCCCACAGCTTTTCGGGCGTGGTCTTGATATAGGTCGTGTAGACGAATTCGGATTTACTCATCGGTGTCCTCCTGCAGGGCTTGTTTAAGGTTGTGAAGCGCCTGAAGCCGGTTGCGCTCAAACTTGCCGATCCAACGCATGTAAATCTCGTTGATCGGCACGGGGTTGAGGTAATGCAGCTTCGCGCGCCCCCGCCATTGCGTGACGACGAGGTTCGCCGCTTCCAGCAAGGCAAGATGCTTGGTCACCGCCTGACGGCTCATGTCATGGCCTTCGCACAGCTCATTGAGCGTGAGCCCGTTCTTGCGATAGAGCCGGTCGAGCAAAGCTCGGCGGCTGCCATCGGCTAAGGCTTTGAACACTTTGTCGTCGTTGGTGACCATGGGGATATTATGCAACCATTTAGTTGCATAATCAAGTATAAAATAAACCATGCTCCCTTTGGGGAAGGGAGCATGTTTTTCGAAGGATATGGCGACAGAAAACTATACTTAAAAAACCGTTATCCTGTTCTTGGGACGTTCAGCCATTTCCATATCTACCGCTGGGCAGATGTGAAAGAACGGACTTTGGGGGCAATGGGGACGGATTGGCATTTTCTCTAACCAGTATCGTCGCCGGCTGGGTAGTCTTTACCCCATCGGTTTGTGATTTAAATCCATGGCCCTCGAAAATTTTTGCGAAAACACCGTCATTCGTGCCTTCACGCGTATTTGCCACAATATGCTTGGCGCTGCTCGCTTCATCTACCATTGCGCTCAATAATCTCGTGGCGACTTCTTTTTTGGCACCGGCGTCAAGACGAGCATGAACAACAAAGTGACTGATATGAGCTACCATACCTGATTCAGGTTTATCCAACAGGGCGTGAGCAAGGCCGGAGGCACGCAACAGAGGAGGAGGCAAGACACTCCCAACTCCCACAACTTCATCTTTATTGTTTCTAGCAACAAGGACGGTACCATCTTCTATTCTAGAAATAACTCGTGCGGCAGTGGCCACAGAGAAATCGGAAGCGCCCTGACCACTAAGAAATTCTTTCACATCCAAAGTGTCGCGCTCAGTAGCCGGATTAATTTCGACGCCCATTTTTTTATCCCTTTGCCAGAATGTTTAAGTTTGCCTGTCAAAAAGCTATCAAGCGAAAATCACTTTCACAAACATTTTTCCGGCTTTTTGACATTAAAAAACACTATGTACCAGAATATTGTAATTATTGGCACGATATTTGCTGTTTTTGGGTTGTATGAGCAATGGCGCTGATTTGTGTGGCGCTGCTTTAAATTGGGAACATGCGGGAAGATTTTGCGCGGCCATAAATTGCGCGTGAATCTGCACGTGCGCGAGCATGCTTGGACTTTGAAGATGCGGCTGTTCCCGGCTGGCTTACGCCGCCATCGCCTTGAGCATCGTGGTACCCAGCGCGGCGGGGCTGTCGGCGACCGTGATGCCGGCGGACTTCATGAACTCGATCTTGTAGTCAGCCGTATCGTTGCCGCCGGAGATGATGGCGCCGGCATGGCCCATGCGACGGCCAGGGGGTGCCGTGCGGCCGGCGATGAAGCCGATGGTCGGTTTTTTGATCTTCTGATCCTTAAGGAACTGGGCGCCGCGGATTTCACCGTCGCCGCCGATTTCGCCGATCATGATGATGCCCTTGGTCTCGTCATCCTTGATGAACATCTCAAGGCAATCGACAAAGCTGGTGCCGTTTACCGGGTCGCCGCCGATGCCGATGCAGGTGGTCTGGCCGAGATTGACGGCCGTGGTCTGCGCCACCGCTTCGTAGGTGAGCGTGCCGGAGCGTGAGACGATGCCGATCTTGCCGCGCTTGTGGATATGGCCGGGCATGATGCCGATCTTGCATTCGCCGGGCGTGATGACGCCGGGGCAGTTCGGCCCGATCAGGCGCGATTTGGAGCCCTGCAGCGCACGCTTCACCCGCACCATATCGAGCACCGGGATGCCTTCGGTAATGCACACAATGAGCGGGATTTGCGCATCGAGCGCTTCGAGGATCGCATCGGCCGCGAAAGGCGGCGGCACATAGATGACGGAGGCTGTAGCGCCGGTTTTGCGCACCGCTTCGGCCACCGTGTCGAATACTGGCAGGTCAAGGTGATCGGTGCCGCCTTTGCCGGGTGTCACGCCGCCGACCATCTTGGTGCCGTAGGCGATGGCCTGCTCGGAATGGAACGTGCCCTGTGAGCCGGTGAAGCCCTGGCAGATCACCTTGGTGTTCTTATCGACGAGTACTGACATAAATCCTCTCTGCTCCGAAACGCGGTACGGTGAATTTACTTGGTCTTGGCCGGCGGGGTGGCCGGTGTGCTTTGCGGCGCGGACTGTTGCTTCAACGCTTGTTCCTCCTGCTGCAAATGCGCCGAGATCGCTCTCAAGACAGTCTGCTGCATATATGGCATCACTTGCGCCATATAGGTCGGCATCTTGGAGATGATTGATTGCCCTGTCGGCGAGCCGTAGAAAGCGGCGAGCCCGTTGAGCTCGTCGACCGTAAAGTTGCGCGCCATCGCATCAAGCACCTTCTTTTCAACTTGGTCGTAATTGATCGAGTTTTTGATGTTGTCGATATCCGTCAGCGACAGATTCGACTGTGGATTTTTGGCCACCTGACTGAGCATGTTATTTATCATCTCGCGCGGTGAGGTAATTTTTTCGTAATTCTTCGCCGCTTCGAGGCGTTTTTGATATTCCGCTTCCGGGATCACGGCCACTGCCGGAGCAGCGGCTGGTGCCGGGGTTACGGCGGGCGCCGGAGTTGCTGCCGGAGCTGGCGTTGGCGCCGGCTTGGCGGCCGTTTCCGCCAAGGCCGGTTGCGCGATGAGAAGGGCGGTGGCGAAGGCGATGGCGAGGTGCTGGTTTTTCATGGTGCCGTTCCTGTTCAGTTGTTGTCTGCTTGGGTTGCTATGTTTACGCTGCGTCTCGTGAGAGAAATGCACTTACGCCTACGCTTACCGGTATTTTCGGAAAACTGGCCAGCCGCGGATCGTGAGAGAACGCGCTCATTGCCCTTTGCTTGGCTTCGTCATTTGACACTTGGAAACTCAAGCCCCATCCGCTGCCCGGTACGCGTATTGCTCCAAATATATCAGCCCCGGAGCATACGTCCTTAATTGTCGCTTTCCATTCGCCTATTAATGCAAACACTTCAGGTGGCTCGTATTTCTGCATATTTCACCCCTTACGCCGCCTTCCTCTTCACTGCGCTCACGATTTTCTCTGCCGCATCGGCGAGATTGTCGGCTGACACAATCGGCAAGCCGCTTTCGGCGAGGATTTTCTTGCCGAGCTCGACATTGGTGCCTTCGAGGCGCACCACCAGTGGCACGTGCAGCTTCACTTCCTTGGCCGCCGCGATGATGCCCTCGGCAATGATATCGCAACGCATGATGCCGCCGAAAATATTCACCAGGATGCCCTTCACGTTCGGGTCGGAAAGAATGATCTTGAATGCCACCGTCACGCGTTCCTTGGTGGCGCCGCCGCCGACATCGAGGAAGTTGGCCGGGCTGCTGCCGTAAAGCTTGATGATGTCCATTGTGGCCATCGCGAGGCCGGCACCGTTGACCATGCAGCCGATGCTGCCGTCGAGCTTCACGTAATTGAGGCTGTGGCGGCCGGCTTCGACTTCAGCCGGGTCTTCTTCAGCCACGTCGCGCATTTCCTCCACATCCTTGTGGCGGAACAGGGCGTTGTCGTCGAAATTCATCTTGGCGTCGAGTGCGATGATGTCGTCCTTGCCGGTGACGACCAGCGGATTAATCTCGACAATCGAGCAATCGAGATCGGTGAAAGCGTTATACATCGCGGTGAGGAACTGCACGCATTTGCCGACCTGTTTGTCCTTGAGGCCGAGACCGAACGCGATTTCGCGCGCATGGTAAGCCTGTAACCCGGTGACCGGGTCGATGGCGACCTTCATGATCTTGTCCGGCGTCTTGGCTGCCACTTCCTCGATTTCCATGCCACCTTCGGTCGAGGCCATGATGGTCACGCGGCTGGTGGCGCGGTCGATGAGCAGGCCGAGATAAAGCTCGCGCTTGATGTCGCAGCCTTCCTCGATATAGACGCGGTGAACTTTCTGGCCCTGTGGGCCGGTCTGATGGGTGACGAGCTGCATGCCGATCATGCGCTTGGCTTCGTCAGCGACCGCATCGATGGATTTCACAACCTTGACGCCGCCGCCCTTGCCGCGGCCGCCGGCATGGATTTGTGCCTTCACGACCCACACGGGCTCCTTGAGATCGAGCGACAGCGCGCGCGCAACATCCTTGGCCTCGTTGACCGTAAAGGCCACGCCGCCGCGCGGAACGGTCACGCCATATTTCTTGAGAAGACTCTTGGCCTGATATTCGTGAATGTTCATCGGATTGCCTGAGGTTAAATCATGAAAAGAGTAGGGATGTTATAAACGTATCATTACTGCATCGCAAACGCGGTTTGATTAGCTCAGTTTTGGTGGGTGGAACATGGCTTACTTGTTCTTGTATCGTAATGAATACGTGACGAAGTGCAGCGATGTGCTGTGAGGACCAAAAGGGTCAGAAATATAAAAATACACGAAGATCAATATGTTAACAGCATGCGAGAATGCGAAATAGTTTCGTGTTTAGGCGGTAAACTAACCAATTACGACCGGCATAATATGACTAGAAATTTCAATGCCCAATAAAGCTCCAGAAATAATCGCGCGTGCTTTGCAAGCCGCATTGGTATTTGGCGGTATTGCTGCGCAATCTGTCCCGGCCTCTTCTCAGCCGGATGAATTTTTCTCGAATGATCACCAGCAAACGCCTCAAGATAAATTTTCGCCGGCGGAGCAGCAGCTATTCATGGAGGATGCTCATACTCATTTTAAACAGGCCCAAGAGATTGTCCGTAATGGCGGCGATGCTATCGAACAACTTAATGTAGCTCGCGCACAAATAAATTTGGGAGGCGGGTATGAGCACGCGCCGAAGGATATGCAGCCTGCTGATCTGGACGTTTTCGATCGTCTCGGTGCCGTCAATGCTCTCAAACATGAATTTACAGATCATTACGAATCTTTGGATCGACAAGTCCGGAATGGCGAGGACTGTTCCGAACAAATGGAGCAGATCGCCATCTTGGTCGGTCGTGTGGGTGGTTACGATGCGCCGGGTGTGGCAGCGAGTGGCTGGAACAAAAACAATACCGAAGGACTAATGAAGAACAGCCTGACGAATGGTATCATTAAAGAATTCGATTTGGCGCGGAATGATGTTCGGTGGAAGAATCATCCCGCACTTCCCCTTGCCGCCATCGCGGATAAATACAATCGGCTGATTTATATGGGCGCCGGCGATCCTTTCGAGACCGACACCTTAAAGGCCCGGGGGATCACGGTCGAGGCTGTCGCCGATATGCGCGCTACCAGCGGCCGTAACGAGGCACAGAAACACTTTAGAGAAGCCAGGAGACTTTATGCCAGAGGCGAAAGCAACCTCATAGAATTGGACAAGGCTTTGGATGGCATTCAGAAAGCCGGCGGTCTGGCCAATGCCGGAATCGATTATCGACAGTGGTTGGAAATCGACGGCCCGAAAATCGACAAATGGGGAAACCTGTTTCCCGATGATAACGGGTATTGGATTACAGGGGGTGAGCCGATACGCTTCGAGCGTCCGCTCGAACGGGAATTACCGTGGATTGTCCAGCTTAAAATTCCCCTCAGGCCGCTTTCGCCAGCATCGGCTTCGTCACTTCCATTAAGTCTTTGACCGCTTTCACGGAGGCGTCGAACATCGCTTTTTCCTCGGCGTTCAATTGCATCTCGATGATCTTTTCGACGCCACCGGCGCCGATGATGCAGGGCACGCCGACGTAAAGATCTTTCACGCCATATTCGCCGTTAAGCGCAGCCGCGCAGGGCAGGATGCGCTTTTTATCCTTGATATAGCTTTCCGCCATCGCGATTGCTGATGCCGCCGGCGCGTAGAAAGCCGAGCCGGTCTTGAGCAATTTGACGATTTCGGCGCCGCCGTCCCGCGTGCGCTGCACGATCTGGTTGATGCGGTCTTGCGTGGTCCAGCCCATCTTGACGAGATCGGGCAGGGGAATGCCAGCGACGCTCGAATAACGCACCATCGGCACCATGCTGTCGCCGTGGCCGCCGAGCACGCAGGCATACACATCTTCCACCGAAACCTTGAATTCCATCGCGAGGAACGCGCGGAAGCGCGAGCTGTCCAGCACGCCGGCCATACCGACCACGCGCTTGGAGGGAAAGCCGGTGACCTGCTGCATCACCCACACCATCACATCGAGCGGATTGGTGATGACGATCACGAACGCGTTTGGCGCGTGTTTCTTGATGCCTTCGCCGGCTGCCTTGACGATGCCAGTGTTGATGCCGATGAGATCGTCGCGGCTCATGCCCGGCTTACGCGGAATGCCGGCGGTGACGATCACTACGTCTGCGCCCGCGATGATGCTGTAATCACTGCTGCCTTTGATTTCGGCATCGAAATCTTCGACCGCGCTCGCCTGGAAGATATCGAGCGCTTTGCCGTCCGGGATGCCTTCCGCGACATCGACCAGCACCACATCGCCCAGTTCTTTCTCTCCGGCGAGCAATGCGAGCGTGCCGCCGATTTGTCCTGCGCCGACCAGTGCGATTTTCCTGCGAGCCATGATATTTCTCCCGATTAAGCGATCATCTGTTTCATTAAACCCAAAAAAACAATGGGGCAAGGCGCTTTCGCGTC
>Ga0207006_1125_pt1 | contig 14401 bp, 9 predicted proteins | sample Alteio_BWMinCont_84_FD_153497 | JGI IMG/M metagenome (GOLD analysis project Ga0207006, IMG submission 153497) | Enriched cells from forest soil in Barre Woods Harvard Forest LTER site, Petersham, Massachusetts, United States -... | ecosystem: Environmental > Terrestrial > Soil > Temperate forest >...
GGATTGGGATCTAAATTCCAAACTTTTCCGGTATCACAAAAAAGATAATATTGAGCTTGATTTACATAACAATCTAAGAAAGCAAAATAACGTACATCATAACGAAGTTCGATAATCGCTGCGTAACCATTATCTGCTAAGATTTCTGAAGGATCATAACCGCGGCCAAGATTACTGCCACCAAAGCCAAACTGAGAGGCTGCTAATAAAGGATGGTAGGAATATTGACCCGTGGCTAGCATGAGCAAAGAAAAATTACAGGGTAAGGGCTGAAGGCGTGATAGTGTCCAGTTGAGCTTGGAAAAATCCACCTTACCAAAAGGGCGTGAAAGATAGGTAAAACCAGAGGCATTTAATATTTGTATTCCCTGCGTGAAAATACATTGAAGATTATTAACCCCTTGTAGACTATCCAGACGACTGTACTGTAAACCAAAATGAACAGGTCGGATACGATCATTATAGAGAAGGGTGTTCAAAACATTGACTCTATCATTTAAATAGGTAAACCCTGCTAGGAGAAAGAGATTCTCTTCGCGACTTCGAATATAAGGATAAGACAGATCTATCGAATAGACTTTGTTAAAGCCTTGAATTTGGAGAGGCTCTATGGCCCCAGCCGGCTTTGAAAAAACATATCGTCCCAAAAGATTAAGGCGCATTCCTTCACAACCAACTGGCTTTGAATAACGCAGTTGTCCATAATTGAGTTTTTTATCCCCAGTGGTGACAAATTGACCTTGTGTTTCATCCCCTGCATAAAACCAGGAATTCTGACTGCCCGTTGCGATAAATTGCACAGGTCCCAGAAAAGGGCTAGCAAAATTATTAACAGCAAAGGTTCCAGATTCTAATTCCTGGCATGTGACAAAAATCAAATCAGAAGCCCCTTGTTTTGTTTTTGATGGCTTCAGTGTTGCTTTAACAGTAATGCCAGGGATATCATTGGCTAATAGGGCATAACGTTCTAGGGTTTTCATATGCAAGGGAACACATTGTTTCACTTTGCAACCATAATTCATTAAGAGATTTACCACACAGGGTTGAACATCCCCGCTTACTTCTACCTGATCGATGTACCCAGTTAATACTTGGAGGGTAACCACGCCATCGACAATTTTTTGTTGAGGGACAAGCACTTGAGTTAGGATATAACCTGCTTTGTTGTAACGAGTTGTTATTTCATTGGCGATCTTTTGTAGTTGGGCTAAAGTCATTTTTTTACCCAATCGACAACGATAGGGTTCAAGTAATTCTTCTTCACAAAAAATCACTGGATTAATAATGCGCAATCGAGTGACGGTGAATGAGATTTTGGCGGCTTCTGGAGATAAAGCATATCGGGGATGCCCTGTTGTAATTGCCCCTCCAGATTCGGCACTTGGAAGCGTCGGTTTGGCAGCTGTTTCTTCGGCAGCACGACTGGGACTGGCAGCGCTTGGGATAGGGGTGCCTGTTCCTAAAGGTTCAGCAAGAGCAATAGGGCAAAAAACAAGAACGATGGGAGAAAAAACAAGAGCAATCATTAATAAGGGGGCAGGGAGAAGACCCAACCGTTTTTGCTGTAACAAAACCCAAAGGGCAAAATTTAAGGGAAGATGATGAAGAAATCGATACACTGATACTGCTTCCTTGCAAATAAAAACAAGTTTAAATCTATGTCATCAAGAGATAAAAATCCAGAGTTGAGCTCTTCTTTCAAAAAAGACCCTTCATTCTATTACAGGGGATTTTTTTTGTCATTTTCCTTTTATTATTTCTGTAGCCTTTTTATATCTCAGCAAAATAACTTCATTTCTTTCCAGGATTTCTTTCCTATAATTTTTAAAAGGTACAAGGAAGTAATCTATTTAAAATGGGAAAGCAACGCAACAACATTGCGGTGGTTTATTTTATGGGCTGGGTTCTAGGAGGACTTGCAGCCTATCCGAGCTTTATTTTTGCTAATGATAATGCCTCTCTTCATCCCGGTGGTGGCCAGGTAGTCGGGGGTGAGGCTTCGATCGGAATTAGTCCAATCATTCAACATACTGCCCCTCTTCCTCCTAGTAGTGCTCAGGTGGTTGGGGGTGAGGCTTCGATCGGGATTAATCCAATCATTCAACATAATGCTCCTCTTCATCCCAGTGGTGGTCAGGTAGTCGGGGGTGAGGCTTCGATCGGGATTAATCCAACTAATCCTTATCATCAAATCATTGAACAAAGTACTCCAAGCGCCATTATTGATTGGAATACTTTTAGTATTGGAGAAGGAAGTACTACTCAATTCAATCAACCAGGTCCAAATTCGGTGACACTGAATAGAGTCACTGGGGGCTTCCCTTCGGATATCTCTGGTACGTTGAAAGCAAATGGGCACCTCTTTTTAATCAATCCAAAGGGGATCACCATTTGGAAAACAGGGAAGATTGATATGCCAGGTGTTTTAGGAACAACCTCTAATATTAGCAACCAAGATTTTTTAGCGGGAAAATATCATTTCCGAAAAGCCGAGGGTAGCGATAATTTTGCGGTGATTAACTATGGAGAAATTAGTGTTAAAGAAGGAGGATTAGTTGCCTTAGTGGCACCAGGGGCTGCAAATTATGGTGTTATTCGAACACGGTTAAGTCGGATAACCCTTGCGGAAGGAACCGATTTTGTTGTGGCAGATTTTCATGGCGATCGTTTAATTCAATTTGCGGTCAATCAACCTTCTATTACCTCACAAGTGAAAACATCAGACGGCAAACCTTTCAAACATGCCGTGAATCATACGGGAACGATTGATAATGAAGGAGGCAAGATAGTGTTTATGAGCACTGGGGCTGTCAAAAATGTGTTGAGCGAAGTGATTAACACGACAGGGGTTATTAGGGCCAATACAGCAGCAAGAGGCAAACACGGAGAAGTGATTTTATATGATGCAGGTTCTGCTGCTAGAGGATCCGGAGATAAAGGCATTGTCAAAGTAGCCGGACCCATAGAAGCAAGGGGTAATCGTCCTGGAGAAACTGGTGGGACAGTTGTTATTACCGGGAAAAGAGTACAGGGCGGCAATCATATTGATTCCACTCTATTCAATAATTTAGAGATTCAACCCCAAGAAAAATTTTCGATTGATGTTTCAGGACAGGCAGGTGGTGGCACAATTTTATTTGGGGGCAATGCGCATAAGGAAAGTCCTACTGTTGTAGAAGCACAATTGCGAAATCCAGAAGCAGCTTCACCCATGACACGGGGTCATCAGGTTCAGTGGCCAGATTTTTTTATAGATAATAAGCAAAACAATGAAGTTCCGGCAGCAGAAGCAACCATTCTTGGAAAAGAAGTGTCATTAATTGCAAATGCTTTAAAAGAAGGAAGTGGTGGAGAATTGATAGTGACCTCTGCAATGACACGGATCCCAGGTAGCTCTAGCCCTACCTCTACGTCTACGTCCACACTCACATCCTCTTCATCCACATCCACGTCAACATCCCCATCGCCAACATCAGAAGGTTTAACCCGAATTTATGGATCTCAATCTGCTAATGGGGGGCCAGAAGGAGGGCACGGAGGTTATATCCAAAATTGTGGGGATTGGATCGATGTTCGAAGTGCAGTGGAGGTTGGAGTTGCACAAGGGACAGCTTGGGGAAAACCTGGGTTATGGTATGTCGATCCCTTTAATGTTACGGTTAATTCTATTGTTAATTTGAATGGCAACTTTAACCCTGTTAATCCACCAGCTGGTGGAACAACTGTTTGGACGCCTAATGCATCCCCTTCCGAAATCGATTTCGTTCCGAGTCTTGCAGGCCCCTTCCCCCCAGCATACTTAAATACTGGAAGAAATGTAACCATTCGCACCTCTGGTGGCGGTGGGGCTGAGCCAGGAGATATTGGTTGGGCCCCTGATCCTCCTGGGACTGTTACAGGCGTTGGAACAACTCTGACTTTATCAGCAGATAATAATATCAGTTTTAATGGTCCATTAAATGCTGCAGGTTTGAATTTAGCATTAGTTGGGCTCAATGTGACTAATCCTGGTGCGCCAGCTTTTCAGATAACGGTTGCGACAATGAGCTTAAATGTGACGACTTCTTTTAATATGGGCAATACTCCAGGCGCTCCTTCTGCTTTTGTAAATGGTAATTCAACGGGTAGCAACATTACTTTACTTAATACCTTTGGACCAGGGACACATTTTTTTAATGGCCACGATTTGTTCCAATATCTTCCTGTGACTCCAACACCCTCCACACCGACGGCTAATAATGTCATCATCAGTACCTTAAATCCCAGCAATAATAATACGACTGGCGGCAGCCCAAGCGGTACCACAACAACCTCTGCAGGTGGGACTGATGTAGTAACTGTCACACCGCCCTCCCCACCACCGCCTGCTCCTGCCCCGGCGGCACCAGCTGCGCCAGCACCTGCCGCTGCTGCGCCAACGTCTACATCTACAGCAGCCGCTCCTAGCTCTGAATCAACTACTGCTACATCTACCACTTCTACTTCTACAGGGACTACATCGGAGACTGCAACTGCTGCAACCGGAACGACAGAAGGAACGTCAACAGGAGCCGGATCTCAACCTGTAGAAACTTCTGTCAGTGCAACAGCTATGATTGGTGGCGGTGCTGAAGGCCGGGAAATACCGATGAATGCAGAAGGAGCAGGAGGTCGTGAAGGGGTAGCTGAAGGAGCATTTAATAATCCAGATGCTTTCGAAAAAACAGAAGCCGTAACAGCCTCTTGTCCTGCTAATGTTGAAGGTGCTAAAGGTTCTATTTCTCGAGAATGCTTGGAGAAACCGCTTGGAGGTGCGATGAGTCGGGAAGATATTGCAAAAGCTTTAGGGGAAGATAAAAAAGCACCGATTAGTCCTGAAGGGGTGGATGGTGTTGATGCAGGGAATATTGGCGGTGATCCACTTGGCAAAGAAAAAATAATGAGCGCAGAGGCTGCTGGAGGTGATGAATCTTTAGTTGCAAAATCAGCCAGGGAATGGAGTATAGAAGATATTAACCGTACCCCAGAATATTTAGAAAATTTAGGACCAGAGTTATCAAAAAAAAACGTGACTCAAACTAAAAAAGAATTGCTTGAAACTATCAAAAGTAAAGCTGAAATACTTCGAAAGAAGGATGAGGAAGCCATACCGCAATCAAAAGAAATGCAAGAGACACCTCGGGAAACGACGGTTAAAACAAAAGAAATAAAGGAAGTGAAAGAGGCAAATGGTTAATTTATCTACTATTATTTAGTCGCTGCCCCTTAATTCGCACAGCGACTATATGGCAATACGGAGATTGATTTGAATATGTCCACAAACCCTTTTGAAGTCTTAATAGATATGGAACGGCAATGCAGAGCGCATGCAAAACCGATTCCTAGTCAACGAGAGGCAGGGCAAATCTGGCAAGGGATTGGTTTTTTAACAGCAGACAAGCATTTCCTAGCGCCGTTAACAGAAATAAAAGAGGTTTTAACGGTTTCTCATATTACCCCATTACCTGCTGCAGCCCCTTGGTTTTTGGGGGTTAGCAATTTACGAGGGCAAGTATTACCAGTGACCGATCTAGAAGCTTTTCTTTTTGGCAGACAACATAGGCTGAAGGATTCGTCTCGTATATTGGTCGTCGATTTTGAAAAAACAGGGGTAGGTTTTCTGGTACAGCAAGTCGTGGGTGTACAACGATTTTTAAACAAAACTATGAAGACGATGATTGAAGATGAAATGACTGAAGAGGTGAAAGCTCATCTTCAAGGAGAATTTGTCAATGAATTATCTCGATGGTATGTCTTAAGCTTGAAAAACTTAAGTCAAACCGGGCAGTTTTATCATGTTGTTAAAGAGCAGGGGCTTAAATTATGAAAGAATTTGCATATAAAACGTGGTTAACGACCTTAAAAATCTTACTGGGGATTTTTTTGATTTTGACTTTTGCTAGTTTTTGGTATGTAAATGTCCAAAGTGGTTATGAACAACAATATATTACCTACTCAGCCGAACTTAGAGTGTTATTTGAACGATTTGTGCGGCATGCTGGCGAATCTGTGAATGAGGCCAAGCCTAATGCCTTTACTTATTTAAAATACCGTACTAATGAATTTTCGGCCATTATTGAAATTTTGAAACGGGGAAAAATGGATTATGAAGGGAAAATGGTTCTTCCTCCCAGTCCAAAATATATTCAAGAAAAAGAGTTGGCTGAACTTTCTAGAATGTGGTCCTCAGAAAAAGAAAATGCTGAGTTTATTTTAGATCATCAAACAATGTTAATAAACTTGTATAGTACTATTAAAACCTTGGCAGATCCATTACAGAAAATACAAGATCAATATACTGATATCATAACCTTGTTGGCTAAAAGAAAAGGCTTAAGCGAAAACGATACTATCGATATTTTGAGTCAAATTAATGATGTCAGCGGTATCCAAGATAATCTGTTAATGTTGTTGGGTAATGAGATTGATGTTGCCAAATTTGAAAAACAAGTCCCTAAAGCAGTCGCAGAATTTCAAACAAAGTTGGATGGCTTTAAAGTAAGGTACAGTAATGACGTTGTTTTTTCAAAGATTCAGGATATTGAAAAAGCGTTTTTAACAGTTAAAGATCGCACCAGCGACTTGGTTGAAACGGCCAAGACCCTTGTGAAAATTAGAGCCGCTTGGACTCAGATCTATTCCATGATTCCGCGATTTTTAGATGCCACGACGAATTTAGAAAAAGCCTATGCGGAAGCACCCAGTAAACGTTGGATTACAGCAACGCTGTCTTTCTTTTTAATGGCGATCACCATTCTTATTTTGGCAACTTTGCTTTTCTTAATGTATCGAGAAAATATTTTTAATCTTCAAGTTTCAGCAGAGGAAACCAAGAAATTGGAAAAGGATATTGAGAAATTGGTCGTTGAATTGAAAGATTTAGCGCATGGAAATTTAACAGTTTCAGCGACGGGTGGGGAAGGCGTGATGACAGCGGTTGCGGAAGCGATCAATTATGCGATTAATGCTTTGCGACGTTTGGTCATTGATATTAACCAAACCTCACAAAAGGTAACGGATTCTGCCACTCAGGTTAAAAGTATTACGAAAGATCTCAGTAAGGCGATTAATGAGCAATCCGATCAAATTTTAAATACGGGGGCTTCTGTAGGTGTCATTGCCACTTCTATAGAGCAAGTGGCCAGTAATGCCAAAAAATCGGCCTTGGTAGCAGCAGAGTCTGTTGATATTGCCCATGCTGGTGCGACGGTTGTGAATAACACGATTAGTGGTATGGAAAGAATTCGGGAACAGATTCGAGAAACTGAAAAACGCATTCAACGTTTAAGTGAAAGCACTCAGGAAATTGGTGAGATTGTTTCTTTGATGGATAGTATTTCAGAGCAGACCAATATTTTATCCTTAAATGCAGCCATTCAAGCCGCCATGGCTGGAGATGTTGGCATGGGTTTTGCCGTAGTCGCGGATGAAGTGCAACAATTAGCAGTGAAGTCTTCCGAAGCAGCAAAAGAGGTGGATAACATTGTTAAAGCGGTTCGTTCTGATACTGCTCAAGCAGCAGAATCGATGGAGAGAGCGATTGCCGAGGTGACGATGGGGACGAATCTTGCCCATGATGCTGGACGTGCCTTGGCAAAGATAGAAAGCGTTTCAAAAAATTTATCGGAATTAATTCAAGATATTTCTAAGGCTGCGGGAGAACAATCCTTGATGTCTTCCAAGATCACCAAGATGATGGAAGTGATTGAAGCCATTGCCAAACAAACGGCATCAGGGACAGAAACCACGGCAGAATCGGTGGCCAATTTAGATGATTTAGTGCGTCAATTGCATGAATCTGTTTCGGAATTTAAATTACCTGAAGCCTATTATGGGAAACAGTAAAGATCAAGAACTATTAGAAATATTTCTTGAGGAAGCGATCGATTTGATCGCTTCCTTATCTTCTATATTACGTGATTGGGAAAAAGATCTGAATAACTTGGGGAAAATTGCTGAGTTAAAACGGGATTTACATACTTTAAAAGGCTCTGCTCGAATGGTTGGTCAAATGTCGGTTGGGACATTAGGGCATGAGATGGAAACCTTAAGTGAAGGTTTGGCCAAGGGTCAAATTAAGGTTGACCGAGAAGTATTTGAGCTTATTAATTTGGGTCTTGATCAAATTGCCATCATGGTGGAGGCAGTTCGAAAACAGGAAGCCCTGCCTTCACCGGATGAATTAATAAAACGATTTCATGAGTATTTACCGGGTGCTGCGGCAGCTGGATCGGGTGTTGCAGTTGGATCGCCTGGAGGGATGGCGACAGAAATGCCAGCGGCTTCTATTACTTCACCTTCAGGGATCAATACGCCAGAAAAAAGTGAGGAATCCAAGGCTGCACTGAAAACAACGACTCCTTCAGGACATGCGGCAGAAGAAATTATTCGTATTCGTTCTAGTTTGCTTGAAACCTTAAACAGTCTTAGTACTGAAAATAATACCCTGCGAGTAGGTTTCGAACAACATGTGGTGAGTTTTGGTAGCCACTTACGTGAATTAAGAAATGATACCAAACGATTAGAGGGCCAATTGAACATATTGAGATCGGAAATACAAAATTATTCTGCTTTGGCCGAAATGAGAGCCAGAAGAATAGAAACAGAAGTAGAAGGAAATGTAGAATTCAAACGGTATGCAACCTTAGAGCAAATGAGCAATGTTATTCGCGAAACGACTATCGATTTAATGAATGCCTTAAAAAGTTTATATGAAACGCATACCGCGATGGAAGCCCTGTTTTTAACTCAAACTAGAATAACAACCGAATTACAGCATCGATTATCCGATACTCGTTTGGTTCCTTTCGAAAGTATTGTGCCTCGGTTAAGCAGAATTGCAAGGCAGGTGTCAACCGAGCTAAAAAAACAAATCGATTTTCGAGTTTTAAAAAGCGAAGGGGAAATGGATAGAACAGTATTGGAACATCTGGTCCCTTCGCTAGAACATATTCTTAGAAATGCGATTGATCATGGGATTGAATCTGTAGAAGAGCGTCGTAAACGCGATAAACCAGAAATTGGCACAATTGAAGTTAATTTTACACGAATAGGCTCTATTGTTGCTATTGAAGTAAAAGATGATGGGGGAGGGATTGACCCCAATATTATTCGAAAAAAAGCCATTAAATTAGGATTGTTAGCACCCGATCAAGAAGTCAGTGATGAAGAAGTCATTCGCTATATTTTGGAACCGGGATTCTCTACTCGAGAAGCCATTAGTGAAGTTTCTGGAAGAGGGGTTGGGATGGATGTGGTGGCGAATGCAGTCAAAGAACTGGGGGGTTCTTTAAATATTTTGTCAGAGATAGGCCTTGGAACGCGCATGATTATTCGCTTCCCTTTCACGACTTCTTTGAATCGAATATTATTATTTACGATAGAAAACGAAACTTTTGGTTTGTTATTAAGCGATATGTCGGGTGTTGTCAGTTTGCAAAACGAAGAATTCAATAAAATTATTTTAAATGATCCGCCTGTCTTCCAATCTGGGGATAAATCCTATCATTTGCATTATTTGGAAACTTTATTAAGAACTGATAAAAAAGAAATTTTTATTCCTAGGCAAAAAAAATTCCCAGTTATCTTGATTCCTTCTGCTGAATTTCCTTTGGCTCTGGTGGTTGAGGTTGTTTTGTATAGTCGGGAATTGTTAGTGCAATCTTTAGGTGCACAATTTAAATTGGCTGAAGTCTGTAGCGGGGCAACCTTTTTAGGGGATGGTCGAGTCGTTTATATACTCGATCCTGAAGCGCTACGAAAGAAAGCAAAATGGATGGAAGAACAAAAAAATACGAATATTGGTTTTTCAAGGCGTAAGAAGGAGCGTTCAAAAGAGAAGCGTTTAGTGATGGTGATCGATGACTCGGCGAGTGCTCGGGCGGTCGCTAAGCGTCTTTTAGAACGGCATCATTATCAAATTGTGACAGCGAAAGATGGCGTTGATGCTTTGCAACGACTGGAAACATATCAGCCTGATCTGTTTTTAGTGGATGTGGATATGCCAAGAATGGACGGTTTTGAACTATCCACCGCTTTACGTGCCGATGTCCGCTATCAAAAAATTCCGATTATTATTTTAACAGCATTAGCCAGTCCAGAACGTCGTCGTATGGCTAAAGACTTACAATTGGAGGGTTTTATTGCAAAACCCTATGAGGAGACACAATTGCTATTGGCCGTACAGTCACTGATAGGAAACCCGAACTAATGGAAATTTTACGTTGTCTTCTATTACCCATTTATGGTAAAACTTTAATGGTGCCTTATGCCTCTGTGGCTGAGATTGTGGCCTTTACAGCAGCAGAATCTTTTTCTAAGTCGAAAAACTGGATATTGGGTGAATTCGGCTGGCGGGGCCTTAATATTCCTTTAGTTTGCCTTGAAATGTATCCAGGAAAAACGGATGAAAGGTCAGCGAATCAAACAAATCAAGCGAACCAGGCCAGTCAAAAGAATCAGGCGAATCAAGTAAGCAAAGGAAAGATGAGCGAAAAGTCAGTGAATGGAAAAAAAGTGCATGAAAGGCAAACGAATGAACAAGCGCTTTCTTTTATAGTGAAGCCCACTTTACATGTAGCCGTTTTTAATCGTATGTTAGAGGGAGATAGTGGGCCGGATTTTATGGGAGTGGTTCTTCAAGGGTTACCCATGATGCATCGCTATAAACATTCTGATGTGGTCTTTGTGGGTAAGGCGAGCCAGCCTTATCTGATGATGGAAGTAAAAGTGCGAGAAAAACCGGCCTTTATCCCCAACATTCTTTGGATAGAAGAAAAGCTGAGCCATTTCCAAGGAACTCTCAGGGTACGGTAATAATAGAGGTTTTTTGATTCATGTTTTCTAAACCATCACTAGCGGTGATTATGGATCCCATCCAAAACATTCACCCAAAAAAAGACACGACTCTTGCATTGCTCCTTAAAGCAAAAAGTCGGGGTTGGGATTTACATTATCTTGAAATGTCCGATTTATTTTTAAAATATGGTGCAGCTTGGGGCGTTTCACGATCCTTGTCAGTATTTGAAGATCTTTATCATTGGTTTGAGTTAGGGGAAAAAACAGAACAGCCTTTAAATCAATTTGATGTTATTTTAATGAGAAAAGACCCTCCTGTTGATATGGAATATATGTATGCGACTTATATCCTTGAACAGGTTGAATCGAATGGGACCTTAGTATTGAATCCCCCGGCAACATTGCGGGATCTCAATGAAAAATTTTATGCAACCTGGTTTCCACAATGTATGCCACCCACCTTGGTGAGTTCTTCTAAGGCAAAAATCCGAGAATTTATTGAAGAACAGGAAACAGCGGTATTAAAGCCTTTAGCGGGAATGGGGGGCAGAGGCATTTTTAAATGTCATGCGAAAGATCCCAATTTAAATGTAATGGTGGAAACAATAACACAGGATGGCACTCGCTATGTAATGGCACAACAATTTTTGGAAGAAATTTTTCTGGGAGATAAACGTATTCTTTTAATTGAGGGCGAACCCCTCCCCTATGCCTTGGCACGTGTTCCTAAGGAAGGGGATTTTCGCGGTAATCTTGCTGCGGGGGGGCAAGGTCGAGGGGTGTTCCTTTCAGATAGAGATCGTTGGATTTGTGATCAAATTGGACCATCCTTACGTGAGAAAAAATTATTATTAGTTGGCATTGATGTGATTGGAGATTATCTGACTGAAATTAATATTACCAGTCCTACTTGTGTACGCGAGCTCGAGGCCGCATTTAATATGGATATCACCGGGGAAATTTTAGATTGTATTGAAGCTAGATTAGAGGATTAGAGCAGAGAAAGCCAGAGGAAATGGATTTAAGGAATAGAATAGTATGTCAACAATCCCTTCGTTTAAAAATACTTTTTTAATTGCCATGCCTACCTTAAGGGATTTGCAATTTTTTCATTCGGTTGTTTATTTGTGTGATCATAATGAACAAGGGACAATAGGTATTGTAATTAATCAACCTTTAATGATGACATTAGATGAAATTTTTCATCAATTGGGTATTAAAACTGAAGCACCAGAAATTGGAAAAAGGCCGGTTTTTTCAGGTGGACCTATCCATCGTGAGCGGGGTTTTATTTTTCATCCTACTGGGACACATTGGGAAAGGACTGTTGAAGTCAGTAGCGACATTATGCTTACCACTTCACCTGATATTTTGAAAGCGATTTCGGAAGATAAAGGGCCGAAGGATTTTTTAGTAGCGCTGGGATATTCTTATTGGAAGGCTTGGCAATTAGAAAGCGAATTATCAGCCAATAGTTGGTTGTATGGGCCAGCCAGTGCGGACATTTTATTTCGGCAACCAGTAGAAAAACGTTGGCGGGCTGCAGCGGCTTTGTTGGGAGTGGATATTGATAAATTGTCTGATGAGATTGGGCATGCTTAGGGCTACTTGATATAATTTGAAATACCGTGAGCACTACATTTCAAGCTTCTTTGTCATTGGGCATGGCTAAGGGTTGTTTTTAAAGGATTTATTCCCTATAATCTCGGAATGGATTCCGGATTTACGACGCATATTCGGAATTCATTCCGGATATGCGAAGGTGGTATGGGGGTGAAATGATAGTTAAGCGAATACTTGAGTTACCCATGGATTATAGCTTTTTCCTATTTGGTGCCCGAGGCACTGGCAAAAGTACGTTATTGACTACTATTTTTAAATCAGAAAACACGTTATTGATTAATTTGCTAAATCCACTAGAAGAAATGCGTTTTTTAAGGAACCCTGAGGAGTTAAGGCAAGTGGTTTTAGCTGTTAATTCTGAAGTGCAGTTTATTGTCATTGATGAGATCCAAAAAGTACCAAAATTGTTGGATGTGGTACATCTGCTTTTAGAGTCAGATAAAAGTGATAAGCAGTTTATTTTAACGGGTTCCAGTGCGAAACAATTAAAGGCATCTGGCGTTAACTTATTGGCAGGCCGTGCTTTTACTTACAATTTGTTTCCTTTTAGTTATTTAGAGCTAGGAAAAGCATTTGATTTAAAACAGGCACTTTGTTTTGGTATGCTACCTAAAATTTTTTCATTTAAAAATGACTCCCATAAGGTAAAATTTTTACAATCCTATACGATGACATATTTGAAAGAAGAGATTTGGTCTGGGCGTTTAGTGAACGATCTAGAACATTTTCGTCGTTTTTTAGAAGTGGCTGCACAATCTAATGGAAAAATTGTTAATTATTCCAATATTGCCAGAGATGTGGGGGTTGATGATAAAACGGTTAAAAATTATTTTACGCTTTTAGAAGACACATTGATTGGAAATTTTTTAGAGCCGTTTGATCATTCTTTTAGAAAAAGACTGAGAGTTGCGCCAAAATTTTATTATTTTGATTTAGGAGTTGCTCGGGCATTATCTGCAGTATTAGGAGTAAAGCCAGTCCCTAGTACAAGTTATTATGGCGAACTATTTGAACAATTTATTATTATAGAATGTATTAAATTAAAACATTACTATCAATCGGAATATAAATTTTCTTATTTGATGACGGCTTCTGATGTAGAGATTGATCTGATTATTGAAAGATCTGGGTTTTCGCCTCTTTTTGTGGAAATTAAGAGTAAGGATGCAGTCAATGAAGAAGACTTAAGTTCGTTATTGAAATTAAGTACTGATTTTGGGGACTGTGAAGCAATTTGTCTTTCCCAAGATCCACGCAAGAAAAAAATAGAACATGTTACTGTTTATCCGTGGCAAGAGGGATTGCAATACATTTTTGGGATGGATAATGCTAGAATTTAATAAAACCTTTTCAATAGCCTCACAAGCTGTGCATCAAGACTTCTTGTTCTTCTGGGTTCTCTAATCACCTGTTGGCTGTTGAAAACGAGTTATGGAAATTTTTAGAAGATGATTTTAATTAAATGCTGATTGTATTAGGTTTTGATTTTGGAATGAAACATATTGGGATAGCAGTGGGGCAATCACTGACTGGTACAGCCACTCCTGTGGGTACGATTTCTGCACAGGATGGCATTCCGAACTGGGATGAAATCAAAGCATACCTGGTTGAGTGGCGTCCCAAACAATTGGTAGTGGGGATTCCATTACATATGGATGGAACAGAGCAACCTTTAACGCATGCCGCTAGACGTTTTGTGGATCGATTAATAAGGCATTTTCAATTGCCAGTACATCCCGTGGATGAACGCTTAAGCAGTTGGGAAGCCAAGCAGCGTTTAAGAGAGAGAGCGCAATTAGAAAAAACAAAGGACAGAGGTAAGATAAAAACCAAAACTCGTAAGCAGCAGGTTGATGATCTCAATGCCTGTGCCGCAGCTATTTTAGTGGAGCAATGGTTAAGGGATAACGTGGCATATTAAAAAGTGATTCGGCAAGACATACACTTATGACAAATTTTATAA
>Ga0207006_1077_pt2 | contig 14318 bp, 17 predicted proteins | sample Alteio_BWMinCont_84_FD_153497 | JGI IMG/M metagenome (GOLD analysis project Ga0207006, IMG submission 153497) | Enriched cells from forest soil in Barre Woods Harvard Forest LTER site, Petersham, Massachusetts, United States -... | ecosystem: Environmental > Terrestrial > Soil > Temperate forest >...
CCTATCTTTCGCGCATCGCGTCATCCAAGGAATATCGCAACATCCGCCATATCGCGAAGAACTTCGCCAATTTGTTCCCGCGCCGTCTCAAGGAAGCCGCGCGCAAGGCCGAGCATTACGGCCGCGCGATGCTCACAGGTGGTACATGGTTTGAGGAAATGGGCTTCTATTATGTCGGCCCGATCGACGGCCATAATCTCGAGCACCTCGTGCCGGTGCTGGAGAATGTGCGCGACGATCCGCAGGGTGGCCCGGTGCTGGTGCATGTGGTCAAGTGCTTCTCCCTGAAGAAGATGTTCCGGTGGCGACTTTGTTCCGGGCGCGACCTTCTTCCATAACATTTTGTGGCCGCGAGTCCGAGTGATTAGCTTTTCTAAGTGGTTAATTGCAAGTCATACGTTACTTTCCTGCCACAAAAAATGCGGGCACATGACATGTTAAGGCATTGATTTTGAAATATATTATCGGCCATTTTATGTCTGGCAGACTCGGTGCTCCAATTGAAAAAATGCGGCTCGCGATGATTAATCGCAGCCGCATAAGGTTCGCTTTGATCAAGAAACTGCCGTTTATTGCTTATCGCCGCGGTTTTTCTCCTGGTTAAAGGCGTTTACCCGCTGCTCATAGGCTTCGTCCGACTCATTCGACTGCTTCGGGGCGCAGTTCTGGCCGCCCTGGGCGGCCTGGCGCCCGGCATTAGCGGAGGCATCGGGGGACAAACCTTCTTTGTAATCTGACTGAACGTTGGTGTCGTCTGCCATGGAAGTCACTCCGGTTTAAGGCGCAGCGTTATTGCCGCGCGATAAAGCATTGAGCGCCTTACACCTATAAAAAGACAATGAGGGGGCATGGCAGCGGTGGTGATCAGAGTGTTTTTTGCGCCGCTACAAAATGCCCCATCCATTCATCCTGTCGTCCCCAGTTGCCGCGCAGGATAAAACTCGGATGAAAAGTCGGGATGACAGTAACGCCCGGCACCAGCCGGCACGGCAGCGGCTTGCCGATTTTTTCCAGCAAGCCATTCTCGCCGGTGAGCGCCCACATCGGCGTGCGCCCGAGCGCCACGATCACAATTTTTCCACCGCATTTTTTGTGATAGGCGCCCAACGTCTCGCGCAAATGCTCGATCTCGCCGGTGAAATCCGCGCGGCAGAAAGCGCTGCCGAACGGACCGTATTCCTCGGCAATGCCGATCCCTTCACGCTGCGCCGCGCGGCGCGAGATGAAAAAGTGATCGACCTTATTGCCCGGCGGCTGAAAGCGAAACACATTGGCAATCAGGCACGCTTTGCGCTCGATGCCCGCCTGCGCAAGGATTTTATCGAGCAATTGCCCGCTACGGCCGACGAATGGATGGCCGAGCCGCACTTCCTCCGCACCGGGCGCCTCACCGACCAGCACGAGGTGATTGGGCGCCGTACCCGGCGCCGGGAAATCGTAATTGATCTGTGGCGAGCCGAAATGGGAAGCGTCGTCATCTTTAGGGGCGTCGCCGAATTTGAAAGCGTGCTGCATGCCGTAGGACCGACCGAAAAAGGATTCGCTTTTGAAGCTGTGATTCAACACTAGCGCACAAGTGCCTGACATGAATCCATAATATTTTATTTGCGGCCGAATCAGCGCGCGCGTTATCTTTGTGGTGCGGAACGAATGATCCCCCGATCCTTTCCGCAACGGATGTTAAGTTTTCCTCCCTGAACTTCGAAGGCCGCGCCAAAACGCGGCCTTTTTTTGACCGCCTCAACAGCCCAAAAACAAATAAGCGGCGGTCATCCGCCCAAGCCCCTTGGTGTAGGCGGATTGGCAGATTTAAGTCCGGTTTTTCGCGGCAATAGACTCCGCCCCAAAGGAATGCTAAATCGCCATTTCCATCGCGGCCGTTTGCGGCCGCCGATCGGGCGCGTAGCTCAGCGGGAGAGCACTACCTTGACATGGTAGGGGTCACAGGTTCAATCCCTGTCGCGCCCACCAGCCTTCGCTCGCTGCGCGAGCTACGGTTCGGCTAGCCAGCTCTATAAAACGCAGCGGGCGAAGGCTGTTACCCTCTGGCACGTTATAGTAAATCACATTCATCGGTTTTTCAGAAAGCAATGAATTTTTTAAGGGATATATCGTGAGCGAACTAACCGGGCATCCAGCCATCAAGCCACCAGCGCCCCAATCTGTTCCCGTATTCCAAGTTGTCGTCACCGACAAAAAGCGGCGTAGTAAATACGTTGGCGTCGGTAACGGCGTCTTGCTCGATCACGATACGCAGGGCGGTATAATCGTTACCAATGCTCATCTCATCAATTTTGAAGGCGGATACAGGTCGAACGAATGTTTTGTCTATCTTCCTCACGCTCAGCGTTACCATAGAGCTGAATCTAATAAAGGCTGGATCAACTGGAATGCCGATCTCGCATATGTTCGATTGGCCGGCGTCGATTTATCCTCTTATCCTCAAGTAAGCTTGAAAACCTCAGGCTTTAATAAATACGAAAAAATTTGGCTTATGGGCAATGTGTCAAAAGGCTTGGAAAATCGTCGCTTCGTCACAATCCCCGGTCGAGTTACCAGATGGAAGTCTAACTTTGGTGTAACTTTACCCGACGTGCAAGATATGTGGGATATGGAGAAAAAATTGATCGTGGCGCACGACAGAAAACGAGTTCTCTATAAAAACTACATTAAGTTTCGTTTATTCGGGGGGAACGAGAAGATAGTCCCGAAAATGAGTGGATCGGCGCTTGTCGATCAGGATGGCAAGCTGGTGGGGATACTATCCAAAGGCGATGGGGATGATGGATTAGGCATTCCCTCAGCCGAGTTCAAGACCGACAACAGGCGGCCTCCGATACATCCTGCTGTCCCTCAAGAACAGCCCTCATTCCGTCAACGTTTATATAGTCGGCTTGCAATGGTAGCCGCATAAAGAGGGATTGAGTCACAGGTTCAATCTCTGTCGCGCCCACCAGTTTTTTCAGAGACATAGAAAGCTGTTTTTATTGCTGCAATCGACTGATCTCATCCCGTTCACGGCACATCCCGTATATTCGTCTCGCAAGTATCTCCCGCCGTTGTAACGGCAACCCATCCCTCCGATGTGCACTGCACGTGAAACGTGCATGCGCGCGAATTCCTGGCTCCCCCGGAGGGTAAGCCGGCTTCGTCCTCCGAAGGATGAATGTCGCCGACATTGCCGGGCGGTATGTTATAGGCTGCGGCGCCCTGAATTCCGAAACTTCCGTAGACATAGGCCGGGCAGGCGCTGCCGCATACAAGTTTGCCGCCATAATAAGCGAGTGTCTGTCCATCCGCGCAGACCGGCAGTTCATCGGCGGCGAAGGCTGCAGGCGCTAAGCCAAGAATAAATTCTGCGACGAGAAGAATTCTTTGAACGTTACCGCGCATAACGCCCTCCATCGAAAGTGAGAAATTTGGCGGATGGATGAACTCGTCCGATTGTATAAGCAAACGACGCGTATCTCAATGGACATTCATCAAATAATCCGTGCTTTCATAACTTCGCGGCAGGACTCAAGTCTTCCGTTTTGATGTTTATCAAAGAGCTTAAACGGGACTTTTCGCGTGAGTTATGATAGTCTTACTCCCCCATGACAAAAACTGCGGATGGACCAGATGCCCAGCAGCCGGAGTATTCCCTCGGGTGCTTGAGAAGCGCTTCGCTGTTTTCTAATCTTTCCGATGAAGAAATCGCCTGCTTTAAGAATGCCGCCCAGATCCGATCCTACGAAAAAGGCAAGATTTTATATCTCCAGGAAGAGCCGACAGATTTTTTTTATGTTATTTGCAGCGGCTGGATAAAATTATTTCACACAACGCAAGATGGTGAAGAAGTCGTAGTCGATATGCTAACGTCTGGCCACATGGCGGGCGAGAGCGCTATTTTTGAACATGGCCGCCATACGAGCAGCGCTCAAGTCGTCGAAGATGTTCAACTGCTCAGCATCCCTTCAAAATTGCTAAAGGAGCAAGCGCGCCTTAATCCCAAGCTGGCGCTTGGTATGCTTGCCGTCATGTCTCGCCATCACAGGCGCCATTACGACGAAATAGCGCTTAATATCATGCAGAACGCCCCTCAACGTGTGGGGGGCTTTCTGCTTAGGCTGTGTCCCCCGCACAGTAACAATGGCGCTGTCATTCATTTGCCCTATGATAAAACGCTGATTGCCTCAAATCTCGGCATGAAAAGCGCCACTTTCTCACGTGCGCTGAACATATTAAGGCAAAAAACAGGCATTCGTATCAACGGCACAAACGTTGAAATTGACTCGGTGGCGCAATTGGTAAAATTCGTATACGGCCCTCTCGCTACGAAGTACGCGCCCGAGTTTCTCTGATCTATCCGAATACGCCGGTCAGCCATCCCCCAATCGATGAATGCACGGGATATCCCATGCTCATCACGTTTGAACCATCGTTCCAGCGTCACTATAGCCCGGGAACTATGTCGGCGAGCGAGAACGAAATTCCAAAGTAATGGGAGAGGCCATACGCCGCGCCAACAACGAGTGCGGCCAGCGCCATCGTATCGTCTTCCAGTATGACTTCCAGAAGTCCGATCATGATGCCTCCTCCGGGCGTGGAGCGGCATTTGCGGTTAGAGATGGCGCAGTTCCGGTGTCGACAGGACGGGTCGGCTTAAAAGGACGCAATTCATCGACAACGGACGCGGAGGGCGCCGCGTTGTTCGCCCACGCAGCCAGTACCTTGAGCATCCAGTTGCTATAGTTCGCCGCACCGGCTTCAAGCACCACCCTGAACTGCTCGTTGCTGAAACCCTCGAAACCGCCATATGTATCGAACGGGATAAAGCTTGCATTCGTCATGATTTTTCTCCTGTCAGACAATGGTCGGGGGATAGTCCATCTTTCGCTGCGTCGACTTGGGACGCGCGGGCGCCGGCATTGCCGGCGGCTCGAAGAGCGCCCTCTCGACAAGCAAAACGGAAGCAACGGGAGTGAGTGCTGAAAACATTAAAGGGATCATGGTGGGGCTCCTTTTGGCGGATCTGATCGTTGCACGACTCGTGCGGGTGATCGGTAAGCCGGAGAATGGCACCTCAAAAAAATGTGAAGTTGACCTCCATCAAAAAATTTGGGGTAACCCGGGTGTGAAATAGTCGCAGGTCATGGAAACCACAAAATAAATTTGCCTTCGGTCAAAGCCCGTCTTCGAAGATCTAAAAATAATCGCGTGATTGATCCGCGCAGAAATCGAAAATGAATTTTGCGCGTGTTATGTACGGTTTTGAAATCAGTATATTTCGATGTACCCACCGCTAATCAGGACCGCCTGATTATCGCGCAAGCCCAAAACCCGTTCCGCCGATTTTATTTCTGCAGCTATCGCCTGCGCTTTGGGGCCGTATTTCGGGTGGTCGATATGCGGCAGGATTTTGAAATCGATGAGATTGAGCCCCGCAAAATCGTCCAACCGCGCCTTGGTGGGATCATCCATATCGCGGATAAAATCGATGCTCGGCCCGGCCACTATGGCGCCCGCGCTGGAGCCGACATAGATCGCGCCCTCATCCAGGCATTTCCGGATGGCTTTTTCGAACCCGCACGCCTTCATTTTTTCCAGCAGGTAATATGTATTGCCGCCGGTGATATAAACAACATCGGCATCGGTGAGTTTGCCCTCAACCTCCCATGCGCTTTTATTCTCGATATCGAAATCGCTCAGATTAAATCCCATATTCCTGAACGGCTGTTTTTCTTCTTCCAGCCACGGTTTATCTTCATAAACATTGGCGGCTGTCGGGATGCAGACTATTTTGAGTCGATCCGGGGCTTTCGGGAAAACAAACGAAAATTTCCCAATGACATCACCGATTTTAGAGGCCAGCAAAAGAGTGTGCTTTGACATGTAGTTTCCCGTCTTTCGTCTTCAGCAAAGGATAACGGACGGCAGCATGGTCGCATGCGATGCCAGAGCCCAAGTTCCATTTGATAAGCGCTTCGCCCTACCTAAGCGATCGATGGCGAATCGAAACGAATTTGTCTCCATTCAAATTTTCTAATATTTCAAATCAATGTTGCTATTCCGAAATAGTTTTTTCTCTGCGAATGTTGTTCGGTTAGGCGGAGGCATTAACCATAATTCGAAGTCTTGGGATTTAGGTGCGCCCGCATTTTGCGGTGCACCCTGTGTATCTGGACAGCCTCCGAAATAAGGATCACCGTTTGTCACTAACGGGTGTGCCTCGTTTCCGTGTCGTTTCTGGATTGATAATGTAATTACTACAAAAGCTGCTTTTGCAGACAACCGGAAGACCGCCACACGATTTCACGCCGAAGTTTTCGTGAGCAAGGTTGATCTGTGAAAAAGCGGGCAGGATCTTTTAAAGCGATTGTATCAAGATTCCAGGCGGCAAAATCTGAAATTGTCACCGCGCCCGATGCTTGGCTTAAGCAAACGGCGAATGCGGTTAGGACCGGCGCCAGCCGAGTGGCTGGTCAGATCAAAGGCATCGTCCAAAATCCGTTAGCGGCCGCTTTCGGCCTCACACGCCATGAAATCGTCTACAATCAACTTACGCGCGACTACTTTAAAACCGCGGCATCCAAGGTTGAAGGTTTTTCCATCCTCGCAATTCATGGCCTGGCGATTTCGAGTGCCGTCCCTTACAGCTACATCGTGCGTGACCTCGTGAATAATTTCGGCGCGAAGAATGACTACGCCGTAATGAATAACTTGTCTCAGTATTTAGTTCTTACTGCCGGTGTTACAGTCCTGAACGGTGTGAGAACTTTAATTTCGAAGAACGCCATCCAATCCCTGAACACCCATGCGAAGAAGAAGCTTGGACGGGTAGCTGTGGGCTTGAGTAAGCAAGGTATTGATCTCAAGGCTATCCAGGTCATGCAACGACTTACAGATATCGAAAATTTCAATAACTTTTCCGTACAACTTGGCCTTGAGTCCACGACGAGCCTTATAGGCGTGGTCCAATTTGGAGCGCTGTTATTAAGTCTGTATCCGCCTTTGCTTGCCTTTACCGTCGCCTATTGTGCCGCCGATAATTATCTCACTTATGCGTTCACGAAGGGGCTCGCACCGTGGTCCAATCAGATGGCGAGCCTGCAGGATAAAAGCCGTGTCGCGGCCCAGTATCTCGGGAGAAATCCGGATGCATTAAAGGAATTTGATAATTCGGTCGATGAGCAGGATCGTGTCGGCCGGCGTATAAACTTTATTTCATCGATCCAGGATAGCCTTACGACGGTCCTTGACCGCGGAGCCATGGTTTATCCCTATCTTTTCGGCATGCATGATTATTTCAAGGATAGCCTTGGCGTCGTGCAGCAACAGGGCGATGTGGCGCGCGGCTTCCTCGCGGCAGGTTCGATATACCGCCGGGAGCGGGATGCCATCAATAAAGTTACCTGCAGTTTATCGCGCTTAAACGCATTTCTAAACGGCAAGGTACCGGACGAAAATGTTTCGGAACAAGTTCAACGCGATGTGCCCACCCACGCACGGAAGTCCGTAATCAATCGATTGGCAGATGCGCTTGCTCCCTTCGGTAACCTTCCGCATCATCAACCGGCAGCGAAGATAACCCCACCCGCACCGCAGGAGTTGCCGGTGCGTTTAATCCATCCTGCAGGCGTGCAGCATAAGCTATGGAAGGGGGAGTCCATCAACCGATAAGCTGGGCGAAAAGAAAGAAGTGGCGCACCCGCCACAGGCACCTTGCATCATCCTGAAGCTTGCGCTCCGCTCAAATCCGCGGCCGTTCCAGCATCACATGGTCCCACGGGCAATCCTGGCGCCCGAGAGGATCCGGGTGATTTTTGATGATCTTCACAATCTCAAATCCGACTTCGCGTGCCAGCGCCGTCAAAGTTTCGGCATCCGTGCGATACATGAATCGCGCGGGATCGGGTTCACCCATGCGCAGGGTTATGGCCGCGCGTCCTCGCGGTTCCAGCACGTCGTAGATCGATTGCAGGGATGCCTGGTGCGTTTCGGGCGGCAAATGTACAAAGCCGGCTGAAACCGTGACCATGTGAAATTTCTGGGCGCCGATTTCCTCTTTCAATTCCGTGAGACCGGGAAACGCGCTGTCGATCCACCGGATGCCGGAACCGGCGCCGTGTTCACTCGCATATTGGCGCAGGCCGCGGGAAGGCTCCGCCGCCGTCACTTCATATTTGGCGTTACGAAAAAATTCGGCATCGCGTCCGTCCCCCGCCGGGGCATCCAGCAGGCGGGTCGGCGGATGGGTCGGTCGGCGCGGCGGCTGGCGAAAGAGCGGCAAAATCGGTTGCCACACTCGCTCGGTCGTCGTTTTCCGCCAGCCTTTGCTGAATTTTTCCGGATCAGCATCGTAGGGAGCCAAAGCTCTTTCAAGATATTCAGGGCGCGACATGTTTGTTTCCCTCAATAGATGTGACGGTTGATATAGCAGACGAGGTGCCGCGGGTGGAAATTGTCGTTGGCGGCGAGGAGTGAGGCGAAATCGCGGGCGGGGAAGATTGCTTTTTAACGGAAGCATTCATCACGGGCACTTCCCTTTATCGTTTTCTCAAAACCATTTTCATCAGTTCGTCTTTGGAGAGTCTTTGCTTTGGCTCCTTTAATATTTTGCCTTTTGTTATTTCTTCCGGAGCGATGACATATTTGCTGATGTCATAAGAAATCGGGAAAACATCGTCGACAGAATAATTTAGTAATTTGGCAAAACTTTCAGGACCGAGCCGGGCGAATGTAGGATCAAAATAACGGGCCAGAGGCAACTTTTTATCATTGTGAACTATCGATAAAGCAAGGAATTGTTCTGTGGCGAGGACGTTTTCGGAATGGACATTTCCAATTATGGCCCAAAAAAGCTTTTCATTTGCAAAACGAATCTGCGTCGTAAATAAAACGCCACCTGTATTGATTACCGGATATTCGTTTAATGGGTAAACCGATGTGTCGTGATGGTCATCGTTCGAAAATTTCCATACAGGATGACGTTCCATATCGGCAATGCTAAGCAAGTCGATTGGTATCATATTGGATTCATTCATTGACCAGGAAACCCATTGTTGAGCATTGAAGGATAAAGACTGGTTCCGTTTTGGTTGTCAAAATTTATTGTATAGTCCCGGACTTGATCGAAAATATTTTGTAATTCGTAAGGCGAGAGACTTTGATAATAGGCTCCCCCTAGCCAACGCGGAGCGATATCATCAAGGCCATTATAATTACGGTGACGGTTTACTAAATGGCCATCTCACTTATCGTCAGCAATAAAATTGTCCTGATGAAATTAGTAAACTGTCACCGTAATTCTTAGTTTTTTCATTTGTTGAGTAAGAATCAGTTGCATTAACGAATACGTTGCGATTCCACCTCTCCCCAAAGGCTAGCAATAGAGCCAACCCCATATTCAGCTTCCAATATAGCTCTTGCGTCTTTCAGACTATTCGCACTTATAGTTACTCGACGATGTATCCCATCGGGGTCGCCAACATTAATGGTGGCGTGATATTGCCATGGTTTACTCGGTTCCATAGCCAGATCCTTTTGATTGGCGAGCTAACCCATACCTCGCAGCTTGACGATCATTTCGCGAAGCTCCGCGACAGCATTTGGATCACGTTCGCCCGGCCTGTTGACGAGCGGGTCAAGGATATCACACCGCTTGCGGTACACATCCAATTCCTTGTTAAGTTGGGAGCGTTCCACAAAATCATTCCATTCTTGTGGATATCGCCATTTTTTGTCCAAATGCCGTTCAATAAGGTCGGCCATTTCTTTTGATGTTAAATTTCTTTTCTTGGATGGCAAGAGATGAGACATGGAAAAAACGAGAATAATAAAAACGGTTATTGTCATCCATAAATGATGTCCGGCAAATTTAGTCAGCAGCATGCATAGAAAGATCACTCCACAAAGGACGGTACTGCTCAGTGCGACTGGATGAGATTTTATCGTCATTCTAGCTCGCTCGAATCATGGATTAGGAGGCCCGAACCACCAGGAAGGCGGCCAAAGATTGATATGTCCACCATTGAGCCAATCAGGTATTAAATCTCCGCCTATGCGGAAAGCGTATTCATCATCACCTACCTGACTCCAGCCGATTCTAAACCAATCATTCGAATTGAGAAGAGGAGTATTACCGCCAAAACGTGTCCCGAAGAGAATGCCAGCCCGAACTGCACAAATGTCATTTACGACACCGCCAGTTACAAGCCCTCCACCAACTGCCATAGCGTCCCAACCAATCTGCGGGTTGTCTCCCGCATATTGCATGAATGAATCGGTAGCATCGCCAAAACCTGCAGATACTCCGCCATAAACTGCTCCGACGCCTAAGGGGCCAACATCAGTGCCTCTTGGATCAACCCATATCAGTGGATTTCCATTTGCATACCCATAAGTACTAATCCCCGCCAGCAACCCCAGCGGATCACTCTCCACATACCGCCCAAGGTTCGGGTTGTAATCCCGGGCCATGTTGTAATTGAGCCCGCTCTCGGCATCGTAATACTGCCCCGGGAAGCGCAGGTTGTAGGTGAAGGTGCCGAGGCCGGAGGGGTTGCTGTTGGGCAGGTTGTCGCCGAAGCCGAGATGATCCCAGCTCCACACCGCTTTCTTGGCTGAGTTCTGCAGGATATGCGGCGCATCGAGCCAGTCGGGGCTCAGGGAATAGATGGTGCCCGCCCCGGTCCCGGTGAGCACCGCAACCGGTGTCGCCCGGCCGCCGTTCGGCAGCCATACGGTTTCCTCGATCACCACGCCGGTGCTGGTGTACTCACCGAGCAGATGGCCGGCCTCGTCATAATCGAATGCCGCCGCTCCGCCCGCCGGCACGCCGGTGCCGCTTTTGCCGATACGCTGGCCGAGTCCGTCGATCGCGTAGCTGGTGGTGAGGCCCGATGCGACGGCTGTCGCCATGCGCCCGCGCGCGTCATAGGTGTAAGTAACCGTGCCGTCCTTGAGCAGGTTGCCGGCGGCATCGTAAGTATCGGCCTGCGTGACAAGGCCGCTCAACCCGCTGAGGCGATTGCTGGTAGCGGGGTAGGTGTAAGTAATGGTACCCGCCCCGGTCTTTACGCTCGTGCGGTTGCCATTCACATCATAGGCATACACAACCGGCGCCGTGCCGACCTCAAACCCGTTCAGCCGGTCGTCCTGATCGTAGGTATAGGTCTTGGCCGCGAGCGCGGTTTCGGTGAGCTTGGTGAGACGGTCGTCAAGTCCGCCGCGGATGAGGTGGAATTTGCGGCAGAGAGGGAAGTGGAGATTATCGTTGGCGGCGAAGGGGGAAGGCGAAATCGCGGATAAGAGAGATAGTTGCGCTACACTCATTGAAGCGTCTTAAGATAAATTTACATATTTCTGCAGTATTTCCTCAATATATTTATATCCGCCCATTCCATCTTTAGGCAAATTGCTTGAGCTTCCAGTAATTCGAGTTCGGCGTGGTTTGCCCCCCGGATTTTCATCTGGGTATTCTATTTTCCACACGCGATTAGAGATTGGTTCCACTTGCATAAAGGCGGGCATTGGCCAATCATTCCTATTCCATAAAGGCAATCTGCCAAGTATAGGCCACTCGCCATTTATCAGACCAAGATCACCGAATCTATGAATCTTTACTGCGTCTTTTTCTTGGAATTGATCCATGGCTTTGACGGAAGGAATTTCACGAAATACTTTTCCGAAGAAATAACCCAGAAGAACTTTCCCTTCGGGGGCCATGCGCGCAATCAGACCCGGAACAAATGCGTTCTTCCCCATGGGAACCAAAAACCAAGATCCTTCTTCATAGGGGAGTTTTTTCATTCGTTTCAGCATATTTCCAGCCGACTTGCTAACTCGCCGCTGTTTACGTCTGTGCCTTTTTAATTGCTGCTAGAAATTCTCCATCAGCACCCGTCGTCATAGAGCATATGACACTATCACCCGGCTTAAATTCCCACGTTTCAACAGTTTCGTCATAACTCTGAGGAATAATACGATAAATATCTTCACGGATATGCTCAGCCCTGACAGGACGCCATACATCTACCGCTTCATCTTTAAGTTTAACGAATATTTCTTTAATTTCGCCGTAGCTCATTTATTTGCTTCGCCAATAGTATAGTTTGGTCGGATCGGAAGGATAGCTATTTCCATAATCAATTTCCGGCTTCGGCACTTCGTAATGATCCCGTTTTGGATCGAGTGGCCGCCACCTATCTTCTCGCTGCTCGGTTGCTAGCGGTTGCCGAACACGAGATGCAACCCGTCGTTCCGATGCACCCATTTCAGCAAAATTCTTTTGGGCTTCAATGAGGGAAATTTTGTTAGCCCCACCGCCCATTTCCGGAAAACGTAACTGCGAAATGTCATCTTCCCAAAAACATATGGGGCAAATTTCGTAACTACCGGGCGGTTCGGCATGAACAAGATAGCCGCAGCAAGGACAGGGATACATTTGACGCCATTCTTTGCGATTTGTAATTCAAATTTTTGAGGCACCAAATCGAGAAATAAGATTTTTGCTTGCTGCCGTAGCAAATGACCGGGCCCACTGCTCCTTCTCCTTAATTTCTGGTTCTAGTCGAGCGAGAGCTTCTGGTTGCCAAAGGGAACGTTGCTTTTCGAGAGGCAAATGATCAGTGTCGCTTACAATTGCAGTAAATTTTATAAAATCTGGATCATCAAAACGAACACCGCCAACTTTATTTACAAGCCCGTGTATTTTACTGGCTCCCTCTAGAAACGATAGTTTTCCGCTTAACATCGCGTCAGCAAACGAAACCACTTCTTTTCGGGCGGCTATCCCTTCTTCAGTGTATGCTTGATGATCGGTCATTACTAATCACTATCATCTGATGGTGATAGCAGGGGATATTCATCTTTAGCGGCTATTATTTGCAGCGGACTAACACTATCTTCGAGATATTGATGACCCGGACTGTTTGTTGCCAGCAATCCATCTAACAAACCTTTGATTACGTTCTGATGCTTTTGTGAGACAAACCATGTCCCTTTATCACCTTTCCATCTAAGACCTGATTTTTTATCGCGTTGTATTTGTAATGACGCAACAGCAAGCGTAAAAATAGGTCGTTGGGACCGAAGATATTCTAACAGATCGGCACTTTGTCCGTTCCATTGCTCGAAGAAATTCAAAAGATCTCGTAGCTCATCTCCCGTGCCGGCAAACAGAAGAGTATTTTTTGTCTTAAAGTTTGGATGATACCGTACTTGGAGCATTTTAAAATCTTTTGTAGCTACTTAAGCGGAGGTAGGCCGTTAATCGGAGCCCTTGTCCACGGCGAATTCCACGAGGTCCATGGATTATAATCCCAATGGGGGTTGTGCCAATCATCTTCTGGGGAGTAGCGCCACTCGCCACCATCAGGATCATATAGACTTTGCCCTGATTCACTCGAACGTGATGCTGGACCAGCTGTACATGCAGCTCTGCCGCCTGCTACTGGAGGTTCAATCCCATCGGGAGGCAACCCTTCCGTATCGGGAATAGAATCTAACATCCCCAAGTATTTTAGTGCGGTGGGAATTCCCGGCGCAGCAAGCGCTGCGCCAACGGTCATCGCATCGTATCCATAGTCTGGGTTATCGCCTATATATTGCATGTATGGATTATTGAGGATTGCTTGCTGTTGCGAGGGCGTGAGGTAGTCGCCAACTCCTGAAAGTCCCATTGGATCAATCACCCGCAGCGGATCACTCCATGCATACCCATAAGTACTAATCCCCGCCAGCAACCCCAGCGGATCACTCTCCACATACCGCCCGAGGTTCGGGTTGTAATCCCGTGCCATGTTGTAATTAAGCCCGCTCTCGGCGTCGTAGTACTGGCCGGGGAAGCGCAGGTTGTAGGTGAAGGCGCCGAGGCCGGAGGGGTTGCTGTTGGGGAGGTTGTCGCCGAAGCCGAGATGATCCCACGTCCACACCGCTTTCTTGGCCGAGTTCTGCAGGATATGCGGCGCATCGAGCCAGTCGGGGCTCAGGGAATAGATGGTGCCTGCGCCGGTGCCGGTGAGCACGGCGATGGGTGTCGCCCGGCCGCCATTGGGCAGCCACACGGTCTCCTCGATCACCACGCCGGTGCTGGTGTACTCACCCAGCAGATGCCCGGCCTCGTCATAATCGAATGCGCTGGCTCCGCCCGCCGGCACGCCGGTGCCGCTTTTGCCGATGCGCTGGCCGAGCCCGTCGACCGCGTAGCTGGTGGTGAGGCCCGATGCCACGGCTGACGCCATGCGCCCGCGCGCGTCATAGGTGTAAGTAACCGTGCCGTCCTTGAGCAGGTTGCCGGCGGCATCGTAAGTATCGGCCTGCGTGACAAGGCCGCT
>Ga0207006_1126_pt1 | contig 14290 bp, 8 predicted proteins | sample Alteio_BWMinCont_84_FD_153497 | JGI IMG/M metagenome (GOLD analysis project Ga0207006, IMG submission 153497) | Enriched cells from forest soil in Barre Woods Harvard Forest LTER site, Petersham, Massachusetts, United States -... | ecosystem: Environmental > Terrestrial > Soil > Temperate forest >...
GGTTGGCGATTGCAGTTCCAGCACGGAGGCACTGCGCGTTCTGAAGTCGCGCGAAGCCGATATGATCCTTTTGGATCTCGATCTTGGCGCCGAGCGGGGAGCGGACTTCCTCGAGAAGCTTCAGGCCGAATCGTTCAAGGGGAAAGTTCTGCTCGTGACTGCCGGAGTGAACCAAAGCGAAGTTCCGAATCTGATTCGCAAGGGCATCTCCGGCATATTCATGAAGCATGGTTCTCCGGCATTGTTGATTCAAGGAATCCGTGAAGCAATGGAAGGAAGAGCCGTCTTTGAACAGGATGTGCTCCAGCGGGCGCTCGAAACCAACGAGCAGTCAGGAGCCCGCCAGACAGGGGCCGGGCTAAGCGAACGAGAGCGGCATGTGCTTTCGTTCATCCTCGAAGGCCTGGCAAACAAACAGATTGCGGATCGGCTACAGATCTCCGAGAGCGCAGTCAAAGCTTGCCTGCAGCAGCTTTTCGTCAAGACTGGCGTCAGGACGCGCAGTCAATTGGTGCGTATCGCTTTGGAGCAGTACCGGAACCAGCTGTAGCCGGGTCAAGTACTGCCGCCGTGTTTGGAAATCGCCGCTTTTTGACTCCTAGAACGAAAATTTCAACCCGAATTGAAGGACACGAGGGTTCACCGAAGTCACGGTGATATTCCCTAAGCCACCGCCGTTCGCGGCTCGATCGTTGGCATCGGTGTCCAAAACGTTGGCAAACTGCGGGTTGTTGAAGGTGTTGTAAAACTCGGCGCGGAACTCCAGGGTCTGACTCTCGCGAATCTTGATTAATTTCGCGAGAGACATATCCCAGTCGTCCTGGCCCGGGCCCAGGATATTGCCCACGCCCGAGTTGCCGAAGCCGGTTCCGCCACCCGCTCCATTGACCGCTCCGATACCCGTGGGAGGAGCGCAGAAAGCGGCCGAGTTGATCCAGCCGTCGCCAGACGGGTTTGCCGGCGTGACGCCATTCAGACCATTGCTGATACGTTGAGTGGTGCTGCCCGAGGTCGCGATGTTTGCGTAGGTCATCCCCGGACACAGCTGAGCATGTCCTATCGATCCGGCCAGACCACCGGTAACACCAAAGACTCTTCCTCCCGAACTATCCACGATGTCTTGAGGTTGGCCATTCTGAATGGTTGTTACGCCCGACCAGGACCAGCCGTCTGTCAGCTTGCCTACCCAGCCTCGCTGATGGCCCAAGGGCAGGTCCCAAACATAATTGAAGACGACGCGTTGCGGCCGAACCAGGTACTCGGGCGAATACATCTGTACCACATAGGGGTAAACATTAACGCCCTGGGGAGCCTGCTCGAAGGCACGAGCCCAGGTGTAAGCGGCCTGCAACTGGAGCCCCTTGGAAAACTGCTTTCGCAGCGTCACCTGAAGGGCATTGTATTTGTAATTGCTATTGGTGGTGACGCCGGCGACCGCGCAGCTCGAACAAGGTGCGCCCACTCCCGCGAGTTGAGCCACGTTCCAGGGATTAGCAATCGACGTCCCATCGGCGGTCGGGCCGCTGACCGCGCCCGGAGATACCTGATGGATGCCATGTGAACCGACGTAACCGATTTCCAGCACCCAACTGGGCAGAAATTGATACTGGGTGTTCAGGTTCCACTCATAGGTCAAGGGGACGGTCCAATTCGGGTCTAACGAGAAGGGGCTGGTATTCGAGCTGCATGGCGGCTTGAGACAGTTCGCGGCCGGATTGTTTGTGCCGCAGAAAGCGTTAGCCGCATTGCACGCTGTAGACGAGTCCACCCACGTAGGCACGAACCCGAAATACCCGGGACCGGCTGAAACGACTCCCGGCGGGATCGCCCAGGGATTAAACAGACTCGCACCAGGCGACCCCGAGGACGGGGGACCATGAAGAGGACCAGCGGAAGCGATTCGGGCGGTAGCACCGCCGCTCAGCAAGTCGTAGAAATAACCTGCACCGCCGCGCAAGACCAAGCGGCTACTCGAGGTCGGCTGCCAGGCAAACCCAATCCGCGGCGCAAAATTGTCCCAGGGAGCGCCGTGCTGCACGTCATAGGCCACGGCACTGTGGTTAACACCGGCGGGAATGAGACCGCTGTAATTGCTCGGTACCACATATCCCGCCAGACTCTCCGTCGCGCCGCCTGGAACCGCGACGAATGGGACCTGCCCTACGCCAGCCAGGCTTGGAGAGAAGTTGCTGAAGTTTCCGTTCGCCTCGGTGGGAAATTGATCGAGTTCCCACCGGAGTCCCAGGTTCAAGGTAAGCCGCGAGGTGACCTTGACATCATCCTGAAGAAAGGCACTTAAGAAATAGTCGCGGGGGTTGGTTTGGGCGGAGCCGTTAGCCGACGTGGTTCCCTGCGCTGTCATGTTGCTCGCTGCGGTGCCGTTGCAGCCGCCAGGATTGGCCGCGCTTGGCGACAACGTAACGCCTGTGCCGCAGCCCGCCCGCCCAATGAGTAAGTCCGCAACCGACTGGAACGTAGGTGCTCCGGCCGAGGAGGAATTTGAGATCGAAGCCAATATCACGCGCTCAGCCTCGAAGCCCGACCGGAAGGAGTGCTTGCCGTGAGTCCAGGAAATCTGATCGCCAATCACATATTGGTTATCTGAGACACGCGCGTCGAAGGGCCCGAATACGCCCAGGTCGAACAAACCGCTGGTAACGCCGCCATTGACAGTAATGTTCGATAGGTTGTCGTACAGGCCTCCGCGAGCGAACGGTGAGACGAAGTCCTGGATGCCAAATTGCGAGTTGGTGAACGGAGAGGATCTGCTGGTGTTGATCGTATATCGTTGGTAGCCAACATGGAAATCGTTCACGACGGTGTTGGAAAGAATCGAGGTAATCCTCGCGACGGCATCTTGGTCTTTTTGGATGCTCGAAACGGGAACGCCTGGCAGCAGGTTCACCGGTTCCTGAGCATTCTTGACTCCGAATGCCGCAGAGTAAGGATCGGCGTCAAAGACCCAACGGCCAGAGAAGGTGTGTTTGCTGTTGATCACGTAATCGACGTTACCAATCGCCTGGTGATCCTTGAAGATGGCGGGAACCACAAAGTTCTGGGACGCATAACCTGAGGTACCCGTCCCGGGAATGTAGTAGCTCCCATTGGGCAACTGAGCTTGGAGGAGACTGATGGCGATGGGATTCATGTTGAAGAGTCCCGCCGCGTCGCAATTGCTCGCCCCCGAGCAAGCCACCGGATTCTGGATCGTCACAGTGCCCTGTCTGGGTATGGATGACGACATGTTCGTCGCCAGGTTCTTTATGAAAGCTTGTCCCGCCGCATCGCACGCCGAAAAGTTATACCAGCCCGGTTTTCCACCGTTGCACGTGCCGCGATTGCCGCCAGGAATCGGAGGCAAAATCGTGGCGGAATCGCTGAAGGCGGAAAAGCCATTCTTCTGATCGGTCTCCTGATAGGAGATGAAGAAGAAAAGCTTGTCCTTCTTGATCGGTCCGCCCACCGCCCCGCCGTACTGGTTCGAATTCAAAGCCGGTTTCGCCACACCCTCGCGGTTCAGGAACCAGTCGTTGGCATTGAGCGCGGAGTTTCGGAAGAATTCGAACGCGCTGCCATGGAAGTTATTGGTGCCAGATTTCGTGACGACGTTCACGTTCGCGCCCGGATTGCGTCCGGAACCCGCATCGTAGGTCGAGGTCTGGATCTTGAATTCGGCAATGGCGTCCGGATTCGGCATGGCAAAGCTTCCGACTGTTCCGCCTTCCGTCGTGCCGCCAAAACCCGCCCAGTTGTTTACGGCTACCCCGTCCATGAGATATGCGTTCTGGCCGGTGGCCCCGCCGTTAACAGCCATGCGAGTGGTCCCCTTCCCAAGGAGGGTCGCATTGTTGACGTCGGCGGAAACACCCCCAGACATGGCTAAGAGGTTTGTGTAGTTCCGAGTATTCAGGGGAAGTTCCGTCAGAGTTCTGGCGTTGGCCACCGTCCCCAAGGTGGAACTGGTGGTCTGAACCGCCTCCACGTCACTTTCTACGGTGACGGTCTGGGTTTGTCCGCCTACTTCCAGGTTGCGATCTAAAACCTCGGTTTCCGTCACATTGACCGTCGCGGAAGGAATTTCAACCGGCTTAAATCCGGAGGCTTCTATCCTCACCCGATAGTTGCCCGGGGGAAGCAAACTAAACCTGTAAATGCCGTCGGCCGCGGTGGTCGCGCTGCGCACCGCCCCGCTATCCAAACTCGTAGCCGTGATCGTGGCATTTGGAATCACCGCGCCTGAGGGGTCCTTAACGGTGCCCGTCAGCGCGCCCGTCGAAGCTGTCTGAGCCATCAGAGATGGCGCGAACACAATGAAAACACAAATAACTAGCAGCACTCCAACCACCAATCGCCGATCGCAGAATGCGTTCTTAGATATCATCCCGGCTCCCTTTTCCCCTTTTTTACCCAGTCCCGCATCCCTGCGCCGAATGGCCCTAACGGGTGCCCACTGAGTTCGTGCCCTTAAACGACTTTCCATGCTGTGAAAACACTCCACCCCTCAACCTATTGGTCTTGTGATGTTGCTGGTTATCCCAACCAAGGTTAATAAAAGCTTAAGAAGACGTTAAACGGCCAATTTACGTGAACGTGAATTTGAGACGGGATAGAACCATGGTTGACACTGCATTGTGGGAGGGCATGATGTTTGCGTTCAGCTCGCGGGGGATTGTCAGGGAAGAGCCTTTACGGCAGGATCGCAGCATGCGGATGCGAGGAGTTTTTCGAGTGCGGCGTGATCCAAGGGCCGGGAGAAGAGATACCCCTGGCCAAATTCGCAGCCGAACTGTTCCAGGTAAGTGAGCTGGCTGCGCGTTTCGATGCCCTCGGCCACTACCTTAAGGTTCAAATGATGCGCTAGCGTAACAATGAGGTGAGCGATTTCGCGGCTTTCACCGTCATGCTCGATTCCGCGAATGAAGGAACGATCGATCTTCAGCACGTCCACCGGAAGACTGTGGAGCCGGCTCAGGGACGAATGGCCGGTCCCAAAATCGTCCATGCTGAGCCGAACACCCATGTCCTTGAGCTGAGAACAAATGCGGGTCGTGAGATTGGGGTCGCTCATGGCTACGGTCTCGGTGATTTCCAGCTGCACGCTGCGCGGGTCCACCTTCGTTTCGTCGAGGTCGGATTTGAGGTCGGCGACGAGATTGCTTTGCGCGAACTGGCGGGGTGAAACATTTATAGTCACTGTCAGCGGAGGATCGGTATGAAAGAGGAGATGCCATGCGCGGGCCTGGCGGCACGCTTCCCTCTGGACCCACCTGCTGATGGGAAGCATTAATCCGGTCTCTTCCGCGACTTCGATGAAATCCATGGGTGCGACGAGTTCGGATTCATTGCGCCACCACCGAACCAGCGCCTCGACACCCGCGATCTGGCCAGTGGTCAGCCGGACGATTGGCTGATAGAAAACGCGGAACTCTTCGCGTTCGATCGCTTTGTGCAACTCGGTTTCCAGCTTCAGGCGCTGGACCACGAAGGCGTGCATCTGCGCGTCGAAAACTTCGCGGCCGGATGTGGCTTGCGCTTTGGCGCGACACATGGCCACGTCCGCGTCGCGAAGCATCTCCTCCGGCTGGTGGTACGACGGCGAACTCAGGACGATGCCAATGCTGGCGGACGCGAAGACATCCACGTCGCGCGCAGTAAAGGGCGCGGCCAAAGTTTCCTGGATTCGGATGGCAACGCGCATGGGATCGGTAGGTCCCTTGAGGTCCTCCAGGAGCACGGTGAATTGATCGCCATCCATGCGGGCCAGTGTCTCGTTGCCTAGCGGCCGGCCACCAGTCGCGGTGGAACGCGAAACCATGTCATCGTGCCGGAGACGGCTTCTCAGCCGTTTACTGATGTCGATGATGAGCTGGTCAACGACTGAGTGGCCCATGGTTTCGTTGAAGATTTTCAGTCCGTGGACGTCCACGAATAGGACAGAGAACTTGAACTCAGGATGGCGCCTCGCGTGGTCCATGGCGTGCTGAAGGCGATCCAGAAAAAGGCGGCGATTCGGTAAGTCTGTGAGCACGTCGTGGAATGTGTTGTGCTCGAGTTGCTCCTCCACCCACTTGCGCTTGGTGATGTCGCGGCTGACGATGACCAACTGCGTGACTTGCCCCTTCCGGTTGCGAATAGCGCTGGCCGTAGATTCCAGTGTGCGCCACGTTCCATCCTTGTGGCGTATGCGGTATTCGAGGCGCCTTCCGGCGCCGGTGAGTCCCGCTTGCTTCGCAGCTTCAATCACGCGCTCGCGGTCCTCCGGATGCACCTGCTCAAGCGATGCTGTCGCGGCCAACTCCTTGGGCGAGTAGCCAAGAACTTTCTGGTACGCGGGGCTGTTGTACAGTCGTTTGCCCGTGACTTCCACGAGCGCGATCAGGTCTGCAGCGTTTTCGCTGACAACACGGAAAAGTTCGTTCTCGCGGCGGTGATGGAACCGCTGGTAGGCAATGTAGAGATAAGGAAGGGCAATCAGGCCGGCCACTTCGGGCCAAGGCCGCTGAAGAGCCCAGGACGGGAAAAAAATAACGCATGTGGCCAATTCCATTTAGCAGTGCTCCCTGCGCATTTCAATCTCTGTCCGATCCGATCCCTCCTACCTTAGCGGCCCGCCTGTCACGCGTTTTTTCAGGGGGAACTATTGCCGTCAGCGATGTACGACTTGCACCTTGAGACGAGTTGCCAGCCAGGTCAGTTCCGAGCGAATGGAAAGGTTTCACTCTGCAAGAAAACGCAGCCTTTCTTACAACTCTTACAACTCCCCCAAGTCATGAACAGCCTGGGGCGTGAGGTCCTTTTCACCCAGGACTTTTCGAATCACCGCAAGGAGCTTGGCGTTATCCACCGGCTTTTGGAGAAATGCCTTGGCGTCCGCTTTGAGCGCCCTCTCCCGATTGGCACTCGGGTCGCGCGCGGACATGACAATTACCGGAATTAAAGCCAGAGTATCAATTGCTTTCAACCGCTCCATGACGCTGAAGCCATCGCCGGCCGGTAATCCAAGGTCCAGGATAATGAGGTCCGGCATGTGTTTCCGCGCCTCGGCGATACTCGCCATTCCGTCCGCCGCGAAAATAACATTGTAGTGATTGGCTTTGAGCCGTATGTTGAGGCCCAGCCGAACGTCAGGATCATCATCCACAATCAGGATTGTTTTATTGCTCATGTCGGTACGCTCCTCGCCATCATCATCGTGTTGATGTGTTCTTGAACTCCAGCCGCCACGTCTTCCGCATACTCTCCCATCGGTTCGCTTACGCTTCTCGAAATCGGCGACAGAAAGCTGTAAGAAACCGTAAAAGTGAGCCCGGCCTGTTGCAGCCGCTCACAACGCCGAAACTGTTCTCGAACACGCTTGCTCATTACTTCCGCACCATGTTGATTCGTGCATGCCACGGCAAAGAAAAGCTCCTGCGCAACCCCCAAGTCCAGCTTCGGCAGCACCACGTCCAGGTCGGGAAGCAAACACCGTTGTAGAAGCGTGCGAGCCACATTGGATATTTCAATTCGCGCATCAGGCGAGAGCCAGCCGTCCTGAGAATCCATCTCCACCACCAGTACGGCGATGCCATCTTCCGGCTTCACTTCATTTGTCAAGATCGGGCTAATCAAACTCGCAAGCGAAAAAATGGGCACGGTAAAGAAAAAGTTGCTGCCTTTCCGGGGTTCACTCGTGACCCAGATATTGCCGCCCTGCCTCGCAACCAATTCTTTGGAAATGTACAAGCCGAGCCCCAGGCCCTTCCGGCCCTCCTCGCCGGCATCGCCTGCCTGATAGAGCCGTTCAAAAATCAGCTTGCTGACCTCCGGCTTGATCCCGCATCCGCTGTCTGCGATTTCCACCACCAAAAGGCCCGGCTCTTCTTCGAAGATCCGCGTCTGAAGTTTTATCTCGCCGCCTTTGGCGGTGAATTTGATGGCATTGGAAACCAGATTGATCAGCACCTGCCGGACGCGGCTGGGGTCGACATATGCCAGTGGCAAGTCCGCCGGTATCTTCGCGCTGAGCCTTATTCCTTTGGCCGCTGCACTCCCTTCGAACATGCTGACCGTGTCCCTAATGGCATCGCGGATGGACGCGCCTTGCGGTTCGATATTCAGTTTTCCCGCTTGGACGCGCGTGACTTCCAGTAAATCGGCGATCATCGATTCCAGTTGCCGCACATTGCGCAAAGTAATTCGCAGATACTCGGACTGCTCGGGGCTTAATTCACCCGCCAGTCCGTCCGCCAGAATGCTTACAAACTGGTAGATGGCGGTGAGAGGCGAGCGGAGCTCGTGCGAAACATGCGAGAGAAATTCATCCTTCAGTTGTAATTGCTGTTTCCTGATCTGCTCCGTGTCCACTCGCATGCGCTGGCGCTCGATGGCATGGCGAAGAGCCCGGGGAAGCGCACGATTTTCGATCTGGCCTTTGATCAGATAGTCTTGCGCGCCTTCCTTCATGGCTTGGGCGGCCAGGTCCTCGTCGTCCAAGCCCGTTAGCACGATCACCGGGATGTCCGGGGCCACCGCGTGCGCCCGCCGCAGGATTTCGAGACCATGCGCATCCGGCAATCCCAAATCCAGCAGGGCGATGTCCACTCCACCTTTCGCGAGATGAACTACCGCTTCACTCATCCGCAATAGGTGCGTCAATTCGAAACTGCCCGCTCGCTCTCTACTGAACATCTCGCGGAGCAAACGGGCATCTCCCGCGTTATCCTCAACCAGAAGAACCTGGAGTGCCTTTTCTTTCATCAGCGCGCTACGCGCGGCAACTTGACCACGGACAGCCAGAAATTGTCGATGCTCTTCACCACTTTGAGGAACCCCTCGAGGTCCACAGGCTTGGTGATGTAACAGTTCGCATGGAGCTCGTAACTACCCAGGACATCCGCCTCAGACGCGGAGGTCGTCAAAACCACGACAGGAATGCTCTTCAGCGTCGGGCTCTCCTTGATTTCCTTCAGAACTTCCCGGCCGTCTCTCTTGGGCAGGTTCAGATCAAGCAAGATCAAATCCGGACGAGGAGCGTTGGCATGCCCCCTCTCGCGTCCCAGAAATGCCATTGCTTCTGCCCCATCCGACACGACGTGCAAGTTGATGTGCACTTTGGCGTCTTTGAACGCTTCCCGCGTGAGCCGCACATCGCCGGGACTATCCTCCACCAGCAGAATTTCGATAGGCGCCGCGTCCGTTCCAATCGATTCCATCATTTCCCATCTCTTTCCGGCAGCGCAAAGTAGAAGGTTGAACCCTTTTCCGGTTGCGACTCGACCCAGATCCTCCCCCCCAGCCGCTCCACAATCTTCTTGCAAATGGCCAATCCGATTCCTGTGCCTTCGAACTCTTTTCGTCCGTGCAACCTCTGGAAAAGGATGAATATCCTTTCGAAGTATTGAGGGTCGATTCCCATGCCATTGTCCCGCACGGAAAAAATCCATTCCCTGCCATCATTTGAGGTGGCCGAGACATGCACGCGCGGCGCTTCGAGGCCGTGGTATTTGATGGCGTTCCCCACCAGGTTCTGGAATATCTGGGCCAATTGCGTATCGTAAGTCGTGACGGCTGGCAGCGCATCGTGAGTCACCACCGCGCCGCTCTCCTTAATCGTTGCTCGCAAGTTTGTAAGGGCCTCTTTCAATGCTTGTTCACCGGAAATCTCGCGAAGCACCTTTCCATTTGTCCCCGCGCTCGAATAGGCCAGCAGATCCTGGATCATCGCCTGCATGCGGTTGGACCCGTCTACTGCATAAGCGATAAACTCATCGGCATCGGAGTCCAAACGCCCCTTGTAGCGCTGGGCCAGGAGCTGCGTATAACTGGCCACCATGCGCAACGGCTCCTGCAGATCGTGTGATGCGACATAGGCGAATTGCTGCAGTTCGTCATTGGAACGTTTAAGCTCCCCCACGGTCTTCGTCAGATCTTTTTCGGATTTCTTGCGTCCGGTGATGTCCCGGATCGCTGCCGTCACCAGGATTCCTTCCGGGCTTTCCAGCGGGCTCAAGCTGATCTCGACGGGAAACTCGGTGGCGTCTTTCCGCAACCCGCGCAGCTCGAGACCCTCGCCCATCAACCGGTTGCGGGGATGCGCGGTGTACCCCTGTCGATGTAGCGGGTGGTTCCCTCGAAATCGCTGCGGCACCAGGATTTCAACGGATTGCCCGACCAGTTCGTCGCGGCGGTAGCCGAATAGGCGCTCCGTCTCTGCGTTTACGAGAGCGATGCGCCCTTGCGCATCGGCGATGACCATCGCATCCGGCGCGGATTCGAGAATCCCGCGGAACTTGACTTCGCTGGCGCGCACCGCCGCGCCCTGCTGCGTCAGTGTTTCATTCACCCGATGCAGATCACTGACGCTCGGAAACTTGAGGGCTTGGGGCACGAGCTGAACGAGAAGTATCGCCGTAAGGACGGATGCCGCTGCCGTCACGGCCTTCACCAGGCCCGCGAGCCAGTACATCGCATGCCAGATGTTCCAGACCTCCATTGCGTGCGTCAGACCGCAGGCAACGATGAAAACGCCGAAGCACACGAACATCCAATTGAAGGGCAGATCTTTCCGGCGGCGCACAATGTGTAACAGCGTGCACGGGATGGCCATGTAGGCGAGGAAAATCAGCGAATCGGAGATGACGTGCAGCCACACAAGCCCCGGCACCCACAGGTAGCAGTAACCGTGGGGCATGAAGTTGCCGGGTATAAATAACCAATTCAGAAATTCCATGACGATACCTTTAACCGGCCGAGCCCCGTCGCCCCAACGCGGGGCAAGTGGCGACGCGCTCGTGTCGGGCCAAGGCAGCCGAAACAGCACCGACGACGAGAAGAAGCACATGCACTGCACCGAGTGCGAATGGCGTCTTCCCGAACAACTGCCATTTCATCTTCATTTCGAACCACATTAGGAGCGGAGGCTTTAGGCCGGACGCCAGTTCCGAAAGGCCGAAAGGGGTGGCCTGAAACCGTACGCCGGTTATCTAGGAGGGGGATTAAAGTCTATATCAGCCGTATGCGGGTTCAAGCTCGGCTTGCAGGCAGGTGTCGAATAGACCATGAGAGGAGGACAACAGCTGTGACACTGCTCACTCCTCCTCTATCACCCTCTTAATTTCTTCGTAGGTGGTGATACCGTTTATGATCTTGTGCAGACCATCTTCCAATAGGGTCCTCGCGCCCTTGGCGTGTGCGACTTTCATAATCTCGGGCTCCGAGGCCCCACTTTCTATCAACGCTCTTGTTTCTGCGCCAATGACCAAGATTTCGAAGATCCCCGTCCTTCCCCTGTATCCTGTATGGCCGCAGAAATCGCATCCCTTTCCCTTGCGAAGTCTCCTCCCCGAAGGAAGATTCAGTTTCTCGAGCACTCCTTTCTCGGGTTGGTAATCCGTTGCGCACCTCGGGCATGTTTTTCTTACCAGGCGCTGGGCGAACGAGCAGTTCAAAACCGAGGACAGGAGGTCTCGGGGTACACCGAGCTCGCGGAGCCTGCTTATCGCGCCGACCGCGTTGCTCGTGTGCAGCGTGCTTAAAACCAGGTGCCCGGTCAGAGCGGCACGCACGGCAATGTCAGCGGTTTCGGAATCCCTGATCTCGCCGACGTACATGACATCGGGGTCCTGGCGCAGTATGGACCGGAGTGCGGCGGCGAACGTGACCCCGTTCAACGGGTTCACCTGGCTTTGGACCACCCCTTCGATCTCGTACTCGATCGGGTCCTCGATGGACATGATGTTCATGCTCGACCTGCTGAGGGTGTTTATGCAGGAGTAAAGGGTCGTTGTTTTTCCGCTCCCGGTAGGGCCGGTGGCGAGCATGATTCCTTTGGTGGCGGAAATCATTTTTCTGAAGATCACCATACTATCTTTGGAAAGACCGAGATCCCGAAGCGACGGAGGGCCCTTGGATTTGTCCAAGACCCTCAACACGACGTTTTCCCCATACATGGACGGAAAGGTGGAGGTACGGATGTCGATGTGCCTGTCCCTGATGATGATTCCGACTCTGCCATCCTGGAAGATTTTATTTTTGGTAATATCCAGCGCGGACATGATTTTTATCCTTGAGATGATCGGAGCAACCAGCTTGCGGGGCAGTCGTTCCCTGTCGAAAAGCAACCCGTCGATGCGGAAACGAACGAGGAGGCAATCCTTCTTCGGTTCCAGATGGATGTCGCTGGCCTCTTCCAGGATCGCCTGGACCAGATAGCTGTTGACGATCCTCATGATGGGAGCTTCTTCCGCTTCCAACTTGACATGCAGTTCCAATGCTTGCTTTCCATACGCGTCTAACGACTGATTAATATCCTTTTCCCCGGGCACCTCCGTCATCTCATGGATCAGTTGGTCGATCAGCATTTTTCTCGCGTTGCCAACGCCGTACCACTGCTCGATCGCGGTTTCGATACTCCCTCTGGAGGCCATGACCGGTTCCGTCTTGCATTTGACGAGCGCCGATATCTGGTCGATGGCGATGATGTCGTGCGGGTCGGACATGGCCACGGTCAGGACTTCTTCGATCTTGAAAAGGGGGATGACGCTATATCGGCGGGCAATCTTCTCCGGGATGAGATCCAGCACGGTGCGGTCTATCGTGTAATTCTTGAGGTCTACCCAGGGCGGCTGAGTTTTCTCTCCGATGAATCTTGAGAATTCGTTTTGGGTTATCAACCCGGATTCCGTCAACACCGTGCCAAGGGGCACGCCGTCGCGCTTTGCGCGCAGGGCAGCGGATTTAAGATCTTCCTCGGAAACCAAACCTTCGCTGACGAGGCCCTTCTCTATGGAATCCAGGCTCCTGATGTTGACAACGTTTCCGCTCTTCGGAAATCGGCCGGCCATTTCCTTACTCAATCATCGCCAGGTATCTTTTGACCAGCGCTACGAGTTCCCCCATCTCAAAAGGTTTTGTCAGGTATTCGTCGGCTCCGGTTTCGTTTCCCACTTGCCGGTCCTTTTCCTGCGCCCTGGCCGTTAACATGATGATGGGTATTCGCTTAAAAGCTTCGTCAAATTTAAGAAGCCTGGAAATTTTATAACCGTTTATCCTGGGGAGCATGACGTCCAACAAAACCAGATCCGGCATTTCATTTTTTACCTTCGCAAGGGCATCTTCCCCATCGTGAGCCACAATGCATTCAATTCCCTCGAGCTCCAGGGTGAACTTTATAGATTCCACGATATCGGCTTCATCATCCACAATCAGCACTCTGGTCTTATCCATAGCCGCATGTCTCCCTAAGTGGTCATTTGCTTTCTTATTTCCCCCCTTGCGAAATCAATCAGTTCTTTATCCGAGGTTCCATCTTCGGGGTACGTGGCGATGGAAGTGATGAGAGAACGGCTGTAATCGCCGATTCCGGCTCCCTTCATGTTGATATTCTGGAGTATCCTTTTCAGTAACGCCTGCGCTCCCGCCCTGTCCGTATCCGGCGCAATCAGCATGATTTCGTTGCTCAACGGGGAAACCTCTATTTTATCGGTCGACTTTATTCCGCAGGACACAATCGCCGCTTTAACGGTGTTTAATATGTGTCTCTCATCCATTCCTCCATACCCTTTCAATATGTTTTCCATATCGCTGACATTTAGAATTAAGACGGACAGCGGAACAGTTTTTAGTTTTGCTTTTGGCAGTTCGCTTTGGAGCGTGGAACCAGCTCGTTCTTCATCAACGATCGGAAGAGTGAAATTGAATTTACTCCCTTTCCCTTCATTGCTTTCAAACCAGATTTTGCCTCCGTGGGCTTCGATAATGCCTTTACTGATCGCCAGACCTAAACCGGTGCCGCCCCGTTCCTTTCGCGATAAAGAGCCCTCCACTTGATAGAACTTTTCGAATAAATGCATCCTGTGTTCTTCGGGTATGCCAATCCCAGTGTCGGCAACCGATATCTCCACATAACCCCGCACCCCATCGGGCATATTCGGCATATTCCCCATTTGATAAACACCGATCGTGATAACCCCGGTGGCTGGGGTGAATTTTATTGAATTGTTAATGAGGTTGATCAGCACCTGCTCTATTTTGCCCACATCCGCGCGTATAACAGGCAGATCGGCGGAGTAATCAAGATTCAATGGCAGGGACTTTTTGTCGGCTGACGGGCCGAGTGTTATGAACACACTTTCAATCAATTGCTTCAAATCAATTGGAGTCAATAAAAGCTCAAATTTGCCGGATTCAATCTTCGAAATATTCAGCAGATCGCCGACAAGATCGGCCACCCTGTTGATGTTCCTTTGCGCCATCAATAGGAATCGTTCCTGGTTTCCGGTTATTTCGCCGGTCTTTTTCGTCAAAATAA
>Ga0207006_1128_pt1 | contig 14097 bp, 15 predicted proteins | sample Alteio_BWMinCont_84_FD_153497 | JGI IMG/M metagenome (GOLD analysis project Ga0207006, IMG submission 153497) | Enriched cells from forest soil in Barre Woods Harvard Forest LTER site, Petersham, Massachusetts, United States -... | ecosystem: Environmental > Terrestrial > Soil > Temperate forest >...
GAAAGGAAGCAATTGCTTTCTTTAAAACAGCATCGTTCGTAACAACAGCTCCGCCTTCCCCCATGGTGATATGATGGACCGGGTAAAAACTAAACGTGGCCATATGCCCAAATGTTCCGATGCGGCGTCCTTTGTACAGGGACCCCAAAGCATCGCAACTGTCCTCGATCAACCATAAATTATGTTTCTGCGCCAGGGCCTGCACACGCTGGAGATTAAATGGATTAGCCAAGGTGTGCGCTATGATGATCGCCTTGGTCTTAGGAGAAACAGCGGCCTCGAGTTGATCAACATTGGCATTGTAGGTCTCCATGTCCACATCAACAAATACGGGGACCAATCTGTTTTGAACAATGGGCGCTATGGTCGTTGGGAAGCCGGCGGCGACTGTCAACACTTCATCCCCGGGTTTTAGCTGGCGGTCTTTCAATAAGTGGGACGTTAACGATGATACCGCTAAAAGATTGGCAGAGGAACCTGAGTTAGTCAATACACAAAACCGTGTGTCCAAAAAGCGGGTAAACTCTTTTTCAAATTGTTTCTCAAACCTTCCCCCTGTCAACCAGAAATCAAGCACTGCTTCTCCCAATGTCTGCATTTCATCAGCATCATAGGTGCGGCCGGACAAAGGAACATAAGTTTTTCCAGGCACAAAGTCCAAACGGTTTTTATGAAAGTATTGATAATGTTTTCCAATCCCCTTACTGATCATTTTTCTTAAAATCTCATCAGCCTTCTTTGGGCCAACCACGCCTTTTTTCTCCAATACGGATTGCTTATTGATACTGTACGTATTGCCATCTCTGATGACCCAAGACTCTTGAGGTAATTCGGCCACTCCTTGTTCAAGAGCAAGTACCTGAAAATACTCCCCTTGGACATCCACAATGATCCCCCAAGATTCCCCGTCAGGGACATTTTTATTCCCTGTTGACTGGTAAGTCACAACATCAAACATATCAAAAACATCCAAATCAGTTTTCATAACCAATTCCTTCCTATTCTAATCATGGACGTAAATGATCTTGCTCCCTTGCGGCTCGAATTTAAAAGGGCTTTCCTTAAGGTCGCTTAGAACTTCCCTGACCTTGGGTTGATATTTTTCATCACAAAACAAAAGCAGAAAACCACCGGCACCGGCCCCCAATATCTTCCCGCCGGAGGCCCCGGCCTTGCGCGCTTTTTCATAATATTCATCGATCTGGGGAGTGCTTATTCCTTTGGCTAATTTTTTCTTTAACAACCATCCTTCGTGTAAAATATTGCCGATTTCATCAATTTTATTGCATACTAATTGGTCGCGCAAGCCCCTTGCCAAATCAACCATTTTATCCAAATAAGCCAAATTCTTCGAGGTTTTCTTTTTCTGCTCCCCCAAAATACTGGAAGATACCCTGACCAATCCGGTATAGAACAGCATCAACTTGTTATGTAAAAGGGTTTTGGTTTCCGTATTGCAAATGATCGGGTCCACAAAAACTGAACCGTCTTTATTAAACTGGATATAATTAAACCCTCCGTAGGCACTGATGTACTGGTCCTGCTTGCCCATCGGATGCCCCAAAATTTTGATTTCCACATTACAGGCATCATCCGCCAATCTTTGGGCCGAAGCATGCAGGCCTTTAAAAGCATACAAAGCATTCATAACACCGACAGCCAGGCCGCTGGAAGAACCCAAGCCCACCCCTGCGGAACCTAAAGGAATGTCACCCATGTAAACCACTTCAATTTTTTTGCTGATCTCAAGCAATTTAAGCGATTCACGGATCACGTTATGTTCAAGTTCATCGACATTGTCGACAATTTCCGTTTTGGAATAACTCACACGGATCATGTCATCGAATTTCTTGTTGACCGTAATGTAAATGTATTTATCAATGGCGGTGCTGACCACCGCCCCGCAGCCGGTTTTATAATATTCTTCCAAATCCGACCCGCCGCCGGCCAAGCTTACCCTTAAAGGTGTGCGTGAAATAATCATGCTGTCTCCAGGATTTCCAGGTAGTTTTTTATTCCGTCCGCCATTGAGGTGCGTGCCTTCCATCCTAAAGCTGATGCTGTTTTGGAAGTGTCCGCCCAAAAATCCGCTGTCGGCTTGAGGGAAGAAGATCCCATTTCTTGGGCCAATCGACCGTCACGGCCCAAGGCTTTTTCCAACACTTCACATATTTTCCATACCGGGGTTGCCCTTCCTGTGCCTAAATTATAAATACCCGTCGGTACTTCTTTGTGCACTGCCAATACCAAAGCTTCTGCCACATCATCGACAAAAATGAAATCATTCGCATTTTTGGGCGTCTTAACAACGGGGCTTTCCCCTTTATAAAACGCAGATGCAAGTGTCGGGACCAAAGAAGCCCTGCGCTGTCCGGGGCCATAGACATAAAAAATGCGTGTCCAAATAAATGATATCTGATTTTTTTGGGCGAGCATCATCCCAAAATCACACAGGGCAGATTTGCCCCAGGCAAAAAAAGTATTGGTCAACCTTACATCATCCTCTTGGCATGCTCCAAAGGTTTTCCCATACTCTTTATCGCTTCCCACGGCGACAATTTTACGGCAACCGCATTCTTCCACTAAAGCACGGAACAAAGAAATCCCCTGGTTAAGGTTTTTTTGGGTCATATCAAAGCCTAGATCAGGGATCCCCTCCCAAGCTAAATGAATACAGACCTCAGGCCTTATGGTCTTCAATTGACTGATCAAATCTGCCGGATCATTAAGGTCTCCTAAAACATACTCCACCTTTAAATCATCCAGGCCAGCTTTGATGGGAGTCCTCGCCAGGGCATAGATCTCATCTGACCCAGAAAAAAACTTGCCCAATTTTGATCCGATAAAGCCGGTCATTCCCGTGACAAATATTTTCATATTCTATCGTTTGGCCGGAATAAAATCCGGATGGTTTTTGTCCTTGTCCGACATCATTTGCGGCGCATGCGGCCAGGTAAAATTAAACAACGGGTCATTGTAACGGATTCCTCGCTCTGAAGCCCCAAAATAAAATTCCGAAACATAATAGTGGATCAAACAGTTGTCCTGCAAAGTCAAAAAAGCATTGGCGCATCCGGGCGGGATATGGATGCTGCGGCGATTGTCCGCGTCCAATTCGAAAGACTGCCATTGTAAATACGTCTCAGAATCCGCACGCACATCAACAATAATATCGTAGATTTTCCCGGCCAGGCAGGAGAGGGTTTTTCCTTCTCCATGCGGGGAGACCTGATAATGGAACCCGCGCAAAGTATGCTTATACTTATTTTCCGAAACATTGCTTTGGGCAACCCGGCTGCTGATGCCATGGGCCTCAAATTCACGCTGGCAGAAATGCCGGCGGAATACACCCCGTTCATCGACAAACGGCTCCGGCTCAATAACAAATACCCCTGCCAATTTTTGCGGAATAAATTTCATACCCTCTACTCCCTCAAGCGGCTTGCCCACTTTAATGTTTTATCCAATTGACCTTCGGCCAGCAAATGGTTTATTTGTTTAAGCCTGATGCAAGCGGCCCCGCGGAAATGTTCTTCTTTAAAATCCGCCCGTTTAAACATTTCAACCAGTTCCTTGCCGCCGCGGTCTAAATCCCATTCCGGTTTAAAATGATCTTTAAGGGCCGTCAGGATTTTTTTAAAACTCACCCTGTAGGTCCGGCTGTCTTTGCCGTGTTCACCTGTAAAAACCAAGGTTGAGCCCTTGACCGACCGCTGGGCTGCTTCGGCCAGATCACGGACGGTAAAATTCCCGTTGGGAATGCCGACATTAAAGGCCTGGCCTGACACCAAATCCAAAGGGGCCTCAAGTCCGGCGATAAAAGCATTGGACACATCCCGGATGTGGACCACCGGCCGCCAGGGAGTGCCGTCACTTTTAATTTCAATCTTTCCCGTCGTATATGCGCAGGCCACCAGATTATTAAAAACGATATCGCAGCGCAGCATGGGACTGGCGCCAAAGACCGTGGAAGGCCGGAAACAGACCACATGAAAATCTTTGTCTCCCATTTCCTTCAACGCGCATTCCGCCTGCCATTTGGTGCTCGCGTAAGCGGTGAGGGGATTTTTTTCACTGTTGTCTTCTTCCAACTCAATATCCAAAGCGGAAATCCCGTACATGCTCTGCGAAGAGGAATAAATAAAACGCTCAACACCCATTTTTTTAGCATACTGGGCCACCTTCATTGTCCCCTTAAAATTGATCTCTTCAGTAAGCCCTGGCGCCAACTCACCCAGAGGGTCATTGGAAAGCGCAGCCAGATGGATAACAGCGTCAATGCCTTTAAGGTCCTCTTCTGCGATGTCACGGATGTCCTTTTTGATCTGACGTACCGGCTGGGAGCATTGGTACAATTCACAGCCGTCATAATAACCGGTATCAAAACCCGTGACATTATATTTTTTTGCCAAAAGCATATCAACCAAAACCGCGCCGATATAACCCCTGTTGCCCGTTATTAAAACATTCATTTCCCCTCCACTATTTTATCGACGATGGCCAGGAGCCAGACATGATGGGCCATTTCTACGAAATTATAACTTTTAGAGTCAACCCAAAAATTGATACTGCCCATACGGCGTAAGGGATTGTCCTTTTTAAAACCGGAAAATGTGATCACATCAAGCCCCATCTTTTTGGCTTTGGCCGCGCCCAAAAGGATGTTCTTCGATTTTCCGCTGCTGCTGATCATCACCGCCAAATCCCCCTTGTCAGCGTAAAATCCCAAGGCCCGCTCGACCCAATGCTCATATCCATAATCATTGGCAAAACAGGTCAAAAGGTCCGCTTCATTAAAATTGATGGCGCGCACCCCTGCGGTTTTGGTCAAGTCCACGGCCACGTGGCTGGCAATGGCGGCGCTTCCGCCGTTGCCGACAAAGATCAGCTTGCGGCCCTTTTGATGGGTTTTCTTGAATTTCTCTACCGCGGCTTGCAGCAATTGGGCGTCCACATCCCGTATATGCCTATTGACCTCTGCCAGATATTTTTCAAAAAAACTCATTTGACCGCCTCCAGGCTGATGGGCATGAAACCTTCCCTTTTTACCACTTGCTCAAAATTTTTTAGACTCTCCATGTTGGTGATGTAATAATACTGCCTGTTTGTCACATGTGCCAAGAGCCGACGCTCTTTGGCCATGAACGCCAAAATTGTTTCCTCAAATGAAATATTCCCCGGCATCTTTGGGTCTAAAATACTTTTGTCGATGATAAAATACCCGATATCCACCCCGTTAAGCCTTTTGGAAATCCTTTTTTTATCGTACTCGATGACAAAGGCATCCGGGCCGACTTCTATATTATTTTCCCAACCGTACTCCGCGGTCCCTCGCTTATTGCTGAACACCGTTGTCATGGCCAAAGCTTTCTTACTTTCATATAGAGCTGTCATCTGTTGGATCTCTATGGGCCAATAATTGTCCCCATACAATAATAAAAAACGGTCCTCCAAATAAGGATAGGCGTTAAGCAAGCGGCGGCCTGTCAGGTCTTCTGCCGTCCCAATGGAATATTCCACCTGTATGCCCCCGGGCAAATATTTTCCGTAACGGTCTACTATGGACTCAGCACAATACCCCAGCAAGAAAAGCACCTTGCTAATACCGGCATCGCACAGCGACTGCAACAAGTAATCTGCAAAGGGAATACCGTTCACCGGGGCCATGGGTTTAGGCAGACAGTCCGTTAAAGGCCTCAACCTCTCCCCGCGCCCGCCGGCCAATATCACCGCTTGTTTGATGCGGCCCATCATTTCTCCTTATTGGAAAATCCATCCGCGATGGATTACATAAAGCATCTTTGACAAACTCATTTTCTTTCAAACTGATAGGGCCTTTCAGGTATAAAAAATCCTTATCGGCATCAATATAACGCTCAATCTTATCGATCACTTTCTGGTGCTGGTCTTTGTTCCAATCTTGCAATATACAGGAAAAAACCTTGGTGGAAGTGTCCATCCCGGCTTGCCCTATCTTTGCCAATATCGCTTTTGCCGACGGAAATATTAAATCATCAACCACGCTATAGTAGTGGTACATAAAATAAAATTGATACACTTCATTCAAGTCAATCTTCTTGTTTATGGAAGAAAGGTCCATGAGCCATGACTCATATTCCTTCAAATTTTTCGGGGTCCAGTTAAAATTAAAAGCAATATGAGGATTATACCCGGCATTGACAACCTGGACACCCATGGCCGGATATTCATGGCCTACCGTACCGTATACCGTCAACACATGGCTTACGCCCTCCTTGACCAATTGGTGCGGGGATGTTGCCGACGGTATGACCGTGATCGGAGAATTTTCTCCTAATATGCTTCGAATCACTTCATCTGTCCCCGGCCTTGGATGAGGATGGGTTTTTAGATACCAGTCATAATCGGTTTTTTGGGCGATCCGGGCCAAAAATGAAAGCCAGTCATGAAAATCATGGAACAACATCCCGCCATAATATTGCGGGCTGTCAAAAAAACAATGCGTGCAAATAAGGACCTTTAATTTGTTTGATTCTCTAAGCACACGCTTGTCGCTGACCGGCTGCTGATAGGCAGACACCTTCATATACCAGATGTCCCCCTCAAATTTCCCCTGAAAGCGTTTCTCGATCTGGGCCTTTGCCTTGATGACAGCGGCCTTTTGCACTTCATCCGTCATTTGATCAAACCACCGTTTATACGCCAGGAACCTTGCTGACCAGGTGTGCGGGCGTGAACAGCGCACGATGGAAAAATACCACGGTATAAATACCGGAATCTTCATCTTGTACGCAAGCCGGTTAAGGATATTGCAATCGATATAACAATCGTGCGAAACTGCGATGCCAACCACCTTGTTCGCCTGCAAATAATCCGACCAATAAATATAAACACCAATCGCCCATTCTAAAATCGAATCAAACTGGGCATCAAAATATAATGTCGGCTTGTTAAACTCCCTCAAATAGGTCTCAAAAACATCTATCCCGATATTGACACCGTCAAAGGCCAGATCAAAAACGTCCTGTTTGGTTTTTAATGACGGGCGTATACGGGAAAAAAGCTCGCGGCATCTTTTTTCCTGTGCTGCGCTTAACTCGTGGGCTGTTATATGTTCCGCGGCATTGCCGGATTTGTATAGAGCATGGAGTGCCCGTTTCCTGTTCCAGCGGAATCTCCCAAAAGAAACGATCCGAGCATTTTTCTTGCGCGCAAAGACATTGGTGAAATAAAAATCAGCAGTAAGTGTCCCCAAGCTATGATGCATCTCAACTAAAACAATATTATCGGCCTTGGGGTTGGCCCAGCCTTTCCAAAGCTTCCTGTTGTGCGTGATCATCGCTTGGGTGGAACCATCGATCCTAAACTCATTGACCAGGGTTTTGATCTTTAAAAGACCTTTTGAAATAAATCCCATAGGATTGACAAAAAGATTTTTTAAATTATTGATATTTTTAAAACCTTGGACAGACATGCTTGATTTCCCCTATTTCTTACGTCCCGATCTAATAATATCCAGGCTTTTCTCTCCTTCGTTGAAAAGTAAATCTACTACAGACATATACGGGATAAAATCACCGAACATTTGGGTATAAATAGGATGTTCAAATTCCTGGTAACGCAGCTCTATATTGTTTTTTGGAAAAATATCTGTCCCTTCAATGTATACCCTTGCCCCTTGAGGGGAAACATATCCTCCGGCGCCTATGCTCCGGCATATGCCGACTAAAAGCTCAGCTTTTTTTCCGGCCACATTCAAATCTGAACTCCTTAACAGGCTGGTCTGGATGTTCAAAGCATTTTTCAGCCATAAGATCAACTCTACATTGAAATCCGCCAAAATTTTATGCTTCTTTAAAAGTATCTCCTCTAAGCCGCCCATGTACCGGTCAAAATATTTTGCCTTGGCGTAATTGAATTTAATGGCCTTAAGATGCCCTTCCTGAAAATTTTTGGCCGTATCGATCTGGACCTCACGGATCTCCTGGTCGAACCTTCCCTTGGAAAGGACAGGCACGCTTAGCATCAACTCACCCGAGGGTGTCTTGATCCTGTTGCGCTGCTGCCAGGAACGTTTTTCAAACTGGACGGAATCCAGGATGACAAAAAGATCACATTGGTCCATCAGGTCAAAATACCCCATCCACGGCAAATAGGTCGGCTGCATGATGGCCGCTGTCTTTAATTTTATCTGTTCCTTGATCATTGTTCTTTCGCCACGGCCATGCCGAAACCGTCAAACCCGTAATTATTGCCGTTGTATAGCATGTACTTTTTATTTTTATGGTTAAAAACATAGGCATATTCGATCATTTCACTGTCCCACCCTGACGGAGAAACTGCGATGCCCGCCTTCTCGTCATACCGCTTCCAATCCAGGCCGTTGGTTGACTCGGCATATCCCATGCGATACTGGTCTCCCTTGGCGGAATACCACATTTTATAAATACCATCCTCTTTGAGTACACAGGGCCTCGCTATCGCGCATTCCTGTTCATCTTTAAAATCAATGCAGACCTTGCCGGGCCTTTGCCAATGAAGTCCGTCATGGGATTCTGTGTACCGTATATGATATTTAGGCAAATCCGGATTGACCCATTTGACCCCGCACACATACCACATTTTCCAAATATCACCCTCTTTTAATACGCATGGCCCCGTATTAAGCAGGTACGGCTCCTCGTGGACGCGGTCTAAAATAGGCACATTCCAGACTCTCTGGAATGACTCTCCTTGATCATGGCTTACCGCTAAACCCGCCACCAAGCTCATGCGCACGACACTTCCTTTATTCCAGCCGATATAATACAAATATGTTTTCCCTTCATGTTCTACCAGCCACGACGGAGTGACGCCATTATCGTCAAAGCAGCCCATCTCACCCAAACCCAATACCGGTTTTTTGGAAAACCCGGTCACGTGTCCAGGATCGTTCAAATCCAATTCCACATACCCGATCAAGGAACGATTTTTGTCGTCGCGGCTGGAAAAATAAACCCGATAAATATCCCCCTGCCTCCATTGGGCCAAAGGCACCATGCCATGGGAAACCCCCCATTTGCAAAAATCCTGGAGACGGACAAGAACAGGCAATTTTTCCCAATTGTACATCAGCTTTTCCCTAACCGACAATCGCGATCGTCCGATCGCGCATATATCGTGATTGTGTCAGCGTTAAATTCATATCATGGAACACTTCTTTAAAGGCAATTGTTTCCCCGGGATATTCCGGGGAATTCAACTCATCGAACATCACCACACTGCCCTTTATCAAATGCGGCTTGATCGCCTCCAGGCATTTGCGGGTCGGTTCATAAAGTGCCACATCAATATACGCCAGGGCCACGATGGTTTCCGGATGTTCGGTAAAATACCCGGAAACGGTTTTGGAAATGTCCCCCTCAACCAGGGAAGTTTTCTTGATATTGCCCAGCACATTATTGCCTTCATGGTAGGCCAGGAGCCGGACGAGATAATCCTTGTACCCTTCACAGACGGTATATCCACCGATCTTGATGGTCTGGCTTTCTTTGTCCTTTGAAGAAATATTAGGGTAACCCTTAAAGGTGTCAAAGCCGATGATCCTGCGGTTTTGGTTGAAAGGCTCATAGATGGCCCTTAGGTTCTCAAATAAAACCAGGTTCTGCCCCCACCATGTACCGAACTCCATGATCACGCCGGGCACGTCTTTGATGAGTTCGTATAATTCATTGATGAACAAAATTTTTGCCACCGCCGAACTGCGCATATACAGGCCTAAATTCGTCAATAACTGGTCATCCGGCAGGGGTCTTTCGCTAAAAAGATCATATAATATTTTGCGGTGCTCCATTTGCTGACCGGAGGCTTTGGTTTCTTCGACGTAATTGAATTGGGCCATAGGGAATCCTCTTTGTTTTAAGGTTTTCACTACATAAGGACAATTGGTAAAACCAGGGACCATTTACCTTTTGTCGACTTAAAGTCGATCGCCGGTAAATCCGGGTCCAACGGCGAAATGCAATGGACAATGTCATAGCGAAACAGGGCAATGTCCCCGATCTGGTGGTATTCTTCGATCCCCACATCCTTGTCATCGATCTTAAATCGCGTGCCGCCGTGCTGGAAATCGACCCTGCGGTCAGCCACGGAAAGGATGAGCCCGAGTTTCTGGGGCTGAAAAGAGTGGACATGCCAATCGAAAAACCCGCCGCCCGAAGGATAATGGATGACCTGGGGCCTGACAAAATATTTACCCTTGGCGCCCATTTTCGTATCCAAAGGCAGGCCGGTAAGCGCCTCTTGTATCAATTTCATTCCAGCCGCGAATCTCAACAGTTCCTTGCCGGCCGGATGGTCATAATCGACAAAATTATAGATATGAAAAATGTGCTTGGTCTCAGACATGGGCGGATTATTGTCGATCCGATGCCAGCTGCTCACCAGTTGTTCTTTTGGATTGGTTGGCTCAGTGTCCCTGCCCCAACGGAACACAAAATCCCTCATTTTCAACAAACCTTCTTTTTCAAAGACATTCTTTAGGATCACTATATTTTTCTTATCGATGACCTCGCAGGCAATTTCTTCAAAAGGAATTTCCGGGACAAATTCTCCGTTGTGGCTCTTCATTGCAACGCATTTGATATCCAACATAGTCGCTCCTGATTAAAGGTTAAATCCCGAAATATTTCTTTTTAAGAACAACGGCCCCTTTTGAATCCGGCTCCAATATTTCGCCTTTTGCACCCAGGACAACAGACCCGTCTTCGATGTCACGGGTCACCAAGGCCCCCATGGCCACAAATACATCATTGCCGATCTTGATGAAATCCTTGGCCGTGGCATTGACCCCTAAAAAGCAGCGTGTTCCTATCTGTGTATGGCCGGCAATGCAAACATGGCTGCTGATATAGGTATGGTCCCCGATCACCGTACCATGGCCGATATGGTTTCCGCTCCAGATCATGACATTGTTACCTACCTTGACCGTCGGCTGTATGGTCTGGTTTTCCAAAATAAAACAATTGTCCCCGATGCTTAGATCAGGCCAATGCACCGACCTTGAGCAAACATAGGAGGCCAGCGTATATCCCTTGGCTTTAGCCTCTTCATACTTTTGCGCCCGCGTTTGGTTGAGCTTCATATAAGACAAGGCCACGTGCATTTCAAATTCCACCGGCGGAAATCTTTTTGCGACATCGCTGAACTTAACCAAAGGAACTCCCTCAAATGCATCGAATTGCACAAACTCATCATCCGCCGTAAACGCAACCACCTGATACGGGCTGTCATTATCGAAATAATACCTGGCCAGTGTGCCCAATTCCCCGGTCCCAAAAATCACCAATTTTTTTTGTTTGTGAGGGGGCATATCAATTCCCTTTTTGTCCGACGGCAATCAAAAAATCCAAAGGACGGGTCATTAATTTCTCAGTGACATGGCCTGTCTCGATATTTTGGAATAATGGCTTAAGGCTTTGGGAGAGAAATTCCTCGGTTTCAAAACAATAAAACACCGACCCGTCCCTGAAATCATAATTTTGGATCTTATAACAATGCGGTTTGATGCATTCCGCTTTTTTAATGATGGTATGCTGCGGGCCTACGGTAAACAAAATCAAATGCCCGTTGGATTTTAAGACCCGGTGAAATTCTTTCAATGCAGCCTCGACTAAATCATGCTGGGCTTCGTAATGGATCGTATTAATGGACAATAACAAGTCAAAACTGCGGTCTTCAAAAGGAATGCTCCGGTTTGACCCAAAACAGATATCTGCTTTAAACCCTCTTTGCTCTAAAATGTCCTTAGTTTGCTGGGCCATGGCTTCGGTGATCTCCACCCCGCAGCAATCATGGCCTTTGACTAAAAACGGAAGTAAATTGTTCCCGAACCCGCAGCCGACATCCAATACTCGGATGCCTTCACGCAAAGGGATACGGTTTTTTAAATAACTCCCAAAGACGATCTTAAGCAAGACTTCATTGGGCCATTGGGGAAAATCACCGACTGCCTTGTTGCGGTTAAATTGTTCCCAGGCATTGGCTTTTTGGTCGATCATATTATTTACCTCCCAAAATTTCCCAGGCGATCGGCTCATCTTTCTTGACAGAGCGGACGATTTTCTGTCCCAAAATAGAATTCAAGAACCTCAATGGCAGTCCCGTTGCCGGCCGGTGCACTGAGAGGTCTTCCATTGTAAGGACCTCTCCCGGCTTTAAATTCCGTGCCGCAAAAAGACTTTTGCGGCGGGTATTGCTCTTTTCCTCGGGAAGGAATTCCTTTTGCGGATTACCCAGGCTTGATTCAACGGCGCGGATGTCCTTGACCATCTGTGCCAATTCATCCGGTTCAATGGCGTAGGAATGGTCCGGGCCCGGCAAGTTCCTGTCCAATGTAAAATGCTTCTCGATCATGCACGCCCCCCGCGCCACTGCCACCGCCGGAAAAAGGATCCCCAGCGTATGGTCGGAAAAACCCACCGGCACGCCAAATGTGTCCCTTAGGGTGTCCATGACCTTTAAATGGACCTTGTCGTGAGGGGTGGGATATAACGCCGAACATTGCAGCAAAACAATGTCCTGATTGCCCGATTGCCTGATGACACTGACCGCGTCACTGACATCCGTCATATCACTCATCCCGGTTGATAAAATAATGGGTTTATTTTTACCGGCTACATGCCGCAAAAAAGAGAAGTTGGTGACTTCCGAAGAAGCAATTTTAAAGGCCACGACACCGGCATCATCCAACAGGTCCACCGCTTCATCATCAAAAGGGGTTGCCAAAAAAATAATGCCTTTTTTTTGCGCGTAGTTGAGCAATTCCTTGAGCCATTTGCGAGGGAATTCGCAGCTTTTGATAATATCAAAAATCTTATCACGGACCGGATTTAATACCTCCGCCTTAAACAACTGGAACTTGACCGCGTCAGCGCCGCTCCTGGCCGCCACATCGATGAGCTTTTTGGCCTGTTCCAAATTTTGATCGTGGTTTGAGCCGGCTTCGGCGATCACAAAGGCGCTGTGGCCCTGACCGACTTTTTTCTTACCGATAATGGTTGTTTGTTTCATAAAGTGACCTCCAAAGGGATTTGATCTATGACCCGCCCGGCCCCGCGACCATCGACTAAATTTTTTCCTTTCAATGACATTTGCTTTCTTAAGGGCTGGTCTTCTGCTAATTGTTTGACTGCATCGGCAATCGTTTTTACAGGCACATCTTCAATGGTGCCCAAATGCTGTACTGAGCCGGCCTGTGCAAAAGTGTCCATAATATTTTTATGGACTTCATTTAAAGATAAAACAATCGCCGGCGTGCCTAATAACGCCATCTCATATTTGGTCAATCCGCTCCCGGTGACAGCAAGATCAGCCCAGTGAATTAATTCCGGCATATTCTCGCTGAGAGGCACGCCTGTTACCTTCAATTCCAAATCAGGCAAATCCAATGACAAGATCGCCTCTACCACTTTATCATTCATGTGTGTGACATTTCCGCCTCCCATGGAAACCAGCAGGCGCCGGGCTTGTGGTGCGATTGTTTTGGGCCAAGCCGCAACACGCAAAAAATCTTTTTGAAAAGGAAAATAATCCGTCCCTAAAAGCAGGGCCGTCCCCTTGATGGTTTTATATGTTCCCTCTTGGGCCCCCACATAAGGAATAAGCAGAACATCCGCGTTTAAGGCCCTGCGTGAACTTATACATTCCAAACCCAACCCATCCACCATCACAATGGAAGATCCTGAATTTTTAATGCTTAATAAATAATTTTCAAATCCCGCCTCATCCGACAAGGTCGCACTATGGTTCAAATCCACAATGACCGTTGCGGCTTTATGCAACCTTACTGTTTCTATAACACTTTGTGCGTCCTGCGTAAAGCCTTTGGTATGTTCAACAGCAATCACCTCAAAGCCGTGTTTGCGGATGACATCCAGCACTGCTTGGGCATGGTCCTTGACCACAAACACCGGGACATGCCCCTTGTCCTGCAAGCCCTGGGCCAGGGCAATGCATCTGAAAATATGCCCCATGCCGAATTGGGAAGAACCATCTGCCCGTAAAATAATGGACCGGCTCATGTTTTTGTTTTCTTTTCGTGGTCTTTTAATTCAGGTAAAGAATTAAAAACCTTCTCAA
>Ga0207006_1129_pt1 | contig 13994 bp, 15 predicted proteins | sample Alteio_BWMinCont_84_FD_153497 | JGI IMG/M metagenome (GOLD analysis project Ga0207006, IMG submission 153497) | Enriched cells from forest soil in Barre Woods Harvard Forest LTER site, Petersham, Massachusetts, United States -... | ecosystem: Environmental > Terrestrial > Soil > Temperate forest >...
TGAAAATCGATTTATTACCGTTAGGTAGCGGCATTTCCTTATAACCAAAACGCCGGTAGAAATTTATCACCGTCGGATTTGCATGCAGGTAGATATTTTCTCTTCCTTGCGCTGCCAGCCAGCGCTCACCCAATTTTGCCAGTTCCGTACCCAGGCCCGCATTCCTGTAGTGTGGATCAATCGCTACCATGCGCAATATGGCATCCTGCTTTTCAAGAAATTCGGTGACGAGAATGCCTATATATTCCGTCCCTTTCAGTAATATGAAGCGTGTATAATTTGGATCATGGAGCGTTGGGTGGTGAGGATCGTATGTTATCTCCGTTCCATCAAAAATAGAGGTTTTGCAAAGCGCGTGGTAGAATTCCCATTCATCGCGGCTTGCCACCTGTACCATCCGTAATCCTGAAAAACCGGCGGCGTTATCGATCTGGCGGATAAGATGGTCCTTGCCGTCACAATATGCCCGGATATCGTTGGGAAACTGAACGGCTAATTGCTGTTTTAAAACCGAATAGGCCTCCGCTTCTTTTGGATGACTGCGCATATAATCCCGAAAAGCGAGATGGCGTTCTATTTCAAGATTTCCATGTTCAAATACGTGTATATTGTGCGTTCGAAACCCATCCTTATCTTTCTGGAAATAGCGGCGGAATGGGATGCCATATTCTCCCATCGGGATATAGCCCGCAGCCTTCATTGCGGGGTTATAGCGATCTACTGAGGCAATATCTTTTACTACAGGGATGATATCGATTACCGGCTTGGCCCATATGCCAGGGATTGCCGTACTGCCGATATGGTGGATATCCACGAGCTGGTCACCAAGAACGGAATGCAGCTTTTCTGATTCCTGGTGGAATAAATTTGGCCAGTTGGTATCATAAGGAGCAACGGTAATATGCATTTAATAATCCAACTCGAATTTTCCGCCAGCCGCAATCAGCCACATGATTTTCTGGACATTAAACGCGCTCTGCCATCCCCAAATTTTTAGCATGACTGCTCCTTATATAATACTTTACCTTATGTTATAGACTACTATAATACATTCCATGATCCCTGCCATCCCTTTTTATTTTATTCGCCACGGTCAAACAGACTGGAACCATGAAGGCCGCTTTATGGGACAGCAGGATATTCCGCTCAATCAGAGAGGCTTAATCCAGGCTCAAGAGGCGGCTGCTTATTTGAGAGATCACTCTATTCAAGCAAAAAGGATTGTCGCAAGTCCTCTGCTGCGCGCCAGGCGAACGGCGGAGATTATCAGTGATGCTTGCGGCATTCCCCTCAGTTTCCATGATGGGTTGAAGGAAGTTTATTTTGGGGCAGCCGAGGGATCTCTTAAAGCCTATCAAGATTTGCATCATTCATGGATCAATGGGGATGGGCCGGAAGGGGCGGAAAGCTGGGTGGCATTTAAACAGCGCGTCACTGCTGCTATCATCGAATCATTGAGCCATGAAAAAATGACATTGATTGTTGCTCATGGAGGAATTTATGCGGCAATCATGGATAGGCTTGGTCATCCAAACGAGGATGCAGGAAATTGTGTTCCGTATCATTTTACACCTCCCCTAACACCACAACAGAAGTGGTCTATTTTAGTACTTACTGATACGATCAACAATGAGTAGCAATAACATGACCGCACCTTTACCCAAAACCCTACCCGCTTTTTTCTGGCATTTTTTCCGGTCCTATAAATGGTTTGTCGTGGGATTGCTTACCGTCGGGCTGATATGGGGAATTCAGAATTCGGTGATTCCCTATTTTCTGAAGATGATTATCGATACCATCGCGGGATATCATGGGGATAAAGCGGGCATTATCGCTGCTGTTAAATGGCCAGCTATTTGCTATGTGATGCTGTGGGTTCTCATGTGCTGTATTTACCGGCCACGGGATTGGATGATCATGAACTTATTGCCCAATATTCGCAAGGATATTATCTCTTCCATGTTTTCTTACCTAAACCGCCATTCCTATAGCTATATGCAGGATAATTTTGCCGGGTCACTCTCCAATAAAATTTCGGATATGGCGGGAAGTACGAGTAACCTGTTTATCCAGATGGAGGAATTCATTGCGACGCTTGGAGCGCTGGTCATTGGGCTGGTGTCGATGTGGCTTGTCAGCCCGCTATTTTCCTGCATCTTATTCGGCTGGACAGTACTTTTCATCACAATTACTTTCTTCTTCAGTAAAACAACCAAAACACTGTCAAAAGAGCTTTCTGAAAGTAAATCCGTCTTGACCGGGAAAATTATCGATAGCGTCACCAACCTGACTACTATACGGTTATTTGCCCGTAATCATTACGAAAATAGCCGCTTGGATGAAACGATTGCGGATACGGTGACTAAGGATCAGGCAGTCCAGTGGATTGTTCTGAAAATGCGTGTTTTGTGGGATATCAGTTTTATCCTGCTGATGGGATTAATGCTTGACGCGCTGATCAAACTCTATGCCATGGGCAAGCTGACTGTCGGAGATTTTTCCTTTATTATGACCGTGTCGCTCAATATGTATATGTGCTTCTGGAGCATGGCCCGCCAGTTTGTGCAATTCGCGACCGAACTCGGCAAATGCTCGCAGGCGCTGACGATTATCACTGCTGCGCATGATGTGGTTGATCGGCCTGATGCGCTACCGCTGACTGTTACCCGAGGAGAAATCACCTTTGATAAAGTGACATTCCGTTATCAGCGTAATAACAATCTCTTCCAGGATAAGCATGTCGAGATTAAAGCCGGCAGCAAAGTCGGGCTGGTCGGATTTTCCGGCTCCGGGAAAACCACCTTCGTCAATCTGATGTTGCGGTTTTTTGATATCGAATCCGGTCATATCCTCATCGATGGACAGGATATCGCGCAGATCACCCAGGATTCGCTGCATGAACAGATCGCGATGATCCCGCAGGATACCAGCCTGTTCCATCGCAGCCTGATGGAAAATATCCGCTATGGCCGGATCGATGCAACGGATGAGGAGGTGATCCATGCCTCGGCTAAAGCGCATTGCCATGAATTTATCAGCCAGTTACCGGAGGGTTATGCATCGCTGGTTGGCGAGCGCGGTATCAAACTATCAGGCGGGCAACGGCAGCGTATCGCTATCGCCCGGGCGATACTCAAGAATGCGCCGATCTTGATATTGGATGAAGCCACTTCGGCGCTTGATTCGGTGACGGAGAAATTGATTCAGGAAGGATTGCATCAATTGATGGAAGGGCATACGACGATTGTTATCGCGCATCGGCTATCGACCTTATCGGAGATGGATCGGATATTGGTGTTCGATAAAGGGCAGATTATTGAGGACGGAACGCATGAGGAGTTGCTGCAGAAGACGGGGCATTATGCACGGATGTGGGCGATGCAGGCGGGCGGGTTTTTACCGGAGCGAGAAGTAAGTTAGATATTGTTACTTTTTCTATAAACCATCCATGTTACCACCAGTTCAGGTATTTCTTTGATCTTATGAAATCCCGCCTTTTCATAACTGCGGATAGCATGAAGGTTCACACTATCGGGATCCACAAAACAAGCGTTATATGATTCAAATACATGCTGTGTGAGAAAAAGCTGCACAGCTGCCGCCCCGAGTCCCCGGCCAAGAAATTCCGTTTCGCCAATATAAAAATCAATGGCGGCTAGGGATTCCGGTAAATCGCCGACGGGATAGCCTTGCTCGGGTGGAAAATCGTGTTTATTGTAATATTGAATATAACCAATGGGCGTATCTTGATAGTCAATAATAAACGCATGCATGGGTTTTTTGATCTCTCCCAGGATTTTATATCCTTCCGTATAGAGAATATATTTTTTCTGGATACGCTCCATCGTCCAATCCACATCCTTATCCCACCAGCGGCGCACATGAGAGGTAAGCAGCCATTTCAGGAGTAATGGAAAATGATCCTTGTATAATGGGATAAAATTTATACTCATGATTTTTGATATTTCTTCCGTAGCAGCGCGATGGTATTATCCATGGTCTGCATCTCCGTCTCATTCAGTGACCTTTCACAATATTCACGGCAGATAAATAGCATCGCATCAATACCATCCGGTTCTTTCGCATATCCAGAATGCGCCGCGATTTGATCTAACAAGGTAGGCATCACCGGGATCATATGAAAATGGCAGCTAAATCCCTTTGTAAATCCCATTTTTGCGGTAATGACTTTATAAGGATTATAGACCATGGTTAAGAGCTGCTCCGTCTCAGCCAGGACATCACCCATTTCCGCAAGCGATGCTTTGGTTAAGGCGCTGATATCTAGCGTTTCTTCTCGGGAGGAAATAATCAGGTAGCCGGGATAACGGGAATCCGTCCGGTGCGATATTGTCCAGTGATTGGTTTCGAATAACGTAAATGGATTCATGAGGCAGATGATATAATGATGGAACGATGGATAAATGATAGTATCATAAGGCAATTAGATTAAACAACGATCGTCGAAACAAATGAAAGCCATCCTTTTTGATCTGGATAATACCCTGCTCGATAGAGATACATCCCTCAACCATTTCATTCGCAAGCAGTACAGTCAATTTGCCACTCATTTCGGCCATATCCCTGAAGAGCAATACTGCCAACGCTTCATCGAGCTTGATGCGCAGGGGATGGTATGGAAAGATCGTGTCTATCAAAGCATGGTGGAAGAATTTAATGTCGACGGCATCGCATGGGAAACATTGCTTGAGGATTATGTAAATCATTTCGCTCATTGCTGTATCGCCTATGACGGAGTTGAGGCTGTTCTGGCGCAATTACGGCAAGCTGGTTGTAAGATGGGCATCATCAGTAATGGGAAATCGCCATTTCAGGAGAAAAATATTGAGGCGCTTGGTATAGTGGAATATTTCGAGACGATCTTGATTTCTGAAAAAGAGGGTGTGAAAAAGCCTTCGCCTGCTATTTTTCATAAGGCGTTATATGCGCTTGAGGTGGCTGCCCATGAAGCAGTTTATATCGGAGATAATCCAGACTTGGATATGAAGGGAGCGAAAGATGCCGGGATGCGGACAATCTGGAAAAAGAACGACCGCGAAAATGACTGTCCCTGGGCAGATGCCGTTTTTGATGATTTTGCTGAATTGCCGATGCTCATAACGGAGTTAAAATGACTAGAAACCTTCCTCACCTCCTGACAAACCGGCTTATCCTGAGGTTTCCCGACCCCAGTGAAGCCGCTGCCATATGTACTTTCCAACGTGAGAATGAGCCGTTTCTAGCACAATGGGAAGCGCTCAAAGATACGGATTATTTCACAGAGCCCTACTGGCAAACAAAAATCGAGCAGAATATCGAGGATTTTTATAACGGCAAATCCTGTTGTTTGACCATCTATGCGCAGAATAATCGCACTATCATGGGCATGGTGAATTATTCCAATATTATACGCGGGGCATTCCATTCCTGCTTCCTCGGCTTTAAAATAGGGGAAGCCTATCAGCAACAGGGATATATGACAGAAGCACTGAGGGGATCGCTGGATTATGTCTTTTCCGTGCTGAATCTACACCGTATTTCCGCCAATTATATGCCCTGTAATCTAGCCAGCGCCAGGGTACTCGAAAAATGCCGGTTTGAGATGGATGGTGTCGCTAAGAATTACCTTTACATTAATGGAAAATGGGAAAATCATGTACTGACCAGCCTGCTTAATGAGGCGTGGATTCATTAAGCGCCGCAGGCTTCCTTCTCCCTCTGGGAGAAGGTTAGGATGAGTGATTAAATATAAATTTGAGCGAAGCGATTCCTTATTAATATTGAATCGCTTCGCTCAGTTTTTATATACCCCTCACCCTAACCCTCTCCCTTCGGGAGAGGGGAGCCTGCGGCGCTATTGCTATCATCTTCACCTCCTGCTACGCTATCCTAAAAGGTTTATTATGGACATTCACTATCTCGCTACTGACGTACAATTATTCTCGATCGAGCCGCTCATCCTTGCGCATCATACTTCCATGAACAAGGAAGATTTTACCCTCTTTGTTTCCGAGATGAAAGGGACCGGCTACCAGTGCATCGGCGCTTATGAGGATGGCAAATTAATTGCCACCGTCGGCTTCTGGATTGGGGTACGGTTTTATTGCGGGAAGTATATGTATGTGAATAATTTCGTGGTCGATTCAAACCAGCGCGGAAAAGGCATCGGCTCACAGGTGATGGAATGGTTGGAAGAGGAAGCCAAACGCTTGGGATGCAAGGCCGTCGTGCTTGATTCGTATGTTACCAATAGTGCCGCCCATCGTTTTTATTTCGGCAAGGGCTACAGCATTTCCAATTTCCATTTTAAGAAAGATATGTGAGCGATGGCGACAATCCCGTGCTCGCCCTTTAATACCGATACCACCCCTCTTTGTACATCGGACCCGGTTACTGGTTCGGCTGCATTGGTATGATCATTTCTGGCGCTTAACCCAAGCAGCCCTTTGTGCTCATATTGCAGTTCGTTCTGCCTATCAACCCAGACCACATATTTATTAAGGAACTCATTGGGATCCGTGAGATTGGCAACATTTAATAACCGCGCTCCTAATTCACCCAAGAAGCCACGGCGAAGAGATTCTTCCATGACTTGATTCCCCGTTGCACGATTCTGCACATACGGATGGTTATAGATTGAACGTAGATAATCAACCGTATCCAATAGCGTGTGTGTGTCAAAACTCGTCTTATTGGCATGATAGAGCCCATCATCATAGACGGCTTTTAACGCATTTATCGCTACTTCCCGGTTTGGATGCAAGACAGCAGGAGTCATTGCCTTCATAACTACCGATTCAAGTTCTCTCTTTTGTGTTGTGTTAAGCATAGAATTTACCTCGTAATGACGACCTTGATCTATACAGTGCTTCCTATAAAGGCGGATTGCTATACTGCCTTTCTATCTTGGCAATCCGTACATTCCAGTCTCTGCAGCCCTCTATATTGCCTAATTTTTCCACAAAGGCGGCTTCTGGATTGCTCTTCCACGCTTCTATATCCGCGTGATTTGTCCATGTTGAAAAAGCAATACACACCTCACCTTCCCGAATGGTTTTCCCCTTGCTTTGCAGGCGTTCCATCATTGTGTCATAGGCAGGATTGCTACCCTGCCTGAGAGAAGAAAATATGACTACATAACCATGTGGCGATTCTCCGGTCTGATTCCCTTCCTCAGACGCAGGCGCTTTTTCTATAACCCCAGGAGCATGGCTGCCATATGTCACTTCTACCCTGGCAACATTTACTCCATAACTTTCATACCACTGGCTTTTTCCCAATGCTTGTGCAGCCCGGTGTTGTAAATCCGCTCTCCATTGACGAATATGATTCGGAGCCTCCCAATAAGATACCGTCATACCATCCTGGTTCTCGTCGCGAACAGATTCAATACCAAGATAGCCTTCAGCATCTTTGGCGCGCGCCTCTATCTCATCAGCCTTACTACCATAACCATCATCCACACCTGGCTGCTGCCATTTCCGTTTCGATGAAAAAAGGACGGCGTAATAAGGTGGGGCTTTCGCGATGGTTGCAAGCCCTGCCGATTCATGGGAGGTAACGGGACTTTGTAATTTGGCCATTATATGCTTCTCCCTCTATAGCTGCTGATTTAGCACTTGATTACTCAACCAATAGCAGATAAGTATAAATTAGGAAAATTGATTATTCTAATATTGCCATAAGAGGAATTGATGACAACTCCTTCCAACAGTGACTTTTATTATAAGAATAACCGTCTGCAGAAGATCCGCGGGTTTTATCATACCGCGCAGCTTGGCAGCCTGACCAAAGCAGCTGCGGCGATAGGGTTGACGCAGCCGGCTATTTCGATGCAGATCCGGGCGCTTGAGCAGGAATTGCAGGTGAAACTATTCACTCGTCTTGGCGGAGTGATGAAACTGACGGAGGAAGGAATTGCGTTCTTTACCGAATCGGTGCCGATTATCAAATCGATTGACCGCTTATTCGATGAGTTCCCTACTCATTATCATGAAAAAATAACCGAAACGATCCGTATTGCCGCCAATCATGCGGCACTGAGCTATGTATTACCGCCCGTCATCAAGCAATATAATGATGCCGTCCCCAGTATGAAATGCCTGATTCATCATGCGCACCGTGAGCAAGGGCTCAAGCTGCTGCGTGAGCAAGCGGTCGATATGTTTCTTAGTCCGCGATGGACAGGATTGCAGGAACAGCCGGAATTCGAATATATCTCGTTTGCCCGATTTATTCCGTCGCTAATTACTCTGCCTTCCCATCCACTCGCCGGTAAGCGGATGGTGTCGGTCCAGGAGATTGCCGCTTATGATCTCTGCTTGTGTCCTCCTCAATATTATGCGGTACCAGGCCTCGGAGATTTTTTTGCGCGGCATGGCATTGAGAAATCCATGAAACTGGAATTTGAACAATGGGAAACACCCCGCCGCTTCGTCGAAACAGGCATCGCCATTTCCATCTCCAGTAATATTATCCTCGACCCGGTGGATAGTCTGGTTGCCACGCCGCTATTGCATTATTTTCCGATCACGGATTATGGGATTGTGATTATGCGTGGACATAGCCTGCCGAAGAGGATTATCCTGCTGATTGAAATGATTAAAGCACTCTATCCTGCTGGTGTCTGTGCGAACGGGCTGACGATTCCGCTTGAAGAATTAGAGCCTTATCTGTGAGGACATTAATACTTCACGCCGCACCCATAAGGACGGGTTGAAGTGATTATAACCGGCGTGCCGTTTTTCAGCGATGCCAGTGCATCCGCCACATACGGGGTAGCGGTTGTGATATCGGCGGCATCGGCTGTCGGTTTACTGTCAATTGCGCCCATATATACGACATTGCCAGCTTTATCGATCACGAACATATGAGGGGTGGTCTTGGCGCCATAGCTATGGCCGATGCTGCCATCACGGTCAAACAAGTAATGAGCCGTATTGCTGTGAACACTGGCCAGCAATGCTTGAGCGCTGACTGCATCGGCTATATAGCCTTCCTTGTCCGGGCCGCCTGCTGAATTGATCGAAATCCATACCACTCCGTCTTTCGCCGCATTGGCTTGTAATGCTTGCATCGCACCTGAGGAATAGTATTTCCTGATGAATGGACATTCCGGATTATGCCATTCCAATACCACCGTTTTTCCTTTAAAATCACTCAGTGAAATTTCTTTGCCGCTGAGCGTGTCCATCCCTTTGAAAGCAGGGGCAGGTTGGCCTATCGTCGGTAGCGCCATGGCGGTGGTTGAGAAAAATAATACCGTAAAAAATACGATCATAGTACGAAACATAATAGTCTCCATAATGGATGTTGATAACACGGTTGATCCTTGGCACCTAGCTATTGCCGTCTACAGAAATGATATTTCGGACGATGGAAGGAGTAAGAATTTGAGGTAGTATGATAGGGGCCGCATGCGGTGGATAATAGACATATAACGGTACGCCATTACGGCTGAATCCGGCGAGATAGGAGGTGATTTCCTGACTGCTTGATGTCCAGTCGGCTACCATCAGCGTCACATGCTTATCCTTGAAAAACTGCTGCATCGCATCAGGCTTGAATGCTACCCGCTCGTTGACTTTGCAACTCAGGCACCAGGCAGCGGTGACATCCACCAGCACCGGTTTTCCCTCATCACGTAACTGTTGTAATGCGGCTGGCATATAGGACATATGGACGACATCCATCGGCGTCACTACAGACTGGTTCAACTGCATGAGCACCCAGCCCAGCCATAGGGCCGTCAGCAGCATCGGCGCGGCCAGGATCTGTTTGAAGTGGAGCATCCACTTGCCGGGCTTGGGTAATAAACGACGCGCAGCAGGCCAGATGCTAATCAGCAGGAATGGCGACGCCATACCTAATCCCAGCGCGGTAAATACCAGTAGCGCTTGTAATATCGGCAGTGCCAGCGTTGCGCCGACGGCGGTTGCCATAAATGGGGCGGTACATGGCGTGGCGACGAGTACCGCTAATACGCCGGTCAGGAATGAGCCGGATAGTTTTTCATCATCAACGGTACTTGCCCGTGTGCCAAATAATACCGGCATCTCGAATAAACCAAGCAGGTTTGCTGCGACCAGCAGCATAATGACCAGCAGGAACGCGACAAATCCGCTATGCTGCAACTGAAATCCCCAACCAATTGCGGCGCCAGTGGCCTTAAGCGCAAGCATTAATGAGGCAATCAATAGAAAACTGACGATAACCCCTGCCGTATAGGCCATCCCCTGTCTGGCAGCGGCTGCCCGTGAAGCTTCCGCTTTTTTGGCCAGTGCCAGCGCCTTAAGAGCGAGGATTGGCAATACACATGGCATCACATTTAAGATCAGCCCGCCAAGCCAGGCCAGCGCCAATATCAGCAGGACCGATCTATCTTCTTCTTTACGTGGAGGAAGATTGGAGATGCTATTTCCATGTTTTGCGGTGATCTGGTAGCTTGCCGTATCAGAACCACGCGTCAGTAAAAGGACGCCGTGCCATTCTTTCGGCAGGGTAATATTGCCGCGCTGCATGGTCAGCTTGATTGCATTCTGCTCCTGGTTAATCGATAAAACCTGCGGATCGGTGTTGGTGATGATCCCGTCATCACTAGGTAGGAATAGAGCTTTTGTCACGAGTGATGCCAGCATATCCTTCGTCGTGATGGTCAGGATGATCTTGTCTCCTGTTTGCACATAGGCGCTATCGGCTTTTTGTATGGGCGACTTGCTCACGGCATCCTTGAGGAGCGAGGCCGCATTGGGGGTGACAGTCGGCAAGATGGCTTTAAAGGTCGCTGATTCGGGGATGCAGATATCCTTGCACACCAGCCAGTTCGTCGTCACACTCAGCTCACCGCTCACATGATCGCGCGCAGGCATCAGCGGAACAGGCAGCGTTACCTGATTGCGGTAGCCATACATCACCAGCCCGCCTTCTTCAATGCGCTCAGGAGTCGGCCATACGATATCCCCGGCGGTAATACCTGCAGGCAGAGTCCATTGCATCACCGTCGCAATACCGGAATCACCAGGATTTTGCCAGTAAATATGCCAATGCTCGGGGATCGTATAGGTAATACCTGCCCAGACGACGTTGTTCTTTGCAATCGAAGCGGCATCGATGACAAATGCGGTTTTAACGGTAGGAGGTCTCGGAGTTTGCGCTTGTGCGTGCGTGGTAAAACATGCTGCCAATAATAAAACAAGCATCGGAAATCTGAGCTTCATATCACCTCCTCGGTAGGATCTTAGCTTAGGTTAATTTAAAATTAGCTAATATGCAACATTGAGCCGTGTAAAAAAACGATTGTCCGCGAATAATCTAGACAAAAATGGGATAAACATGTAGGTTTTAAAAAAATTTACACTGGTCCCTGGTCATGAAGGAATTAATTATTGCAACGTTTGATTCCGGCTTTGGCGGGTATTTAACCGCCCATGAAATCGCTAAAAAAGCGGCTATTCTTTCCGAGCAGTTCCACACTTCCATTAAAGTGCGTCATTATGGCGATACTGCCCATGCGCCTTATGGGGATAAAACTCCTGCGCAGTTGATCGATTTTGTGACAGAAGGGATAAGCTGCGCCATACGCGAAGGAGCAGACCGGGTCTTTCTTGCCTGCAATACGGCATCGGTTCATCATGTGGAAATCAGGAACCGTATTGAAGAGGCGTTCCCAGGACGCAGTCAGCATATTATTTCCATCTTAGGAGTATCGATTGAGGCTGCAACCACGGTGATCAATAAACGGCTGCAGCTATCGGGCGATGTCCATTTTGTTTTGCTGGCAACGCCGCTTACAGTAAAAAATATGTTTTTTCCTAAGGCGATCGCTTCTTCTTATGAAGCACGTCTGGATGCACAGCCGGCTATATCCATTGCAAGTAACTGCTGGAACTCTAAGCGTGGATCGCTTAGTGTTAATATCAGCCAGCAAAGCAGCTTCCATACGAAGGACGGGAAAAAGGTGACTATCCATCAATTTGCACCGGCGAGCTGGGTATGGATGATAGAAACCGGTATTTCCAAGGAAGAGAAAAACAAGGCTATATCGGAAGATACCCATGCGATGATATCCCAATTACCGCCGAATATTACGCTGGATGGTGTTGGCTATTATTGCACCCATTACCCGGTATTTGATGCTATTATCCGCGATGAGCTGCGTGACCATATTCATGATAAAACCAGCTTTATTCGTCAGGAATCACTGCTTGCGGATTTATTTTTTCAAGAAACCACGGAGCTCTTGCAACCCTATAAACGGGATGTAGCCGCGGCCCCGGTGATATTGGCATCCATGATTGAAAAACCCACTCCTGAAATATTTATCAGCGGCAATAATGTTAAATATACGGAGAATTTGTTAAACAGCATTTTTCCAAATGAGGAAAATATTTCTGTCCGTCAGATTAATTTTGCCGAAGCGCTTGATAATAACAACCATCATTTTACGAACTCTGCGACATTTTTGCAGGGAATGCATGAGGTGAACCAGATGCAACTATTATCCCATCTTTAGTGCTACCTACTAGAAATTCAAAAATGCCAAAAAACTATTGTCAGATCGATCGACAAAGAGCATGATATGCCGGATTAATTACAGGAGACTGCCGTTTTATGCCACAGAACAATGCTATCACCATCACCGCTCTTGATAAAATTTATGATAATGGCTTCCGGGCGCTGGATAATATTCATCTCGAAATCAAACGTGGTGAGATTTTTGCGCTGCTTGGGCCAAATGGCGCAGGAAAAACGACGCTGATTAACTCCGTCTGCGGTATTGTACGGCCAACGGGTGGGACGATCGCGGTCGATGGCTTTGATAATGTCATGCATTACCGGAAAGCGCGCGAGTCTATCGGATTGGTGCCGCAGGAACTGTCAACCGATGCGTTTGAATCGGTATGGAATACCGTCTCCTTCAGCCGTGGGTTATTTGGCAAGCCGCGTAATCCGTCTTATATCGAGGATTTGCTGAAGCGCTTATCTCTATGGGATAAAAAAGATGAGCAGATCAGGCGCCTATCCGGCGGGATGAAGCGGCGGGTGATGATTGCGAAAGCCTTGTCGCATGAGCCGGATATTCTGTTTCTTGATGAGCCTACTGCCGGCGTGGATGTGGAGCTGCGAAAATCGATGTGGGCGCAGGTGCGCGATCTGCGTGAAACCGGCGTGACGGTTATCCTCACCACCCATTATATCGAAGAAGCGCAGGAAATGGCCGACCGTATCGGGGTGATTAATAAAGGCAAGCTGGTGTTGACCGAAGATAAAAGCACCTTGATGCGCAAGATGGGCAAACGTCAGATGACATTCCTGCTGAAAGAACCTCTGGCAGCTATCCCGGCAAACTTGTCTGCATATCAGCTTACCCTGGAAGATGGCGGCAATAAACTGGTTCTGACCTATAATTCACAGGAAGAAGCTGATATCTCGGATATTCTGGAAAAAATGACCTTCAGCCATATCCGACCGAAAGATATCACTAGCCGCCAAAGCAGCTTAGAAGAAATTTTTATCCAACTGGTGGAGGCATAATGAATATTCGCGGTATACAGGCAATTTATAAGTTTGAAATGGGGCGTACATTACGGACGATCGGACAAAGCATCGCCTCGCCGGTTCTTTCGACCGTGTTGTATTTTATCGTCTTTGGCTCCGCTATCGGCTCACGCATGCAGGCCATTGACGGTGTGCCTTATGGGGCGTTCATCGTGCCTGGTTTGATTATGCTGACGGTGCTTAGTCAAAGCGTATCCAACGCCTCTTTCGGTATTTATTTCCCACGCTTCACCGGGACGATTTATGAAATACTTTCCGCGCCTTTGTCGTTTATAGAAATCGTTCTTGGCTATGTAGGGGCTGCCGCGACAAAATCCGTTCTGATCGGCACGATCGTATTGATCACCGCCGGGTTTTTTGTACCGTTGCAGGTCGCCCATCCCTTCTGGATGGTCTTTTTCCTGATCATGACCAGCGTCACTTTCAGTCTGCTCGGG
>Ga0207006_1130_pt1 | contig 13959 bp, 12 predicted proteins | sample Alteio_BWMinCont_84_FD_153497 | JGI IMG/M metagenome (GOLD analysis project Ga0207006, IMG submission 153497) | Enriched cells from forest soil in Barre Woods Harvard Forest LTER site, Petersham, Massachusetts, United States -... | ecosystem: Environmental > Terrestrial > Soil > Temperate forest >...
AAGGGACCTTAGAAAACCAAAAAGCCGCGACTACCATCAAATTGAAAACCACTTTCAAGCACCCTGCCAAACCCCACGCTAATGGTGCCAGCCAAAGGCCTGCTAATGCCAGGCCTAAACCTAAAGCAACTGTTAAATCCAATAAAGGAACAATAAAAAGATTCGCAATCAAAGCGACCGGAGCGATGGTGCCAAAATACCAGATTTGTAAAGGAGTGATACCGATCCATGCGGCAGTGGACACCGACAATGCGCCGGAAAGCCACTTGGGACAAAATGACAATTGTTTTTCTATAGGGGCATATAAAATCACAATGGCAGCGACCGCGCTTAAAACCGCTTGGGCCCCGCGCGGGACCCTGATCAACTTTAAAACAAAGATGACCATGGCCGTCATCATGGCCATATGGAGCCCGGCGATGACTAAAATATGGGTTATCCCGATACAATCGAGGGTAAGGTTTTCTCGTCGCTAGATGAGTAAATAGGAATTACAGATGTTTTAGGAATTTTCTAATATCATCGTGATTTCCGGCCAAAACAAATTCAACCAGATCGTTTTCCCACCGTAATAAAATCCTTGTCCGGATTCCACGACGAATTTCCCAAAAAGGGCCTTGCAGGCGTTTTAAGCCAACACCCTTGTGAAGTGGTTGGTCTTTTGAAAGAATGTCTATTAAATCAGTAGCGATATCCTTGATTTCCTGTTTATCGGCAGAAGATAAGAATTTAATCGAACGCTCAAAAGAAGGCTTGAATTCAAATTTCATAAAGACTTGATAAAATCTTTAGCTTTCTGGGCTGAAGTAAACGATTTTCCTTTAGCATTAGCCAGCTTTTCAATTTTGGCCCACTCCTTAGGAGTATAGGGCGATTGGACGGTGATTTCACAAGGCACTAATACAACACCATTTTTGGTCAAGCTAAAGCCCACAGCGCTTCCTTGTTTTAAATGAAGCAGTTTACGAATACGGTTGGGGATCGTGATCTGACCTTTACTTGTGATTTTAGACATTTCAATGATTGACATAGGTATTACCTCCTTACTTTCTTACTTAGAGTATAACATAAGAATAAGGAGTTTCAATTTAAAAAGGATGCGTAATTTTAGCCAGTCATGCTTATCATCGGGTGGCCGAGGGAGGGAAAATGAGGGCTTCCTCATTTTCTGCCCCAGCGAGCGCAGGCTTTTGCGAGCAACTGCGAGTGTCCGGTATGAGGACCGAGCACGCTGGGGAAACCCGAGGACAGGACCCGATGATCTGCTAAACATTATCAAGAATGCTATGTCGAGCGTTAGAATCTATTCACGGACCAAAGTTGTAAATACCCAAAAGGAACATTGGCAAACCAAAAGGCTATCACCACCATTAAATTAAAAACCACCTTCACACACCCTGCTATCATCCATGCGATCGGTGGTGACCAAAGACCAATCACGGCTAAAAATATCCCCAAAGCAACGATAATATCTAACAAAGGAACGATAAATAAATTCGCAATTAATCCAATTGGCGTAATAGTGCCAAAATGACAAAGTTGTACGGGAGTAATTCCAATCCAAGCTGAGGTGGAAACAGCTAAAGCCACTGACATCCATCTTGGTAAAAAAGACAACATTTCTTCGATTGGTTTACATAGAAGAATGATGGCGGCAACTGCGGCAAAAGAAAGTTGAAAACTCGTATCAAATAAATTATCAGCATTCATAAGTAGTATTAGCAATGCTGCAGCGCACAGTGAATTAAAAGCATCACTTTCGAGTTCAAAAATATAGGACGCTAGTAATATTGACGCTGTAAATGCGGCACGCATCACTGGAATTGAGCCACCCGTTAGAAGTGCATAGGTAAATATAAGTAGAATGCTTAACCACCCTTGAAATAGTCGTGGTATGCGAATGAACTTCAACACAAAAATAACTATCGTCACCATCATGGCGCAATGGATGCCGGCCGTCACGACCACGTGACCAGTTCCTGATCGTTGAAGCGACATTTTTATTTCTTTAGGTATTTGACTACGGTCACCTAAAACAATAGCGGACATGGTCCCTGCTTCATCAGGATCAAGATACTGATAAAATGACTGTTTTAATTGCACCTGCCAATCACGAAGAGGTTCCATCGCCGGTGGATGCGCCACATGAATCAAAGCCGCTCCCAGACAAAATATTCCAAGGTAAATCGGCCAAATCTTAGGACGGAATAAAGAGAGGATCACCAAGGCTGATGAAGCCCATAACCAATGAATGAGAGTAAACGGCAGGAAATGCCCAATGAGAATTCCCAGGGCCAAAAATAAAAGCAACCAGCAACAGGGCCTATGCGGACTTTTCATAATGTAACGGTCTTTAAGGGGGAATTATTTTAGAAGCAACTGTTCCCGGGGAAGGAACATTAAAACAATATCACAAAGAATTCACAGTTGTATTAAAAAATTTTGGCTTTTATAGGTGCCTTTCATATTCTAACCCTAAGAACCCCTTAAGATCAGTCATCGGTTGGATGTTTATAATTACTGGCACAAAGCCAGGGGCGTTTTGTAAACGTTGAAGCATAGCAGGGTCAATATGAAATTTGATCTCAGCACCGTTATTCTGTATCTTTAAATTCAACTGTTCTGTGTTAAAGTCAATACCTCCCATGTTAGATTTTTTTTCATTATTTTCGACTAATAAAGCCTTGTCCCCAATACTTTCTCTATATTTCTTCAAAAGTCTTTCATGAAACTCATCAAATGATAAATCTGGCTCAAGGTGATAAAGATTCAATCCTAATTTTGCAAGCAATGACCATTGGATAACCTTAAACGAGGCCGTCATATTAAGAATTTTAATTCTTGCATTTTGATGACTCGAACCTATTGTCAATAATCCTCCTTCACGAAAAATACTTTCAATTCTTCCTTGAACAGCACTTCCCAACCCCATCGTTTCCAAAAAGGCGTAACTAATTATGTCCGATAAATACTCATTCTTAGCATCAATATCCTTTATCTTTTCATGAAATTTCTTCTCTAATTCCAATAAACCCAAATTTTTTTCTTTTTCTGATCTTGCAATGAGATAAATGATGTTATGCCCCAATTCGTGGGCCATAGTTGTTAACATATCTTTCTTCGTGTCCCAGCCATACCCAGTCATAAAATCCGAAAAGGATTGTTTTCCTGGAACAAATTTTGCCTCTTTAAATATTTCCCTGATAAGATCATTTTGTTCTTCTTCATCTAAGGGTTGAAAAGAGTGTTGAAGAATGGATAGAACAGCCACATACCATAACTTAAGCTGGTAATTTGCATACTCTGCAGACCATCCTCTGTTTTCGGATAATTGTCCATCAGAGAGGGCACGAGCTTCTATTTGATCTAAAAATTGCTTGGCCTTACCCACATCTTTGAATAAACCCTCGACTTTTGCCTTGTCTTGGGAGGCACTCTGCAATTCATTATTAATAATCTCTTCCTGTTGGGATGAGTCCACAGCAAATTTTATGATGTCCTGCCAATCAAACGATTCAACTTTTTCATGTTGGGCAAGACCCATCCCCTCTTTCATCATAAGAAAACCGAGAGACCTATTTTGCTCCTCTTGCAGATCACTATCTCTTATATAAAAACCAGGAATAGAACCCCTGTAAAATTTTGATTTTAATTCTAAGTGTAGTCCATTTATAACAAACGTGTACCTACCGATTGGCTTGCTCAAATGGTCGTCCCAAATGGTAACATTGTAATCTTTTTTGTTTCTTGATGATTGATCCCACCGATAAGCACGTATCGAATAATGTGTTTTATCTGGATTCTCTATCCTGACGTTCCTCACTGGTGAAGGCATTGGCATTATGCGAATCTCTTCATTATTATGCACATAAATGGATGAGCTATATCCCTCATCAGGTGATACGTATTGTCCTCCCACTAAAATCGCAATTTTGTATTCTTCCCAATCTTTTAATAATTTCTCAGTATCAACCCCGATCTTATTGACTGATTGCAATACGCTCCTTAAATCTTGATAAAATAAAGGTTTCCCCTCTGGCATGAGCACCATCCCCAAAGTATCAACTTCAATTTTTTCTCCATTATGCAGATAAAAAGGTATTCTGATTTTTGGTCTGTTTGCTAATGCTTTTTTATATTTGTATGCTCTTAACCAGCTCTTTAAACCAGACACCATCGCAATATCTGCTGTGATTTGAATAGCGGTTTTTGAATTAAGTTGAGCGTGATCGATTTTGGGGACTATGTGTAAAGCCACTTCACTTAAATCCGTGGCCTCTATCCCACCCGAAAAATATTTTTTAGGTACAATCTCCAGGGTCACACTATCTTGTTGGTCTCTAATGTAATTAAACACGCCTTTTTTAAATGCTTGTAAATACCTCTCATAAATTCTTTGTTTTTCATTGGGATCACCAGTATTCACACCAGCTACCTTGCTCTTATCCGCATAGACCCGCTCTAAAATGCTATCCTTGATTTTCTTCTTGTACCATGTAGCTAAAATCAACGAATTATAAACTTGCCGTAGCGGGACAAAATTTTTATCTTCATTAACTTCCTTTGTCAATTCAGGAATGACTATCTCACGAACAATTTGACTACCTAATTGATTGGTGTCTTTAATTTGTGTTTCCTCAGATTGGATTCCTTCATGTCTCTCAAGGGAAAGATAGTCCTGTTCCAGCATAACCTTTAGCTTCGATTCCACAACATATGCTGTTCCCGCTTCAGCATTTTCATAGACCACAGCTTTTTCAGGCACTATCCAGACCTTATTAAAAGTATTCACGGGGATATTTGTTGTGCCAAATTTCTTTTCTGCTTCTTGGTAAATACGGTTCCAAAATTTCTTTCCTATCCCATCTTCGGGGTAAATTAAAGAGGCAGTAATTTGCTTGAGCATGTAGTCTTCGGCCAACAAATCACGGCCCATTTCAGTCAAGCCGAATGATCGAGGAATTATTCTGTCTTTCTCATAAGGTGAGAGATTGACCCATAAATCTTTTTCGGGGATGGTCAGGCTGGTGAGGAAGTATTTGATGAGCTTTGTAGATTCATCTTTTAACTGGTCATTAGTTAATGTGCTATCACCCCTGTCCAAGATAAAATCAAATCGAAAGGGATTGTCAGGATGAACTTTGATGCCCTTTAAAACGGGTGGATTAAACTGCGGGCTTAAATGAATCATGACCCCAGGAGGAGGTAAACGGAAATCTTCCCCCGTTGCCGAGTAAGCAATAGGGAATTTTTCCTGGGCATAGGACGGCTGTATTAGACTCCCTAAAAATGAAAAAGCCAGCCCTATTACTATAAGGCGTTTGATATTCAAATTCCATGGCATAATGCAAGTTTACCTTATATTTATATACTTTGCCAAAATTTCTGGCGACACGTGCTTAATATGCTTTCACAGCTTCCCTAAACAGCTCTAACAGCCATCTTCCAGTCACATTACATAATTCTCTGAGCCTTTTGTCCTGTTCTTTTAAAATAGTCCTTGGTTTTAATTTTATACCTAAAATACCTTCCTTTTCTCCGGATTTATTCCTTAGCAGTGGCTTTTCAAGGTATTTATCAAGCATCTGGCGAAGTATGGCTGATTCCGAAATATGTACCTTTTGAGCCAATTTCTTGAGTTTTTTGCTCAAATCAGCCGGAAGGCCAATATAAACAGTTGTGTAGTCAAATTTTGAGAACGCATTTGTTTTCAATGGTTTAGATATTGGAACATATATTTTAAACTTTATCGTCAAGTACCCGCGTTTGTGTTGGGATAACGTGCCCCGTACCGGTGTGCCGGAATACCATGTAGATCTCTTTGGGTATTGCCCCTCGGTCACCCAGCACAATGGCAGACATGGTGCCTGCCTCTTGGCCGTCGAGATAATGATAAAGTGATTGCCTTAATTGCCCGCGCCAGTCTTGGAAGATGTCCATGGCAGGCGGGTGCGCGACGTGGATCAGCGCCGCCCCCAAACAAAATAACCCCGCATAAATTGGCCAAATTTTAGGACGAATTAAAAAGAATATGACTAAAAGCGATGATGCCCACAACCAGAAAATTAAAGCTAAGGGTAAAAAATGTCCTATAAGAATACCTGCTGATAAAAACAAAACCAGCCAGCAACAAGGCCTGTGGGTTGTGTTCATAATTCAATGAGGTCCTTAATATGCCCAAAACGTTTGGCCGTTAGGCCATCGATGTCTTGAAGGTCTTCCAAAATTTTGAAAGGGCCGTTCTCTTGACGAAAATCGATGACCCTCTGCGCCAGCTTGGCGCCGATCCCTGGGAGCATTTGCAGTTGGTCTGCACGGGCCGTATTGATATTGATCTTGAATTGACGCGCCGATTTGGCCCAGCGCACAGGGGCTATGTCCCGGCGTAGAAGCAATTGCACCGCCGCGCCCATGATAAAAACAACCATGATAATGGCAATAAATTTGCGTTCCTGAGGCGTTAAATAAAGCATGAAAGGACGACATTAGGGGGAATTAAAACAATGCTCCTGGGGAAGGAGCAACAAATTAATTATAGCAAAATCCGCGTAAAATCAAAACAATTTCATCTGCAGGGCATCGGGGTCTTTTTTGGGGGTAATATGCCGCTTGGCGGCCTCGTAGGCTTTGAGCTCATCGGCAATGTCTGCCAGATAGGGAGAAGGCTCCTGTATCAGCGTCTGGCCGAATAATTGCCGGCGATGGGCATAGGTCAGATATAAATGCTCTTTGGCACGGGTCATGCCCACATAAAATAACCGGCGTTCTTCTTCGGGCCCGCCTTTCATTCCCGAACAACTGTGAGTGTCCGGCTTGAGGACCATCAGGTCCAGCGGAAGCAAGCGGTGCTCGCAACCGATGATAAAAACCACCGGAAACTCCAGGCCCTTGGCCGCGTGCAAGCTCATCAAAGAAATTTTCTCAACGTTGTATTCCAGTTCTTCTTCGTTTTGGCCCAAAGCATCTTCATCCGAATAAACTTGTGCTTTCTGGGCTTTTTGAGAGACCTGATAAGGAATGCCCAAATGTTCCAAAGCTTGACTTAAAACATGGCGCTGTGCATTCAGCCTGTACAAAATGGCTATGTCTCCCAGGCTTCGCACAGCCCTGCGGCTGGTGTTCATGTCCAGGCCGCCGATCAATTTTTCAATTTGTTGGGCCACATAATCCGCCTCTGCCCTGTCGGTTGCGGCCTGATGGACCACCAATTTACCCTGGGTCGAAAGTTTGGCCAGCAATTGGACCCCGCCCATGACCTGGCTTGAGGCAGCCAAAAGGCTTGGAGATGAACGGTAGTTCTCCTGCAGGGTCAAAATTTTAGACGGGCAAAAATCTTCCTGAAAACGGCGGAATAATTCCACCCGGCTGCCTCGAAAGCCGTAGATGGACTGGTTGGCATCCCCGATGGCCGTCAATAAAACACCCTCAAGGGCCAATTTTTTAAGAAGGACATTCTGGACAATATTGCAGTCCTGGTATTCATCCACCAAAATATGACGGTATCGGTGCCTAAGCTGCCCGGTAATATTCTCATCTTCCAGGAGCAACAACGCTTCACGCAAAATATCATCGAAATCGATCCAGCCGTTTTGCCGCAGATAGCGCTGGTACGATTTATGTTCATCGTCGGGAGTAATGGCCAGTTGGGATGATTTCAATAGGCTTATCCGTTTAAGCATTTCCTTGTCAAAACCCGTAATTTCTTCCGGGACAGCCACCTTGAAATTTTTAGGCAAAGCCGTATGCTCAAAATATTCCCGCAGTAATTTCAAACAAAAAGCATGGAAAGTCCCAACGAACACTTGGGGTTGGCGCACACCCAAGGCAGCCAGGCGGTCTTGCATTTGAATGGCCGCTTTATTGGTAAACGTGATCGCCAGGACCTTTTCGTTGGATTTTAAAGAAGGGATTAATTGTGCGATGCGGCGGGTGAGCGTATGCGTCTTGCCCGTACCCGGGCCTGCAGTGATCAACAAATGCGAACCCTGATGGCACACCGCCTGCCATTGGGACTCGTTTAGATCAATGGGCTTTTCCATTTAAAATAAAACCAGTTGCTGCTCGATGTGTTCGCGTTCGCCGGACTCGAAGATTTTGATGGTGCCGAATTCGCCGTCGTAGCCGGCGGCGATCTCCACCTTGCCCTGGCGCATGCGGTTAATACCTTCGGCCAGGACATCGCCCGCGGCTTCTTTAATATCTTTAATGGGGCTATCCAAAAGAATGTAAAATTCATTGCCTAATTTGCCCAAAATATTCATATACGCTTCCTGCACGGCCTTGCTGGCTGGTCCTACTTCCTTAGCTTCAGCGATCAAACTGGGCAAAGCCACAATATTTTGATACGGGCGCCAGCGTTTGGATTTAGCTCCCTCATCGCGGTCAGCCAGGGCTTCGACACGGCTCATCACACCAACGGTAACAGGTTTGCCGCACACAGAACAAAGACCATTATGTTTGATCGTCTCCTTAGGATGCCAACGGACATGGCAGTTGCGATGGCCGTCGTAATGGTATTTGCCTTCTTCAGGAAAAAATTCCAATGTCTTGACCAGCCCTTTATCGTTCTTATCGCTTAAGGCCTTATAAATACCGTCATAAGAAAATACGGTATCAAAAACATTGGCCTCACGTCCCAATTTGGCGGGTGAATGCGCGTCCGAATTTGAAACCAGGATAAAATCATCCAATTGTTTAAGCCGCCAGTTCATCGGCGGGTCGGAAGATAAACCGGTCTCCACGGCGAATATATGTTTGGTCAGGCCGCCAAAGGCGTCCTGCATGCTGTCAAAGCCGCCCATGGAGCCCAGGGCTGAAAACCACGGTGTCCATATATGCGCCGGAACGAATAAATTTTTGGCATCAGCCTCTAGCGTGATCGCAAGCAGGTCATAAGAATCCAGTCCCAAAATAGGCCGGCCGTCGGAAGAAATATTGCCTATGGACCCAAGCTTGGTCTGGATCTTTTGGGCGGCTTTTAAAGAAGGTGAAAATATCAAATTATGCACCTTGCGCACCTTATCGTGGCGCTTATAAATATTAGATATCTCGACCGTGAGCATAAAACGCACTTGTCCCTTGCAGCTTTTTGGGATTTGGGCGTCGATGGGCTTGGCAAATTTGTCTTTGAGTTTGAACAAGCCGCTTTCAGCCGGCTCAAGCTTTTCTTTGATTTCCTCAAACCATTTCGGATGCACAAAATCCCCGGTACCGACGATGTGGATGCCTTTATATTGGGCCCAAAGGTAAAGGTTTTCAAGGTCCAGGTTTTTGGCGGTGGCGCGGGAGTATTTGGAGTGGATGTGCAGGTCCGCGATGAATTTCATTGGATTTAATTATACCACAATGCTGACAAGTTTATTGGGGACTACGATAAATTTCTTGATGGCGGCATCATTAGCGTATTTGGCGACACTTGGGTTGGCCAGACAGATCTTACGCAATTCTACTTCTGAGAGGTCAGGGGTGACCTGTATTTGACCACGGACACGGCCATTGACTTGTACAGCCATCATGATAGTGTCTGTTTTAAGTGCCTTTTCATCAAAATCCGGCCATGGCACCCGGGCAATGGTAGCATCGCTCTTGCCCATCATCTGCCTCCACATCTCTTCGCAAACGTGGGGAGCAAAGGGCGACAATAATAATACCAGGGTTTCAATGGCCTGGTTTAAAAAATTTTGCCGGGCCAAACTGTTGGGTTCAACTTTGTATTTATCAATGGCATTGGCCAAAACCATCAAGTGGCTGATGGCTGTGTTGAATTTATAGCCTTCTTCAAAAGACTGTGTTACTTTTTTGACAGCGGTGTTGCGTTCGCGTTCTAATTCACGATCAGTGTCATCCCGGCTTTGGAATTTCTTCGCCGCTTCACTGGAGATGACAAAGCGCTTTTCGACCATCTGGTACACCCTGTTTAAAAAGCGCCATGCCCCTTCCAGCCCGCTGTCATTCCATTCCAATTGATCTTCCGGCGGTGCGGCAAACAAAATGAATAAACGCAGTGTATCCGCGCCATACTGGGACAAAACCTCATCCGGGTCGACCGTGTTTCCGCGGGATTTGGACATCACTTCATTGTTTTTGAGGACCATTCCCTGGGTCAAAAGCCGTGTGAACGGTTCATCAACTTCGATCAAACCTAAATCCTTAAAAAATTTGGTAAAAAAACGCGCATACAGCAAATGCAAGATCGCATGTTCGATACCGCCGATGTACTGGTCCACCGGCATCCAGTACCGCGCGTCTTTTTTATCGAATATTTCTTCATTATCACGGGGTGAACAAAAACGCAAAAAATACCAGGATGAATCGAAAAAGGTCGCCATGGTATCTGTTTCCCGGCGGGCTGGCTTGCCGCATTTGGGGCAGGCACACTCGACAAAAGTACGCACACGGGCCAATGGGGAACCTCCTTCACCGGTGATCTTGACATCTTTAGGTAATTCCACCGGCAATTGATGATAAGGCACCGGAACCACCCCGCAAGCAGGGCAATAAATCATGGGGATGGGTGTTCCCCAATAACGCTGGCGGGAAATCAGCCAATCGCGCAAACGCCATTGAATGCTCAGGCGCCCGTAATGTTTGCCCTGCATCCATTCGGCAATTTTCTTTTTGGCCTCTTCATTGGGTATCGAATTAAATTCCCCGGAATTAACCAGCGCGCCCTCTTCTTCATAAGCTTGCTTGAGGTCTTCAACAGGACCTAAGGGGTTTTTAGGGTCATCGATGACGATGCGCACAGGCAGCTCATGGTGTTTCGCAAATTCAAAATCACGCTGGTCATGGGCGGGCACGGCCATGATGGCCCCGGTACCATAATCCATTAATACATAATCACCGATAAAAATAGGGATGGCTTCATTATTAACGGGGTTGACGGCATGACGCCCTATGAACACACCTTCCTTGCGCTGGTCGCCGGACATGCGCAGGGACTTGCTTTTATTGGCGGTCTTGTTGATAAATTCCAGGGCCCCTTTTTCTTGGGGGGTCCCTGCGGACAGCTTTTTGACCAGGGGATGCTCGGGGGCCAAGACCACATAGGTGGCGCCAAAAATCGTATCGGGCCGGGTCGTAAAAACGCTGATCGTCTGTGCAAAATCTTTGACTTTAAAAGAAATTTCGACCCCATAACTTTTGCCGATCCAATTTTCCTGCATGGTGCGCACGCGCAAGGGCCACTGCTCTAATTTTTTTAAATCTTCAAGGAGGCTGGGCGCATATTGGGTGATCTTCAAATACCACTGCTCCAGGTCTTTTTGCACCACCGTTGTGCTGCAGCGCCAACAGGCGCCGTTGATGACTTCTTCATTGGCCAGGGTGGTCTCGCAATCAGGGCACCAATTGACGGACGAGGCTTTTTTATAGGCAAGGCCGCGTTCAAACATCTTGATAAAGATCCACTGGTTCCATTTGTAGTATTCGGCATCGCACGTGGCAAACTCGCGCCCCCAATCATAGGAAAAGCCCATCTTCTTTAATTCATCATGCATCTGGGTAATGCAGCGGTAGGTCCATTCGGCGGGATTGGTTTTGTTCTTGATGGCGGCATTTTCCGCCGGCTGGCCAAAGGCATCATAGCCGATGGGGTGCAGGACATTAAAGCCCCTCATCATCTTATAACGGGCGATCACGTCCGCGATGGTGTAATTGCGCACATGGCCCATGTGGATTTTTCCCGACGGATACGGGAACATTTCCAACACGTAATATTTCGGCTTAGAGGGATCGGTCACAACACAAAACGTGTTCTCATCTTCCCAATACTTCTGCCATCTTTTTTCTATGTTCCTGATGTCGTTGGTGGTATAAGGCATCCGGGGGCGGGATTATTTATGGGCCAATTCTTTGTTAGAACCGGCTGTTTCGTTATGATAATTTAATCCACGCTCAACGAACTGGGCTTGCACCTTTTTGGGTGCAAAAAAACGGCGGCAAAACTCTTCCGCTTTCTTGCGGTCAAACGTCCGGCAGCAATAAATATCAACAGTGATAAAATCTTTGGGGGAAAGGGTGTGGATGACAATGGAACTTTCAATCAACGGCACCCATCCGGAAAGACCCGCCTTATCGGGAAAGCGGACCCCATCGGATTTAAAAATCGAAGGGGGCGCTTGTTTTTCCATACCCAGAAACCCGACTATCTCGTCTAAAAAATTGTAACACAATGTTAAATCGTCACACGCCCCGGGCTTGCATTCATAAAGATCAAGCAGAAGTTCGTAACCAAATACCGCGGTTTTGCTCATTGAGTGGCCGTCCTTTTTTGCGTTATAAACAATTGGTATAAACGCTGTATTATACAAAAAATGCACGCAAATAAAAGATATTTTTTTGTGCGGACTTTTTATTTATACGAGACTATTTTATCAAAATTTGCTTTTTTAGGTCAAATAAATTAGAATACCATTCTCAACAGAACCGTCATCAGGATGGCAAGTAATATTATCAAGTTAACAGAGGTCTATTATGAATATAATCATCAACGGGAAATCCCAACAATTGGCTTCGGCAAAAAATTTGTCCGATATCGTCAGTTCCTTCTGCAAACAGCCCAAACATGTGATCACCGAACTCAACGGCGCCATTGTCCCTTCCGGCCAATGGGCACAAACCAACCTTCAAGACGGCGATGCATTGGAAATCGTCACCTTCGTCGGCGGCGGTTAAAATGACAGATACCCCCTTGGTCATTGCCGGCAAAACATTTTCCAGCCGTTTTCTTTTGGGCACCGGCAAATTCAAAAACAAAAAAGATTTGGGCGACAGCATTTGCGCCTCAGGCACTCAAATCGTCACTGTTGCCCTGCGCCGCATTGACCTGGAACGCCATGAAGAAAATATCCTTGAGCACATTCCCCCCCATGTGATACTTTTGACCAACACCTCCGGGGCACGTAATGCCCAGGAAGCCGTGCGCATCGCCCGTTTGGCCAAGGCTTCCGGGTGCGGGAATTGGGTCAAGATCGAAGTGATCAATGACAGCAAGTATTTACTGCCTGACAACCACGAAACCGTCAAAGCCACCGAAATTTTAAGTGCTGAAGGCTTTGTGGTCTTACCGTATATATCACCGGACTTATACACGGCCAGGGCTTTAGTCAAAGCCGGCGCTGCCACGGTCATGCCCCTGGGCTCTTTTATCGGCAGCAACCAGGGTTTGAAAACCAAAGAACTGATCCAGGTCCTCATCAATGAGATCGACCTTCCCCTCATCGTGGATGCCGGTATCGGCGCCCCTTCACAAGCGGCAGAGGCCATGGAAATGGGCGCGGACGCGGTGTTGGTCAATACCGCGGTTGCCACCGCCCAAAATCCGGCCGGTCTCGCCCGCGCCTTTGCTTTGGCTGTTGAAGCAGGACGATTGGCGTATACCAGCGGTTTGCCGCTGAAACTCCCGGCGGCGGACGCCTCCTCACCTTTGACCGGATTTTTGTATGATAACATTCCAGCAAATTAAAAATATAATTAACGACAAAGATCCTGGTTCCGTCGAGGAATTGGCCCGGGACGCGGCCCGGTTAACACGGCAAAATTTTGGCCGCGCGATGGGCCTCTACAGCCCTTTGTATTTATCTAATTTCTGCTCAAGCCACTGCACGTATTGCGGCTTTCACAGCCAAAATAAAATACAACGCATAAAGCTTGAATCCGGGCAATACCGCAAGGAAATGCAATTCATCCACGCAAAGGGCATCCGCAATATTTTGATGCTGACCGGCGAATCCTATAAACATACACCCGTCTCCTATCTAAAAGAAGCTTCCCTGGCAGCATCGGAGTATTTTCAAGGCATTGCCCTGGAAGTACATCCCATGGAAACTGCGGAATACCAGGAATTATTTGCCGCCGGTGTGGACGGTATTGCTGTTTATCAGGAAACCTATGACCGTGCCTGTTACGCCCAAGTGCATTTATCCGGTTATAAAAAAGATTACGATTTCAGGTATGGTA
>Ga0207006_1131_pt1 | contig 13935 bp, 12 predicted proteins | sample Alteio_BWMinCont_84_FD_153497 | JGI IMG/M metagenome (GOLD analysis project Ga0207006, IMG submission 153497) | Enriched cells from forest soil in Barre Woods Harvard Forest LTER site, Petersham, Massachusetts, United States -... | ecosystem: Environmental > Terrestrial > Soil > Temperate forest >...
GAATCGACTTGATAATCATCGCTTTCTGGCTGGCAGAAGGCACCGACGGGCTGATCAATACCCGCAGGTTTTTCTTAGCAGCGAGGATTTCTTTCGCATCGATATCAATCCCCGGCGCAATAATTACTTCCAGGAATAATTTACTGAGCGCTTCCGCCGCCCGGCTGTCAAGCGGCTGATTCAACGCGACAATACCACCGAACGCACTGACCGGATCACTGGCCAGGGCCCGCTCAAACGCCTGCTTGAGATTATCGCCCACGGCCACTCCACACGGATTGGCGTGTTTAATAATCGCCACCGCCGGTTCCTTAAATTCTGCCACCAACTCAAGGGCGGCATCGGTATCGTTGATATTGTTAAAACTGAGTTCCTTCCCCTGTATCTGCAATGCAGCTCCTACGCCGCTCGTCGTATCCACCGTATAAAGCGCTGCCTCCTGATGCGGGTTTTCACCATAACGGAGCACCTGTTTACGAGTCGCAGCCAGTGTGAGCTGTTCCGGGAACGGATCATGAAGAGCCGCACCGAACCAGTTGCTGATCGCCGCATCATAGGAAGCAGTCGCTGCAAACGCTTTTGCCGCCATCATCCGTCGGAAGCCGCCTGTCGTCGCTCCCTGGTTCTTATGGAGCTCCTCGATCAGCGCCGGATAATCGGATGGATCGGTTACCACTGTCACATAATCATGATTCTTGGCCGCCGAGCGGATCATCGAGGGACCGCCAATATCGATATTTTCGATACATTCCTCAAACGCCGCCCCACGCTTGACGGTTTCGCGGAACGGATAGAGATTGATCACCACCAGCGTAATCGGCTCAATATGATGCGCCGCCATCGCTTCCTTATGCTCCGGATTATCCGGACAGCCAAGCAACCCGCCATGCACCAGCGGATGCAGCGTTTTAACGCGCCCATCGAGCATTTCCGGAAAGCCGGTATATTCCGAAATATCCGTCACCGCCAGATCATATTCGCGCAAGGTTTTGGCGGTACCGCCGGTTGAGATAATTTCGATCTTCCGATCAAGCAGCATCGTTGCCAGTTCTTTCAGCCCTGATTTATCCGATACCGAGATCAGGACCCGTTCTATTTTACGTAACATAGTTTTCCTTTATCTATTCTTTCTTCCGCCGGGAACAGCACGCTGAGCGCTCCCAGCATCGCTTCTTTATCACGACGCCCAGCCGCCTCGATCATCGTTTCAATCAGACCGATGACCACTCCAATCTCCACCTTATACGGCGTTGCCAGCATAATACTTTCATGCTCCGTTTTATCCGGCATTTCCGCCTCGTAAAACAGCTCTTCATAGAGCTTTTCGCCCGGACGCAAGCCGGTATGGATCACTTTAATATCGATCTCCGGCCGCAACCCCGCCATCCGGATCATTTGATGGGCCAGGTCCATAATACGCACCGGCTCGCCCATATCAAGCACAAAAATGGCTGTTTTCTGCGGACGAAGCTGCCCCATATAGGATGCCTGCAACACCAGCTCCACCGCTTCCCGCACCGTCATGAAATAGCGCTCCATATCCGGATGGGTAACGGTAAGCGGACCACCACGCTCTAGCTGCCGCTGGAAAAGCGGGATCACCGAACCGGAAGAGCCCAGCACATTGCCGAACCGGACGGTGATAAATTTCGTCATCGCATTCTTACTGCTATTCCCCAGCGCCTGGATATAGCTTTCCGCCACCCGCTTGGTAGCCCCCATGATATTGGTCGGATTGACCGCCTTATCGGTCGAGATCATCACCATCGCCTGCACCTGATGCGCCAGGCAGCAATCGGCGATATTCCTGGTACCAAGAATATTCGTCGTCGCCGCTTCCTCAGGATTTTCCTCCATTAGCGGCACATGCTTGAGAGCAGCGGCGTGAAAGACCAGTTCCGGCTTATTTTCGGTAAACACCACTTCCAGGCTGGCACGGTTGCGGATATCGGCAATCACCGCCTTGCGCGGCAGTTCAGAGAAATTTTCCTCAAGCTCCTTATCGATCATATAGAGGTTATATTCGGAGAGTTCGACCAAGGTGATCCTTGCCGGATGGAAGCTGGCAATCTGGCGGGTAAGCTCACTGCCGATCGTCCCACCGCAGCCGGTAATAAGAATATTCTTCCCGGCGATCATCTGCCGCAATCCTTCTAAATCGAGCGCGTTCTGCGCACGTCCCAGCAGATCTTCAACCAGCACCGGCCGTATCTGCAATTTAGTCTCGGCACCTTCCTTGAAATCGGTCAGTTTCGGCAGCCGCGCCAAGGTCAGCCCGTAGCTATCGGCTACCTCGAGCAGCATCTTGAGCACCGTTTTATCGGTATGATCGCTGGTCAGCAGCAGCTTCTGCGGCGCTTTGCCTTTCTTTTGCAGAGAAGCAATCACCTCACCAATCCCGGCAATCGTCCCGCAGACTTTCACCCCATATAAATCACTACCCATCCGGCTCGGATCATGATCGACAATCCCCACCACATTATATTCCGACCGGCCAACATGCTGCTGGCGCAGGAATAATTCCGTATTGCGATTGATACCAACCAGCAGCAGCGCGATCGGCTTGACCGCGCTATCGCCAAGCGGCACTTTCAGCGACAGCGAACGGTCACGGAACATCCGGTAGGCAAAACGCGGCCCGCCAAGCAATACCAGCAACACCATCCAATTGATGAATAAAATTGAGCGCGGGAAACCATCCAAGCGGTTGACGATAAACAAGACCGGCAGGAAAATGAGGATCGTCAGCGTCACCGCCTTGGTAATCTCCGTCAGATCACGGAGCGAGACATAACGCCATAGACCGCGATGCAGGTGGAAATAATAAAAGACAATGGCGGCGATGCTGGTGAATAGCACCATCCCCTGCAGCATATAGGGACCCGACTGCTCCATATCATCCCCCAGCCGGAGATAGATAGACAGGAAAAAACTGAGTGCAGCCATCCCTACATCATGCAGGGCGGTGATATGGGAGCGTCGAAGCGTCACGTTAAATTATGGTTCATAAGGATTTTTAATTGTGGGTATTATGCACGAAACGGATGTAAATGGCAATGTGGTTGTTGGGGATGGCTTCTGCCGACCACATCCTTGGACATTACTGTAAGAATTAGTTTATTATGCACCACCAAATTCATCGGGCGCAATAGCCTCCAACAGTTCCAATTTTGTGGTATCAGATAATTCCATATCATTGGAGAGCCATTCCTCTACCATTTGGCATAACAATTTTTTACTGATATAATTTTGCTCAATTGGAACACGATATTTTTTAGCCTCATTGATAAAATAGGCAACATGCAAAGCATCATCATAAAGGAGGAAGGTAATGATTTTTCTCAAAGCCCTTTCATCAATCAAACTACTAGCCAGCCATACAGCAGGTTCCTCCATACCATGCTGATATTGTTTTACTGCGAAATCATGTCCATTTAACTCCAGGAAAAAAGATGAGAGCGCAATACTGGCACGTTTATTTCCATCGTTAAACGCATGATTTTTATTAATTCCATAGACTAAGCATACGAGCTTATCAATTAACTCCGGATAATAATCATCGTTCTGGATATGATGCAGGACACTTTCCACCAAGCCTCTATTTTTTACACCTGCCAGCCCGCCAGATTGCTCAATAATAAATTGATGCTCACGTATAGCATGTTCGGCACTGAAATAACGATAGATAATCTCAGGCATTAGCGGTCCTTTAAACGTTTGTATACATTTAGAGACTCTTTGATTCTCTCTTCCAGCGCCTTACTCTTTTCACCGAGGAAGCGCTCGTAATCTGCTGCAGGCATTGCATGAATATAGGCTTCTAATTTATTGTGGATAGCATCACGTAATGTGAAATCGCGTGTAGCAATTTTAGTGCGAACATCTTGAATGAGTGGCTTAAACAATGACTGCTTCCCAAATTCATGAATAAGGCCTATAGCTTCTTTGAGTGTTAATTTGCGACCTTTAATGTTGAATTCTTTCCTGAAAACATCGGGAAGCCCTGCTTCAAATGATGCGATGAGCGTTAGTAGTTCCGCATAAAAGGTATCTCGCACATTGTCAGTGGATTGTAAATTTAGAATCTTGCGGTATTCTGCGGCTCTTTCTTCAAAAATACTGCTATATATCGCATCCGTACAATGTTTGTACTTCCATTGATTGCCTTCAACATAGCTGCTTAAAGCGCTTGTAAAGTCTTTACGGTAATTTTCTTCCTGGAATGCAGCAGGCAGGTAGTCTTCGTCGTATTGATTGATATACGTGGCATCGCTAACCTTTTCCAGGATCACTTGCGTTACCACATCAAGGATGCGGGAACGTATTTGGCGTGCTTTCTCGCTATTCGTCACTAGCATAGCAACATTGAGAAACGCTCTAAAATTAAAGACGCCCAATTGCGGAATTTTAGGGGCTATGTCGACGACATTTATGTCGTCGACATCATGTAACTCTTTGAATTTCCTCAATTCCATACTACGAAGTATACGATACCCATTGCGTAATAATTCCTCATTATGGTCGCTAATAAAACGGTCAATCGTTCTTTCATCGACATCAAGAAATTGTGCTACCTGCAATTTCGTAAATAGAGGCATTCCATCAAATACAATACCCCCTAGATGTAATTCTGACTCCATTTGCTTTAACGCAAAAGGATTATTCAATACGCTCTGTCTACGGAGGTTTGAAGCGGTCAGATCTTTACTCATGCAACAATAGCTCCATGTATTTGATAATTTGCCATATATTACTTATCCTTCTTTCCTTGCGGCAGAACAATACACGCATCAAACGGCAGTCCCTGTCGCATGATGACTTGGCGGTAGAACATACGTATTGCTTCGCTTGGCGTTAAGCCAATTTGTCTCAGCACTTCCTCTGCCTCTGCCTTAAGGGCAGCATCGATTCTTACATTAATGATTGTGCTAGTCATATTGTTTGCCCCATAATTCTGCCTTATCGTATTACAAACGATGTACAAAGTCCAGTAAAACTAATCATCCCCTACCGCTCAATATCCCGCCCTGCGGTCCGGCGCAGCATCTCCATTCCGGTAAAAGATCTGAGATTGACGATGCGTGGTACGACGGCATTGACCATCGCGGCACCAAGTGGCGTAGCACTAGAAGATATGGCTGCTGCGGTCGCGGTTGACACCGCTGTTTGACCCCACATACAGAATACTGAATATAATGCATCATTATTGATCTTATTTACCACAGGATCGTTTTGGTATGGCTGAGATATATCCTGAAGCCTTTCACTGGCTGCCTGATAACACAAATCCAGGCTTACAAGACTGCCAGCGATTGCCGCGCCAGCTATTTGTAGAGCCGAAGCACCGCTGAGATAGGCGCCGATAGCGCCAATAGGACCGGCAGCGGCACCCACGTTCTCCGTTATAGTCAGCAACCCCTGCATTTCTTTGTCTACTTTCCCTTGGTGTCGCTTCTGTAGATGAAAACTGTCTACCTGATCGTTATCGACAGGTTCTGCGATAGTTCCATCGTTAACGTTTGGCGGTGTTCCGTATACAACTCCAGTACGGCGATTTGTTACAGGCATTTATCCCTCATTCATTAAATTATTAATATGTATACATACGCGCCTCTGTTTTAATAATCAACTCCTATTATTCTCTCGCTATCCCAGCCATCCCCCCAAATTTTGATTGACTCCACCTACCCAAAGGTGTGAAATAAATCCTATGGTACAGGTAACAAAATACAGGAATAAACACGTCGCCGTCATTGGCCTCGCCAAATCGGGTATAGCGGCATTGCGCGCGCTTAAAGACGGCGGCGCGCTCGTTTCCGCTTGGGATGACAGTGCGGCGAATCAGCAGGCGTTGCTGGATAATAGCCGTCCTGATGTGCTAGTCCTATCGCTCGCCGATACGCTGATCCCCTACCAGCAATATCCCTGGAAATCGATGCGGGCGCTGGTGCTCAGCCCCGGTATCCCACTTTATTACCCGCAGCCGCATCCCTCGGTGACCCTGGCGCGGAAGGCAGGCGTACCGATCATCGGCGATATCGAACTGCTTTACCAGACCTGCCCGCGGGCGACCTATATCGGCATCACCGGCACTAACGGCAAATCGACGACCACAAGCCTGATCGGCCATATCCTCAAACAGAACGACCAGCGGACGGAGATCGGCGGCAATCTCGGCATTCCAGCGCTTGAGCTGGAACCGCTTGGCCAGGACGGCCATTATGTCCTCGAACTTTCCTCCTACCAGCTTGACCTGCTCGATGAAACCCATATCAATATCGCCATCCTGCTCAACATCACCCCGGACCATATCGACCGCCACGGCAATATGGAGGGCTATATCGAAGCGAAAAAACGCGTATTCCGCCACCAGGATAACCATGACAGTGCCATTATCGGCATCGATAACCCGTTGACCAAAGCGATATATGAGCAGATGAAGCAGGCAGGAAGCAAGCAGCACCTGATCCCCATTTCGACCAGCGTGATTGTCAGCGGCGGCGTAAGCCTGATCGATGGCGTATTGACCGATGCAATTGATCCGGCCCAGCCTATCACCCTCCCGATCGGCACGCTGACCCATCTGACCGGCAGGCACAACCAGGAGAACATTGCCGCCGCTTATGCCGCCTGCCGCATGGCAGGATTACCAGCAACCGATATCATCCCATCGATCCGCAGCTTTACCGGCCTTGCCCATCGCATGCAATATCTGGGGGAGAAAAACGGCGTTACCTATATCAACGACAGCAAAGCAACCAATGCCGACTCCACTGAGAAAGCGCTGCTTTCCTACGACAACATCTACTGGATTGCCGGTGGCCGGGCGAAAGAAGGCGGTATTAGCGGCCTTGCCCCCTATTTCCCCCGTATCCGCCACGCCTTCCTGATCGGCGAAGCGGAAGAGCCCTTTGCCAAAACGCTTGGCAATCAGGTTCCATACGATAGCTGCCATACCCTGGCAAAGGCCTTCGAAGCGGCACGCGTGATGGCTGAAAAAGATAAACTTGCAGGTGCAGTCATATTATTATCACCCGCCTGCGCTTCTTTCGATCAATGGCGCAGCTTTGAAGAACGTGGCGAGGCTTTTATCCAAATGGCTGAAAATGTGAAGGTTTACGATGCGATATAATCGATATATCACCATAGCTGTCCTCCTGTTCATTATCTATAGCGTCTATAAGGGACATTCGCAGGAGATCAACCATACCGTAAAAACGGATATTCACGCACTTACCTCATTGAAACCGGCAACACAGACGGATGCAATACCGCAGGGAAGCTATGTGGAAAAGAAGATGGCCAACGCGATGGAAATCCTCATGCAGACTGATACCGGCAAAAAATTCATGGGCGATGTCATTAAAAAAGGACCGGTAGCCGCCCCGCTTCCGCTTTCCAGCAACCCGGTAGCGATGCTATCATCCCTCACCAAGAAGCAGGATCTACAGATACTCGATACTAAAATAGGAGATGGAGCGTCAGCAATCTGCGGTCAAACGGTGACGGTCAATGACACCATTGCCTTACCGGATGGAAAGATTATCGATTCAACCCAGCTCACGCACCAGCCACTTAGTTTCGAATTAGGAAAAAAAAGCGTAATACGCGGGCTGGAAATGGGTGTCCTCGGCATGAAAAAGGGAGCCATACGAACATTGGTCGTGCCTTCATCGCTTGCTTATGATAACAAACGTTTTTCCACGACTATGGTGCCGCCGCAAACGCCGGTCACCATCAGTGTTGAATTGCTCAGCATAAAACCATCCCTGGATCTGCCACCAACTCTGCCCGCCCCCAATGATACGGTTCCCGGCAATGGACGCATTGCGGAGTGCGGCGATAGCATGCTTGTGGAATATGTCATTACATCCTCGAACGGAACGACCATCCTCGATAGCGCTAAAACAAAAACCCCTCTTATCATCAATGTGAATGATAAGAATATCCCGATCGGTATCATAGAAGGTGTTATCGGAATGCATATGGGTGGCACCCGCACCTTGACCATACCAGCTTCCATGATGCAGACAATCGGCGGTAAGCCCTTCCGCATGCTCCCTGCATCCACCTATATCCGCCCCAGCGATATGCTGCAGCTAACCATCCATCTCATTGCGGTAACATAGGGGAAGCGGAACGACAAGGCAATCCAAACAGACTCGCAACCATATGAGCGGATGGATTGCCGCGCTGCGCTCGCAATGACGGCCTCTACGAGGGCTATCAGCATGGCACTACTCTAAAAATACCCCTGATTCGCCAGATGCCTGCCGCTATCCAGCGCGATCATCTGGCCGGTGACCGATGGCGCATTCAACAGAAAATGCACCGCCTGGCAGATTTCTTCAGGATTGGTGCCATGCTGCAGGGGCGAACTCAGATTCATTGCCTCAAACATCGCCAGATTTTGATTCGTATTGGGGAGTGCCAGTCCCGGACCAATTGCATTGACGCGGATCAGCGGCGCAAGCTCCAGCGCCAGCATCTGGGTTGCGGCCCATAACGCCGCTTTGCTGATACCATAGGAAAAAAATTTCTTCTCAGGCAATTTCCATACACAATAATCGAGAATATTGATTACATTCCCCGGCTCACCAGCCGGTAGCTGCGCAGCAAATTGCTGGGTCAGGCTGAGCGGCGCCCGTAAATTCGTCTCAAGATGCAGATCGAAACTGGCGCGGCTTTGTTTGGCAAGCGTATCATTGACAAAGGCCGCGGCGTTATTAATCAAGCAGGTAATGGCCCCAAGCTCCTGATTAATGCGCGGGATCATAGCGGCAACCTGCACTTCCTCCATCAAATCCGCTTGAATTTTCATGGCCGGAACACCACATCGCTTTATTTCCTCATACGTCGCCGTCGCTTCTTCTTCGGAATGATGGTAATGGATAGCAACCGCCCAACCTTGCTGCGCCAGCGATAAGGCGATCTCGCGGCCAATACGCTTGGCAGCTCCGGTGATGAAAGCGAGTTTTTTCATATTTATTTAATGGAAATGATAACAGGTATAATCATCGTTTTGATCCAAGCAATCGAATGCCATTTCTAAATTATTAATTCGCGATCTTGTTAATTCAATCTGACATTCCCGATAAAGCCGCCCCCGAATATCACCGCCTTCAAAACTAACCGTTCTAAAATTACATTCATCATCACGGAATTTTATCCAATCCTGCTGCGAACTTTTAATGGCTTTTACATAACCCCATTGATTTTTACTATCTTTATCTGATTGCAAACTAACGGATAGTATTCGTTGGTAAATGCTGTTCATTTTTTTATCTGTCTTGTCTAATATGGATTCGTAACATGCTGAGATCTTCATATTATTTGCTCCATCACAGTTATCCTCATCCAGATCGGCAGCAAGCACATTTCCCGTCAACAGACATATCAAAACCAGGATAAAAAAGACTTTCATCATCTACATCATCCCAAGCCCAAGTTCGCTATCCCGTAGAAGGGGATAGGATTCTGCATGGAATAATTGATAATGCCACCATTCATTTTTATTGAGGTTCCAACCGGCTGCCGTCATGATGCCAAGCAACATCAGCCGGTTTTTTTGCGCCTCCAGCGGAATATCGGTCACTGCATGGAAGGAAAGCGGTGTAAACGCATCAAACGCCGTTCCCATATCAAGTTCTTTGCCGCTACTATCCGTAAGTGTCAGGTCAATCGCCACTCCCCGCGTATGGTTTGAGCCACGTTTCGGATCGGCGACAAAATCGGGGTCAGGCGTATGCGCCCATAGCGCCTCCTGCGCCTCCTGCGGACGGAACGCGTCAAATATCTTAAAACGCAACCCCAGCGGCGCCGCCAGTTTAATCGCTTTCTTCAAACATAACGCAGCATCGGGATGCAAATAACAAAGTGGTTTTTTATAGACCGGATTGCCGGTAAAATTTCCGGCAGTCGCATAGGCAATAAAAAGATCGACATCAAATTCGGGTGGGGTGATTTCATGTAAGTGCATTGAGCTTCCTTGCTATAATAAAATCATTATCATGCAAACCAGAAATGGCATGCGTTTGCAAAGTGATATCACAATATCCCCAACCAAACGCAATATCAGGATGATGACCGTTTTTCTCAGCCACCAGACTGACTTTCGCCACAAACGCAAAACTATCGCGGAAATTGGGAAACGTATAATGACGGCTGATTTTATCAACCTTGTCCGATAATACCCAACCCTCAAGTTCCCGAAGCATCGCCTCTGCCTGCTCTTTCGTATAGGGAGCAACGCCGCCGCTGCATGGAACGCATTCTTGTTGGTTTAGACTCATGATTGATCGCTTCAGATAAGGGTTGATCTCCGGACTATAAAATAAAAAAAGGGGTGTGTCAAAAATTACCTTGATCGACGGTAATCCAGAAATATCCTGGTTAATAAAGATATTCATTTCCAAATGCCCCGATTGCGCAACCCCGAACCGTAAATATTAACTAAATTTATGCTTACCCTAATATTTATGCAATAAATCAAAAAAACTTCTGTGGTGTTATAAAATATTATGATAAAGTAATAAAGTATCACATATGTTATTTGCGTCATCTTACGATGGCATGATCTTTAGGTCATCAAATGATGATCTATTTACGGAGGCAATGATGTCAGAAAACGGTAATCTTCAGGCGGATCCTTTGTTTCTTGGACTTACCCGTCCGACGATGTTCTTAGGCGTCAGCATGATGTTTGTGATCCTCGAAGCGTTCGTAGGGTTGATTTATTTTATTCAATTCGCAGATTTCAAGGCGGTACCAATGGTGGCGTCTATCCATATGGTCGGCTATATTATTTGCTTTAAGGAGCCTTTATTTGTCGAATTATTCCTGATGTATACATCAAAATGTAAGAAATGTAATTATTTCAACCGTACCTATCACGGCGCTAACTCCTATGACGTCTATTAGGAAGCATCCTTTATGTTGAAACTGAAAAAAACCCGGACGGCAAAAAATAAATACGCGGCACGAGAAGTAGGGACAAGCTTGTTCATCCCCTATTTATGCCATTGGAACCGCTATACAATCCTGACCAAGCGCAAGGAATTGATGCAGGTCATCAAGCTTGACGGCTATTCCTTTGAAACGGCGGACGATGAAGACGTCGATATCCGCAAAGATATCCGCAACCTGCTTTATAAAGGGATGGCATCGGGAAAGTTCGAACTCTATTTTCATACAATCAGGCGTAAGCAGAACGTTTTTCTTGAAAAAGCGCCAGCCATTGACCCAAATATTAAAATCCCAAAAAGCTTTGCCACCTATGTGGAACAGGAATGGCGTAAAAAACATACGACCCATCAGGCCTATATCAACGAAATCTATGTGACGCTGATCCGTAAACCGGATACCAAAGGCGCCGCCATCATCGAGCATTTCTTCAAGAAAATGCAGCAGCAGGCTGATAAGGGCGCCTGGGAACGCGACATGAAAGAAATGTATGATGAGTTGGAGGAAATGGTCAACCGTATCAGCACCACCTTCCGTGATTATAACCCGGAGGTCCTGGGCATCCGCGAGACGTCTTACGGCGCTTTTTCAGAAATACTGGAGTTCTTAGGCAGGCTGGTCAACGGCAATACCATTATCCCGATGCTGGTTCCGAATATGGATATTTCGAAATACCTATCCGCGAACCGGCTTTATTTTGGCGCCAAATCGATTGAAATACGGGGCACCGCCGGCAGCAGGTATGCGGGTATTGTCAGTATTAAGGAATATGGCCCCAAAACATCGGCAGGGGTGCTTGATGGCTTCCTGCAGATGCCGTTTGAATTTATCATGACGCAATCCTTTACCTTCGCCAACCGGCAGATTGCGATCAATAAGATGCAACTCACCCAGAACCGGATGATCCAGGCCGAAGACAAAGCCGTGTCGCAGATTGCCGAAATCAGCAGGGCGCTTGATATGGCGATGGGGGGTGATATCGCCTTTGGTGAGCATCATTTAACCGTGATGTGTATTGAAACCGATATGCGCGCCCTTGAAAACTCATTAGCGATGGCGGTCGTTGAACTGGCCAATGCCGGCATTGCCGGAGTGCGGGAACGGGTCAATCTGGAACCGGCCTTCTGGGGACAGCTTCCAGGCAATACCGACTATATTATCCGCCGTTGTATTATCAACAGCCTCAATCTGGCAGGACTTGCCTCATTGCATAATTTCCCGAGCGGCAAGAAAGAAGGTAACCATTGGGGTGAGGCAGTGACAGTATTTGACACCACTTCCGGCACGCCTTATTTCTTTAACTTCCACCTGCGCGATGTCGGCCATTCGCTGATTATCGGACCAACCGGCGCCGGTAAAACCGTGCTGATGAACTTCCTTTGCGCCCAAGCGCAGAAATTCAATTGCCGCATGTTCTTTTTCGATAAAGACCGTGGCGCTGAAATTTTTATCCGCGCGCTTGGCGGTATTTTTACCATTATTGATCCGTCGAAACCCTGCTCATTCAACCCGATGCAGCTACCCGATACCGGCGAGAACCGCAATTTCCTGCTGGAATGGCTGAAACAATTAGTCACGGTTCGGGGAGAACCGTTAAGCGCGAACGATATCGTCCTCCTGACTTCCGCGGTTACCGGGAATTACAAATTACCAAAAGAAGCCAGACGGCTGAGGAATGTTGCGCCGTTCCTTGGCTTAGAAGGCCCGGATACATTAGGCGGCCGGCTTTCCATGTGGCATACGATCGGCTCGCACGCCCAAATCTTTGATAATGACACCGATGCGCTTGACTTATCGAAATCAAATATTTTTGGTTTTGAAATGGCGGAATTGCTAAAGGATACAGCAAGCCTTGGCCCTTCGCTCCTTTATCTCTTCCACCGGATTCAGATCTCCCTTGACGGCACCCCGACCATGATCGTTCTCGATGAAGCTTGGGCGCTGATTGACAATCCCGTCTTTGCCCCGAAAATCAAAGACTGGCTGAAAGTGTTACGTAAACTCAATACCTTCGTTGTTTTCGCGACACAGAGCGTGGAAGATGCGAGTAAAAGCGCCATCAGCGATACGCTGATCCAGCAAACCGCCACCCAGATTTTCTTACCGAATCTTAAAGCGACCTCCGTTTACCGGACCGCCTTTATGCTGAGTGAACGTGAATTTATATTAATCAAAACGACCGATCCTGGAAGCCGTTTCTTCCTTGTCAAACAAGGAACGAATGCGGTGGTTGCACGTATCGATCTTTCCGGTATGCCCGATATTATTAATGTCTTATCCGGTCGTATTGACACAGTGTTGCTGCTTGATGAAATACGGTCAGAAGTTGGGGATAATCCCGATGACTGGCTGCCAATTTTTTATAAACGGGTGAAGCAACTTAAATGATTTTAGAACCTGGTTTTGATCTCGCTAGGCTGGAGCAGAAACGGCAGAATTTCGAGCACCGTAGCGCAGCGTACTTTTGGGTACGTGAGCAATGGAAGCGCAGAAAACTGTCGTTTCTGCCCAGCATAGTAGAGAGCAAAACCAGGTTCTTAAAGCGTAGCAGGGTTATATACGTTGCTCTAGGACTGGTCGCCATGATGATGGCGCTATGGTGCTGCGATAGTGTTGCCGCCAGCCCTTCCGACGACGATACCTGTTATGATACGACAACGAATCAACCCATCAGCGATCCTTACGCCTCGCCTATTGATTATAACACCAAGCTGCAGGCTATAGAAAACGCCAGAAAGAATGGTGTTTCCACCTCAGCTTCGCAGCAGGCCCAGATTGCCGCCGATGCCAATACCGTCCTGGCTGGCTTTGCCATATCGAATGTCACGGATGCCACGAACGTCCCTGCCTTTACGACCAGTCCTCCCGGTGGTCCCGTTAACCCCAATGCAACTATTTATAATAACGACTGTGCTCCACTCGCTATAATCACCTTTTGTTACAGTCCCGTCGGTGGAGCGTCACAAGCCAACT
>Ga0207006_1123_pt1 | contig 13883 bp, 17 predicted proteins | sample Alteio_BWMinCont_84_FD_153497 | JGI IMG/M metagenome (GOLD analysis project Ga0207006, IMG submission 153497) | Enriched cells from forest soil in Barre Woods Harvard Forest LTER site, Petersham, Massachusetts, United States -... | ecosystem: Environmental > Terrestrial > Soil > Temperate forest >...
TCCGAGCTGGAAATAATCGGTAGCGCCGCCTTGGAAGCGGTTGTCGCTTGGTGCATCTATCGTTTTCATTCTCGTATAGGATGCGCAGTTCTATTTGTCCTGTTCACGCTAGCATTTATAGAGCACTTTTCTTTCCTAAGTCTGGTCGGTGTTTTTAATGCGATAATCGCGTGGCGCTCTATCTCTAGGTATAAAGCGCTTCTGAGCATGCCGCAGGAAGTGAACCATTCATCCAACCCTCCGCCATCACCTCCTGCCGCTGTCAGCATTGCGGATGAACCGTCACCCGGTGATAATTCTGGAGGGTAAGAGTGGTTTTATGCCTGCAGTGTTCCTGGATTGCGGGACAAGCCGTGGATGACACCAAGCGTAGGGTAAGTTAAAGACAAGGAACACAACGTGTTCAGATTTTATTTATACCGATTCCTATGTTTTCTTGACCTGGTGGTTATTGCGCCCGTGAAACAGCTGATCCCATCCCGAACTCAAGCCTGAAAACCTTCAGCGCCAATGGTACTGCATCCTAAGATGTGGGAGAGTAGGTCGCTGCCAGGTCTAGTAAGCACAGGATAGATAAAAAGCCCTCCGAGAAATCGGGAGGGGGCTTTTTTGTTGTTGGGGGAATTAGTAAATTGTAAGTAGGATGAGCGTCTAATATCGTGAAGATGGGGGGGCCGGTTCTGTCAGCCATGTTTGATCCAATTAATCATTTTTCCGATAGTTACTCTATAAACCGTCACTGTGATATTATGCGTTACAGATAAACAGAATCCAGGAATCATGAGCATAATAGCAATATATGAAATATTTTCCATGTTGTTATACTGCGACCAATTGGTGCAGCCATACCAGCCATAACCCTCAATCAGATGATAAGCATTTTTCATTTTGCATATGATATATTGATCATAATTATCAAAAAACGATGTGGATAAGAATAAAAGAAATCCAAATACGAATATCACAAAAGAAAAACGTTTGCCGGAAGTGTCAATTTTTTTTCGTATCTTCATCGAAAAGGCAAGTGCAATAACAAACAAAACAAGAAAGAGCACCACATAACATGATATTTTCTCTTTGGTTTCAATATGCATAAACTCATCGTACATTCTATATCCTCCTGGAATTCGCTAGATATTCATGAATAATAGAAGCTCACAAAACAACTAGCAATTGAAATACTTATTAGTAATGACAGGCTGTAAAATGACACCATATTTGAAAACACCACCCCACACCCTCCCATTCGCTCTAACCAGCCATTCTCAAGACGTAAAGGACGCGTGAAGAACGCGCCGCGATGCGGTGGCTAAAGTAGCCATCCTTGACATGAGGAGATTTCCCCGCTTGAGGCAAGTCCGATTAAGCGTTATGGGGCGCTCTATGGGTAGGTTTTTCGAAACAGGATCTCTTCCCGTCAATTGCGAGTCCAGAATGGTGCGGGCGGGCTGAGAGTGCATCTAGCCCTCCGGGAAATTGGGGTGGCTTTTCTATTTTTTTCCTGAAAATTAATTATCGTATACTCTAAATATTTTTTATAGATATATTAATATATTGACGTTAAAATAGAGTTTTATAATGTAAGGGTATTTATATGGTTTACAAAATCTTAGACGGTTATGACGTTGAGAATAATAACTTGGCTGAATGTGGAAATATTGCGAAGGGTGATGTCAATGGTTTAAAAGAAGCAATGGCACCCCTATTAAGGTCACAATATTTAAATCCACAAACTGTAGAAGATAAAAAAGCTACGCAAAAAAATGCTGACGATATAACAGTATTGCTAAAAAAGCAAATACCCACAGATGCTGCAAAGTTACTGAAACATCTTGGCATTGATGTCAAAGATGATTCCGGCAAAATCATCACGGGATCTATCTCATCCATCACAGAAGATCATGCGTTAAGAATGCTTCAAAACGTGACGTTGCCTAACCAGAATGGCCTTGATACGAACCAGATTACCAGCAGGATGAAGCTTGAGTATCTTATGCGGGGCCGTGAAAATGATTTCAGCCCAGAAACCAAGCCAATAGTAACATGGTTCAACGAGAACGAAATTCCTTTTTCGGTCATCAGGAAGGAAAATCTTACAGTTGGCTGTGAAGGAGCAGCGGAAGCAATCCATATCCCTCTCGCTAATGAGGTGAAAACGATGTTTTTCGCGGTGACTATGGGAGAAAAAAAGCATTTTATTGCTTTTCATATGCGCGGCGATGAAGAAATAGATCCTGCCCAGTTGAAAAAAACATTTAGTAATGATCCTGTTATACAGGCATTGGATCTGGATAAACATCAGGGCGAACCAGATGAAGTTGGTTTAACAACAGGGCGTTTCAGTCCATTTTCGTTACATAATGCTGCCAGATCAGGAAACATCAAAATCCGGCAAATATTTAGTGAAACACTTACTAAACAACCCTCCGGTATTATCGGGACACCTGAACTTTTTACCAATGCAGCCTCCAATTTTCTGAGGGTATCGTTCTCTTACAAGAAGATACCAGTGATTATTGAGAAACTTGGCGCTGAGAGAGTGCATTTTAGCAGGGTAAAAGAGGTAAATAACTATAGAGCAACCTACTACCAAAGAAATATCGCCTGTGTTGGTTATGGACATGCCACTTTTTCTGATAGAATAGCGACTGCGATTGATGATGTTCTTAGCAAATGGGCAGGAAACATTCCTACATTTATTCCTGATATGGTAGGCAGCGCTAAGAAAACAGATTTTCTCAATTTAAGGGAAACCGCACCTCAGCATAGTGAGGATTTAGGTAACTTATTGGTTGAACAATATCACGATGCAACACATGGAAGAGCAGCTGACCATATATTTATTGGCCATGTTGCAGCCACTTCACAACCTCTTAGGGAGGCACAAGAAAGAAATCCTATAGCGCCTGATAAAATCTCCCATATTGATAGAATAACCGTTGAGTCTATTAAAGAGAAAATAACTGCAGGGACAATAGCAGAAAACGCCCCAATACAGGTAATATGTGGAAAGTCATTAAAAAATGGATGGAATTCAAGTGCTTATTCTGAAATCAGTCAAAAACCCCAGGAAATTGATTCTAAGGCACAACAGTTGATAAATAATGTTGAAACATATTCTCGTATACTTTCTCCAAAACTCAAAGGTGCGTTGGACGGAGTAGCCGATGTGATAAACGAGCTTTCCATAAAGCCTGGTACAGTTTTAGTGATAGGATCTGCGGATCTTGAAACTGCTTTAGTGCTTAGGGATAAAGATATTGTAAATACGTATAAGAAAAAAGGCATTGATTTGGTATTGCCCTGTGCAACAGTGGCAGAAAACTATTGTAAAAAAGCCTATCCGGATCTCTATAGAATGCATATGGCAAACCAGGAAAAGAAATTAGTAAGAGAAACAGAACGTCGTGCAGCGGCAGCTCTTAAACCGAAGAGTTTGTTAGAGAGTTCTGGTTCTGCAATGGGGCATGGTCACGGCGATAGGATAAGTCACCATCCCACTCCATCCCATTCGCTCTAATATGCGTCCGGTTCAATGTCGCACTTGATGATTTCTTTAAGGGAACAGTACCCTGAAAGAAAACACCACAGGAACACACCCATTAAAGATATTGCCCCCCAAACCACCCGCCAGATCACGCCCTGCTTGCTAAGGGCCTTGCTATCTCCTATACTTCAACTATAGAAACCCTTGTTTAGGTTGATAGATGCTATCACGTTACCGCTCCCTTTTTGCATTATCCATCCTCTCTCTCAGCGCCTGTACACAAGATCGCGTTCCGGTCGTCGATTATGGTAATAGCAACTATAATCAGGCGCTTATCACCAGAGAAGAAACGCCGGTGATGCCTTCTGCCAATGCCTCGGTTACTGTAGGGGATAAAGATACGCTGCTCAAAATAGCCTCGCGCCATAAGGTGCCGATGCGCGATATCATTCTGCTCAATCACTTGAAATCACCGTATAGGCTTAAAAAAGGTACGGTATTATTGCTGCCAACTTCACCCTATCATACGGTGACTGCCGGGGAAACTTTATTGAAAATCGCCCGGGCGAACCATCTGAGCGAGAAGCAATTAATTGAGGCCAACCACCTGACGCCGCCTTATGGTATCCGTAAAGGCCAGATGCTCAGTATTCCGACGTCTATGCCTGCGCATGAACCGCAGCTCAGACATGCGGCGGCGCAAGTTCCTGCTGCTGCAAATGTACCGCCCACCATGCCGATCGTCAATGTCACGTCGTCTAGTGTTAAAACGGCTGCTCTGCCGCCATTACAGCAGGTTCATGTCAGTGAATATCATGCGCCGTCTACGACATCGGAAAGCGTTCCTATGGCGCCAGCGCCGGTTGTCGCAACGATAGTCGCGACACCTTCTGCGCCAGTGGTACAATCTGTTCGTTCGTCTCCTCCGCCAGCTCCGGCTCCAGCCCCCGTTCTGCATACCGCGGATGGCAGGCCGATCTGGCCGGTAAAGGGTAAGATTATCTCCCGCTTCGGCGTTCATAAAGGCGGGCTTTATAATGACGGGGTTAATATCGCTGCAGCGGAGAATACTCCCATCCATGCGATTGCCAGTGGCATCATCGTTTATGCCGGTAATGAATTGCGGGGTTATGGCAACCTGACGATTATCAAACATCCAAACGGCATGATTACCGCCTATGCGCATCAGCGGGATATGCTGGTCAAGAAGGGGCAGCAGGTTAGTCAAGGCCAGGTTATAGGCCATGTCGGGCAGACCGGTAACGTTTCTCAGCCGCAGCTTCATTTTGGTATACGTGCAGCCGGTAAGGCGGTTAATCCCGAGCTATATCTTCCCCCAATGTAAGCCGCTCTCTATATCGTATTTTTACATTATTCGCAGTAACATAAATAATAAGATGTGAATGACGGAGGCTGCGATGACCATTACTATTGGATTAGAGGTCGGTTTCGTCGAAATGCTCTGCGGGCTTATCGAGTTTGATTTTGATGCGATCGAGGCGTATAAGGAAGCTGTTAACCGCTTCCGAAATGAAATTTACAAACAGCGTTTTAAGGAATTTGAAGCCGATCATGTTCGCCATACGGAAGAATTGTCCCATTATTTATTGGCGCATGGTGAAGAGCCAACGACGGGGCCGAGTGCTAAGCAGTTGCTGACCAAAGGTAAAATTATTATTGCCGATTTATTTGGCGATGATGCTATTCTTTATGCTATGAAAAGCAATGAAGAGGATACCAATCTTGCCTATGAACGTGCGGTCGAGTTTATAGACAAGCCCCATGATGTGGTTGATCTGCTTAATCGGGCCTTAGCAGATGAGCGTCGGCATTACCAATGGATTGAAGATGCCGTTTTGCATATGGAAACTATGCCAGCAGTGATGTTGTAATTGGCCGCCGTTTTAAACTTGCTCAGTCACGCCTTATGATTTATAACAGGCTTAAAGGCCAGCTAAACAAGGGAAATCATGCTTAATAAAGAATATAGTGAACGTCTGCAAAGTGAAAAAGATTACCATAATGAGCGCGCAGTAGAAGAATCCCGAATCGATCAGGAAAAATATTATGTAGCGGTGAGCAAAGCCCGGGAGCGGTTCTCAGAATCCATCTCCCGCAATTCGGTCGGTAAGGATGTGCTGGAAATTGGTTGTTTCCAGGGGGGCGGGGCGGAAGAGATTCTAAAAACGGCGAAGTCCTATGTCGGTATCGATATTTCCGATGTGGCGATTGAGAAGGCGACGCAGCTTAATTCTGAAAAAGGATTGAGGAATTTTAGTTTCCTGGTACGGGATGCCTGTGAAACCGGTTTTCCTGATGCCAGCTTTGATACCGTCGTTGCCTGTGGTATTATCCACCATTTGCCGATTGAGAAATCGCTTAAAGAGATACAGCGTATTCTTAAACCTGGCGGAAAAGCAATCCTGTTTGAACCGCTGGGAGAGAATCCGCTGATCAATCTCTATAGAAAACATACGCCGGATGCGCGGACGCCGGATGAAACACCTCTTTTAAAATCCGACATAGCCAATATCAATAAAATCTTTCCAGGGGCCAAGATTCATTTTTTCGGCTTGACGACACTGTTATCCGTTCCTCTTCGTCACAGGAAAGCGCTGTACCCTATATTCTATAAATTGTTCTATATGATCGATAAATTGATTTTCCTGACCCCGTTACGCTGGTGGGCCTGGATGATCGTGGTAGAGGGTGAACGCGGGTAGGGGGCTAAGTGATTTTCTTACTTCCCCCACTCGAATTGTCATCCCAGACTTGATCCGGGACCCAGCACAACAAATCGAGCGCAGCGATTCCTTATTAAATACTGAGTTCGCAAGGGCTCACAAATTATATGTTTAGCTGGATCCCGGATCAAGTCCGGGATGACACCGAACGTGGGGATAGTTTATCTAATTTATGCAAAGTTCTTCCAAAGCGAGAGGAAGTCTACGGCACTACATCCCAGGGATATAAATGTTCTATTTCTAAAAATGATAGGCCATACCGAGTGATAGAACAATCGGATTAAAATTGTTGGTACTCTTATATCCAGGAAATTGAGTAAAGGTACTGTAATCACCTTTTACTTCCATTTCATAATAGCGCACATCCGCATTTAATGCCCAATTGGTATCCACCCAGGCATCAAGTCCCAGATCGGCAACTGCGCCAAGGTTCGTATCGTAGCTAACCCCATGATAGGTGCTATTAATAATTGTATATTGTGCACCAAGACCAACATAGGGCGTATAACCTGGCAGGATAGAATCAAAATGATACTGCATCATGGCGACAAGTGGTATAAAGCCCATATTACCAGAGACTTCATTGACAGTACTGAGGTAGGTTTTAGTAACAGGGTCATAGCCTTGAGCGGTTAATGTTTTGCCTCTCGCTGCGTAGAGGCCGGTTGAACCATTTATCGTGATATTTTGATTAATGTAGTAGCCGATATCGACTAATCCACCAGGTAAATTATCAACCTGCTTAAAGCTGGATTCTTTTGTTCCTAAACTGGTTTGGAATGTTTCCTTTTGATTGGTCGCGATCGCATCGGAAACATCCACATGAATGATCCAGGGCATGGTGGTATTATCGGCCTGTGCCGCTGCCGCACTAATCAATAACAAAGTTGCTGCACTTAAAATAACACGCATAATGATCGCCTTTTTATATTGATAGTTCAATGAGTAAGTAATCGCTTTCCTTCAAGCGTAGCAAACGACCTGTTTATTGTAAAGCATGGCTACAATAGATGGTTTTAAACACTGTCGATTAATAAAATAGTGTGGTATATTATGTAATTCTTAAGCTCATTTTATTATCTAGGCATAAGCGATTTTTTATGATACAATGAAGAAAAGAATGACTATGCAGAGTATTATTTATGGGGAAAGACATTAACCATACTGACTCTAACAAAGGAACAACCAGTCAGGTTGTCGATCGTCCTGAAAGATTTACTTCACCCCATCCCTCAGTCATCAGTAGAGCTCTAGAAGATTCTAAAGAAATTCAGCTACCAGCCTTTGCCTATCAGCATGCAGTAGGATCTGCTGAAAGCGCGGCTGCATTTGGGCAGCATGGTAAAGCAATAGAAGATTATAAAACAGCATTTGCTATTAAAGCAGTAGAATCATTTGCTAAAGATCACTGTGGTATGGGAGAATCCCATCTTGCTTTAGGGGAGAGTGACGACGCAATTGCGTCTTTTAAAAAGGCGCTTTCTAAGGAACCTACCCATATAGCTTCTCATAAAGGGCTGATTACATCCTATCATCTTATGAAGAGCCGGCTCTCACCTGAGGATAAATTTACGACTGCTATACTTAATCAGATCATTCGTCCGTTAAGCACTAAATTAGAAATGTTGGAGGAGGCTGCAAAAGAGAAGGGCAATTCATTAGAAAAACAAAAACCTGCAGAAGCAATAAAGGATCAGCAGCATGAGACAGTTGGAAATAAACGGCCAAGACCATCAACTATGGTAGAGAGAATTCTTTTTAAGCGTCAGAAAACAGACATTAATAATGAGCATCAGCACGGATTATCATAGGTTATAACCCCAGCATCTTCTTGCATTTCTCATAAGAGGCGCCAAAATCCCCAAGCGGGATCTCATTATAGAACACTCCGGAAGCATGGCTTCCTGCCGAAAAGACCGGCGTTTCATCCCATTCCAGATACACATTCTTAGATGTCAGCAGTTCATGAATAATTTTGTCCGAGGTATCGAACGGAAAATAATCCTTGATAGTGCGGTAACTATCATTCTCGGTTCGTAAGTTGAAAAATGCTCCGGGGGCGATATCGCGTGTACTATAAACCGCCTGTTTCACGCCGCCTGCCGTTTTCTTGATCAGCACTTCAATCGCATTATTACCAGCCGTAATCGTGCATTCACTGCCTACTACCCCATCCACCTGCCAGTGGCGTTTAACGACCGGGGGCTGAATCATTGTCTCACCCGAAGAGGTGTTATAGGTACAGGCTGCAAGCAACATAGAGGCGCTAAGGATGAAAGCGGATTTGATATTCATGGAATAATCCTTTCGGGTTGTCGAATTTCCCATTATTCAGGAAAAACTGTAAATTTTATATCTGAAAACGCTCTAGTGCAGTTTTTTCTTAGTATCGGCAATCGCATGCTCGATCAAGATATGCGCCGTTTTATCATCCAGATGGTTCATCATCAATTTACGGGCGGCTGAGACCGCTAAATCAACGGATTGAATGCGAATTTCCTGAAGTGCCGCCGTTTCATAATTGCTGATTTTCTGTGTGGCAATGTCAAGGCGCTTTTGAATGTTAGCTTCAAGGTTGGCATGGGCTTCTTCCGACATACGGGCGCTTTCTTCTTTAGCGTGAGCAAGTATCTGGGCTGCTTCATCCAGTGCTTCTTTATAGCGACGCTGGCAGGAGGTCAAAAAAGTTTCTGCTTCTTCTTTTAGCCGCTGGGCTTCGTCAAGCTCCTTGCGGATATTGTCGGAACGGCTGTCTAGCCCCTTGAAGATGATTTTGCTAAGCGGTTTATAGGCAGCTAACACCAGAATAACGAATGATACTGCCGCCCAAAAATGAGGATCTTCGAATTGATTCTGCAACATGTCCATAGTTCTACCAAGAATAATTATTTACTAATCGCTGCCTCGACTTCTGCAGCATCTAATTTTTTATCAATGAGCTGTTCGACAAGTGCCTGCGCCGTAGTCAAGGTAACGGTTTTCATTTCCGTGACTGCTTTTTCACGCAACGCCGTGATTTCCGCTTCGGCTTCTTCCAGCTTCTTGGTTATCTTAACTTCAAGCGCACTATTTTTAACAGCAATTTCTTTTAAAATCGCGGTAGAAGCCGCAGATAGCATCGCCACGGATTGCGCGCGTGCATTAGTCAGCGCATCGGTGTAGGAGTTTTTGACGGTATCGGCTTCTTTTTGAGACGCCTCAGCCTTATCCAGGTCGCTGGTGATACGGTCCTGGCGCTGCTGTAGCACTTCCCGAATATTGGGAAGTGCTACGTTACTGAGCACCAGATAGAGAAATGCAAATGTTACCGCCAGCCAGAAAAGCTGGGATGGGAACATCGAAATATCTAACTGTGGCATGGAATGGTACCCTATTTATGGCCGGAGAAGAGCAGGATGAACGCAACAACGAGCGCAAACAAGCCCATCGCTTCCGCCATACCGGCGCCGATAAATGCGTATTTTGATAATTTTGTTTCTGCCGATGGGTTGCGAGCAATCGCAGCTACGGTAGAGGCGAAAATATTACCCACCCCAATCGCTGCACCGAACATACCGAATGCCATCAAACCGATAGCAATATATTTAAAACCTTCTGAATCCATGATAAATCCTTATAATGACTAAGTTAAAATAATAACAGTAAAACTCTTAAGCATTCCTACGTTGTTCGCGGAGCCTAGCTTTTTTACTGGCATCACTGTTTTCACAGCGAATTGGTTATAGCAAAAATATCCTCTAATGCAAATGAATTGCGTCATTTAAATACACGCAAGTCAAAATGGTGAAGATATAGGCTTGCAGAATGGCGATAAATATTTCAAATGCGGTCAGGACGACGATAAACGGAATCGGTATAAATCCCCAGACGCCCATGGCGACAACGAAAGCGGCGATCACTTTTAGCAGGACGTGCCCCGCGGTCATATTAGCAGCAAGACGGATGGAAAGGCTAACCGGCCGTGCCAGATAGGCGAATAATTCGATGATGATCATCAATGGTGCCAGCCACCAAGGCGTGCCATGCGGCAGGAAAAACGAGAAAAATGCATGTTTATGACGGATCAGCGCGATAACGGTAACACCAAGGAAAATCAAGGTTGCCATCGCAAAGGTCACAACAATATGGCTGGTCGTGGTAAAAACATAAGGCACCATCCCCATCATATTGCTGAATAAGATGAAGATGAAGACGCTGAAAATAAACGGGAAATAACGGCGGCCTTCTGAGCCTACCGCATCTTTTACCATCCCTGCAACAAATTGATAGCTGAGTTCTGCCGCTCCCTGAGCGCGTCCCGGGACTAATGCACGGCTGCGCATGGAACCGATCAGCCAAAGGCAGATGAGCACGACGCAGACAATCATCGTGCAGGCGGAATTGGTAAAGCTGATATCGATGCCACCAATATGGAGGGGAACCCACGGGGTAATTTCAAACTGACTTAAGGGATTGTGTTCTGCCATAGTTAACCATTATCTCTTTTGTATGGAGCGGTAAATATTATATCCACCGGCAATTGCGCCGAAAAAAAAAACATATCAGGAAAAACACTGGCTTGGTATTCATGTATTTATCGATCTCGTAGCCGATAAACGCGCCGACTCCAACCCCTGCGACCAGCTCTATCCCGACTTGGACAGGATTCATGACTGATTCCTCAGGCTCAGGGTTTTGTGCCTCTTTCGCCTGTTTGATCCGTGTTTCTAAATCGTCAGAGGGAGAAATGATGCTTACTCCTACATATGCTTATTTAGCTAGCATGAATAAAAGGTAAGGAACGATTTGTCAATAGAGTCTTAGAAAACAAGGCGGTATTTTGTTAATTGCTTTCATTTAGCAAACACCATCGCTATAATGCATGATGGTCTGCTCAATTGATTGATGGGGAAAACACCATGAATAAAACGAAATTGCTGTTATGTATCAATGACACACCGCATTCACGGGTGACGCTGCGGTTCGCCTGCAGCAAAGCAAAAAAATCGGGATATGCGGTAGAAATGCTACATGTGATCGATACGGCAGATAATCAGAATTTCCTGTCGATGGCCGACGTTATGCGCCAGGAACAGAGGGATGAGGCGGAGGAATTACTGAAGAAATTCGCCGATGAATGCTATGAAACCTATGGGGTGACGCCCAGTCTGCTAATTAAGGAAGGACTTATCGGCGAGCAGATCGTCGCCACCGCCCAGGCGGATCTGGGGATTAATATGCTGCTGGTCGGAACTTCGCCTGAAACCGTGGCACGGAGTAACCTGATTCCGTGGCTGACGGGGCAACTGGGCAGTAAATTACAAATCCCGATGCTGATTATCCCCGGAAACTTGACCGATCAGCAGATTGATGAGTTGACATAGGCTTTAACCCCTGCAATGCAAACACCGCTAAAAACCCCGCCGACATCCACCATTCCTGCCATATACCAAAGGCGGTGAGTCCAATCACCAGATAGGCGGCATAACTACAGATACACAGCGTCTTATAGCGGAAATCGGCATCCAGCCGCTTAATCGTAGTGAGGATGGCTGTCGTAAAGGCGGCAAAGAACAACACGCCCGGAATACCAAGCTCCAGCCATAATTGCAGGATGCTGTTATGCGGATGCAGCGGCAGCGGGCTTTTGCCTTTCGCCAGCATCTCCGATGGCTTGATTGGCATCACGCGCGAACTATCCAGTCCCCAGCCACGTATCGGATGGAGTAGCGCCTTATGGGAGACAAACTGCCAGATATAGAGTCGATGTTCGCTTGATTCCGGTAGTTTCGGAAAAGCAGTCATGATCTTTACCGGCTCTTGATAGAGCATCACAAGTGGGATGATGGCAATGAGCAGCAAGGTGAGGGCGATGAGCAGCGAGAAGACTTTATCTTTGAAAGTGATGGCCAGAATAAAACAGATGGAACCGGCGGCAATTCCCATCACCGCTGACAAGCTTTTGAGCGTAACCAGTATCGCAAACGTCACCAGCCATAATAGTAGCGCCGGTTGCTTTTTGCCGCGCTGGATGAGGCTGAGCAATGCCGGCCAGATGAAAATGGCGATCACGGTTGCGCTGCGGTCAAGCTCGGTGATATCGTAGACGTAAGGTTTCTTGCCTGGCGGGGCGAGGTGATGGATGAAGATGCTTAAACTGCCATGCGTCAACCGGTCAATGAGGATAAGCAGCAAGGCGATCGGCACGCTCGCTTCGATGAGATAGGGTGGCCAAGTGACGTTGGCCTGATGCAATACCGATATCACCACGATGGCACTCACAAACAGCAGCGCCAGTTTAAGCCACATCATCAGGGCAATAGAGGGGCTGATTGTCCAGGCGGTGGTAATCAGTGCCCATAGTAAAAAGAGGATGGCGATCTCTAGGGGGAGGGGCTTCAGTAATGTGGTGCGCGAATAGAAAAAGAGGCCCATGGCGATTGCAGCGATGATGCAATAAAGCGGTGCTAGTCCCAACCCGGAAAATACCGACAAAGCAGGGGCGAGGCATAACAGGACGCCGATTGCGGTGAACAGGCGGTTATTTAGCGAGCATGGTGGTGATAAAGTCAGCGAGTCCATAATTCCTTGAGCGTTTGAGTCGTTCCGATGTCAATACAGCATATACGTCACGCGCGCATGATTCAACGGAATGATTGACGATGACATAATCATATTCCTGCCAGTGGCTGATCTCCTCTTCCGCCTTTGCCATACGCAGGAGAATGGTTTCTTCGCTATCCTGGGCGCGGCTGCGCAAACGCCGTTCAAGCTCCTGCATCGAGGGTGGCAGGATGAAGACGCTGACTAATTTACCCGGAGCGCTCTTGGCAATCTGCGCGGTTCCCTGCCAGTCGATATCGAATAATACGTCTTTTCCGGCATCGAGGGATTGTTCGACTTTGGCGCGTGGTGTCCCATAAGAGCGGCCAAATACGGTGGCATGCTCAAGAAAATCGCCATTTTTTACCATCGTCGAAAATGTCTGGTCGTCAATGAAAAAATAGTCCTGGCCTTCTATTTCGCCTGGACGCATTTTACGGGTGGTTGCGGAAACGGACATCACCAGATGGTCGTCCATTTCAAGCAGCATCCTGGATATAGTGGTTTTACCGGCTCCTGATGGGGAGGATAACACGAACATGAAGCCGGAACGGGGGATAGTGATATGGGTCATTTGTTGTTTATTATTATTTTTAACGCCGTAGGCTCCCCTCTACCAAAGGGAGAAGGAAGCCTGCGGCGCTTATTTCTGCTCTTTAACTACCACTTTATGATTCCGGGCCCCTGTAAACGGATGTTTTTTATGGCGTAGATATTCTTCATGCACATCCACGCTGGAACGGATTCCAAGTGCTGTACCATTTTCTTTGATCCATTTATCGGCGCAAGTCCTGCCTAGATGATGCAGGTGCTTGAGGAATTCCCAACTGGTATTGACTTTGCTCGAAGCATTAAGCTCCAGCATTTCGCCCGCCGTTTCAATCATATGCATATTGATCTTACGGTATTTCTTCGCCGCCACATGGTTTTCCTCGATCATCTCATTGACGAAATTGATAAATTTAATTTCCGCAATCAGGCTGGCATTGAATGAAATCTCATTGAGACGGTTGATAATCTCGCTGCTGGTCTGCGGCAGTTGCCTGCGCACCACCGGATTAATCTCAACG
>Ga0207006_1098_pt3 | contig 13845 bp, 8 predicted proteins | sample Alteio_BWMinCont_84_FD_153497 | JGI IMG/M metagenome (GOLD analysis project Ga0207006, IMG submission 153497) | Enriched cells from forest soil in Barre Woods Harvard Forest LTER site, Petersham, Massachusetts, United States -... | ecosystem: Environmental > Terrestrial > Soil > Temperate forest >...
TCCCAAGAGATCAGGGGAGATGCGCCGAACAGAGAAAATGTCTCAATGGATTGCGAAGCCGCAACCGCAGGCTCTGGGCAGATCGGCGAGCTGAATGCGCCGTTTGCGAGGGGAAAGGCCTTGAGGTTGTCGCCGGCGGCCGCCACGTAAATTGTCGGCACAGTGTTGTTGACCCAAGATGCAGGTGTCCCCATTAGCGCCGTACCCAAGCAGAGCGTTTGCAGCGCACCGTCTCCCGCCAAATTGTCGCGATCAAGCAAGTAAAGATTACTGGCTTCGTCTCCTGTCACAGCAAGGTGCAAATGAGCGGAGCTTCCCGCCGAATCCGGCAGCAACAGAACGCCGGTGGAACTAAAATACTTTTGCGTAAGGTTTAGAGTGACTTCGTTCGGCCGCCGGAAACTATCGGCGACAGTGAAGCTTGCAACGGCAGTATTGATTTGCAGCTTAAGGAGAGTTTCCGCGTAATCGTTGCTGGCGTCAAATGTTCCGTCCGAGGTGGCCACAAAGATATTTCCGCTCGCATCCGAAGATGGCGCGGCGCCCCTTTCCCCAATCCCGCCATGAGAACCATTGGGCGTGCTATTGAAAACGGCTAACACGCCCTTGGTTAAATCGAAGGCATCGTAGGCGAGCAGCCAGCCGTGAAAGGGATCGGCATCGTCGTAGGAATCAAACCCAACGTAAACTTTGCCGCCCGCCAACAGCAGCGCGGGACGTTGATTTTCTGTAAGGGAGTCGAAGGAAATCTCGCCCTTGAAGGAGCCGTCTCCGCTGCCGCTTACGGAAGCTTGAATGGTTTCGGGCGCGCCGAATTTCTCTTTCCCGGTTGTGAGGTCGAGCGCATGCAGCTCCTGCTTGTACACGAAACCACCGTTTTCGCTCACCTTGGTCTTGGAAACGGCGTAAAGCGTAGCGCTGGCCGGATCGATTACCGGCGTTCCGGTGATGCCGATTTCCGGCACAATGTCCGTCTGGCCGGGGATATCGCCAGCTGGGACCGTCGTTACACCTGCGATAGGATTGATAAAACTCACCTGCCATAACACCTGGCAAGGATTCGTATCCGCGTCGAAGGCATAAACGCTGTCGTGTTCCGTAGCTACGTACACTACATTGTGAGTTCCCTGTAACGGAATCGTCACGTTTGCGACGTAAAGCGGCTGCGCAACAATCTGACTCCCCACGGGACCATCGACTGGGCAGCCGAACAGTTTTCCGAATTTTCCGCTATTGACGCTCAAGGGCGTGAGCTTGGTTTCCTGCGGGTTTTGACCGGTCAGGCTATTGTCGTTCCTCCAGGAGTAAACGCCGGCGAAAGCGTTGGCCGAAATAATCGTGACACCTGCAGATGCGGATACTGGAGGACTCGTTTGGAGCACAGCCGTTATCGTCACACCGAAGGGCGTCGGAATGCTTGGACTCGTCGGTGCGCTGAAAGATGCCGCGTCAAGTCCCGTGGAAACAATTGCTCCTGAATTGCCTATTGGTCCACTCACCTGCCAAGTCACGGGCGCACTGGAGTTCTGCACAGCCGCGGAGAATTGCAGAGTAGCACCACTGACCACATTCGCCGTGCTGGGAGAAATACTCACACTGACCGGAGGAGCGACGACGGTTAGAGTTGTGCCTCCGGATACCGATGTATCGGTTACAAGGAGGGCGGTGATCGTTACCACAGGAGGACTCGGGATTGTCGCTGGAGCCGTATAAAAGCCGGATGAGGTGATAGATCCAGCCGTAGAATTGCCAAGCTGGATGCCGTTGACTTCCCAAATCACTGCCTGAGGTCCATTTTGGACATTGGCGCTGAATTGCAGCGATGTTCCGGTTACGACATTGGGGTTTGCGGGAGAAACGCTTATCTGCGCACCCGGCAGCGGACTAATCGTCACGGTGGCTGAACCGAAGTGTGTCGCATCAGCCTGCAACACGACTGTGACCGTGACCATAAGTGGGGCAGAAACGTTTGCAGGCGCCATGTAAGTGGCCGTTCCCGCGCCCGAAGGAGTAATCGTGCCGACAGACGAATTGCCGCCGGCCAGGCCGTTCACCTGCCAGCTAACGGCTGGATTCGAGGCATTCTGGACAACTGCGACGAACTGAACGTTTCCGCCAGACGATATCTGTGACGAGTTCGGCGATACGCTGACGGTGATACCGGGGGGGGAATCGGCGTTGCTGTTTGTGGAACCTCGGCCGCCGCTGCAGGAGACTTGCTGAGTGATCGCGATCAGCGCCAGCCATTTGGCCATTGCGCGGATTTTGGAGAGAGGAGAGGCCCTGCGGACAAGCCCATAGCGTCGATTGCGCGGAACCCGGCTGGACGTGGAACGCGCACACATCAAACACCCGTTACGAACGCGATCCGAAACCCGGTGGTTAAGGCTCTGCGGGGCGAGCGGAAACTACCACGTGGATGTTGTGGATGTCAATGCAGAGCACATTAGTGCCGCACCCCTCAGGCGTTGGCTTCCGCACTCTCGGAGGCTGGCGGCCTGCGGCGATGAAATATTCCAAAGAATCTAGCGAGGAAGCCAAATTTTGAATTGTGGGATTGCCGGAGCGGAGCTGAAATCTGTGCCGGTGGCGCGGGTAAAGCAGGCTTTACCGCGCCTCGAAATGACGGGGGCTGTTCCACCACCGATTCGCGGATCAACTGCACGGCTTGCAAGGTCAAACCCGCCGCGGGACTAGCCGAAGAGGCATCGAAGGTCAAGGGCACCTCGATACGATAAGTCGGCGAATCGATCGATTTCGGCGCCCGCGCATCGCCGGGCCCATTTGGCGAAGGAGGCGCGGCCGCGCTCGCTTCCATTTGCTGCCGGGAGTTATTCTGGGATACGAGAAGCTCGCAGGAGCATGTTCGCGCGCCGCTGCGCAGCGTGCGCAGTTCGCCCCCTTCGATCTGGACGTCGCCGCCTTGCGGAACAACTAAATTCTCTCCCGTCAATTGCTCCTCGATGCGCATCGCGCCGGAAAGCGCCAGGATGCATACTTCCCCTTTTTGATCCAGCCCGACGGTCAGATCGGTTTCGCGAGTCCCGATGGGCACCGGAGTGATAATCAATAGAGGGCTATAGACGGTGACGTGCGCGGAGGCGGCAATCTGCAAATGTACCTGTCCGTAATCGAGCGCGATGGTAAGCGCGGCGCCCGACTTCAGGATCGAGAGATGAGCGGGCCCGCAAAGAATGATCTCGCCGCCTTCCGGCAGATCGATTTTGGCCTCTCCTGATCGAAGCGTAAGGTCGCTGCCGCTGGCGAGCACGGCTGTGGTGCGCCCGTTCTGGGTCTCAAAACTGATCGCTCCCTTGACGGAAACATCGTCTCCGGAGAGCCGCCCGATGGCCACTGGACTCTGAGACGCACCGGGTGTGGCTTGCGCTGCCCTCGCTTGCGTCTGAAAGATCAGCAGGCACACGAGGCCAAGCGCGCTCCAGAGAATCGTTCGTGCGCGATCCTGGGCGATTGCGGGATTGAACTCGTATACGCTCATATCGTGCTTCGGTCGCCTATACTATAGCGCATGACGGAGTTGGCGAAGTCGCCGCCCGAGCGCGAGGCTCTGCCCGCCGGCACCTACGATTCGCGGCCCAAGCAACTTTCCCTTTTTCGGCGCGCACAGATTCCCATCATTTCCGGCGCCGCATACGCGTTCGCGCGGACGGTAGGGCCGACCTTGCGATACGAAGTGCTGGGCTGGCAGCACATCGACCGGGTGCACAGCCAAAAGCGCCGCTGCGTCTACTCCTTCTGGCATCAGACAATTTTCCTGGCCATGTGGTGGTGGCGTCATCGCGGCGTGACCGCAATGACCAGCGCGAATTTCGACGGACAGATACTTGGCTGCGCTCTCGAACGGCTCGGATTTGCCACAACATACGGGAGTTCTTCCCGCGGCGGTTTGCGTGGCCTCTCTGTGCTGGCGACACAGCTCGAAGACGGACATGACGTGGCGTTTGCCGCCGATGGCCCCCGCGGGCCTCGCTACCTTGCCAAACCCGGACCGATTATCCTGGCCCGGCGCAGCCGTTGCCCGATCGTCGGCTTTCACATTTTTGCGGAACACGCGCATACCTTCGAGAAAGCCTGGGATCTTTTTCAGCTTCCCCGGCCATTTTCCCGGGTGGTGCTGGTCATCGGTCCGCCGATTGAAGTGCCGGACCAAGCCGGCCGCGATGCTATCGAACGCAAGCAAGCTGATTTGCAATCCTCGCTCGAGCGCGCTCGTGCCCTGGCAGAGTCATGGTTTGCGCTCGAGCCCGCCGAACGACAGCGACAACGAGCGATTTGGAACGCCTGAATGGCCGCGTCTAGCGCGCGGGTGAGCCAGCCATTTGCCTGAGGTGTTCTACCAGCGTCTGCACTTGTCTCCTGGTGTAATCGAGCGAGCCCGAGCAATCGATCTCGTCGATCATGCCAGCGGCCGCCTTCCGTTTCTCCTCCGGCGGCATTTGCGACGCGATGCGCTTCTCGGCTTGCTCGCGTGACATCGCACGTCCTAGGGAGGGATGCGTCAGCCGTTCCAATTGCTGGTCCCGGGTGCAGGTAGCCAGGACGAGCCGATCCAACTTTTGGTGGTAGCCCGATTCGATCAATAACGCGGCTTCTACAACCGCTACACCGTGAGGATCGTTACCTGCAAGCCGGTCGAATTCCCGGTCAATTTCGCGAAGCACCCGCGGATGCACGATCGCATTCAAGGACGCCAGTTGATTCGCATCGCCAAAAACGATGGAAGCTAATCGCGCGCGGTCGATGCTTCCATCCGGGGCAAGAATATGCGTTCCAAATTGCCGTACGACCTCGTCATAAGCTGGCCCTCCGGGTGCGATCAAAACATGCGCCATTTTGTCGGCATTGATGATATGGCAGCCGAGTTCGCTCATCATGGCGGCCACGGTGCTCTTGCCGCAGCCGATGCCGCCCGTCAGGCCGACGCGTAGCATGCGCATCAATGCCCGGAGGCCGGGCTGGCAACCGAAGCCCCGGCCGTCTGAGCCCGCCGCAGCCGCGCAGCCTTGATCGTATTGCTCATGAGCATGGCGATGGTGAGAGGTCCGACGCCGCCGGGAACAGGAGTGATGGACCCGGCAATTTCAGCGACATCGGGGTGAACGTCGCCGACCAATGCGGAGCCCTTCTGCCTGAACTGCTCCAGGCGTTCCGGAAACTTTGCGAAAATGCGGGCGGCTTCGGAAGGATCGCTGATTCGATTGATACCCACGTCGATCACGGTAGCGCCGGTCCGAATCCAATCGGGCGTAACCATCGCGGTTCGGCCCATGGCGGCGATCACGAGATCCGCGCGGCGCGCGATTTGGGCCAGATCGCGTGTTTTGGAATGGCAGATCGTTACCGTGGCATTGGCGTGCATCAGCAGAAGGGCCATCGGTTTCCCGACGATGTCGCTTCTGCCGAGCACAACCGCCGGCACACCTTCAGTGGCAATACCGCTCCGCCGCAAAATCTCCATCACTCCCGAAGGCGTGCAGGCCACCAACCCCGTCTCTCCACGGACCAGCCGTCCCAAATTCACCGGATGAAAGCCATCCACATCTTTCGCCGGATCGACTGCTTCCAGGACGCGGCGGGAATCCACCTGACGGGGCAAGGGCAATTGCACCAGTATGCCGTCAACGTCATCGCGGCGATTCAAGTCGCCGATAAGTTGCAGAACCTCGGCGGTGGAAACGTTCTCCGCTGGCGTAAAGAGCCAGCTTCGCAGCCCAAGCTTCTCGCAGGCGGCAATTTTGCTCCTGACGTAAATCTTAGAAGCGGGATTATTGCCGATTAATACCGCGGCGAGACCCGGCTGGATTCCGGCGGCACGAAGTTCGGCTATTTCCGGTTCCAGTTCTGCGTAGATCTGGTCGCGGATGGCGTTGCCATCCAGGATGCGCGCCGTCACGATCACTCCCGCGGATAGAATCTGAGGGCTTACGAGCAGATCAATTATAGCGGAAAGAGATGCCCCGTCGCGGCCGCTGTTCACGCGTAAAAGAGTCACGCAGTGCCAGCGGCCCGCGACCGAAACCCGGCTTCGCAAAAGCCAGGTGCGCCTTGGCCGAGATCGAATCTTACTTCGTGACCGTAAAAATGTGCGCTTGCTCCCAAACCGAGGCCGCTTCCTTGCCCTTGAAGTAGTCGATAAGCTGCATAGCCGCTTTCTTATCCGGCGCATTGGTCGAAATCCAGGCCGTGATATCGACGGGGGTAGCAGCGTCCGGCGGCAGAGCCCCCACCACCTGGAGCCCAGCGGGAGGATTCCGGTAATCGCTCAGATATGGACCCACAGCCACTTCGACCTCGCCATCGGCAACCGCCTTCTGCACCCCGCCGCCACCTGGGTAGAGCTTAGTCTTCGGCTTCACTTGATCGGTGATGCCCATCTTGTCAAAAGCCAGCATGGTGGCGCCGCCCACGCTTCCCTGAGTGGGATCCACGGTGGCGAGCGACTTCGCGTTGAGCAGCAGTTTCTTTACCGCTGCGGCGTTCGAAATGTCGGGTTTCGCTGCGCTGTCTTTCACCGCGATGGCCAGGCGAACCCGGGCGACTACCGTCTGCGTGCTCTTATCGACGTTGCCCGTCTTGAGCGCGTCGTCGAACGGCGCAAACAGCAGCGTCACGTCCAAAGCGCCGCCCTCTTGAACCGTTCTGCGGCTCCCTACACCGGTGCCGTATGATTCCTGAACCTTGATGCCCGTCTTCATTTCGAAGTTCTGAACGATGGCATCGACTTCCCTCTTGAGCGGGTCCGGCGACAACAAAGTGATTCGCGTTTGGGCGCGGACGCTCGTCGAAATACCGAGCGCAAAAGCGATAATCGCGATGAACGAAACTGCGTGCTTCACGGTGTCCTCCTCGGTCGGCCGGCTATTCTGATTCGCCGCTCGACGCCGATGCCAGCCACATTCCTGCGCAGAGAACTTACTCCCTGCCTTTCTGTGACGTCAACTTGAAATCCGTGGCGGAAAGCGACCTTTTCGGAACAAAGATCTGGAGGGGATCGATCATTCGGAGAGCGCCGGCCGTGCTATCTATGCCGAACGTTAAATCGTGAGTCAGCGCTTTTTGAACAACGCCAGGTCGATCGTATCGGCCATCGCTTTGTATCCGGCGTCGTTCGGATGCAGATGGTCGCCGCTATCGAACATGGGAAGGAACCGCGCCGGGTGGCTGGGGTCGCGCACGACGGCATCGAAGTCGATCACGCCATCATAAGCCCCGCCGGTGCGGATAAATTTGTTGACCGCTTCGCGCTTTGTCTCGCCCTCCGGGGCAAAGTAAGCCGCTCCTTCAAACGGCGTCAGCGTGCAACCCACGATTTTGAGTCCCTGCTGGTGCGCCCGCGTAATCATTTGCTGGTGCCCGGAGATGATCTCCTCGGCGCTCACCGGTTGCGGAGGCTGACCGGTGGTCGAGCGGCCAATGTCGTTGATACCGAGCAGGATAGTCACGTAGGCGACTCCGGGTTGCGTCAGCACGTCCCGATCGAACCGCGCCAGCCCATTCGGCCCGGCAAGGTCGTGCAGGATACGGTTTCCGGCGATGCCTTCGTCCACGACGCTCAACTTCGCGTGATGTTGAGCCAGACGCTCGGCAAGCAGATTCGGCCAGCGATGGTTTGTGTCCGGGGTGGAGCGCGTTCCATCGGTGATGGAGTCGCCAAATGTGACCAGCGCAAAGGCATCTTTCGCGGCTTTCACTTCCACGTCGGTCAAATAGAACCAAGAGGCCACGGTGTAATCGACGGGCATATCCGCGGCACCGGTGAAATCGCCCGGCCGGGAAACATAGTTCGTGGAGAGAGCTGCCGCGTGCCAGGTTGCCTGGCCGGTGGGGCCGGGCAGATAAAGGCTCACCGCCAGGTCCGAGAGCGCCGGCACGTCGAGCTTGACGCTGTCGCTGACAACTAGTGCTCCCGGCGGAATCGTCACCGAAGCTGAACCGCCGAACGTGAGCGGCCTGTCGGTGCCAGACACGGTGGCCGCATTCATGCTGCGGAGCGCGAGGTGCGCCGCGCCAATCAGCAGCGATTCCGCCCCGAATGCGTTGGACAGGCGCACGCGCACTTCGTTGCCGCCGAGGCTGGTATGCACGACTAGGCGCACCGTTTGGTTGGTGAATCCTGGATTGGTGGTGTTGGCCGGCAGCGGAGCCACCGGACTTGCGCCCCATGTGGCCACCCAGGCTTGGTCGCTTTCCTTCGGTGCGGCGAGGCTAGTCCATGTGGCGAGACAGAGTGCAAGCAACACCGGGAGCGCCAGCCACGGCCGGGAGGACATTGTGCGTCGCATGCTCACTTCCTATCCGCGCTTGTCCTTTCAACGACTACGGCAGACGCCGAGAGTATGTCTATGATCGCCCGTTCCGGGCAAGGCAAAAGTGGCCGGAACCGGCCCTTTGTGGGCGAAGGCGGAAATGAGGAGAGATTCTTCGCTGCGTGGCGGCGTGTCCCTAAAAAGCGGGACAGAGGAAATGGGCGCGCCGTCACTTCGCTCAGAATGACGGCGCGCCGTTGACGTCAGTAGATGTCGTATTGTTCCCAGTGCAGCGTGGGATCGGCCTGGATGATCACGCTTTTGCGCGTGAGCTGCTCGAGCTCTTCGACGAGCACGGCCTCGCGCGTCTTCAGCGCTTTGGCGATTTCCGGATGCACGCGCAAGGTCAGGCTGGATGCTTCCAGGTCCCCGGCCATTTTGCGCGCTTCGGCTTGTATTTCGTAACAGATCGTCGGCACGGACTTCACCATGCCTGAACCCGTGCAGTAGGGACACGGCTGGGTGAGCACTCGCTCGAGCGCTTGCTTGGTGCGCTTGCGAGTGATGTTCACCAAACCGAATTCATTGAAGGCCAGAGCCTTGGAAGGCGCGCGGTCGGAACGAAGCGCGGCATCGAGAGCCGCCATCACTTTTTCGCGGTTGCGCCGTTCTTCCATATCAATGAAGTCGAGCACAATAATTCCGCCCAAATCGCGCAGCCGGATTTGCCGGATGATCTCCTTCACGGCCTCGAGATTGGTTTTGACGATGGTGTCTTCGAGACGCGTTGAGCCGCGGCCGACGTATTTTCCGGTATTCACGTCGATGGCCACGAGGGCCTCGGTGTGGTTGATGACGATATAGCCGCCGGATTTCAGCCAGACCTTCGGCCTCAAAGCTTTGTCGAGTTCCTGTTGTATGCCGAATTCCTCGAAGATCGGCGAACTCTTGGTGTAGAGCTTGACGCGGCCAACGAGTTTGGGCTGGAAGCGGCTAACGAATTCGACGACTTTGCTGAACTCATCCTCATTATCGATCCAGATGGACGTGTAATCGTTGTTGACGTAGTCCCGCAGGATGCGCTCGACCAGATTGAGGTCGCGATGCAACAGGGCCGGAGACTTGCGCGGCTCGCTCTGCGTGCGGATCTTTTCCCAGGTGCGGCCCAAAAATTCCACGTCGCTGCGGATCTCGTCTTCCGGAGCTCCGTCCGCCGCCGTGCGCACGATGAATCCACCGGGGAAATTGCCTTTCGCTTCAGTCACCAAATGGCGCAGGCGCGAGCGTTCTTCGGCCGAATTGATCCGCCGCGAAACGCCGATGTGGTTGACCGTCGGCATATAGACCAGGAAGCGTCCGGGCAGGGCGACGTGGCTGGTGATGCGGGCCCCCTTTTTGCCCAGCGGCTCCTTGGCGATTTGCACGATGATTTCCTGCCCCGGTTTCAGAACCTCGGAAATCAGTTGCGGCCTGCGCGGCTCGTGCCGATGGTCGGGACGCCGGGTGTTGCGCTGGCCACGCTGCTGCCGTCCGCCTCGGCGCATGGGCCGCTGAAAACGCGCCCGGTGTGGCTCAGAGATGCGCGCCGTCATGGGGCGCTCCGGCGCGTTGGCGGTTTCGGAAATCTGCGGATCGTTCAGTCCTGCCGCCGACTCCGGCGGCAGCTCTGCCAATCCCTCTTCGTGCTCTTCGGCTTCCGCCTCAGCGACGAATTCCTCAGTTTCCGCTCCGCTTTCGGGAGCATGTGCTTCCTCGTCCAGCAGACCGAGTTCGGCATCCGCTTCCGCCTTGGCGCTCACTTCTTCGTGGCGCGCCTCGGCGAGCTGTTCGGCCAGGGAACTCACTTCCTCCTCGGATAACTCGTGAGGAGTGCCGGAGGGCGCGTGGCTCTCCGGTTGTGCCGCTTCGTAAATAGCACGCGGCGGCTCCTCGGGAAGCGCCTGGTACTCGGAGAACGTGTGCGAATCCTGCGCCGCGTTCGCTCCAGCCGACTGGTTGACCGAGCCCGAGGTCTCTTCGCGGGAAGGCTCTTCCGATTCGTGTTTCTCGGAATTTGCGGTCAACTCCTCCTCGTTTTCCTCGGTAGCTCGGGGATATTCCGGGGCCGCAGGGAGCGGAGGCGCCTCGACCGGAGACATTGGCGAGAGCGAAGCTGCGGTGGAACTTGACCCGGCGGCGTGAGGCATTCGGTCTTTGTATTTGGCCAAAGACTCGCCCGGCAGAATGACGGGCTCGTAATCGGATGGCGGTTCCTCGCTGGGCCGCCCGCTCGGCGGCGAATAGGGACGCGGCGAGGCATACTTCGAGGGAGGCAGGTCGCGGCCCTGATAGCGATGGCCTCCACCTCCGCCTCCGCGGCCCTGACGCCAACGCCCGCCGCGCCGCCGGCCTTGGTCTTGACGGTTAGCTCCGAATCCGCCGGGACGGTGTTCCTGCCGCGTAAAGGGTGCACGAGGAGGCGTTTGCCGCATGGGCGGTTGAGCATCCTCCGCGGATTCCAAAAGGGATGGCTCACTCTGGCCCGGCATTTCCGCAGATACGGGTTCCTGCCCGGTGTCCTCCCGTGAGGAAGACTCCGCTCGAAGCGCCGGCTCTTGCCCGGAGGCTTCGCCAGTCGCCGGGGGCGCAAACACTTCACCCCCCTGCTGCTCCATTTTCTCGACCTTTCCTTCCACGGGAGCAACAACGTGGTCGTAATCTTCGAGATTTTCGAGGAAGTCGCCGACGTAAAGGAAGGCGTCGCTATCGAGGCCGATATCCACAAACGCCGACTGCATGCCGGGCAGCACGCGCGTAACACGGCCTTTGTAGATGCTTCCGACTAACGCAAATTCTTTCTCTCTCTCGATGTAAATTTCACAAAGTTGACCATCTTCCAGAATGGCGACCCGCGTTTCGTGGGGGGCCGCCGAAATAACTAGCTCTTTGGACATGAAAGCTCCTCAGAGCGCACCGCCGTACTCCAGTCTGCAGCGCGCGCGCACACCTCTGCGGCGCCGGAAAGCCGGAAAAAGTCGATCGGTACAGCTTCTCAAACACGCGATGCACTCTCGAATCCTGAATTTTCTTCCCTGCGCAGGATTGTTCCGCGCAGGGGTTCAAACCGGCCCGGGCTTAGTTGACGAAGCGCCTCAGGCGTACGTTCATCACCAGGCCCAGAGCCAAAAAAACGAATAGCATGGCCGAACCACCGTAGCTCATTAGCGGCAAGGGAATGCCGGTCACCGGCATGAAGCCAATAACCATAGCCACGTTAACGAGCACATGGAAACCAAGTATCGCCGCCACGCCCATCACCAAAAACATTCCCGCGCGATCCTTTGCGTGTTGCGCGTTCTGGATCAGGCGTAGCAGCAAAGCCGTGTACAGCACCAGCGTTACAAACACTCCCGCAAAACCCAACTCCTCGGCGAGCGCCGCAAGAATAAAATCCGAATAGCGCACGGGGACGAAACCCAGCTGATTCTGACTTCCTTGGCCGAGCCCCTTTCCCCAGAAGCCCCCGGATCCGACCGCAATCTTCGACTGCAAAATCTGGTAACCCGATCCCTTGGGATCCTCCTCGGGACGAAGAAATGTAGTTACCCGTTCCTTCTGATATGGCTTCAGATGGTGCCAGCCAATCGGCAGCATCAGCGCAGCCGCCAGAAGCATCACGGCCGCGTGTTTCCATTGAATACCCGCGAGGTAAGCTCCCACTGCCACCACCGGAATCAGCACCATCGCGGTTCCCAAATCCGGCTGCAGCAGGATCAAACCTATCGGCACGGCCGTGAGCACAGCGGCTTTGCACAGATCCGCTACGGCAAGCCGCTCGGTGCGCACCTCCGCAAAAAAACGCGCCAACGTCACAATTATAATTAACTTGGCGATTTCCGACACCTGTAAAAACTCGCCCATCACGGGGAGCCAACGCTTGGCTCCGTACCGCGTATGTCCGACCGCCAGGACCGCCAGCAGCGCGAGAATGCCGATGAGGTAGAGAATCGGCGTCTTGTCCAGCACAGAGTGATAGTCCAACCGGGAGAGCAGCATCATGAGGCCGAAGCCCAGCGCAATCCACCACATCTGCTTCCAGTGCATTCCCGCCAGATGGCTGGCGTGCGTAGCCGACCAAATTTCCAGCACTCCAACGCCGCAGATCCCAAAAATGATCGTCAGCAGCCACCAATCGTAATCGCGTATGCCTGTCCCTTCGTTCATGGGGTAGCCGCTGTTGCCTCCGGCTTAGTGGAAACGGGCTGTGGCTTCGCCGGAGACGGCTCCGGCTCATCCGGCACGCTCTCTTCTGGCCGGCTTCTCGTCTGACTCGCGCGCTGCGCTTGCACCAGTATAGCCTCGGGAATTCCGGGGAGTGTTCCTTGACTCAACAATTCCTGCGGCGGAAGCTTGCCTCTCTTTTTATCATAGTAAGCTTTGACAATATCTCGTGCAATCGGGGCGGCCGATTCAGCGCCAAAACCCCCGCCTTGCACCAGCACCGCAACAACAATCTCCGGATCCCGTCGCGGCGCAAATCCGACAAACCACGCATTATTCCTGAGCGCGGATTGTTTCCCGGAGCGCTGCTTCCCTTCCAAGCTGATCACCTGCGCGGTGCCGGTCTTGCCGCAGAACTCGATATCGGGCAGTTTTGATGCCCCCGCCGTCCCGCCTTCGTTGACGACGCCCCACATCGCCTGCGTAATAAAATCCACCGTGGAATCTGAAATTGGGAAGTCCACTTCGGGAGAAGGTGTCCCGGAAGCTAGCAAACGCGGCTGATGAAACTTCCCTCCGAGCACGATACCCCCGATCGTGTAGGCGAGCTGCATCGGCGTAACGACTGTAGCTCCCTGCCCAATCGAAACCGAAATCGTTTCCCCGGGGTACCATTTCTGATGAAAGACCCGTTGTTTCCACTGCTCCGACGGGACCAGCCCAGTCTCTTCTCCGGGAAGATCGACGCCCGTTTTTCGCCCGAGCCCAAGATTTGCCGCATAATAGGAAATACGATCGATGCCCAACTGTTTCCCGACGTTATAGAAGTACACATCGCAGGAATGCACGATCGCGCTGTGCAGATCCATTTCGCCGTGGCCTTCCTTTTCCGCATCGTGGAAAATCCGCCCGTAGAATTCTGCATAGCCAGGGCAGAAAACTTTGTACGTATCGGGAATGGCCTTTGACTCGAGCATCGCGGTGGTCATGAAAATCTTGAAAACTGACCCAGGCGCAAGTTGGGCCTGAATGGCTCTGTCAACAAGCGGGTGTTCGGGGTCCTCGTTCAACTCCTGCCACTCCTGCCTCGAAATACGTATCGCAAAGTCGTTGGGATCGTAGGAAGGCTGGCTGGCCATGGCCAGGACTTCACCGCTCTTGGGATCGATCGCTACGACCGCGCCTTTTTTCCCAACCAGAGCCTCTTCGGCGACCAATTGCAGGTCATAGTCGATCGTGAGCCGGATGGGCTTGCCAGGCACGGCATCCGTCTGCTCGAGCCGGCCTACCTCGCGGCCGATGCTATTGACGACCGAGCGCCGCATGCCGTCGATTCCCATGAGGTGGTCGTTGTACTGTCGCTCGAGTCCCGCCTTGC
>Ga0207006_1127_pt2 | contig 13748 bp, 13 predicted proteins | sample Alteio_BWMinCont_84_FD_153497 | JGI IMG/M metagenome (GOLD analysis project Ga0207006, IMG submission 153497) | Enriched cells from forest soil in Barre Woods Harvard Forest LTER site, Petersham, Massachusetts, United States -... | ecosystem: Environmental > Terrestrial > Soil > Temperate forest >...
CCACTGATTCCGTCGCCCCGCAAACGCCGGTACGCCGCATTTTAGCGTTGGCGACCACATCGCAAGCCATGGCGATATCAGCCGATTGGTGGATGTATGTATGGCAATTGCCGGTGAGATGCAACAATGTCGGCACGCGGCTTTCTTCCGCCACCCGCTTGGTCAGGCTTTCGCCGCCGCGTGGGATAATCACATCGATATAGTCGGTCAGCTTGAGCATTTCCCCAACTGCCTGACGGTCTTTGGTTGGAACCAGCAAGACAGCATCTTCCGGCAGACCCGCTTCACGCAGCGCTTGATGCAGGAGGGTAACGATCGCCGCTGATGAACAGGTGCTTTCCGAACCACCCCGCAAAATCACCGCATTGCCCGATTTGATACATAAGCCGGCGCTATCCGCCGTCACATTCGGCCGCGATTCATAGATAATCCCGATCACGCCCAGCGGTACGCTCACCCGGGCGATATGCAGCCCGTTCGGACGGTCCCATTGGGCGAGGGTGCGTCCGACCGGGTCATCCAGTTTGGCGATGGTTTCAAGGCCATCTGCCATTGATTCAATCCGGGCAGGAGTCAGCAACAGGCGGTCCATCATCGCGGCATCCAGGCCTTTCGCATTTTCCATATCGCGGGAATTCTCACGAATGAGGATATCCTGATGGGTGCGGATCAGGGCTGCTGCCTGCACCAACGCCTTGTTCTTCTGCGCAGCAGGCGCAATAGCCAGGATACGGGCGGCGGCTTTGGCGCGCTGTCCGAGTTCTTGCAGCATTTGCTGATAGTCGGTAGTGGTGATCATGGCTTTCATAGAATTCCGGCATTAAAATGTGAGGTCATTATAATAGAAAATAGCGATAATGTCATCTGTAAAGAATATTGAAAATATCTATTGAAATATAAATAGAAATTGTATATTTATATTTATATTTATATTTATATTTATATTTATATTCTGTTAAATTTATTTTGGAAGATAATCATGCCAACGCATTCTGAACTCTATGTACCATCACCTGTTGAGAATCATATCGCTCAGCAACAGATTAACCATTTTCAGTCTTTAGTAGACAAGGTGATGTTAGATCGCGAGCTTGAACTCAGGACAGTCGACCACCAAGGTCCTTATACACCTTCGCTAAAGCTGCGGGTGGATTCTTTAGAGAAATTTCTTGAATCTATCAACTCAAATAATCAGATACCCGATGACATACGCGAAAAAGCAGCATTGGATATGTTAAAAAAAAGCGGGGCTATTCCCATTGTTAAACTGCTTCTACCCAAGTTACCTGCTCTTGCTGTTCTTGAAGAAATTGTATTAAGTGACGGAAAATATAATATCAAAAGCCCTAGCCATCGTGCGCGTACGGAGTATGGTTACGACGGTAAGAAACTAGCCGTTGATCAAGTTAGGCCTGGTGACTATGATGTGTCGGATGATGTTCATAGAAAACAGCTGGTAGATCTTTTTACTGAAAAACTGCAAGCATCAAGCAACGTGGGGCAGCCTGGGAAATATGTGGGGCTTATTGCTCAAGTGCGGGACATTGCCGATAAGCATAACGATAACATGACGATTGACACCAGTGCATTACACCCATACTTATACTCATCCTATCAGCAATGGACTGAGCGTAATAATATAAATCGCCCATCTACAGTTGGTGCTTTCGTAGCGCAGCCGTCCTATGCCGAACCGTTAACACTAAGGACGCCAGCGGGACCAGCACCGGTAGCACACAGAAGCTAATACATCAGAAAATGAATTTAACCGGTACGCGGTATATTCAAATAATACCGCGTCCTCTTCAATTCCCCTTCCCGCCGCAGTATTTTCTTCTGGGCGAGATCCTGTAAATCGCGGGTGGCCGTTGCGCGTGAGATATGGGTAATAGCGATATAATTTTCAGCGCTCAAGCCGCCTGTGAATCCTTCATGACCTGCCTCGAAAAGCCGGGCGATCACTTTTTGTTGGCGATCATTCAACTGGCCGCGATTTATATCGTAAAATTTTGTCTTGTTGATGAGAAAATTGATTTTCATTTCGGCGTGATGTTGTGCTGTAACGATCGTCGCAGCCATATAAACCATCCAGTCGGTAATCCGGTTATGCTTATTGTTCCTTTCCAGACTGTCATAATAACGCTTCCGGCTGGCGGCAATCGTCTGCGAGAGCGCGATTAATACCGGTCGCCCTAGGGATTCGGATAATGCTTTCTCAGTAATAGCACGTGCGATCCGCCCATTACCATCTTCAAACGGATGGAGTGAGACGAAGTAAAGATGCGCTATCCCAGCACGGGTTAAGGCAGGAAGAGGTGTTTTGCCGTTCGGATGCGTATGGTTATACCAGTTAATAAAAGCGTCCATTTCAGCGGCGATGATTTCCGAAGGCGGTGCTTCAAAGTGGATGTTCGGACGGTGCAGCGGGCCGGAGATAATCTGCATCGGCTCAGGGTGCCTGCGGTAACACCCGATATCGGCCAGATCATTCCTGCCTTGGACAAGCATGCGATGCCATCCATAGAGCATCTGATGGGTCAGTGGCTGTTCAAAATTCCGGTATAGATTGATCATCATTGCTGCAATCCCCGCTTCCGCCGGTGAAATGGCGCGCTGATCGGTTACCAGTCCGAAATCACGCCGGATTGAGGATTGCACGCTCTCGCGATTCAGATATTCCCCTTCGATCTCCGAGGTTTTGATTGCCTCGGCGCTTAAGAAATCGACAATCAGCGCGATTTTATCATCGCCGTCAATATGCCTGGTAAGACCAGTCAGTAGTCCCGATTGGTGCTGGAACTGCCGCTCGAACTCAGCCATTTGGGTGGCGTCATAGTCAAAATTCGGCCAGTCTTTTTGCTGCCAGTTCCAATGCATGAGTCAATCTCCGAGATTTATAGCTCATAAATTAGCATATTATGAGTTATAAATCCAGTTTTTATAACTCATCCGGCTTAATACATCACCAGATCATCTATTATATAACGGCGGTCACTCAAAAATATTCTTGCACATAGAGATTATTGTATGTACAATAATCTCTATGTAAGACCATAGGCTACTCATGAACATCAGTTATGATGCAGTAAAGAATGCAAAAAATATCGAAGAGCGCGGAATTTCCTTTGATATGGCGGCGGAACTGGATTGGAGCGGTGCAGTCATCTACAAAGATGATCGCCGCGATTATGGAGAGGATCGCTATATCGTCAAGGGCTATATCAACAACCGGCTGCATGTTCTGGTGTTTACGCCACGCGGTGATAATACCCACATCATCAGCTTGCGCAAAGCTAACAAGAGAGAGGTAACGAGCCATGAACAAGAAAGTTGATCCCTATAAAACAGATGATGAGAATCCCGAATGGACAGATGAAATGTCCAGGAAATCCAGACCGGCCACGGAAATGCTAAGTGAGATCTTCGGCAGCGAAGTTGCGGATAAAATGCTGAAGAAAGCTGGCAGACCACCTAAGGATCATAAAAAAATCCCGACCACCATTCGTCTTGATGCGGAGATATTAGATGCGTTCAAAGCAACCGGAAAGGGCTGGCAAACGCTGATGAATGATGCGTTAAGAGACTGGAAGGTGAAGCATTTGCCTGCTGAATAGAGCTTAATACATCACCAGATCATCCCGGTGAATCAACTCTTCCCTTCCCGAGAATCCAAGCAGTTTCTATCGACTCTGACTTGGCCCATTAGCAGCGCGGCCCGGAAGGGTCACTGATGCGGATTTATGTTGAGCATGCAGTTGACTAACATGCACCCCTATATCCTGGATAATATTTGGCTGCGCAATAACATGCTCGAATGTGGTGGGGTTAATCAATGCTGGCGCTGTATCTATGTGGTTATTTAATAGAATGACTGTAGTCTCATCCTGTTGCTCTTGCCTGGCTATCGGGTTTTCACCGTTTAGAATAGAGTCGTTACGGCGCTGAATGGCGGCTGCCATTATTTTTGGTTTAAGACTAGCCTGTAAATTATTTTCCCATCGATTAAATGTTGTTGTAGGCAAGGTGGTTGCAATTTTTCTGCCGCCTAAGCTATAAGTCATTCGAATATTATTATCATCTACTTTACGAACTCTATAAAAATGCCGCGCTACTTGCTGTGAAGGGCAATGTTCTTCGGTGGTTTCTGAATTAATCTCGGGGGTAACCTCAGGAGGCTGATTTGCCTCGCCGGTGATATGGAATCTATCAAAATTAAGTTGGAGCTCAACATTCCCCTGTTCGTCTACTCGGCCACCCTGAAAGAACCTGGCTAGCACGTGCTGAATTGCAGCTACTGCATGCGGGTTGTTTGCAGTATCTCTACTCACCTCCATGTTTACGTGAAATGTATTTGGATTATACGGATCGGGTTGAATACTAAATTTTGTATCAATTTCAGAAGTTCTTGATGTCATTGGTTTATTCTCCGTTTCTTCTATTAGATCCCTTATTGTTCGATTCGTATCTCTAAATGAATATCTAGAAATAGTGTTAAAACATATAAGATATTATGTCAATGGAATTTCTGATATCAGTAGATCACCAGATCATCCCGGTGAATCAGTTCTTCCCTTCCCGAGAATCCAAGCAGTTTCTCGATATCTCGGCTATGCTGCCCGCAGATCATCGCCGCATTTTCGGCGGAATAGGCGGAGATGCCGCAGCCGATGGTCCGGTTATCCTTGGTTTTAATCGCGACTGCATCGCCACGGCTGAATTGGCCGGAGACGCTGACGACGCCGGCTGGGAGCAGACTTTTTCCGGCGGTTAATGCAACAAGCGCCCCATCGTCGATCACTACTTCCCCGACATGATGCAGGCTGGCTGCTATCCAGTTTTTGCGGGCGGCGCGGGGAGTCGCGCTGGCGGTGAACCATGTGCACTTCGCGCCTTCCATCAAGGCTTTAAGGGGATGCATCGTTTTACCTTTCGCAATCACCATATGGCAGCCGGAGCTGACGGCGATTTTAGCGGCGGCGATCTTGGTGATCATACCGCCGGTGCCGACATCGGATAGGGAAATACCGGCCATCTGTTCGATCTCGGCGGTGATTTCGGTGACCAGCGGGATCAGGGTGGCGGTTTTATCTTCCTGCGGATTGGCGGTGTAAAGCCCGTCGATATCGGATAACAGGACGAGGACGTCGCTGCCGGTCATCTGCGCGACGCGGGCGGCTAAACGGTCATTGTCGCCGAAGCGCAACTCTGCCGTAGCAACCGTGTCGTTCTCGTTGATGACGGGGATGATGCCCAGCTTGAGCAAGGTTTCCATCGCGCCTCTCGCATTAAGGAAACGCCGACGGTTTTCTGAATCTTCGATGGTCAGCAGGATCTGCGCGGTGGCGATGTGATGGTGGCTGAAGATATCCTTGTAATGGCGGATCAGTTCGACCTGGCCGCAGGCGGCGGCTGCCTGTTTTTCCTCGAGCTTGAGCTTCTTGCGTTTGATGCCAAGCGTATGGCGGCCAAGAGCGACGGCGCCGGAGGTGACGATGATGATTTCTTTGCCAAGCGCCCGCAAGGCTGTGACATCTTCTGCCAGGCTTTTCAGCCAATCGGCATGGAGATGCCCTTGCTCGTCTGTTACCAGCGCCGAGCCAATTTTTATCACGATACGGGAAGAACTAGCCAAATCCATGCAGATGGTATAGCGTAAATGATGCAGAAAGGCAACGGGATGTTGACAAGCGAGGGGAACATTACTAGATTGTTAACCTTTCGGTAAGGCAATGAAAAGAGTGCGCTAGATTATGTCAAAAGATGAATTAATAAATTTCCCCCCTTCACATATAGAGGAGGCTGCCCATTATTATCAGGAGCAATATGCAAAGGATAGGGATAGCCTGGTGCTAATGGAAAGGGAGCGATATTATTATAAGAAACAAGAGACATTAGGGAAACAATTAAATCCCCGTGCGGGGAAAAGCTATCATGTCACCGATCAGACAAAACATCCGAAGATAAAACTAGATAAAGGTCAATGCACCGCTCTTTTAGAAATCGCGACGGCTCAAAGAAAAGCGGCAAAATTGCCTCTCTGGAGTGTCGCGTATAACCCAACCTTATTACCCGGAAGAGTTTTAAAAGAATATAAAGTAGATAATATCAGGAAACGCTATGCCGGGTCACCGTTTGAGCATGTCCTATTATGGGAAGAAGAGCGGCTTTGCGCTGACGCCTATAATGCATTCTGTGTAAAATACCCGATAATCGGAAAACAAACAACGTTTGACGAGGAAAAGGGGGCTACGTATAACGGCAATGATGAAACGCTTAAAACGTTGGTAGCGAACTATAATGGTGCCCATTTTGCAAGAAGGGCAGTAACAGATTGCCGCCCTGGAAGCTACATTATAAAGAATCGAGCCAAAAATACCTGGGACGCAATAGAATTGCCTTATGTGAAGTTGCGATTAAAAATGCTGAAACCACGAGGTACAGAGCAGTGGAAAGAAACAGTGCGGGCGGCACAACACAGAAAAGCAGTGCTGGCGGCACAAAACAGAGAAGCAGTGCGGGAGGCACAAAACAGAGAAGCAGTACAGATGGCAGAAGACATTGTGAGGGAATTGTTTGCGGCCACTATGAGCCTATCGCCGGCTGTTCCGGCCCCCGCTCCTGCGATTGTTTATCATGCTCCTCCTGAGCTTGATCATCTAGGCGATGCCCTGGCGGCGGTGCCTGCTGATTATGATCCTGCTTCCGGTCCAGCACAACATAGAGAGGAGGAGGATGAGTTAGCCATCCTATATCCCCCGACATCTCCTAAGCGCAGATTGAGTGTGGGAGAATGGACGGAGCGTGAGGTATCGTCACCCCAGAGAAAACGAACTGTGGCGTTATCCCCCTTACGGTTATGAGAAAATACCGCCGGTCATTTGCCCTGCTTGCGGTGACCATCCTCGTCGCAGCGCTCCTCTACTGGCATTTCCAGCCTCAAACCAATCATCATCCCCAAATTTCAGGCCCGCCTGGCAGCATATCCTGGAAGCTGCTCGCCAAAGCCCGGGATTATAATCCGGTGCTCGACGATCATTATATGCCGCGCTATTACCCGCAAGAAATCCGTCAGCTTGTGGGCAAGAAAATCACCGTACGCGGTTTTATGTTCCCGATCCGCTCCACCAAAAAATTCGATTATTTCCTCCTCGAAGCCTATCCCTCGACCTGCCCCTATTGTGCGCCCGCCGGTCCTTCGGAAATCATCACCGTCCATAGTGCCTCACCAGTCACCGTTTCCTGGGACCCGATCACCATACGGGGGATATTAAAACTTTACGAGGATGACCTCAGTAAAGGCTTCTATGGTTTAGATGAGGCGGAAATTATCAGTAATCCGTAAAAAAATTCTTCCTGATTTATCCAAAATATATCAAGTGATTATGGTTTCTTTATGCCATCCTTACCATCATGGCACATAGAATATCATCATGAATAAGTTGTTTTCAGAATTAGTTGTGCTACTAATAGGGGTGTTTCAACTGTGATTTTAAGGTTCCCATGAACGTAGCCCGTCAGGAAGATAATATTTATATCAGACATGCGACAGCCATTGCTGTTGCTACCATTACGTTGCTGATGCTTTTGATCAGCGGCGTATTTTACCAGCAAAGCGAGGCAGGCGATACGGCGCGGGGTTGGGTGACCCATACCTATGAGGTGATTGGCCATGTTCAGGCGCTTTTCAGTAAGATAAAAGATGCTGAAATCGGTGAGCGGGGATATCTGCTGGCCGGTAATGAGGAATATCTGGAGCCCTATAATCAGGCGATCAAAATCATTCCGGCAAATCAGAAAAAGAATGCAAGCTTAGATGACAATCAGTCCATTACGGAAGAGCTGGCGATCCTGCGCGATTTAACGCTCGATAATCCGGTCCAGCAGCGTAATATCGATGAGTTGGATGGCGTTGTCCATGATTTGCTTAAATATACGGATGATATGATTACCTTGCGCCGCACTCAGAATATGGGAGCGATCAAGCAGGAGATCGAATTCCACCGTGGCAAGGAAATGATGGATCATATCCGTATCCTTATCCGGGTGATGATTGCGGAAGAGGCACGGCTGCTTGAAACACGTAACAAGATTGACGATATCAGCACGCGGCAAAATAAGCGGTTTGTCTCGATCAGCATCGCCCTGTTTTATATCAGCATGATACTGGCCATCGTGTTTTACCAGCGTTACCGTAACCGGGTCCAGACGGAGCTGATCAATTATACGCATGAGCTGGAAACCAGCGAAGAGGAATTGCAGCGTGGCGAAGAAGAATTAAGGACGCAGCAGGAAGAACTGCAAACCTCCAATGAAGAGCTCGAAGAACAGAATGCCCGCATACGGCAGCAATCGGCAGAGCTTGAGGAAAGTAAGCGGATGATTGAGGAAAAGGTCCGAGAGCTGGAGGTGGCTGGGAAATATAAATCCGAATTCCTGGCCAATATGTCCCATGAACTGCGGACGCCGCTTAATAGCCTGCTGATCCTGGCGCGGTCGCTGGCCAGCAACGAGGATGGTAACCTGACGGAAGAGCAGGTGGAAGAAGCAAAAGTCATCCATAATGGCGGGCTGGAATTGCTGAACCTGATCAATGATATCCTTGATTTATCGAAGGTGGAAGCAGGGAAACTGAACATTATCGCCGAAGATGTGTTTCTTGAAGGAACCATTAAGCGTTTGCGTCAGCAATTTGAGCCGGTGGCAAAGGAATCGTCGGTCGATTTTATCATTAAAACCTCGGAGAATATTCCGATGGTGCTGCATACCGATGCGCAGCGTATGGAGCAGATTATCAAGAACCTGCTGTCCAACGCCTTTAAGTTTACCGAAGTAGGTTCAGTTACCCTCGATATACACCGTCCGGATAGTACCGTTGAATTGCAGCGGGAATCGTTAGCCACAGATAGCGTCCTTGCTTTCTCGGTGATCGATACCGGTATCGGGATTGATGCGAATAAATTCAAGGATATTTTTGTAGCCTTCCAGCAGGAAGACGGCTCGACCGACCGTCATTATGGCGGTACCGGCCTTGGCCTGACCATCGCCCGTAAATTTGCCCATATGCTGGGTGGGGAAATCCATGTGGCGAGCGAAAAAGGCAAAGGCAGCGTCTTTACCCTGCTATTACCGATCCATCTCGCGGAGAGTGAAGAACAAGCGGATGCGGCGGATGGAAATCATCAAGGTAACGGCAAAACACCGCTCAAGGTGATGCCACGAACGACGATTGCCGAATTTATCGCCGATGACCGTAAGAATATCGGCGATCATGATAAGGTGCTGCTGATTATCGAAGACGATCCTGAATTCGCGACGATCCTGATGAGGATTGCCCATAAGCGCGGTTATAAATGCCTGGTGGCGGGCAATGGCAAAAATGGCCTGCTGCTTGCGATCGAGGAGCGTGTCCATGCCATTATCCTCGATTTGAAGCTGCCGGATATGGATGGGATGCGGGTGCTTGAGCAGCTTAAACACCATCTACCATCGCGCCATATCCCGGTCCATATTATCACGGCTGATGATAGAACAAGTGCTGCACCGCTTCGTAAAGGCGCGATCGGCTATATCACCAAGCCGGTGGGAGAAGATGAAATCAATCAGGCCTTTACCAAGATTGAAACGATGCTGCAATCGGAACTCAAACATATCCTGGTCATCGAGGATGATAAGAAAAGCCAGATAGCGGTGGCCAGCCTGCTCAAAAAGAAAGATACCGAGATCACCCTCGTCGGTCAGGGGCAGAAAGCCTTGGAAATGCTGGCTTCTACCCATTTCGATTGTATTATCCTCGATCTGCGTCTGCCCGATATGAATGGGTTCGAGTGGTTGGAAAAAATGGAGAAGGTTATAGGTGAATCAGGCTCGCCGCCGGTGATTATCTATACGGCTAAAGACCTGACCGAAGAAGAAAACCGGCAGCTCAGCCATTATACCGGCAGTATTATCATCAAAGGCGCGAAATCGGCGGATCGGTTGCTGGATGAGGTGACGCTGTTCCTGCATAGCGTCGAATCGACCCTGTCCAAGGATCAGCAGGAGATTATCCGCATGCAGCATGATCCGGATAAGGTGCTGACAGGCAGAACCATATTACTGGTCGATGACGATCTCCGCAATACCTTTGCCCTCTCGAAGCTGCTCAAGAAACATGGCATGCAAATCGTCATTGCCGATAATGGCCAGATGGCGCTCGATAAGTTGAATAATGAGTCACCCAGTATCGATCTGGTGATAATGGATATTATGATGCCGGTCATGGATGGTTATCAGGCGATTGAAGCGATCCGTAAGCAAGAGCAATATCAGCTATTGCCGATTATCGCCCTGACAGCGCGGGCGATGCCTGAGGAACAGGTCAAATGCATGGTGGCAGGCGCTAATGATTATCTGACCAAGCCCGTGGATGTCGAGCGGTTATTGACGCTGCTCCGGGTATGGTTGTTCAAGCAGGAAATGGGGACGTGAGGACGCCGCAGGCTCCCCTCTCCCTCAGGGAGAGGGGAGCCTGCGGCGCTATTTATATATTGGAAAAAACCAAATGGATCAAAAAGAACAGGAAAAAATAGAAATCGATCTCTTACTTGCCGGTATCCGCAACCGCTACGGCTATGATTTCACCCATTATTCCTACTCCTCCCTTAAACGCCGCTTAGATTTAGCACTGGTGGAAAACCGGCTTACCCGGTTTACCGAATTACTCGACCGCCTGCTCCATCATGAAGCGGTGTTTGACCAGTTTCTCCGCCATATGTCGATCACCGTGACCGAAATGTTCCGTGACCCGTTATTTTATGAGGCGATACGGGAAAAGGTGATCCCGGTATTGAAAACATTTCCCTTTATCAAAATATGGCATGCCGGATGTTCGACCGGCGAAGAAGTCTATTCGATGGCGATATTGCTGCATGAGGAAGGTTTTTTAAGCCGCAGCCGTATTTATGCGACCGATTTTAATAAAGAAGCGCTGCAGATCGCAGAACAGGGCGTCTATCCGATGAAGCATATTGAGAGTTATAATGAGAATTACCGGGCAGCAGGCGGCAATAGAAATTTCTCCGATTATTACCGCGCCGGCTATGATCTGGTGAAGTTTAAAGACTACCTGAAAAAACATATCACCTTTTCCTATCATAACCTGGTGACAGATGGGGTATTTGGTGAAATGAACCTGATCTGTTGCCGCAATGTCCTGATTTATTTTGATAAAACCTTGCAAAACCAGGTATTGCATCTGTTTAGCGAAAGCTTGCGCTATGGCGGGTTTCTTTGCCTTGGTAGTAAAGAAACGCTCAATTTTACAGAGATAAAATCCTTATTTACCAGCGTTGATGCCCGGCAGAAAATTTACCGGAAAAGCGGGGTATCGCATGGTTAAGATGGTGGTCATTGGAGCGTCGGCAGGGGGCTTTACGGCGCTCGATGCGATCATTCCGGCGCTGCCTGGCGACTTTCCGCTGCCGATTGCCATCGTCCAGCATACAGGGCGCGATTCAAGCGATTATCTGGTGAAATATCTGAACGATCATAGCAAGCTGACGGTAAAAGAAGCGGAGGATAAAGAGCCGGTTAGACGTGGGTTTGTTTATCTGGCACCGGGTGGTTATCACCTGCTGATTGATCCGGAAGAAAGTTTCAGCCTGTCGGTGGATGAGCGCGTCAATTATTCCTGCCCGTCGATTGATGTCTTATTTGAAAGCGCTGCCGATGTCTGGGGGCCGCTGGTGATTGGGATGCTGCTGACTGGCGCTAACAAGGATGGTGCACAGGGCCTCAAGACTATCAGAGAACATGGAGGAATCGCCATTGTTCAGAATCCGGAAACGGCGGAAGTCGGGATTATGCCGCAATCGGCGCTTTCCATCACACCGGTCGATTATGTGATCAATCTCGACCAGATGGTGCCGTTACTGATGACACTCGCCCATGCGCGTCAAGGAGGGGGATATGAAGCAAGCAACATCTGAACTGCAGGAAACAAAGCCGAATATCCTGATCGTGGATGACCGGCGTGAGAATTTGCTTGCTACCGAAAAAGTCCTGAAATACCTTGATGTGGTGATCTTTAAAGCCTCATCCGGTAACGAGGCGCTTTCTTTGATGCTGCGCCATCAATTCGCCCTGGTCCTGCTTGATGTGCAGATGCCGGAAATGGATGGGTTTGAAACGGCGATGCTGATGCAGGAACATGAGCAGATGCGCGGGACGCCGATTATTTTCGTCACCGCCATCAGCAAGGAAGAAAAATACGCGACGCAGGCCGCGGAAATCGGGGCGGTGGATTATATTTTCAAACCGATCAATCCGGAAATCCTGCGCAGTAAGGTAAAAGTCTATCTCGATCTTTATGTGCAACACCAGCAAATCCTCAAACTCAATGAGCATCTGCGACAATCCAATGAAGAGCTGGAACGGTTTGCCTATATCTGCTCGCATGATATGCAGGAGCCGGTACGGATGATGAACGGCTATGCCGAGATGGTTGTCGGCCGCTATGACGCTCTGCTTGATGAGGATGGGAAGAAATACCTGCAGTTTATCGCAAGCAATGCCAAACATCTGCAGAAAATGATCCGCGATATATTGCATTTTTCGCGGGTTGGGCGCGAGGCGGCAGAAAAAGAAACGGTCAATTGCCAGGAAGTGATAAGGGAGATATTAAACGAATTTGCCGGAGAAATAGCCGAAAAAAAGGTGGAGGTGATTTGTGGCGATCTGCCGACCATAGAAACCTATCCGACCCTTATCCATGTACTGCTGCAAAACCTGATGGGCAATGCGCTCAAATTCCACGATGGTTCGACCATCCCGAAAGTAGAGATTAAAGCGGAAAAGCAAGCCAATGACTGGCTGTTTTCCGTCCGCGATAACGGGATTGGTATTGATCTGCGCTATAAGGATAAGGTGTTTGCTATTTTCCAGCGCCTGCACCGGCGGGAAGATTATCCCGGAACCGGCATCGGGCTTAGTACCTGTAAGAAATTTATCGAGCTTTATGGAGGGAAGATATGGTTTGAATCGGCGTTGGGTAAGGGTACGGTTTTTTATTTTACGATTCCGCAATAGGGGTATTTAGCGCCACAGGCTCCCCTCATCATTTAAAGGATAAACTATGAGCACAACATTACGAAATATACTACTTGTTGAAGATAATGAAGGCGATGTGGAATGGACGCAGCTGGCGTTTAAAAGGAGCAATATCGCCGTCGATTTGAAGGTCGCTTATGATGGGATGGAGGCGATGGACTATCTGGCAACCCTTGAAGATGGGCAGCTTCCTGATCTCATCCTGCTCGATTTGAATATGCCGCGCATGGATGGCAAAACATTCCTCACTTTGATCAAGAAAGACGAGCGGCTGAAATCTATTCCGGTCATCGTGCTGACCAGTTCGGATGCGCTGAGGGATGTCAAGGATTGCTATGCGCGTTATGCGAATTGCTATATCATCAAGCCGTTTAATTTTGATGATCTGGTGGTGATCGTCAAACAGATAGAAAGCTTCTGGATTAATCTCATCCAGTTGCCGCAACGGTCAGGGTGATTGATTGCCAAGTGGCTAAGAGCTTACATTAAGTGTTGGAGGATTGGCGACCGGCGTGACGGATAAACTGGCCTGGTAATTCTGCAGGATGCTCTGTAGCGGGTCTTTCGAGGCGGCAGTAGCTGCGGCTTTATTGGCTGCAGCATTCTCAGCCGCGATATAGTCAGCCGAAGATACCTGGCTGGTAAAAGCATTTGCAAAATCA
>Ga0207006_1135_pt1 | contig 13668 bp, 9 predicted proteins | sample Alteio_BWMinCont_84_FD_153497 | JGI IMG/M metagenome (GOLD analysis project Ga0207006, IMG submission 153497) | Enriched cells from forest soil in Barre Woods Harvard Forest LTER site, Petersham, Massachusetts, United States -... | ecosystem: Environmental > Terrestrial > Soil > Temperate forest >...
TCTGCAAGATAATGACGAAAACAAAAAGAAGTGGTTTAGCCAAAGCGAGCGCTACGGTGGCGCCCAAAGTTTTAAGAAATGGCATGAGCAGCACGATGATATAGCGAAGCGGATTGCCCCCACGGCAGTTACCTTGGCTGCCAATCCTGTACCATCAAGCAATTCTAACGGGGTAAAGCGTCATCACTCTGAAATGGACGCACTTGCAGGCACCTCTACTTCATCGCCACCAAGCCCTAAGATCCAGAGGACCAGCCCTGACAATAGCTGGAAATCGCTACAACCGGCCTATGAGCAGCATAGCATCAATTGCGAAGGTCAACAGAGATATGCTGAAGCGATTGATTTTCTCGATAGAGCCTCCTATATAGCACAGCCTGATTCACAGATGGAATATCTTGTTACCACCCCCTTTATCCTGCCGGACAACGTCGTTGAAACACCGGAAGTCATCGCCCGGCGCAAGGAGTTACTACTTGGCCGATTTAACCAGCTTAAGCCAGTCGTTCTGCTGCGTATGCGGGCAGATGATATCATGGAAAGCGCCGTCATCCTTGGCAGGCTTGGAAAATCAAACAATGCATTACACGGTCTAAATTGCGCCTATAGGGCTTACCAGCGGGAAGCGGCACAGTATCCTGCTACAATGATGAGAGCAAAACTTCATACACTCTTTACAGCCACACTAAAATATTCCGGGCATATGAATAATACAGGGATGGCTGAGTGGGCACAGAATGGGCTCAATTGGTTAAGACAATCTGCGGCGGCTGATGCACAACAGAGGACTACGACGACTTCCAGTAAACAACCCCTTGGAGAGGCAACGCAACGTATCACCGCATTACGGGTATCTAACATCAACTATGTAAAACAAAATGGAATAGGATGAAAGCTCTCGAAGCCATCGTGCTATCTTCTCCAACGAATGTCGAGTATGACCACCTGGAGGATATCAGTGCGCGTCTCAGCTATATTAAAAAGGTATTTTCCCAATCATGGCGTTCGGTCCCGGGATATAATCATTGCTGCTTTATTGATATTGGGCGCGTTTCAGATAACGAGGATCGTAATAAAATATTATACAAGAATAAAATACATGATATTGCTGCTTTCATTAAGAAAAGCCCGTCCTATATCCTGCATCACAATAAAAGTAATTTCTTAACATTCTCTAAAAATCGTTTAATCACCTCTAAGGCGCTATTAACGTTGCTTAGGCAACGGTGGGGGGTAGAAACTCCCAATCCCGAATATATATCAAATGAAGAGGAAAACAAAATCGTATGGAATAGCCACGCTGCCAAATACCGTGCAGGGACTATGGTGCATAACTGGGATTCTCTATGTATGAAAGCATTGCGGCTGATGACACCCGATGCCCCGGTTCCCCATCGACATTCCGCAAGCTTAAAACGTCGCCGCGATGAAACAGACACGAACACTCCCTCAGCACCACCAAGCCAAAAGATCAGGACATCCCTCGCTGACCATAGCTGGCGAGCACCTCTAAAACAATTATATGAGCGGCATATTGACAATTATGATGCTCAAGGGCGATATACTGACGCCCTTAGAATGCTCGATAAGGCCTCTTATATAGCCCAGCCTGATTCCCAGGTGGAATATCTGAATACCGAGCCCTTTACCCTTCCAGCCAATATCGTTGAAACGCAGGAGATCCTCGACAGGCGCCAGCTATTACTGCTGAAGCGGCTTGATCAGCACGTGCATACTTCTCCACCAACACAAGGAGACAATATCCTGGAAAGGGCGATGATTTTTAGCAGACTGGGGCTGGCCAAACATGCGTTGTATGGTCTTAATCTTGCCTATGACGCTTACTGCAGAGAAGCGGATGCCTGTGGTATATCTGATGATATCTTGTCGAAACTTCGTACCATTCGGAAGGAACAGGAAAAATATTCCCCGCAAGTGAGCAATACGGCTGAGCATCAACTCGTTGGAGATGTGACTAAACGTATAGTCACATTACGGAAATCGAATATCAGCCCATCTCAATTTCTTAGCTAGTGCGGTTTCAGGTTAAGTACCTATTTCTCAGCGCTGCAGACTTCCTCCCTCGCTTGCATGGCCTAAACCCTCTGGGCGAAGACTCGAGGGGGGAGCCTGCGGCGCTAACCTCATCATCGAGATAACAATGCAACACTATTACACCAAAACAAAAAAACCACCCTACGCCCGCGCTGTGATTGCGCTTCAGATGACATTCGCTATTGTAGAAACTATACGTAACGTTTAAGATCAACTCTGTACTATTATTATTCGGCTAGTCACATGTTTCGCCATTTACCCAATATACTCACCATATCGCGGATTATCATTATCCCCTTACTGGTGGGTTCTTTTTATCTGGAAACCAATCTTTCCTATAAGGTCGGTGCCGGATTATTCATGATTGCCGGAATCACCGACTTTTTTGACGGATATCTGGCTCGTGCCTGGTCGATCCAATCGAAACTGGGGCGGTTCCTTGATCCGATCGCGGATAAATTACTGGTGGGCGCGGCTATTTTAATGCTGGTCCATTTTAACCGGGCCAATATTTTCCCGGCATTGGCGATTATATGCCGCGAAATCCTGGTCTCGGGATTGCGTGAATTTCTCGCAGAATTGCATATCGGGATGCCGGTTAGCAACATGGCGAAAATGAAAACCGCCCTGCAGATGGGCGCGATCTTTTTATTGTTACTGGGAGCAAACGGCTCATATATCAATCTGGTTGGACAAATCGCCCTGTGGATGGCAGCCGCCCTGACGTTATTTACCGGCTACGCTTATCTACAGGCCGGCCTTAATCACATGGATGATTAGCACCTTGGTAAGCAGGATCACATTATCGTCATTGCGAGGAACGCAGCAATCTGAAAGATTGCGAAGGGACGCGGCAATCCATACGGACTATCCGCAAGCTCCTACCAAGTGGAAAGCCCTCATGGATTGCCGCGCTACGCTTGCAATGACGATATTCGTTCTACTGCTTAGTTTGGTGAGCGGCAGCGCTATGGCTGAAACGATGGGCATCGATGGTAGTGTGCGGGCAAACGGCATCCGGCTTATTTTTACCTGCGAGCAGCCGGTCAAATTCTCGACGGTGATTGCAGGCAACCAACTGCAAGTGACTTTTGACCGTAGCTTTAGCGGATCGGTCAGTGCTGTGTTGAGCAAGCTGCGCAGTAATATCACCAGCGCCGGATTTAGCAATGATGGGCATACGATCAATTTTACGCTGGTCCCGGGAAGTTATAAAGCCCATAAATTCGTCAGCGACCATTTTGTCGGACTCGATGTCGTCAAAACAGGCGCTCCCGGCACCAAAACCGCTCAAGCTCCGCCCGTCACTCTTGCCGCCCCTGTCAAGCAGGATGATGAGGCTGTGGCAAAAGCTACGGCGATTGCTGCGCAGGAGAAGCTCGCCAAAGAGAAACTGGCCAAGGAACGGTTAGCCAAGGCAAAACTGGCCAAAGAAAAGCTGGAGAAGGAAAAACTCGCCCAAGCAAACCTCGCCAAGGAAAAATTAGAGAAGGAACGGTTAGAGAAGGAACGGTTAGAGAAGGAAAAGCTGGCGAAAGCCAAGGCACAGAAAGCCAAGACACAAGTAGCCGCCCGCGGAACCGCTCCGGTGATCCCGGTCGTTAAAGCCCCGATTCCTGCCCTCGGCAAACAACCGGATTTTGATATCACCTTCGTCTCAAACGACCAGGGCAAATCCATTATCTTCCCCTGGACAAAAGACGTTGCCGCCGCCGTATTTTACCGCACCGGTACCTTATGGGTGGTATTTGATGCGCAAAAGACCGTCGATACCGACCGTTTAGTGAGGATCTCCGGTAAGATGATCGATAGCGCCGAGCAATTGCCGAGCGATCATTACACCCTCCTGCGGCTGCATGGCAACGCGCTGGCGAATACGCGTGTCACTAAAGACCAGCAGCAATGGGTGATCACCATCGTCAATAGTGAGACGCAACCGCTGCAACGTATCGCCGAATATAAAAGCGATTATAGCAAGGGGGCGTTCTTCCCGGCGGATAATATTGCCGAACCGATCCATGTGCTTGACCCGGAATTGCAAGATGAGCTGACCATTTTCCCGCTCTACCACCCTGATATGGGCGTAGCTCCTGCACGGCATTTTATTGATTTCACCGTCCTTAAATCCTCCCAGGGATTTGCCGTAGTGGCGATTGCCGATCATGTCGAAGCGAAGCGCATTATCCCAGGTATTGAGATTACGTCCCCTTCTATCCATCGGCATGAGCAAGAAGAACCACCACCGCCAGCAGCCGGGCAAGGTGGAACTCCCGAAGGCACCGCCCCGTCCTCATCCCCCATATCGGATACACCGGCCAATATTCCCCATGTTGAATCGATTTATCCGTTTTATCAATGGTACGGAGACAGGAAAAAAAGTTTTGTTGAAAATGAATTAGATTTACAAAACAGTATTGAAGAAAGTGACCATGCCGAAAAAAGCAGACGGCGTTTAGCGCTGGCCCAGTTTTATTTTGCCAATGGGATGATTCCCGAAGCCATGGGCATGCTACAATTAATCGGCCAGATTGATCCTCCCTTAATGATGGACACCCATGTAAAACTCCTCGCCGCCGCTATCTATTTCGAGCAAAACCGGCCACAGGAAGCCAAAAACATCTATAATTCCATCCCCGCTACCGCCCTCAATCCTCTCCAGACACAAGAACTCAATTTCTGGCAATCGGCGATCAAAGTCGTCAATAAAATCCCAGGCGAGCAGCTTGATTACCTTGGCCATAAAGATCGATTCCTCGCCCAATATCCAAAAGCATTACAGCAGCAATTCGTATTACTCTCCATCGAGAGCGCCCTGCGTGCCAATAATCCCGATAGCGCGCTTAATTTAATTGACCTCATCAACATTAAAAACGTTACTGACAGGCGTTTCCGTAATGACCTGACCTATTACAAAGGCGTTGCCGAAGAACGCAAGATTAAACCGGCGGAGGCCTTGAAACTCTGGGAGCCACTCGCTGCCGATACGGAAGATGATTATAACCGTGGCCGCGCCAGCTTTGCCACCATCAAGTTAAAACTCACCCAGCAGCAAATGACCCCTGCCGAAGCGATTGTCCGTCTCAATAAACTCCGCTATCTCTGGCGCGGCGATGATTTCGAAAAAGACCTGCTGACCTTGCTTGGCGATGAATATGCGGAAAATAAGCAATATATCGAAGCACTGCGTTCATGGCGGCAAGTGATCAATAATTTCTCCAATTCGGAAGAATCCTTATTGCTCGCCGCTAAAATGACGCGAATGTTCATCTATGTATTTAATAATAACGACACGAGTGTCATTTCCGATTTAAACGCCGTCGCCCTCTATTATGAATTCCGCGATATCACACCGATTGGACATGTCGGTGATCTGATTATCCAGCAACTGGCGTTCCGGATGGTCAAGCTCGACCTGCTCGACCGCGCCGCTTCCCTGCTGACCCACCAGGTACGTTACCGGCTGAAAGATAAAGAACGTGGGGATTTTGGTACCAAACTGGCGATTATCCATTTGATCAACAAAAAACCGCAGCAGACGATTGATGTGCTCGATGCCACCGAGGAAAACATTACGCCGGAAAACAGGCCAGCACGACTTTATATAAGAGCCAAGGCATTGATTTTGCTCAAGAAAAATGATAAGGCTATGGCACTTCTCCGTAACGATCACTCGCCCGAAGCTAACCAGATCCGCCTCAATCTGGATTGGGCGACTAGCAAATGGGCGGATATTATTTCCATCTTAGAGCCCGTCTTCGTGATCCCCGCCCCCGATGCGCCACTTACCGCCATGCAGGCCAATGATTTACTCTATTTAGCTGTTTCCTACGTCATGCACGGGGATCAATCCTCCCTCACCAAACTCTATGATGCCTATAAAGATAAATTACCGAAAGATTCCGCCATTACCCAACCTCTCCGTTTCCTCGCCACTGATAAAGGTCCGGTCAATTATAAAAGTCTCGATACCACTCTAGGTGTTAACGATTCAAAGATTTTTATTGACAAATATCGCGAACTGATTGAAAAAGACGAGAAAAATTATACCCCTAATGCGATAAAATGATTAAAAATTGATTTTTTTATATTAAGTTCTTTACATTTTCTTTATAATTTGTATTAGTACTTACCATAGAGGATTTAGATAGCCAGGAGTAGCCTAGCCCTCTTTTTGAAAATTCGATCAATATAATTAATTTTAGAGATGGTCGTCCTTGCGGCGCTCAGGTACAATCACCGCGCATTTAAAACAATAGAGATATGTTCACCATACAAGAAGACAGTCATCACACCGCCGATTCATCACTGAATCCATTACTGGCAGCGCCTGCACCATTAAAAATAATGGGAATACGGCTCTCTGCCCTGATTGAAATAGCTTTATTTTTTATTGCCATGCTGGTCATCGATTTTGTTGCAGGAACCGGCACACGGTTTATCAGCGTTAGCCCTCACCCATTCTGGATCATCCTGCTGCTTATCACAGTGCAATATGGCGCCATGGAAGCATTATTCTGTGCGATTATCGCCAGCCTTGTTCTACTTGTGGGTAATATGCCGGTTCAGGAAGTCACGGAAAATATTTATGACTATGTCCTGCGGACGATGACTCTGCCCTTTTTATGGATTGGTACAGCGACCATCCTTGGCGGCATCCGCACCCGCCAGCAAAATGAACGCAATAGCCTGCGTGAAAAGCTGAAGCATACGGATGAACAGGCGCGGATGATTACCAAAGCCTATAAGAAAATGATGCAGCAAAAAGAGAGCCTTGAGCGCCGCCTGGCAGAAGAGCTCTATAGCTCGGTCACCGTTTACCGGGCAGCGACAGCGCTTGAAACGATCGACCAGCGCACGATATCCGAAGCCGTCCGTAATATCATGCAGACGACGATGAATCCGGAAAAATTCTCATTTTTTGAATTAAACCAGTCGACAGGTGCCTCACGGTTAGTGGTGAAAGCCGCCCAAGGCTGGGGTGACGATGATAACTATTACTCCAGTTACAGTGAAACCAGTGATTTGTTCTGCACAATTATCGGTGAGCGGCGTATCGTCTGCGTCCTCAATCCCGACGATGACAGAATCCTGATGGGACAAGGCGTTATTGCCGGACCGATTATTGATCCAGCCACCGGCGATGTATTCGGCATGCTTAAAATCGAAGCCCACGGGTTACGTGACTTTACCATCCGCAACATCGAAATTTTCCGTATCCTCTGTGAATGGGTGGGGATGGCTTACGTCAATACCCAGAAATATCAACAGGCGCTTGGTGAAAAGTCAGATCAGACCATTAGTCCGATAAAGGAGGCTGTTGATGTTAAATCTGCATCATAAAACGGGGATATATCACCCGCAAGCATTCAGCCTATTTTCGTTCTTTGCAGCTTTAAGCTTGACGATCGAAACACTCATCCTGCTATTGGTTCCAGCGGATTACAAACTGATTGCCGCCAGCCTGGTTCATTTGATGGTGATTGAGATACTTTGCGGCTGGCTGTATTACGAAAAGAAACAGGGGCATAACCTGACCTTGCCGATATTATTGCTTATCTGCATTGGAAGCATGTCTGTTTTCGGCAGCTTGATCTGCCTGATCACCGCTGGCTTCTTCACGTTGAACCGTCATGATGAAGGTGGTTTTACCCGCTGGCTCAGTGAGTTATTTCCTGATGAAGATAATGATGAGAGTGAAGCGCTCTATGAACGCATCATTTTTGGGCTGGATGATAACGCCGCAAATAGCACGATCGAGCCATTTAACGACATATTGGTCTATGGATCACTAAAGCAGAAGCAAGCGGTCCTCGTAAAAATGACCCGTTATTTCACCCCCGCCTTTGCGCCTATATTGCGCACCGCGATCAACGATAAGGACGCGGCGGTAAGGGTGCAGGCGGCCACCGTTATTACGAAAATTGAAAGCGGTTATGCCTCAAAAATTCAGCAGTTGGAAGAAAGCTACGCCACGCTTCCTGATGATCTTGCAACGATGCATGCCCTCGCCGATGCCTACCGCGATTATGCCATCTCCGGGATTATCGACGAACAGGCCGCCAGTAAAGCGACCGCCAAATCGATCGAGCTTTATGAAGCGCTGATCCTTTGCCAGCCGGAAATCGGTGCGCATAAAGTTACTCTCGGCCATCTTTACCTGATGGATGGCCAACTGGAAAAAGCCTATATCCGCTTCCGGCAATATATCGACAGATTTGGCCTGACATCTTCCGAGATTGCCATAGGCTATATGGAAACCTTACTGCAGTTAAAGCAATATGACGAACTGCGCAAGGTAGCAGCACTTTCTGACCAGTATATCGACGAATCGAATATGTCGTTCAATGACCGCCATTTTATCGAAGGGATCAAATGCTGGAACACCCCATTGCCTGTAGAATTACTGCATTGGAATATCAAAAAATCAGCAACGGTTACCGTGCTGCCAATCACCACGCCAGCTGCGAAAGAAGCTGCCGTCTATGCCGTTTCGGTGGCAGGTTAGGAATATATTATGAACAACAACACTCCAAAAGCCGACGTTTGCCTGTTCCTTGAAGGAACCTACCCATATTCGTCAGGAGGGGTATCGACCTGGACGCATGAATTGATTCAGATGCAGAGCCATCTCACCTTCAACATCGTCACCTTATTACGTGAAGGGGCGGATACGGCATTTGCCTATAAGCTGCCGGATAATGTGCTAAGCGTCACCCCCGTCTTCCTGCAAGTATTACCTGAGGGGAAAAAATCATTAGCACCCCATCCCACCAACCAGCTATTCAAAACCCTGGAACCGGCGCTGCTGAACCTGCAGAAAGATGGATCGCTATCGGATTTACGCAAGATTATCCAGGCGCTCGCTCCGATGCGCAACGATATCGGCAGGCATATACTATTCAATTCCGAAGAAGCCTGGAATATGGTACTGCGTATTTATCAGGCAACGATGAAAGAAAATGCCTTCCTCGATTATTTCTGGTCATGGCGGACACTCTTCGGCGGGATGTTCTCGATTCTGCTGGCTGATTTACCGGAAGCGGATTGCTATCACGCGCTCTGCACCGGCTATGCCGGACTATATCTGGCACGGGCCAAGATTGAAACGGGCAAGCCCTGCATCGTCACCGAACATGGAATCTACACCAACGAACGGCGCATCGAGATTTCTTCCGCCGATTGGCTGGAAGATAAAAAAGCCTTCAGCCTTTCCGTCCAGCAGGAAGACGCACAGCGCGAGATGAAGGATTTATGGATCGATGTATTCGCCACCTATTCCCGCTTATGCTACGAAGCAAGTAGCTCGATTGTCACCCTCTTCGAAGGCAACCAGCCCTTCCAGTTAATGGATGGCGCTGAAAAGAACAAATTAAAGGTGATCGCCAATGGTATCGATGTCGAGCGTTACGCCGCCGTGGTAAAAGATACCAACCATCCGCCAACGATCGCGCTGATTGGCCGTGTGGTACCGATCAAAGACGTTAAAACATTCATTAAAGCGGTCGCTATTCTCAAGGAATCCGTCCCCAACCTGCGGGCATTGATTCTCGGGCCGATGGATGAAGATCAAGCCTATGCCGACGAGTGCGTCTCGATGGTCCGTCATTTAAAACTGGATACGACCCTGGAATTTACCGGCAAAGTATCGATCGCCGATTATCTGCCGCAAATCGATGTCATCGCCCTGACCAGCCTCAGTGAAGCACAGCCGCTCGTCCTCCTTGAAGCAGGTGCGGCAGGCATTCCGACGGTCTCAACCAATGTCGGCGCTTGCCATGAAATGCTGATGGGCGCGTCCGATGAATCGCCAAAACTGGGAGTAGGCGGCGCGATCTGCCCATTATCCAATCCGCGGGCTATTGCTGAGAGTGCGCAGAAATTGCTCACCGATCCTGAATATTATCAGCAATGTTGCGATGTCATCAAACAGCGTGTTGCGATGTATTATCATAAGAACGACCAGTATACAGCTTATTTTGATCTTTATGATGAGATGCTGTCCCCGATGGTTCTGAAAGAAGCCAGTTAACTATCTCTTAATAAATTTGTTGACAAAAGGAATATTTCAATTACACTAATAACTAGTTAACCTTTATATAGGGTGCCTAGTGAAAGATCTTTTTCATGCTTGCTTTAATTACTTTTCCTCCAAACCAAGCGCAACAGCCGAGTCCGACGAGCGCGCAATTATTGATCATATCTTACAAAACCCCAACCTCTATAAGATTGATAAACCTGGCGATGCAAAGCAGTTAGCCGATTTGATTGATGATCATCACGGCTTTATTTCTGCAACTGAACAAGAAAAGAACGACGCGGTGTATAATGCCCAGAATAATTTACGGGCAATCATTCCTTTATCCCCTTACCGTTCCGCTCAAGCGGAGATGGTGTTAAACGGTATATCGGCCTTCGGTTCTACCCTTAGCACCATTGGTTCCGTGATGCTCTTCACCCCTGCCGCCCCAAGTGCCCCCGGACTTCTTATTGCAGGCCCTGTGCTAACAGCAACCGGCGCTGCCTGTAATGCACTGGTAGTAAGAAGCAGATTATCAAAAGGAACATCGCTTGGCAGTATGAGTGGCAATGTGATGGGCGCCATACCAGATACCGATATCGCTATTCCTCTAACCGGCGCTGCCATAGTAACTGCTTCTTATCTCACTGAGTCGTTTATGAGTGCGCGTAAGAAGAAAAATGCAAACGAAGACCATGACAGGCAAATGCATCACCATCGCAAAAATGCCAATGAGTTATCATCTGTATCTTACTGCCTGCCAGCGATTGGCCCCTCCTTGCCTAGAGTCATTAACGCGATAAGCAAAGGAGCTGTTTCCGCGAGCAGTAATATTGCATCGATCGTCCCTGCTATATCGCTCACCGCATCTGTAGTGAACCTAATCAGCAGCGTTTATGCTGCCTATATCGGTAAAGTCGATGCCGATAAACTAGAGCATCCCTACCAATCTTTAGTAGTTACGGAAGACGAGCAAAGCTATAAAGAGATGAGCTCTCCCAGCAGCGCTAACTCATCATCTACTCCCTCGACAAAAGAATACATCACCATTGATATAGACAGACCACCATCTCCAAGTAACCTAAGCCCTCGCACATTAAGCAGGTCCGCCTCCAGTCCTACCTTTGGCAAGTGGACCAGAGAGCTAATAGAAAACCGCCAGAATGCCCCGCATTCTGCTCACCCGTTTCAAATAACGTAATCTTTCCGTTTGGTATAAAACTATTGTCGGTTAGCCGGAAGTAGCCTAGAGTGAGAGTTACTTCATCCTCGGAGAGATCACAGAGTTATCAAAAACCAGGACTCACAACACCATGGCTGGCATTGGCTTTACCTTACGAAAATTCTCCAACCAGGACAACCTGCTCGGCTTAGTCTACGCCTATGGCTGTTCAGCGATTGCCTCCACCGGCCCGTGGATTCTCACCGTCATGGCGCTAGGCAGCATTATCGCCGTCAGCAAGCATTACACCACCAACGGCGTCCTCATCACCTTCCGCTCGATTATCATCTATAATTTTTCCTTTTCGCTCGTCCTCTCCGGCCCCATCCTGATGATCGCCACCCGCACACTCGCCGATGCCATCCATAACCGCGACGCCACCGCCATTCCCGGGATGCTGATCGGCTCGCTGATGACGATGACCGCCGTCCTCATGCCGACTGCAGTTCTCTTCTATTGCTTTTACGCTCATTTCTCAGCACTGATGACCTCGCTTGCAATCATCAATTTCCTATTAATCGGCTTGATCTGGCTCACCAGTATTTTTATCTCTTCCCTGAAGAATTATAAAACCATCACCTTTGCTTATATCGCCGGTCTGTTGGTCGCTATTCTCGCCTCGTGTATGTTTGCTAAAGCCTATGGCGATATAGGAATGCTCTGTGGTTTTAATGTCGGGCTGACGGTGATTATCGCCGTCCTGCTGGCACAAATACTCACCGAATACCCCTATCCTTTCAGCCAGCCCTTTATGTTCCTCGGGAATTTCCGTAAATACTGGCGCATCGCCGCCGGTGGGTTCATCTATAATGCCGCGATCTGGATCGATAAATGGATTATGTGGTTTTCCCCGGACTCAGAAAAACTCACCTCGAATCTGCGGATTTATTCCACCTATGACAGCGCCATGTTCTTTGCCTATATGAGCATCGTCCCCTCACTCGCCTTGTTCCTATTCAGCATGGAAACGGGATTTTTTGAGCATTACCAACGCTTCTACCGCGATATCCAGAATAAGGTGCCGTTCGCTAAAATCGAGAAAAACCATCAAGCGCTGATGAGCTCGATCTCAGTCAGCGGCGGACGGTTCCTGCTACTGCAAGCCAGCATCGCCATCATGGCCGCCTTATCCGCCCCGCAAATCCTCCATATGGTCGGCGGCAGCTATATGCAGATCGCCATCTTCCGCTTCGGTATCCTGGGGGCGTTCTGCCATGTGATGCTGATTTTTATGCTGATTATGCTGTCCTATTTCGACAGCCGCCGTGAGACATTATTACTGCAGGCGACACTCTTTATCACCAATACCGTATTCACATTGGTGACATTGAAATTGGGCTTTAGTTATTATGGCTATGGCTATTTCATGGCCTGCTTCGTCACCATGCTCCTGGCAGCGATTGTGACTTACCGCTATGTGGTGAAATTGCCGTATCATACGTTTATTACAAGCAATAGTTCGTTGTAGGGTTACTACGCATGCGGCCAATATTCCGCAATGGCCGTCACAGGGTGATAACAAACCACATAAACATCGCTTTCATCATCGTCGCAAACATCGATTTCAATCGCGAATTTCTCCGCTTCATCGCGCAGCAAATAATAATCCGTGCCCGACGACTCATCTTCATATTCCGGCAATGGCTCATGGCGGTAATCACCAATATGGCGGTATCCCTGACGGCAATCGATCGCCTTATAATAGGATTTTCCCAGCCACTCTGCAAGCGGCGGATAGTCTTTAGCAGTGAGCGTCAGGCTACCCGGTTCAAATACATCCGCAAAGGGATCAAGTCCAAAAATCCCATCAATATCATTACGGACGACTTTTTTACTGATCACCAGCGTTTGCTCACCAAGATGCTTGAGAACCGAGATAAAAACAATCTCCTCCTGCTCACCCTGCAAGGCGAAACGTGGATAATTTTCATGCTCGAAATCATAAGTCATGATCGCAATCACTTGAAACTGTTTGCCGCTGATATCCTGCTGCGGTAAAAACTGGAAACGGATAATATCATTGAGTTCCAGATCATCCACTGAAGAAAGCTTGCGTGCTACATTGCCTTCCTTAAACGACTCAAACATTTTCGGAACGCTCCTTTAGTTTGGCAAGGATATCCTCCGCCGAATTTTGTTCTTTGACAATCCCGGCACTTTTCAGTTTATCCTCAAGCGACTGCCCGGAAAGCTCGGCTTTGAGGCTTTCCCCGGCTTTCAAGCGATCATCCAGGTCTTGCTGACGTTGCTGGATGCGCTGCAATGATTCCTGCGCCGCCATCAGGCTGGAGCTGCTATTCGCATAATTATCGGTAATCGAAGACGCCGCTTTCTGAACACTATCGGTCGCCTTGACCATTGCTAACTGGCGGTT
>Ga0207006_1136_pt1 | contig 13434 bp, 9 predicted proteins | sample Alteio_BWMinCont_84_FD_153497 | JGI IMG/M metagenome (GOLD analysis project Ga0207006, IMG submission 153497) | Enriched cells from forest soil in Barre Woods Harvard Forest LTER site, Petersham, Massachusetts, United States -... | ecosystem: Environmental > Terrestrial > Soil > Temperate forest >...
CTTTTAGAACGCTATCCATTTGACATCCCTTCATCGTTTCTACAAGATCATGAACACCCAGTAGACGAAAAAGCGGTTCAGAACCTAAAAGAGTCCTATCGCATTTTTTTCATTACGCAAAGATTAGCTAAAACTTTGAAGTTAGAAATTACTGATGATGAAATCATGCAAGAGTTTGTTGTCCAATCCTACATGACACCAAAAGGTCACTCTTACATTAACCCCACAGCCGATCCAAAAGAGGTTCGTCAAAGGATCTACGCCCATTTAATTGAAGAGAAAGTTAAAGATTATCTGATCGAACATGCTCATAAAGAGTAAAACCTCTTGACCGGTTCGCTTTTCTCTGTTTAATATGGTTATATTCGCTAAGTAACTTAAAAATTAGGACTTCTTATGACAAAACAAAGAGAAATGAACTCGCTAACTCCCTATGTAATCGAAGATACCGGTCGCGGTGAGCGATCTATGGATATTTACTCACGTCTTTTAAAAGATAGAATCATCTTTATTGGAACAGATATTACAGATCATGTCGCAAACGTTGTGGTAGCACAGCTTCTATTTCTTAAAATGGAAGATCCTAAAAAAGATGTGCATATTTACATCAACTCGGTAGGCGGCTACATCACAGCAGGCTTAGCAATTTATGACACGATGCAATGGATGGGGTGCAATGTCAATACCTATTGCATCGGACAGGCATCTTCAATGGGAGCTCTTCTTTTAACAGCTGGAACGAAGGGAAAGCGCTTTGCACTGCCTAACAGTAGAATTATGATCCATCAACCCTCTGGAGGGGTTGGGGGAACAGCTGCAGATATTAAAGTTCAAGCAAAAGAAATTATTTATCTCAAAAAACTTCTCCATGAAATTTTTGCAACTTGCACAGGTCAGAGTATAGAAAGAATTGAAGTGGATTCTGATCGCGACTTTTATATGAGTCCGCTAGAAGCTAAAGAATATGGTTTAATTGACGAAGTCGTCGCATTGAAGAAAAAAGGTTAAAGGATATGAGTAATAAAAAATCTAATGATGCTGACATGGTTGCCTGTTCATTTTGTGGCCGCACAGAAGAGTCTGTAGAAAAACTCATCTCTGGTCCAAGCGTCTATATCTGCGATAAATGTGTCAAACTTTGTTCAGGAATACTTGAAAAGAAAAAACCTTCAACATCTACCGCATTTGAACCTAAAGTTTTAAAACCTAAAGAAATTAAAAAACGGCTTGATGAATACATTATAGGGCAAGAAGAAGCGAAAAAAACAATTGCAGTTGCCGTATACAACCATTACAACCGTATTTTATCTCTTGGGAAAGAAAAAAAAGTGGAATTTGGTAAATCTAATGTCTTACTTTTTGGTCCAACTGGATCTGGAAAGACATTAATGGCTAAAACACTAGCCACGATATTAGATGTCCCCTTCACAATTGCTGATGCGACAACTTTAACTGAAGCTGGCTATGTGGGCGAAGATGTTGAAAATATCATTTTACGCTTATTACAAGCAGCAGATTTTGACGTTGCCAAAGCTGAACTTGGAATCATTTATGTCGATGAAATTGATAAGATTAACCGCACAACCGGCAACGTCTCAATTACTCGAGATGTCTCTGGAGAAGGCGTTCAGCAGGCTTTACTGAAAATTGTCGAGGGCACAGTTGCAAATATTCCGCCGAAGGGCGGGAGAAAACATCCTAATCAAGAATATATCAAAGTCAATACAGAAAATATCTTATTTATCGTAGGCGGTGCTTTTGCAAACCTGGATAAAATTGTTGCTAAACGGCTCGGCAAGTCAACAATCGGCTTTAATTTTAGTGAAAAAGAAATTATAGATGCCTCTGAAAAGAGCCTATTACTTTCAAAAGCCGAGCCAGAAGACTTTATTCACTACGGAATGATCCCAGAGTTTATTGGACGATTTAATAGTGTTGTCAGCTGTAATGAATTAACCCTAGAGGACCTTGTCCTCATTTTGACAGAACCCAAAAATGCAGTCGTCCGTCAATATCAGGCGATGTTTGAATTAGAAGGGGTGAGTCTTAAATTTAATGAAGATGCAATTTTAGCCATTGCAGAAAAAGCAAAAGCTGCAGGAACTGGTGCAAGAGCATTGCGGATGATTTTAGAAAAAACAGGCATGCGTGATTTGATGTATGAAATCCCCTCTGACAACACAGTCTCAGAAATTATTATCGAAAGGGAAACGATTGTAGGTAATAGACCTCCTATTCTCAAAAGGTCAAACGAAAAAATCGCTTAAATACAGATATTTTGATGGAGATTAAAGAGCTCGACTTAAAAAGTTTAACAGCTCAAGAGTTAAAAGTTTACGAAGGGCTTGTTCCAGAAGAGTTTCGCTGCTATCTCTATTCAAAAAATCCAAATAACTTAATACTACACTACATTGCACTAGCTGCTGTAGAAAATGAAAAACCTCTTGGATTATTGCTTGCAACAGCAACTGAAAGCTTCTATATCGCAAAAATCCATTCCCTCTATGTTGAGGAGACAAAAGAACAGCTACTCATCTCAGCCCATCTCATGAGTTATCTTGAACAAGAATTAAAAAAAACTTCCTGCATCATGATTCAGATGTTCTATCTATCTGACTCCCAAGATCTCATGAAGCCGCTTCTACAAAAACTTCACTGGATGGATCCCTTCCCCATTGCGAGTCGCTATCTCTTTGAAGGAAAAATTTTTCAGCCTTCATGGCTCTATAAAAAATACCGCTACCCGGCTGACATTTTTTCTCTTCCTTGGCAAACACTCTCTGAAAATGAAAAAAAAGAGCTTTTAAGACAAAAAAATCAGAGTCGTTTTCCTGCCGAAATTTCGCCCTTTCTCAATGAAACAGACATAGAACCATTAAACTCTCTTGTGTTAAAAAAAAATGAAGAAATTATTGGCTGGATGATTACACACCGAATCAATCCCTTAACAATTCGCTATTCTGCTCTTTATATTTTACCCAAATACCAATTCACCTCTTTAAGTACAAAATTGCTAATTGATGCAATTCAGATTCAAAAAAGAGCAATTGACGAAGGCCACCCAGCTCTTTATGCCGAGTTTGACGTCAAAGATACTGAAGAAGAGACGAATAACTGGAAAAACTTCATCAAACGCAGATTAGCCCCTTACGCACAAAAAATTAGACGCATCTACCAAACCTGGAAGGATTTAAGTATGGAGAGAATTATATGAATATTCAAGCTATCGTTGATTTTCGTCAGCATTTAGATCAGTATTTTGATAAAGTAATGCGAGAAGAATGTGATGAAGAAAAAATAAAAGCTATTGCTCAACAATGCTTTCCTGACTACCGCATGGCTTGTGAGATTACAATATGTGAAACGATAATGGCTAGATTGGAACATGAGTTTGAATTAGAAGTGGGTAAAGAGACATCGAAAAAAATCCCTAGAGGTTCTCCAATAAACGTCGCATCATTGCCTGAAGGATTAGTAGATATTTGTGAATCTTTGTGGAAAGAATGAGGTGTGCCACCCATACCATGAGTCATCATAGATTTACCCACTTTGATTTTAATTCAATAAAATTAACAACAATATCATTATACAATATATTTAATTTTATTGTAAAAATAGAATTGGTTTGTGTACAAAAGGTAAAAAATGAAAATAAGCCCTCTTGCGGGAAAACTTCCCTCACCTGAAATGTTAGTTGATGTTCCGAATCTGATCGAAGCCTATTATACCGGAATTCCAGATCCATCCATACAATCTGAACGAGTTGAATTTGGGACATCTGGTCATCGAGGATCTTCCTTAAATAATAGTTTCAATGAAAACCACATTCTCGCAATTAGCCAAGCGATTTGTTTATACAGGAAAGAGCAAAGAATTGATGGACCTTTATTTATTGGGATGGATACGCATGCTCTTTCCCTGCCAGCTTTAAAAAGTGCGCTTGAAGTGCTGGCAGCCAATGGAGTGACAGTGATGCTGTCTGAAGGAGATGAATATACTCCAACTCCGGTCATTTCACATGCCATTCTCACATATAACCGCGGTCGCAAGAGCCGGCTTGCCGATGGCATTGTTGTTACCCCATCGCATAATCCCCCATCTGACGGCGGCTTTAAATACAATCCTCCAAATGGAGGCCCGGCAGAACCTTTAATCACAAATTGGATTCAAGACAAAGCAAATGAGTTTCTCAAAAATAAATTGGCTGACATAAAGAGAATCCCTTTCGAAAATGCACTACATTCTTCTACCACGAAGAGACATAATTACCTTAAATCCTATATTAGCGATCTCGCCAATGTAATCGATATGGAAACTATTCGCAAATCAAAGATCCATATCGGAGTGGATCCGCTTGGAGGCGCCGGAGTCCATTATTGGAAGGCAATAGCCGAAATGTATGGAATCAATCTTACAGTTGTCAATGAAACAGTAGATCCGACCTTTCGCTTTATGACAATCGATTGGGATGGCAAAATTAGAATGGATCCTTCCTCAACTTATGCAATGCAGGGCTTGATCGGAATGAAAGACCATTTTGACATCGCCTTTGCTTGCGATACCGATTATGATAGACACGGAGTTGTCACCAAGAGCTCCGGTTTGCTTCCGCCCAATCATTATCTTTCTGTTGCTATTTTGTATCTTTTTCAACATCGGCCCAAATGGCATAAGAACGCTGCCGTAGGCAAGACCCTCGTTAGCAGCCAGATGATTGACCGCGTTACCGCAAAATTGGGACGAAAGCTGTACGAAGTGCCAGTTGGATTCAAATGGTTTGTGGATGGATTATTAGATGGTTCTCTTGGATTTGGGGGTGAAGAGAGCGCCGGCGCTTCATTTACTCGCTTGGATGGCACGGTATGGACGACAGACAAAGATGGAATTATTTTAGCTTTACTTGCTGCTGAGATTACGGCAAAGCTTGGTAAAGATCCCGGGGAAATCTACCAAGATTTAATTCTTGAATTTGGAGACCCTGCATATAACCGAGTTGAAGCCCCGGCTACTATAGAGCAAAAAAAGATATTAAAGAACCTATCTCCAGAAAGTATCCATTCTAAGAAATTAGCAGGAGAAGAGATTCGTTCTATTTTGACAAAAGCACCGGGAAATGGGGCACCTATCGGAGGAGTTAAAGTGATAGCTGAGAATGGTTGGTTTGCAGCTCGACCATCTGGTACAGAAGAGATCTACAAAATATATGGAGAAAGCTTTCTTGGAACGGATCATTTGGATCGCATTTTGAAAGAGGCTCAAACTATAGTCAATACAGCATTAGGATGAGCGAAGAAATAACTTAGAGCCTGTTTTCAAATTCAAGTGGCCTCTGGAATCTCGTCAAAGCCTCGGGGATGGATAAATCGCAGCCAGGTCAATATTAAAATATGGACCTGGCTGCGATTTTCCATCCGCGAGAGCTTTCACTAAGATTCCAAAGGCCGCTTCAATTTGAAAACAGGCTCTTAGGCAATTAGACTTCTTGCGTTAATTATTTCAAGTGTAATTTAAATAATTTATTTGTTATAATGAAAATATACGGGTAATCATTAAACTTTTTTCAAACTTCATTTACAAAGGGTGAGGTTTTTAATATGAGTTCTGCACCTATTGGGCCATCAGTTGGTCCATCTCCTTCTATCCCTATCGGTTTTGCCTCCGGCAGTGCGAAGTTAACCCTCCAAGATTCAACTAGCTTATTTGATTTTCTACAGTTAGAAAGCACGGCAAAAAATCAAAATAAACAGACTCTATTCGATTCGCAATCAGTCGATTCTCTCGTCAACCAAAAGTACTTTCTAGGAGTCGTAATAGCCCTTCAATTCCTCGCTAAAAAATATGCAGAAACATTGACTTATGCCGGCGGGATCAATTCACTCGACAAGAACTACAATAATAGCGTTGATAACTTAAACAATGCAATCAATAGGTACAATAGCGCAGTAGGTGAGCTCAACTCGCAAATCAACACGATGAACAATGCAATCATTGCGATTAATACTGGACCGCAACCTCCCACCGCAGCAGATATTGCAACTTATAATGCAGCAGTCGCAGCTTACAACAACTACCTCACCTCCACAGGAAACCCTGCAATGTTAGCCTATGCCAATAGCGCTCAAACTCTGTATAATAATCCTACAAATATTGCAAATACAGTGATCATTCCAAGCCTTAACAAAATCATTAATGACCTTGACCTCGGTATTCCAGTAATTCCTCTCTTTACCCCGGCGACAGCACCAACTGGTGCCGGCGCGCAAGCTTTGCAGCCAAATTATTCCGGTACGCCAATTCCATTAATTCCTGGCAATTTTCCAAATTTAAATCAGCTTAGTGATTTGCCAGCACCCCCAACAACAGCCAGTATTATTAACACCTATTTCTTGCCTTTTGCAGAAAAATATTTAGCAGCAATTGCAGCGACATCAAAAAAACTTTCAGGTATTGATGCTTACCAAGCCCTGGTTAACTTCGTTCTAAAAAGTGGTTTTAAATTAGACCCATCAAAAGTCGACTCCTATATCTTAAACTCATCAAAACCAACTTTACCAGCAGGAGGAGACGCATCTGGCGGAACAGTAGGTTCGCTAATCGTCGGAAGCGATACCCCAAATTTAGAACGCATTTTGTCAACAGCCCTTTTCAAATCCGTCGCAGCTGCCGCAAGCATTTATCCTCCACCTCATGTTTATGATCAGGTCAACGCGCTAGCTCTCGCACTTCTTTCGCGTATTGGCGCATCAGCTGGCCTCTCAGTGGTTAAACTTCTTGGAAATACATTAAAATCTCTTAATCAAAACTCTGAATCTATTTCTGCAGCTCTTGCAGTTGCTCTTTTACAAAACATCTTAAAAGTAGTTGGCGATGGAAAAGCAACAGCAGAAGCATTAACTGAGATCTTAAAACAAATTCCTGGAATCACTCAAGAACAAGTCAAGCAGCTTACAACACAACTCCTCGCCTCTCAAAACTTATCTCTTCTCAACTTAGGAGCTCTTTCCACAAGCTTGTTGTTAAAAAATCCAAGCTTAGTTACAGCTATTTTAAATCTCACCAATTTGAATAATATCAATGAAAATTTAGCTACAACAAATCCTACAGCTCCTCTTCCAGAACAAGAGACAGAAGAGGTAGAACCAACTGAAAATCCTAGTAACCAGCTTACAGTGAACACAGTCCTTAGTAACCAAGAGAGCCTTTCTGCAATTCAAAATGAGCTTTCCAATCCCCTTACAGAAGAGAAAAACACCCCACAACCTGTAAGCCAAAATGTGATTGCAAAAGCACTACAAAATACAGCAAATACCCTTCCTCAAAATGCGACCGCTACCGAGCTTCAAACGACATTAGCAAATGAGCTTGTCAAACAAAATGTCAGTAAGGAACAAGCGCAAGCTTTGGCAAAAAATGGTGAGGCTTTAATCGAATCTAAACTTCAGCAGTTAAAAGTTGAACAGCTAACCAGCCAAATTACATCAAGTCTTGCAAACCTTGCCAAAGCAGATGTCGTCAATCCCCTCCCAGCTTCCACCGCCGCATCACTTGTTAGCTCATTAACTGATCTACAAAATCCAAATTCCTTTGCAAGCTTATATGCCTCTCAAATCAAGACATTGATTCAAAGTAACGATCAAACAGTCGCAGACGAAGTTGTGGCACAAAGAAGAGATGTTGAACAACCACAAATTGATCTATTTGACACTTTACAACGCCTATTAAATCCGGCAAATAACATCATTATGTCCTTTATGTCAGGTGCAATGTATGACAAAACAATACCAACAAACTGGCAAAAACCGCTTCAAATTCAAGTTTAATTGATAATAATTTAAATATAGATTATAATATAAATTAGGAGATTACGAGATTTGTTATTGTTTATTGTAAACAATTATCACAAAAGGATGACATTATGTCTTTTACTACAGAAATCTCTGGGGTTGGAGCTGTCCAGTACACAGGTGCTGGCTATACTAACGCAGCCCTTATTCAATCATTTCTTACTTCCTTGTCCCAATTTTATCAACTTCAGACAGGGTCTGCTCCATTAACAGCAGCAGATCTCGTTAATATTCAAAATCAGGTCAACTTCTTATCGCAAATAGCACAAAATGGCGTTTCCATTAATTTAGATACTGCAACTCCTGGCAATCCATTGCCAGATGGTTCAGATCCTGGCACATCGCAAAACGTCGCCTACTATCTTACGCCTGCGATGTTGCAAGTGTTAAACTCACTTTTTTCAAGCTTAGCTCCTGGCGGAAACATAAACGACCTGACTTTAACCGATTTGAACAATTTTAGAAATGGGACAGCAACCCAAGTTTCAAACAATATTCAAAATATCTTCGTCTATGCAGCGCAACAAATGGCTATACTTCCTGCGCTTTCAGGATCTGCACCCTCTACAATCTCATTAATTCCATCAGTTGCTGCTGCTCAAATCGCTAGAATTTACGTTCCTGGAAAAGTTTTTACAGGGAGTACGATTAACAGCTCGGTCACAGTGTCAGAGCAATCATTTACAGAATTAGATTATGTCGAGACGGCAAATGAAGTGATTAACACCCAACTCACTAACTTACAACAAGCTTTACAAACAACTCAAAACACAATCAATGATTTAACACAGCTCCAACAACTCCATAACGACATTACAGTCAATAGCCGAACATTTACGCTCAATTTACTCCCTCCATCTAGCGCCCCCAATACGACACTCAGTACATATGTCGCCAAATATGAAAAATATGCAAGCACCGAGCTACAACAAGCGCTTGTCCCTCAACTCAATTCTGAATTTCTTCCCTTCTCACTCCCCGCATCTGCTGTCACCGTTACAGCAACAGCTGTAGGTACCGGACTTAGCGCAGACTGGACCCTCAAAGTAACGATTAACAATCCCTCTCAATACTACGCCTTTAATACATCGACAAATAGTTTTGTTCCGGTCGCAACATCTTATAGCCTCTCCGGTTATTACGTCTCATCACTTAGTGTTAACCCAGCGACGTTCACCCAGGCGCAAATGGCGCGAATTGCAGGGGATGGTTATAATGGAGTACAACAGTTTCCACTGCTTGGAACTCTTTCTGGCTTAAGTACATTAAAACTCCAATTGACAAGGGAGCGCGGATCTTTAAGCGCACTTTTAGTCTCTCTTTCCTCAGCCACACCGGCATCTACCCTCGCAAACCCCTTAGAAAGATCTCAATCACTCCTTGGTCGAGTCTCTACTGTCTACACCGACTTAGTCAAGAACTTGAGCACAATAACATCTACAACATCAATGTCTGTTGCTAAAAAAGGCATTCGTTCATGGATTATGGACAACTACCAAACATTCTCATCCCCTAGCGCGACAAGTGCCGGTTTAATCCAACAGAACATCACAAATGCACTCACCACTGCCGAATCCACAAATACGACTCAAACAACCAACGTTCAAAACGAGTTGCTTGTTTTTCAACAATTTTACCAATCAGCAGCAGCTGTTTTAACTCAGTTAAACCAAATTATTGTCAAAACTGCTCAAAATATTTCGAAATAAGGAAGGTTAATATATGTCAGATACTCAACCTGTAAAACTTTTAAGTTCTCTTGTAAACGCTGACTTTCAGGTCATTGACCCAAATGCTGCGCCGCCAGCACCTCCTGGATCTGTTGTTGATACCGTAAGTAGCTCACCGGCGATACCTCAGCTAGAGGCAGATTATACAAGCATGCTATCAGTTGGAAGTCCAGCTCTTTTAGATCAATTTTTAGCGACATGCAATCAAAATACAGGGGGACTTCCAGCAAATCTTCAACAATTTGCAACCAATTATGTCGATTTTTTGGTCTCTCAAGGAGCCGTTGCAAATAATGATGCTGCCATTAATTCAGCGGTCACGACTGTCCTTAATGGATTTGTGACATCTCTTGAGGCATCCATTTCTATAACAACAGGGACAGAATTCCAAGATATTGAATCGACAATATTTCCAAATGTTTCTACTTATGGCTTGGGAAATTCACAAGACCCCGATCAGTACTTGATGGCAAATACAATGTGGGGAGCTTTCATTGCAAACTATAACTATCAATCAAATGGAGCAGTGTCAAACACATCATCCTTAGCGGTAGGCTTGTTCCAAGCCTTAAGAACATTTACCGCAGTGACTGCGACCATCATGCAAGGCACCACAGTCAATGTGAACGCAGCAGGCGGAGGGACAACTGTTGTCACATCTAGTTCCACTCCAAGCTACGAAGGCACATTTGCCCAATATTTTCCAACTCTTCCAGTAGGCGGTAGTGAATTTGTGACAGCCCTTCAAAATTTTGCACAATCAATGATTACAGAATATGGTTATTTCTCTCCAAGCCGCCAATATACCAAATGGGTATCTTATGTCCAAAGTATTAGCAATACAGTAGCTCCTCCAACAGCTACTTTGCCCACTCAAAATGTCAAAATTTTAAACAATATCTTCTTTTTGATTGTAGAAATGATTACTGCTATTCAAAATGCGACAGCTGCCCAATCTGAGAGGTTGACCCTTTACACCTCTTGGGAAAGAGGTTATACCGACCTCTTAAATCAAGTGCATGTATTTACAGGAGCCAGCCAAGATAAATTAAGAGACTTTACAGGTTCAAATCCCTTTACAGACAATCCCAGTTTGACTACTGTCCAACAAACACGTCAAAATGAGCAAGGCAACTTTAACGCGCAACTTGTCCAACAGATCACAGCTTATAGTAATACTGTACAAGAAGATTCAAAATCACTCCAATCAAATGTCAACCAAGGTAGCGATGCCTTTAACAATCAATCTAACTCAGCAACTGCGATTTTACAAGTACTTAGCACCATTTTATCTTCAATATTTAGATAATAAAAGGGTTTTTTAAATGAAAGGTGAAGAAAAACAAGTCAATGAGGCTGCTAGAAAACTTGGGGAAAAGCTAAAAGAAACAACAACTGAGAATTATTCTGCAGTATTAAAAAAAGCAACTGAGGGGGCTGTGACCCCAAAAGATGTTTTAAAGATCAGCGATGCGCAAATCGAAAGCATCTATGCGCAAGCCTACCGCTATTACAACACTGGAAAGTATAAAGAGGCAGGGGAGCTTTTTAGATATCTCATGATGTTAAATCCAACAGAGGCAAAGTATACTTTGGGCCTTGCTGCTTGCTTTCATCTGATGAAAGATTATGAAGCAGCAGCTCAAATTTATCTGCTCTGCAATTTGCTAGATGATAAAAGTCCAATTCCAGCTTTTCATGCCTCAGATTGTTATCTTCAGATGAAAGATAAAGTCTCAGCCTTAGTCTCTTTAAATATGGCGATTAAAAAAGCAGGAGATAAGCCTGAATACCAAGTTTTAAAAGATCGCGCTTTATTGACTGTAGAGACATTAAAAAAAGAACTTAAATTAAACGAAACCCAAGTTGCTGGACTAAATGTAAATGAAATGAATAAAACCCTTTAAAGGAGTTTATTTTTATGTCTTCAGATATTTCTTTTGGGTCAGGATCCCAAAATACTACTACTACAACCCCTTTAAATCAAACAACTGCAACTAGCGCAACTGAGAGCACACAAGTTATTGATAATCAATGGGAACAAGATTCCCTTAGCTCCTTGTTTACTCAAGGAGCTCAAGGCATATTTAAAAGTTTACCTAACAATCCATCATTGCCAAAACCAGATCAAACCCTAGTCAATCAAGCGCCTAGCATCTCAACGCTGATGAGTCAGTTTGCAACAGCTCTTAGCCAACAACCTCCCCTATCTCCTGGACAATATCCAAATAATACAGTCTTGAACCAAGCTTATGACCAGGCATTTGAAAAAATAGTTGAAAATATGCCAAATGCAAAGGAGTTAATATTTGCCCATTATAATAGCCCTCCTGGAACCCCAAGAACTCCGGAAGAAGAGCAGGCGTTGACTCAAGTTTTAACGCAATTTGGCATCACTTCTCAAGAATTTACTCCAACTCCAAATAAAGCAGATTTTGTAGAAGAAGCTTCCATAAATTACGACGAGGAATTCTCAGATGCCCTTGAAAACTTTAAACCTCCACTCTCAGATGAAACGAAAGCTCAGCTTAAATATATGCACTATAACCCAAATGAGAAATTTCCAGGAAGCGATGGCTTGCAAGGCAAGCTAAATACATTAGAGCAACAAGCGGCTCAAAAAACAGCTCAAAAATTTGGAATTCCATTGGGAGCCGATGGCAAACTCCCCATCACTTTTCAAGTGCAGACCAGCATATATCAAGCAGGGCAAAATGGCTTTTATCAACAATATGTGAGTGAAAATAGTGAAGCATTCTTTGCAAGCAATCCTTTAAATGCAAATGGAAAACCTTGGACACCCTCTGAAAAGCAGATGCTGCAGCAATTTATCAACGATCCAACCACCGAAGTTCCTGATTTTATAAAAACAGCCGCAGCACAAATTACAAATGCAGCAATTGCCTCTGTAGTGGCTCAATTTAACTTAGGAGCCATTGGTTTTACACCGGTTCCTCCCGGTACTTTTCCAAAAATCAATTCAATGGTCATGAATTCCTTAAATACAACAGATGAGATTGCAAATCAAGGAAAACGCGTCGTCACCGCCATCCCTGATGGTGGCCCAAACGGTCCTTTAAAAACTACATTGATGGATATTTTAAAACAGATCAGTGCAGCGCTTGACCAGTTTAGACAAAGCCTTTATTCAAGCCAGGGGGCTACAAGCCAGCAAGCTCAGCAAAATTCTAGAGCTCAGCTAGATATTTCGTTAAACCAGATCAAACAAAATGCCCAGCAGGCAAAAGAGGCTGCCGCCCAACAAGCTAAAATTGCTAGCATGGGAATTTTTGGAAAAATCTTTAAATTTATCATCAATTTGATTCTATTAATTGTTTCTGCTCTCTTCTTTAATCCAGCTGGGATGGCAGTCGCTATGATGGGGATGATAGATGCAGTAAGACCAGACCTCCAAGTGTTTCAAAAGGTAATGGATGGCATTGCCAATTTAGTCAAAGACATCATGCCCTACTTGCCTCCACATGCATTGGCTGCAATGCAAGATATAGCAAAATTTGCATTTATCGTCGCATCTGGTGCTATGGCAATAATGGTCGCTATGCCAGATCTATTGTCGGCCTCAAATATTATTAGGGATATGGCTATGGCAACCGGAAAATCAAAAGATGAAGCAGATTCCATTCAACAAACAGCGATTATGGTAATTGGGTTAACAGTCACTTTAATTGTAGTCATTGTCAGCATGATCGTCACATTTGGAGCTGCATTTGCAGCTGAACTTCCAGGCATACTTGGAGAGGCTTTTACAAATCTTGCCAGTTCAATGGAAAAACTTATGGGGTCTGGTGGAAAGGCAGCTCAAATTGCAGAAGCCGCAGCGCAATTAAGCGACGATTTAG
>Ga0207006_1137_pt1 | contig 13376 bp, 14 predicted proteins | sample Alteio_BWMinCont_84_FD_153497 | JGI IMG/M metagenome (GOLD analysis project Ga0207006, IMG submission 153497) | Enriched cells from forest soil in Barre Woods Harvard Forest LTER site, Petersham, Massachusetts, United States -... | ecosystem: Environmental > Terrestrial > Soil > Temperate forest >...
TTTGGACCCTGTTTTGGATAACTATGCGGGTAAGCTTTTGTTTAATTGTAGTTTGGCACTTATGTGGTGTATAATAAAAAAATTATTCCAGGTACAAGCGAAAGGACCATTCTATGCAACATAACCAACAACACCACATAAAATTTCTTATGTGGTGTACAACATAAGTAACATACGGCATGCTTCAAGCCTTTTTACAGGGGGCCCGTGAACTCATCTTCCCTGACAACTGCCTGCTTTGCCGCCAATTCCTGAACAGCCGCCACCAGCGACAGCTTTGCGCCAAGTGCTTGGGATCTCTGGTCTTTAACCCGGCACCCTTTGCTTTAGACCAGGTATGGCCGACCTGTCTTTATAATGAAACAGCCCAAAAACTGCTCCACGCCTTTAAATATAATTCCAAAACATCCTTGAGTAAAACGATGGTCCATTTAATGATTGATTTCATCGACCGCCATCACATTCCCTTGCAAAAATTTGACTTGATCTCCCCCATTCCCTTACATCCCGTGAGGCGGCGGGAACGGGGATACAATCAATCCGCTTTATTAAGCCTGGGGCTAAGCCGGCACTATGGGGTCCCGCATTCGGAAAATTTGTTGATACGCCAAAAAATGACCTCCACCCAGACGGAGCTGGGGGCAAAACAACGCTGGACAAACATGGAAGGTGCTTTTAGAATACAAAATCCGACGGATGTTGAGGGCAAAAGCATTGTCCTTATTGACGATCTTTATACAACAGGGGCCACCGTCCACAGCGCGGCCGAAACGTTAAAAGCAGCCGGCGCCGCACGGGTTGGAGTGTTGACTTTTAGTGTAACGGTATAGTTCCGCCGTCATTCTGACCCTGAACGAAGTGAAGGGGAAGAATCTCTTAAAGAATTAATTTTGTTGAGATCCTTCGCCGAACAACTGTGAGTGTCGGTCAATACGACGACGCTCAGGATGACAGTTATAGCGCACTATGCGTATCATACGAAATTATATTTTAAGGGAATGCCTTCAGCCTTTTACGCTGTCGATCTGTGTTCTGACCAGCGTTTTTCTTCTGGGGTATTTGCCGCAATTGGCCAACAAGGTCATTAATAACGGCGTGTCCTTGTCCGCCATGAGCCAGATTTTTCTGTATTATATCCCCATCCTTTTAGGCTATACCCTGCCCATTGCCTGCCTGATCACGGTGATCCTGGCTTTGGGGCACATGTCCTCGGAAAATGAAATATTGGCCATGCGCGCCTCGGGCATCCACCTGCTGCGCCTCTTGACCCCGTTAATCGTCGTGGGCATGGCCTTATGCCTGGTGGTTTATATCCTTAATGACCGCATCATCCCTGAGGCTTATGACGCCCAAACACGCATTTTGCAGGAAACCGGCAGCCAGGACCCTTCAGCCATGCTCGAGCCCGGCAGCTTCATCAACGCTTTTGATAAATACATTATTTTCATTTACCGGATGGACGGCGACCTGTTATACGGGGTCAGGATCTATGAGCCCGCGCCCAACAAGCCCACCAAGACCATCATTGCCGAGCAAGGTGAATTCGTCCATGTGCCGGGCAAGGACCAACTGATGCTCAAACTGCTCAACGGCACATCCGATGAACCTGACCTTAGAAACCCCAATGATTTTTATAAACTTAATTTCCAGCAGTCTTTTATCACCATGGACCTTTCCAAAAAAAAAGCGCAGGCAGAAAAAAAATCGCGGGCCATGACCTTGCAGGAATTGTCCCAAAAAATCCTCAGCCTGCGTAAGCTGTCCATTGATCCCTCGCCCTTGATCGCTGAATACCACCGCAGGCTGGCATGGTCTTTTTCGCCCATGATATTTATTCTCCTTGGTTTTCCCTTCGCGGCCATCACCCACCGCCGGGCCAAATCCGCCAATCTTTTGTACGCCTTGCTGTTCGCCGCCCCTTATTACATATTGTCCTTGGCCTGCCAGGGCATGGCTTCTCAAAATGTCTATAACCCCATTCTATTAATGTGGGCACCCAATATCCTCGCCCATGCTTTGGCCATTTTTTTTAACTGGAAACTATGCGCATCTTAGACCGATACATCTTAAAATCCATCCTGGTCATTTTCACGGGAACTGTGTTCACTTTCGCGTTTTTGTTCATCCTCATAGACATGTTCAGCAATTTGCAGGATTTTATCTCAAAAAATGTGGGCCCGGAGGTGATCCTGCAATATTATATTTCATTTCTGCCCTCGATATTGGTCCAGACCTCCACCATGGCCTGCCTGATCTCCGTACTGTTCACCTATAGCAGCCTCAATGCCCACAATGAGATCATCGCCATCCGCGCCTCGGGCATGAACTTCTGGCAAATCACCCGTCCGGCCCTGGTGTTTGCCCTCTTTATTTGCGTCCTGGTGTTTTTAGTCAATGAAATATACGTGCCGCAATCTTCGATGATAAACCAGCAGATCCGCGACACCCAGATCAAGATCCTCCCCTCTCAAAAAGGCAAAGGCAAGCCCTTGATCCATAACCTGACCTTCTACGGCCTTAAAAACCGGCTGTTTTTTATTGACACCTTTGACCCTAATACCAATGATTTAACGGGAATAACCATCATCGGACATGACCATAACCAAAACCTGGTTGAGAAGATCGTGGCCCTCAAAGGCATTTGGACCGGCATCGACTGGAAATTCTTCAATTGCCAGATAACTTCGTATAACAATGCCCTGCCCAATGCCCCGCCCAGCGGTATTCGCATGTCAGCGGAAAAACTGATGGACATCAAAGAAACGCCCAAAGATTTCTTAAGGCAGAGGATGGACATATCGTCGATGAACCTGCGCCAGCTGCATGGCTATATCAAACGGTTTGCGGGCAGCGGTGCTATCAAGACGATCAACAACCTGCGGGTCGACCTGCACCAGAAAATCACCTTCCCTTTGCGGAATTTTGTCATTGTCCTGATCGGATTGCCTTTCGCTCTGATGTCGGTGGGCAAACGCCGGGCCATGACCTTTACGTCCATTGCCATAGCGCTTGTCATCGGGTTTCTTTATTATGTCTCGGACGCGGTGGGACTGGCCCTGGCCAAAGGCGGAGCATTGTTGCCTTGGGAAGGCGCTTGGCTTACGCCCATCTTATTTACCCTCTTGGCCTTGTTCATTATCTTCAGGAATTTTTAATACTGCTGTCATTCCCGCGAAAGCGGGAATCTAATTGTAGAATAGATTAAAATATTATTTGGGCGATGCAAGCCCAACCAATGACCAAACGTTCGCTACAGGGGTGATCCGATAAATCACCGGCGAAAGGCTGTCAATCCCCCGGCGCCTGACACGTTCGATCAGGGCAGGGTCCACGTCCATCTCAACGCCACGGCCGTCCTTGCCGATCTTCCATTGCATACCGCCGGAGGTGTTTAAGTCGATACCTCCCGGATTATTGGCCGCTAAACTGTCCATCGCCTCATCGACTTTCACTTTGTCAAATACATTGCGTAACTCATCAAGTCTTAAGTCCATCCGGTGTACTTTATATATTAATTCACTTATTGCTATTCTCATGCGGCCTGCAATTATTTCTGCAATTTTATCATTATCATCTTGCGCTGACCAATTCCCCTCTTTCTCAACGCCTTCTCCTGCAATATGATCAATTTCAACTTTTATTCTTTCAGGGCCCTGTCGAGTGACTTTAACGGTAATAAACTCATCGACATCCGCAGTCCCCGTCATCGCCCTGTCTTTAGGCAGGTCATTATCCATCCCCCCAAATGATCCCCTCATTAGGCGCATGCCTGACGAACACCCCGTCCACAGCGGCAAAATCATAAATGACTTGAAACAAGACCTTTGGTTTATTGCTTTCATCAATACGTCCAAAAGAGATGTTATCTAAAGTGTCCAGTTGAAATTCATTTTCAAGAAAAAGGCCGCCATTGGTATAGCGCAGTTCCATGACCCTTGCGCCAAATTTGATCCTAATCGTATCGTCAGGGTAAATTTTTTCATCTATGGAATTATTGCTGACCAATTGATTAACGCCATGGAATTCAACTCCAACCGGACTGGCCGATCTATTAGAAAAATAAAAGACCCCTTTGTTGACCACAAGAACAAATCTATGCCTGTCTCCCGTATTATCGCGAATAAAAAAGTAATCGGTCAATCGACCGGGCTGCATAAAAAATTCATTCCTTCCCCTTATTGGGCCGAAATTTATTTGTCCTTGGGGGTAATCGATGTAAAGATGAAAAAATCTCCGGAGAGGCACGTGGTGACGGGGGGCGAAAGAATATGGTTTGGGAACACGGTGGTGATGGCCAAACATCGCCGATGAATTCATGGCACGGTCTTGGGGCAGGCGGTAGGGTGGGTCGTTGAGAAATAAAAGTGGTTTTAAAACATTATAATCTTTAAAATATTCAAAATTATCTATTCTGAGCAATGCATTTTCGCCAAACTCACGGGCGACATCCTTTTTAAAGCGCTCACTTAATTCTTCAGGCACTGCTCCTGACAATGTTAAAATATGAAAAACCATTATCTTAAGATATAGTTCTCTGGTTTCCTCCGGCATTTCTTTCGGGATTTTTATCATCAGGGCAATTAAAATATCGGCATATTGCGATATGAATCCTTGCATTTCTGGTTTTTTTTCCTCTAATATTAAATTCTCTAATTTCTTAGGACTTAAATTATTATCAATCAAATAATCGCCTTGCAGCCAATACCCCATCGTTTCTACAGAAACTACCCAAGCTATGAATTGTTTAAGTTCGTTGTCGGCAAGAACTGTGTTCTGTAGTTCACTCAATTGAACATACAAATCTTGACGTTTTTCCTGGTCTAAAACAGTTCTGCCTTCTTTATTGAATAAATCGAATGCCAATAATTTATATATCTGATTATCTTGGCCTTTTTTAAATAAATTCCTTATCAACTCAAAATCAATCCCAACTGTTGAATGTATGTATTTGTGATCCTTTATGATAGCATCAGCATATGAAACCCCTGTACCGCTTAAAATATTAAACAAACCATTATCTAAGGCGGCCCTTTGAAATGCCCTAATGGCATTAAGATATTTAGGATGTGACATTATTACTGGATCCTTAAGAGCCAAATTGATAAACCCTTGAAATTCATCCCATTCAGGACTTCCTTCTAAAATCTGCTTAACGGTAAGTTGGCCATATGGTGTAATAAGAATATCTCTTGCCCCTAATGGTCGTCCTGCAATTGCTGCTGTTGCACCAGGCAGTAATTTTCTTCTTGTAGTCATCGCCGCGTCAATTGCTTGTTTATTTAAATCAAGGCCGGTTTCAAAAGAGACTAATGCCCTGTCCGGCAGGGAAGCTGACAATTGGGCGGCATCATTGGTGATTTTAGGGTTGCCGGCGGCGCCTACTGCCATTCCGCCGGAGAAATATTTGCGGGGTCCGGACACAGCATTGGGTGTGCCTGTGTCCTTGATATAGTTGAACACGCCTTTTTTGTAGGCTTTGAGGTATTGTTGATAGATTGCTTCTACGTCATTCTGAGGCGCAGCCATAGAATTAATTTTGTTGAGATCCTTCGCTGCGCTCAGGATGACGGTCTTTTTCAGGATGACAGAGGCTTTATATTCAAGACCTTTCACTTTTGAACGATCCGCATAAAACCGGTTCAGCAAAGCTTGTTTTAAGTTTCTTTTATACCAGCTGGCTAGGATGATAGAATTGAATATCTGGCGCAGATTGGCGAAGTTTTGGCCGGTGTTGACTTCTTTTTCAAGCGCGGGGAGGATGATTTGGCGGACGACTTGGGAACCCAAGGAATGGATTCCTGCGAGCAACTGCGAGTGTCTCGACAAACCCCCAGTTTTGAGAACCAAGAAACAGGGAATATTCCGACCTTTCGCGGGAATGACATGGTGGGAAAGTGCCAGATAGTCTTCTTCGAGCATTACTTTTAAATGGCTGTCTACCACAAAAGCGGTTTGGTTGTGTTCATAAACTTCTGCGCGGTCGGCCATGATCCATACTTTGTTAAAGGTGTTGACCGGTATCTGGGTTGTGCCGTACATCTCCTGGGCTTTGGTGTAAACTTTGTCCCAGAATTTCTTGCCTAGATCTTTTTCAGGGTAAATTAACGATGCGGTGATCTGTTTGAGGATATAATCCTGCTCCAAAAGGTCGCGGCCCATGTCGGTCTGGCCTAAGGCTTCCGGGACCATTTTGTTCTTTTCATACGGACTAAGATTGACCCAAAGATCTTTATCAGGAATGGCCAAGCTTGCCAGGAAATATTTAATGAGCTTTTCACCTTCTTTTTTAAGCGGCCCACCGGACATCTTGTCCTGGCCAATGTCTACAATAAAATCAAATAGGAATGGATTATCTTTGTGAACGGTCAGGCCCTTGATAATGACCGGCTCATAGGCAGGGCTTAAATTGACCATTGTTCCTGGCGCAGGCAAATGAAAATCCCGGGCATAGACGGGACACACTCCCATCTGTCCTGTGACCAAAAAACACACAAGGGTGAATATAGATATCAGTGTTTTCATTAACTATCGAAAGTTTACCATCTCTATCTATATAATGCCAATTTTCAACTGTTTGAAAGTGTTGATAAAATTTATATTTGCTCACGGCATTGGCAATTAAGAATGGTAAAGACGCGGGAGGCGGTTGCCTAAGGAGCAGATGATTTCATAGCTGATGGTGTCTGCCCATTGGGCGATTTCATCCACTGAAACCGATGCGCCTTTTTGAGCGCCCATGATGACCGCTTCATCACCGATTTTAGGGAGGCGGCCTGAGAGGGTGGCTGCGGTGATGTCCACGATGATCTGGTCCATGGTCACGCGCCCCACCACAGGACAGCGCACCCCATCCACCAGTACAAAGGCTTTGTTGGACAAAGAACGCAAATACCCATTACTGTAACCTATGGACAAGACCGCAACGGTAATGTCTTCCTTGGCCTTGAACGTATGCCCATAACTGATGCCCCGTCCTTTGGCAATGGTCTGCACAAAAATGATGCGGGCCTTGACCGACATCACCGGCTTTAATTGGACTTTCTTTTTTAGTTCTTCGAGCGGATAAATGCCGTAAATCATAATGCCGGGACGGGCCAGGTTAAAAAGCTCGGACTTATAATCCCCCAACCCCATGCTGTTTCCCGCATGCACATAGGAAAAAGCGATAAACTGGTTTTCCAGGGAATACACGATGTCACGAAAACGGCGCATCTGGCCTAAAGTAAAATCACGGTCCGTGTCGGCAACGGGAAGATGGGTATAAATGCCTTCTAATATCAAATTTGGGCATTGCCTCATCAGCGTTTCCACAAAAACCAGGGCCTGCCCTTCGTTGACCCCCAGGCGGCCCATGCCGGTGTCTATTTTAATGTGCACCGGGACCTGAATGCCTGCTTGATGGGCACAACGGTCCAATGCAAGGGCCATTTCCAAGGCACAGACCGTCGGCGTCAGTTTATACTCGACAATATCTTTGGCTTCTGAAACCAGGGTGGACTCGAACAATAAAATCTTTTGTTTGAATTCCCCCGCGCGCAGGGTGACACCTTCGCTGACGTTGGACACTCCCCAATATTTGCAGCCGCACGCGCTCAAACACTCGGCAACCTGGATCATCCCGTGGCCATAGGCGTCGGCTTTGATGACCGGCATAATACTCAAGGAATGCGACATGTTCTTGGCGGCCAGCTTTTGCAATTGTTCAAAATTATGCGCCAGCGCTTTAAGGTCTATTTCACACCATGTCGGCGGATGGATGGCTGTTTCGAAATTTAATATTTTAATGTCCATTTGGCGAAGTCACCTGGCAATCGTGCGGGTACAAATATAGTGGTACAAGGCTTGCGGCATCGTCGTATTGCTTATTTTCAAAACGCTCATAGGCCAGCGCCGCCATCACCTTGGCTTTAGGATACCACCATTTTTCTTCGGCGAAAAGACATTTGCATGTAGAAATTAAGCGCTGTCCCTCATTTTTTCGATATGCCCCTTCAATATCTTTACGATATAGCCTGAGGCCGTCCCCCGTAAAAAGCGTCCTGCCATGCACTTTACCTAAAACATCTTCAAGTGAGGTCAATAGATAATGTCCCCCTCCCCTGGCCCCTCCCACAGGGTGAGGGGAATCTTTACGGTAAATACAGGAGTACACATTTCCTCGACGGGCATCATTGATGACGCAGATTTCGTCGTATTGAGCAAATGGATTCCCGCTTGCGCGGGAATGACTGTTAATCTTTGGAGAATGACGAAAGGATAGAATTCCTTGGGCAATTATGTCCAGGGTGGGAATGCCGACCACGGGTTTGCCGGTGGCCATGGCAAAAGCTTTGACCGTGCTCATGCCCACCCGTAAACTTGTAAAAGACCCGGGGCCCAATGCAATGGCAAAGCCGTCCATCTGGTTGAACTTGACCCCGGCAGAATCCAGCATTTTATCCATCACCGGTAAAATAGAATCCTCCAACACTGAAGCAGATTTTAAATTCCGGAAACGTAGCACCTTCTCATCACGATTGAGGGCTAAAGAGAAGATTTTGGTTGAGGTTTCGAAGGACAGGAAATACATATTGTTCTTTTGTTCTCCCCCTTGTGTTTAAATTCCACTAAATAGTATCGTTTTGGCTTATGCTCCCCTAAACGTTCAGGCCATTCGATGACACTTATGCCCTCACCATAAAAATATTCGTCAAGATCGAGGCTGTCTAATTCTTTGGGATTTCCCAGACGGTAAAGATCAAAATGATAGACCGGCAGCTTGGCCCTGTAGTGATTCATCAGGACAAAGGTCGGGCTGTTGACTTTTTTAACAGGGAAATTAAACGCTTGGGCCAGTCCCTTGACAAAGGTGGTCTTGCCGGTGCCCAAATCACCCTGCAAAAAAACAATGTCTCCGGCTTTGAGCTGCCCGGCAAAAGACCGGGCACAAAGCATGGTTTCTTCTTCACTGTCAGAAATGAGTGAAACTTTTGGAATTGATCTTTTCTTTAACATCAGCGGTGATAGTGCCGATCGGATAAAAATAAAATGACTTGTGCCTGGCCTGCCAATCCATCAGCGAATGTGCCTTTATGGAAGGCAGGGTGAATAAAAGCTCAAAATCTTCACCGTCATTCAAAGCCCGGGACAAACTGACCCCCTTATTCCGCGGGATTGAGGAATAATCCAAGCGCGCCCCGACCCTGCCGGCTTTAAGAATATGGTTCAAGTCTCCTGCAAGGCCGTCGGATATGTCCATCATGGCATGAGGTTTGAATTTTTCAACTAAAAATCTTGCTTGGGCTAAACGAGGAATAAATTTCAAATGCCTCCCGCTTTTAAAAGAACCGCCCAAGGCCCCGGTCACAAAGACCCAGTCACCGGCCTTGGCTCCATCGCGGGTCATAAGATTTCTTTTTTCCACCAAACCCAGCAAAGCAACATTGATCATGATCTTGTCCGTCTTGACCGTGTCCCCGCCGACAATGCTGACATTGAAAGTCAAGGCCGTGTGCTGCATCCCTTTATATATCTCTTTGATAAAACGCACGGACATTTTTTGGGGGATGCCGATGGAGACCACCGCGAAGGTGGGCCATCCTCCCATAGCTGCAATATCGCTTATACTGCAAGCCAGGGCCTTGTGTCCGATGCCGCCAGGCGGCATCCGGCGGGTGAAATGCGTATCTTCAGCGAGCATGTCTGTCGTGAACAGCAAATATTCACTTTTATTATAAGACAGGACTGCCGCATCATCGCCGATGCCTTTGATCACTGTTTCGGAGGCGGGCGCGTACTTCTTCAGCACGTCGATCAAACCAAATTCACCGAGTTGGGATAAATTCATTAAGATCCTTCGCTGCGCTCAGGATGACGGAAATATTCTTCACATACGGCGGATGGATGATGCCGTATTCCGTCACAATGCCTGTGATCAAATCAGCCGGGGTCACGTCAAAGGCGGGATTGTAAACTTTGACGCCTTTGGGAGCAATGGACACACCGGCAAAATGGGTCACCTCTTCGCCTTTTCGCTCTTCAATAGGGATTTGCCTGCCCGACTTGATCTTCAAGTCAAAAGTGGAACGCGGGGCCACGATATAAAAAGGGACGCCATGATGTTTAGCCAGTACGGCCAGCATATAGGTGCCGATCTTGTTGGCTGTGTCGCCGTTTGACGCGATGCGGTCAGCGCCGGTAAAAATAATGTCCACGTGTTTCTTGGCCATCAAAGAAGCAGCCATATTATCACAAATCAGGGTGGTGTCAATTTTCTGACGGAGAAGTTCCCAGCAAGTCAGCCTCGCCCCCTGCAATAACGGGCGTGTCTCGCAGGAGTATGCGCTGAATTTTTTGCCTTGTTTTTTAGCGCTATAAAAAACCCCTAAGGCCGTGCCATAATCTACAGTGGCCAAGGCCCCGGCATTGCATACGGTCAGGCACCGCATCCCATTTTTGATAAGTTTGGCCCCGTGGTCTCCCATGCGGCGGCAAACATCCCGGTCGGTTTTAAAGATGAGCATGGCCTGCTTATAAAGCAATTTCTTTAAATTGGCCACATCTGCCTGTGGATTGCTTCTGACCATTGCGCGCATTTCATTAAGCATATTAAAAAGATTGACCGCCGTCGGACGGGACGTACTCAAATAATCGCAAGTCTTATTAAAGAGCTCCAAAAATTTGGCTTTGTCCTGACCTTTAAATTTTTGAATACCCAAAAGCACGCCAAAGGCCGCGGCCACGCCGATGGCCGGCGCCCCGCGGACAGACAGGCGCTTGATCGCCTGCCACATCGTTTCAACGTCCCGGCAATCAATATATTCCAGCCGCCCCGGCAGTTTTGTCTGATCAATAATGCGGGCATGGTTTTCGACCCATTTAATCGTTTTGATAGACATAATATTTACTTTGCTTCTCGCAATGTCAATGACTTTACGACGACCAAAAAAGTACGACTAAAGCCTTTTGATGCGCGCACTTCCATTGACCCATTTGATGGTTTCCATGGCCATATTAATTATGCAGGCAGGAATCTGGATGTCTGTGTTGCTGGGCGACAGCTGCAATGATGATATGTTCTTTTTCAATGATGTGCATAATTATGTAAGGGGATTTCTTGAGAATACATTTACGCGCAATTGCGCGCAATTGCCGCTTCGCAAGCTTAAATTTTAATTTGCCTTTACAGTCAGTCTGCCCTGGACCGTCAATCCCCCACGGACAAACAAACCGCCGCCTGATGCTTCCTTAAACGCCGCGGTTGATGATGTAAAAAGATTCGACGCATTATTATCTCCCCATTGCGGTTGATGGGACGCGGCGGTCGTGGAAATCAAAGAAACATAACCATTGCCGCCATCGTCAGCAAGACCCCCGGAAGTAAATTCATTGCCGGCTAATGGATCACCCCCAGAAACATTGCCTTGAGTGATAACTTCACCCACCACAAATCCTTTGGTGCTGGAGGTGGTGACTGCGGCACCTATATCATTTTGGCTTGCGTTGGAAGTCCCACTATTAACAACTGCCGCTGTATCAACCACCGGATTTGTAAACCCGCTGACTTCCCAAAATTCCGCACTTTGAAAATGAGTTGAATTCCCGCTATAAGTTACCGTAAACGTATTTTTTCCGGAGGTTGTTTGAGGCAGATACCATACATCGGTTTCAAAGGTGGTCCCATTTGTCGTATCGTCTCCATTAGCATTTGGAAATTGTTTAAAATTGTTGGTCCCATCAGACACGCCTGTTACAGACAGACCCACATCATTCATTATGCCTATCACCATCAAATTTCCGCTTCCTGTGGCTTGCAAGTAGCCCACGACAAGTTTATTGTTATTTGTGGCGGCATTACCGTTGTCACCAAAATTATTCTGGAGAATAGTAAGCACCGCGAAAGCGTTGGGATCAATAAATAGTAAAAACAAGACGAATAATAAAAATGTTTTTAGGGAATTACGACTGACTGGCTGGCTGACTGACTGACTGACTATAGTTTCAATGGGCATATTTATAACCAAAGGATTCTGATCGTCTTTTCCAAAACTTTAAAATCGTTGTCTTTTGTAATCAAAATCGCGTTTTGGTCCTTGGCTAAAGCTGCTGCTATCGCGTCTGCCAAACCGAGTTTATATCGATATTTCAAATCAGCCGCGATTTCCGCAATCTCCTGTGTCAAAGGCACAACATGCAAAGGGTGGGTTTTAAGCTGGTCACGTAATTGGTGCCAATAAGATCCATTTGTATACTGTTGGATTTTAAAAGCAACTTCGGCCCAATTTAGAGCACTTATAAACAACGGCTTGTTCTTGGTCATTGCTTGGGCAAAGAGATCGGCGACTTTTTCGGATTTATCTTCGCGGGTCAGATATGCCAAAAGGGCTGAAGCATCCAGAATGTACACGATGCCTATTCCCTGTTTTTTTCTTGACGGCGCTCGCGCAGCAAATCATCCACTGTGAGGCCTTTTAAATCAAGTTTTTCAGGGAATTCATGGAAATAATGGCCGGACAATGGTTTTAGAATCAATTCCCCCCCGCGTGTGGACACTGATAATCTTGTTCCCTTCTTAATTCCCAACCTTTTTCTAAGCCCGGAAGGAATAACAACCTGACCCTTAGCAGAAACTGTGGATGTCATCAACAATCCTCCTTGCCCCGCTGTTTTTTAGCAGAACTCTTATCTTAAGTATAAAACATAACTGAACGTAAGTCAAATATATTACAGACTTACTTAAACATTTAATAGCTTACTTATTAACGATGTTCGGGGAAATCGAAGCTTGGCGCGATCAATGGCAGAAAGATTTGAGGCTTGTGCCAGTATGCTGCTATTTAAATATCATTGAACCTTTAATTGTAATATTATTTAAAACGCTGTTATGGCCCGCTTCCTTAAACGCCGCTGTTGAAGATGTAAAATTAGCCCCATCATCTGTCCATGCCGGTTGATGGGACGCGGCTGTCGTGGAATTTAAAGAACAAAAAGCATTATCATTTCCTGTAATATCGCCGCCAAAGGTAAATTCATTTCCTGCTTGTGGATTTGCCGTTACATGTGCTTGAGTTACATCTATGGCCACCACAAATCCATTTGTGCTCGTCGTTGTTACCGCGGCACCTGTGGCAACACCGCCGGCTTGCACTCCAGGACCAACACCCGACGCCGTATCAGGGACCGGGGGCATTAAACCCGCTGACTTCCCAAATTTCCATCATTGATTCATTATTTGATGTCCCGCTAAAAGTCACCGTGACCGTTGTTTTCCCGTTGGTTGAACGGGGCAAAAACCATACATCGGTTGCATAGTTACTTGTGGCAGAATGCGCATAAGCTCCCGCAACTTGTGTAAAATGATTGGTCCCGTCAGAAACACCTGTTACTGTCCGGTTCGT
>Ga0207006_1138_pt1 | contig 13344 bp, 10 predicted proteins | sample Alteio_BWMinCont_84_FD_153497 | JGI IMG/M metagenome (GOLD analysis project Ga0207006, IMG submission 153497) | Enriched cells from forest soil in Barre Woods Harvard Forest LTER site, Petersham, Massachusetts, United States -... | ecosystem: Environmental > Terrestrial > Soil > Temperate forest >...
CACTACAAAATATTTATCTTCTTCTTGCACATTTAATCCCCAGGCAAGAGAATTACCCATGAAAAAAATCCGATAATTGTTTTTATCTAAAGCTTCTTTATGTTTAAGTTGATATATGCCTTCAAATCGTTGACCCATATAATGTATTTCTTCTAGAGCTTGATATTGATGCAAAATACGTCCTTTTTTGTATCCAAATAATTCAGGTTCATTAATGCCATTAGACCCTTGTTTTTGATCAGGAGTCGTATGAAGGTAAATGTTTTCTAAGTACGGAAAATATCGAAGAGTATTGAATGGAACACCCTTATCTGCTTTCGTAAACCGAAAATACACCTCGACTAAAACTAGAGAAATAAGCAATAAGAATATTAAAAGCCCACTAACCTTAATAGTGGTTCTGAACCCTCGAAAAAAAAATTTAGTACTTGCAAATAAATAAGATCTCATTCTTTTAACTCCTTCCAACGTTTTAAATTCCGAGCAGGCACCCCTCCCATCACACTATTATCTGGGACATCTTTTAAAACCACGGCACCTGCCCCAACAGTGACATTGGTTCCAATCTGTACATGAGGTAAAATAATAGCCCCTGCCCCTACAAAAGTTCCTTCCCCTATTTTTACATTGCCTAATAGAGTGCAACCAGGCGCAATAGTACAATAATCCTCTATAGTAGTATCATGATGAATAGTCGCATTAACATTGATTTTGACAGCTTTACCTATTTTAGCATCAGGTAATATCTTGACTCCCCGTTGTACAGTTACTCCTTTCTCTAACGAAGCTCGTGAGGAAATATAGGTGTCTGGAGCCACTAAAGAAATTAATCGAGACGCACCATAATACTCAACTAATTGACGTTTAAGTTTAGGAGGATCAACCAACATGATAACTTTTAGATCAGGTTCTTGAGATACAAATTCTTGCCAGGCTTCATCATTTCCCAAATAAGATAGGTTATAGACGGTTCCCATATTATTTTTATCAAAATATCCTAAAACAGAAATATCGACCAAGGTATGGATAAAATCAAAAACGTCTTTATCCAGGCTGACACAAATTGCTCTATTCAAGATTCCAAAACCTCATTGTTTTTTTCAATATTTTGTTCTCTAAACCATCTGTCTTTTTTACCAAAATGATAGGGATTGGTATATAAAAATAATATTACACCACTTATTGTCATGAATCCCATTAAAAAGGTTTGTACTATTCCAGCTGCAAATACGCCTTGAGTCGCGGTATACCCCATGGCAATTAATATAAGACTAAAAGCATATTGTAAAGTTCCTAAGTACCCAGGAGGGGAAGGCAATAAGGTGCTTAAGCTTACAAGGCCAACGACTAAAAACATTTGCATAATGGAGGCATTGATTCCTGCCGTTCTAAGAACTAACCATAAACAAAACACTTCAAAAATCCAGACAACTAAACTGATCAGAATAACTTTTAATAGAATCCTTTTATTTTCAATAATCTTAAAACTTTCTTGAATAGCATAAAGGCGAGAGGTCAAAAAAGGCCATCGATTTAAAAAAGCATCCAGTTTTAGATGTAATAAGAAAAATACAGCTATTAGAACAACGCCAAATAAGCAAGCACTGAAGGTAGCCAAACTAAAAACAATTCTATAACTTTCATTTACCTCATATAAGGAATAAAGGCCTAAGCCTAATAGTAAGACGACTATGATGCCATCTAATAGACGTTCAAGAATAATAGAACCCAAAATATGTGAACGAGATACTTGATGTTTTCTTTTGCAATAATCTACACGCAATAATTCTCCCAGACGTGCCGGAAGGACATTATTCATGGCATATCCAACTATCAATGCAACTCCAACTGCCTTAAATGTTAAAGGTGCTGTCGCTCTTAAAAGCCAATACCAACGAAAAATCCTAAAGAGAACAGCCATTGAGTAGCTGAGCATAGAAAAGATGACCCAGGTCCAATTTAATTTGGCACAAAGCATTTTTAATTCATGTAAATTAGTTTGACTTAATGCTAGCCATAAAAAACCACCCCCAATAGCTGAGCTAATTAGAATTTTAAAAAAATGATTATTAGTATTGAATAATTGAAATTTACGCATTATTTCAAAAGTTCTGGAGATAATAAAAAGGGTTTTGGTGAATGCCAGGGAGGTAATTGATACACCCCCATCATAAATAAACGCGCATAGGATATGACCCAAGGAATTAATCGAAATGTGGATTGGCCCCCGAGCAACCGATCAATTGAAACAATAGGGACTTCAGCAATTCTTAGTCCCATTTTCTGTGCCGTAATGGCCATTTGAAAAGCAAAAGACCAGCCACTGCCCGTTTGAGAGAAATCAAACTTTTCAAATAACTCTCGACGAAACATTTTTAAGCCAGTGGTACAATCCGTCAATGCAGTAGCAGAGAATAAATTAAAAAGCGTATTTGCAAGTCGAGAGAGGATATGCCCTATTAATGACCCTCCATAACGGTTGCCTCCCCTGGCATATCGGGTTCCACTCACAAAATCACAACCCGAATCCATTAGCTTTAACATATTCTGAATGGCCAACACTGGGCAAATTTCATCTGCCGCATAAATCAATACATATTTTCCTTTGGCTGCTTTAACACCTTCTCTTACAGCAGGCAGCACCCCTGGTGAGATAGTATTAATAATATGATGGACATTGGGATACACTTGAGAAAGATCTGCTAAAACTGGGGTAGTAGTGTCCTCATAATTATCCGTGACGACAATCAATTCCACAGAAACTTTTATGAGTGCATTCAACACTCTCACCATTACATCAACACTCTCAGCATCATTTCGTACTGGCATCACGATGGATAAGAGAGGCTTGTTATTGGATTTCATATAGAACAAAAACCTTATGTTTTTAAGCTAATTCAGGAGTCATCGTTAATACTCTCGGAGTTGGTAAAGGCACAATAAATTTACCTTTAAAACCATGTCCTCGTAAATTTTGGGCCAGTTCCTCTGCAATATGCCAAGAATACAGCAAAACATATTCCGGTTGATCGAGATATAGTTTCTTTTCATCAACTACCGCTACCCGTGTTCCGGGAATATATTTATTTAATTTATGCGAAGAGGAGACTTCCATAATATAATCTACCAATCCGTCATCTAGACCCACATAATTAATAAGAGTGCTCGCTCGCGAAGGAGCACCAATACCATAAACACGAGCTCCACTCGATTTAATTTCATATAATAATTTTAAAAGCTCCAGCTTTGATTGAATGACTCTAGAACGAAAAGATTGAAAAGCACTTCCCGTGGTTAATCCAAACATCTCTTCATTTTGCAGACACTGGGGCACAGAATCGTCTACTGGATAAGACCCAATTCTTGCAGAATACACTCTAATGGAACCCCCATGAGTTGGAATTCTCTTAACCCGAATAATTTCTAAACCATGTTGTTTGAACAAATTAACTAAACTATTAACTGAATAATAACGTAAATGTTCATGATAAATGGTATCATATTGTAAAGTTTCTATTAAATCCAAGAGATAATGAGACTCTGAGATAAAAATCCCATCAGGTGATAATAAAGCTTTGATCCCCTCAACAACCTCATGAACATCTTTTATATGGGCAAACACATTTGCAGCGGTCACCACCCTTGCTTGACCATGTTGATCGGCAATGTTTCGTGCAGACCCTTGGCTGAAATACGCTTTAACCATCGGAATACCACGACTAATAGCAAGTTCTGCAGCTTGAGAAGGTTCGACCCCTAACACCTTGAAACCCAGTTCTTGAAAAGGTTTGAGCAATGTTCCATCATTAGCACCTATATCAATCACTAAATCTGAAGCTTTCATCTTAAATAATTGCTGTGTTTCTTCAGCAAGATTCTTAAAGTTATCTCTTAAAATCCTGGTTGTCCCACTAAGATAGGGATAAGTATGTGGAAAAAGTACTTTAGGATCGACCTCATACCCAATTTGCACCAAAGTACACTTTTCACAGCGTAATAATTCTAGTGGGAATCGAGCTTCCAGCTCTGGAGTCGATCCTAAATCATGCATATCATTGACTGGAGGTACATAACCTAGAAAAATCAAAGACTGTAACGGTTTACTGCCACAAATCTGACAACTTGTTACAGGCTTGGAATCAGACAAAAATGCATTTGACATACCCTACTCTCCCACTTCTTCTATACAGCAACTGCTTGTTTACGTTGATCCGCATGAGCTACATACCAATCAATAATAGATGGCAATCCTTCATCCAGAGAAATTTTTGGCTTAAATCCTAGAGCTTGTAATTTATTAACATTCGGGCAACGACGATTCGTAGATCCTAATGGTATCTCACTAGGCTGAAGTTTAAGCTTTCTTCCAAAATACCGGACTACTTTTTCTGCAACCTCAGCAATCGTTATTTCCTCTGGATTACCAACATGATAAACATTAAGATGTTGCCCCCGTTCCATAATCAACATGATGCCATCGATCATATCCTTAATATGAATAAAGGAACGAGTTTGAGTCCCATCTCCTTGAATCACAAAGGGCAGGTCTCCCTGTGAGTACGCTGCTATTGCAGTGATGGCCTTTAAAATAAATTGAGGCAAAACATGTTCCCAAGCCATATCAGGCCCATAGACATTATGGGGTCTAAAGATCATCACCCGATCAAAATCAGAACGGCCATAATTAAAAGCAAGTAATTCAGTGATGATTTTTGAACCGCCATAAGAATAACGTGGATTTAGAACGTCCGGCACAATTAATGGCACAGTTTCATCTGTCGGAATCATAATAGGAGTTTGATAGACTTCAGAACTTGAGGCAACAATCAGCTCTCTCACTCCATGGGTACGACAACCCTCTAGAACATTTAATATACCTCTTACCCCAACATCCAAAACCAACTCGGGTTTTGTATAGAAAAATTCGGTTCCATTCACGGCTGCGAGATGAATGACAGAATCTATATTTTTAATGGCATCTGAAACCACTTTATTATCTCGTATATCTCCCGTCACAATTTCTAAATTCTGTATGATATCAGAAAGGCGCTGCACTGAAGATCTAAAGCCATTATCTAAAATACGAACATTATAATTTTCAGACACTAAACGGCGAACTAACGCAGCTCCTAAAAAACCAGTTCCACCCGTTACTAAAATACGTTTACGCATATTCTATTATCTCACTCTCTTTTCCTATTATGGGCCGTTTATGGCTACCTAAGGAAATATATTGAATTCCTAGAGGTAAACGAATGGTTCCTCTGGGAAATAAATTCCAAAAATCGTAAATCACGGCAGGGCGAGCCATGCTAACAGATAATCTTTCAAGTGAAATACCGGAAAATTGAGAATGATTATTCAATATCAGAACCAGATTTGCACCTTTCAATGCTTCTTGTATGCTAGCTTTTGGACAAAGACCAAAATCCTCTATGGTTTTCAAATCTACGACGGGATCATATCCCCAAAATTCTGCCTCTGGAAAATGATTTTTTAAAGCCATAAAAATAGGTTGTGCCGTCGTTCCTCTAATATCATCTGTTGCAGGTTGTCCTTTAAATGCAATTCCTAACAATGAAATTTTCGGCTTCCTAGGAAAATTTGGAAGAGTTTTAAGATACGTTTTTAGAAAAGTCACCACTTCATTTGGTTGTTCTTCATTAACCTTTCTAGCTGCCAAAGTAATTTCAGGCGTAATTCCATAATCTCCCATGCTTTGAGCTAAGATATGCGGATCTTTTGAAAGGCAAGGGCCTCCTACGGGTCCTGGCATGGGTAAGTCTGTACGTGAATATCCAAATCTTCCAGAGCTTATGACTTCGCTTGCGCTGATACCAATCGAATCACATAATCTTGCCACTTCATTCGAGAAAGCGAATAAAACATCTCTTCTAGTATTATCAATTAACTTGATCATTTCAGCCGTTTCAATATCACTGACACAAACGATTGTCGGTGTCAAAAATCGAAAAAGTTGGGTAGCCCTCATGCTAGTCATCATATTATCAGCCCCAATGACTTGGGGTAAGTAACGAAGTTCCGAAATGGCTTGGCCTTCGATAGTACGTTCTGGACAAAAAGCAAGATGAAATTTTTTATGGCTCTTTTCTAAGATTGGTTGCACAATAGAGCGGGTAGTGCCTAATTTAACAGTCGAACGTAATACCACCATATCGCCATCTTTTAAATTAGCAGCAATGTCAGTACAAATTTTTTGAATACTGCTTAAATTCATTTGACTATTGGTATCTAGAGGGGTCCCCACTGTGATGATATAAACAGTTGCACTACAATTTTCTGGAATTGTTCTAAATACTTTCAATCGACCATTCGCCACAACTCTTTTTAGATGATCAGATAAACCTGGTTCAAAAAAATGAGGATCGGCTGATTTCAGTTGAGAAAATACTTCCTCTCGAATTTCTATGCCAATAACATTAAACCCCACATCTGCCATCACAGTAGCGAGTGTCAGGCCCACAAATCCTAGCCCTAAAATACAAACAGTACGATCGGTATAATTATCAGGAACTTTATGTTCAGGTGTCGACATTTTTTAGAAACTCCACTTATTAATAATCCATAAAATCTTGGTTTTTAAACGTTTAAAACATTAGGCAACAGCATCACTTCACGTATCAGTGTTGTCACTTTCAATACATCTTGATAAGTGAGTTCAAAAGAAGAAGGTAACCACAAACCACGATTGGAAATACTGATTGCATTTTTAAAATTTTGATCAGCCAAAAAATAAGGTTTTTGACGGTGCAAAGGGAACCAAAATGGTCTGTACCCAATTTGGTGCTTATTAAATTCAGCTTCTATCTTGTCTCTTTCATCGCAAAGGATATCAGTCCATTGTCGTATTTCGGAAGACTCATTAGAAAGTGGAGGTAATATAATTCCTGGGCAATTTAATAATGCATTTTGATACCAACTATCACGTGCCTGAAAATGTTTTAATCTAGAGGATAATTTTTCAAATTGGGCTAATGCAACGGCAGCCTGCAAATTAGTATATTTAAAATTAAACCCTAAAACAGGATGTAAATCATCTCCTCCAGTCCCCCCAAAACGCCTACCCTGATCTTTTAATTCTCGTAAACGATAATATAATTCTGTGTTATTCGTCGCAATCATACCTCCCTGACCGGAAGATATTGTTTTATTGGCAGAAAATGAAAAACAACCAGCATCACCAAAAGTTCCTAGATAGCGACCTGCATATTGAGAACCCAAAGCTTCTGCAGAATCGCAAATAAGTGCTAGATGATGTTCACGGCAAATAGACTCCAATGCTTCATAATTTGCCCCTCGACCATTGACATCAACCGCTATGACCGCCTTTGTCTTTGGACCAATAGCAGCACGTACCTGTTCGGGATCAATGGTAAAACGCAGTGGCTCAATGTCAACTAACTTAACTTCAGCACCGGCTAAGCGAACCGCATTAGCAGTTGCAATAAAAGTTAGATCAGGAACTATTACTTCTGCCCCAGAGCCGATATCTAATCCCATTAAACTTAACGTCAGTGCAGTTGTACCATTAGTAACAGCAACACAATGCTGAACCCCTAGGAATTTAGCAATTTTTTCTTCTAGTGCACGCGTAACCTGGCCATCGTTGATATAATTACTTTCAATGACTGCTTTGACTGCGGCAGCTTCTGTCTCAGAACATTGAGGAGCAAACCAGGGTATCGCCTTTGTATCCATATTCTATAAATCTCTGTTAGTAAAAAAGTAAGTTACTATTCTTTCTTTATTGATATTGATTGAATTTCAATCACTCCGCGCCGAGCTCCATCACCGCTCGATACTACTATAAAACCGGCTTCTTGAAAAGATTTCACTGAAAGTGTGATATGTTTCTTTTCCTCGGAAAACTGCCACCAAGGAATCCCGAACACCGAGCTATTTTCTAAAAATCGTTGCTCATCTTGAGTTAATACCCCAATAACCGCTGATCCTGAACGAATTATTAAGTCTATGCTTAACAGAGCATGATCATTTTTTTTCACTTCTTCTGGGATAGGTATTTTCGCTGCATAAGCGAAACGTTGTGGAGCAGTGGTAATAACCACTTTTGTCTCACCTTCATTTGATAGGACTTTCTTTAATTTTGCTTTTTTATAGGCCAAATCAAAAGTAGCAAGATTAAAGGAATAGAGGTTTGGTTTATTTTCAACTTGAGGATCTTCTGAACCTTTTAATGATTCTGCAGGTTTAAACACACTTAAAGACGAATCTTTCGAATCGAGTATGGGTGTTCCATATCTAAATTTGCTCCAATCTAATAATTGGCTATCAATAAAACTACCATTTATTCCTATCAATAACCCCAGAAAAATGACTATAGAAGATACAATCGCTCGCGAAAAAAGTTTTCGATAAAAATTGATATCTAGTAAAAGAGGAAGGGTGGCTACGAGCAATCCCAGGGTCGATGCATTATAAAAACGTCCTTCAGACGAATATATCAACAAAAACATAGTCATATTAAAAGGAATTGTCCAACCTAACAATAAGGTTTCTAACCTCTTATAATTGATAGCTAAAGAAAGACCCATAATTGTTAACAAAAACATGATGCTGACTCTCGACCAAAACACAATATGCAAATGATGACCGTGCCAAGCTAAGGACTGAGTATAAAGAATAAACTTATGCCACACTAAAGATATGATATAGCCCGGATAAGTAACCCAAAAACGAAATACCTCTTTCATGGCTAGATTTGATCCGATCTGACTAGTTGAGTGACTACCCCCCTCATTCCAACCTTTTATTTTCTCAGACCCAATTTTATTAATCCATTGCAGATAACTACTGTCTGAAATTTCCCAAATAAACTTATTCGGTACTTCCCAAAGCCCAACCATTGCGGAAGCCCCAAATGAATTAGTAGCCATTGAAAATTCACCGGTAAATGGGCGCTTAAACGTCCCCCAGGAAAACCCAATCATAAAAAACAATGTGATTGGAATTAAAAAATATTTCCAAGAACGCCAATGCTTACCGTACAAACAAAGGGAAACGAGAGCCCATCCAGGCAACACATCTGTACGAAAAAAAAACCAAAGAGCAAAGCCACAATGAAATAAAATATGAATGAGAAAGGGAACGTTTTTATTTTGACGATAATAAGCAATGTAAAGACAGGCAGTAGCAGCACAGAATAATACAATACCTGGCATAATAGATTCAATTTGAAGATAATACATCTGAGAGGGCAAGCAGGCAATCATACTCGTGACAAACCCCGCCACTATAATTGGCATAATTCGTAGCGCCGACCAAAAGAAAAATACCAACGCCCCAACATTCACCAGCACTTGCAGGAAAATAGCGTTCATTGCCATCGACAATAAATTGGAAGCATTGCCAGCTAATGCAATCAAAAATCCATAACCTGGCATACGATGCCACGGAGGCATATTTTTAATCAGGGGCCCATTCCCTTGTAATATATTGGAAGCCATATGAAGGCCATAATTTAAATTAGCTCCCGCAAAATCCCGAAGAGTTCCTGAAGCAAAAACCACTCTCAAGTCCCGCTGTGTCTCAGGATTAAAAAGACTGGAAAGTAACGTTAAATTGACTACTATTCCAAAAAGAATAATATAAACTCCGCCCAATACGATTGCTTTTCGACGATTTGTACAAGCCAAAAATACAAGCAATAAAACAACCGCTCCTCTTAAAAAATTCACCCAGTACTGATGGTGTTTAGAATATAAATTATGCACAAATCCCGAATCTTCATCCAGAAACCCTGAAAGATTCTGGTAAAGTCCAATTTCATCTATCACTAATTTTTGTTTTATGGGTTCATTTTGATTATCTGCATTATGAATAGTAACGACAAGACTATCTGAAGAAGAGAGTTTAGGCAGGGTAATAAAAGATCGTTGGGTAAAGGAGTTTGAAGCGCCCTCGATATTAATGCTCTGTAAATTATTATCAAACCCTCTTTCTTCTTTTGAAATCATGACCTTCAACTTGGCAACAGAAGGCCCTCCTAAAATATTATACCCCTTTCGTAACATTAAAATGCTAGGCAGTTGAGCATCCTGTGGCAAGATATTAAATAAAAGCTTAAGTTCTTTACCTTGAAAATCATCTACAGCGATACGATAACGTCCTCTTCCTAATGGCATGATATCCGTTTTACAATCTAGTATCTGCCCATTAGCATCTAAGCAACGACTCACAATATTGGCTTCTACCCCTTTTGGAGTCATCCCTATAAAAATCTGTCTGGCAAGTGAAATAGCAGTCATCGCCAAAACGAGAATCACTGCACATACCAAAAAATGGATTATTAATTGAAAGGTAGAATTTTTTATATTGGCCTTTAAAGATACATAGGCTTGATAAAACTTTAAAGAAAATTCGTTATTTGACAGTTTGCCTAATAATTCAGTCATAGAGCCCATTCTCTGCGTAACCTATTCATTTTATGAAGACTCTATGGTACAACTTTATACTAGATCATGTAAATATTTAATTACGATTTGCTAACCAACTTATAACTAAAGGTAAATGATATGATATACTACCTGACGTAGAAAAAAGTGATAGTCAGAACTAGAGGTCTATATATGGGCACTATTTTTGTTACAGGTGGGGCAGGGTTTATCGGCTCTACCTTTACACAGCGATTAATCAAAAGAATGATTCAGGTAGTTAACCTTGATTTACTCACCTATGCCAGTAATAAACCAGTACTTGCTTCCTTGCTTAAACAGGATAATCATATCTTTGTTAAAGGTAGCGTATGTGATTCAAAGCTAGTTGAGAAGCTGTTGCTCCAATATGCCCCAAATACAATAGTGCATTTTGCAGCTGAATCCCATGTCGATCGTTCCATAGAAAATGCTTCCAATTTTATCAATACTAATATTCTTGGAACTTATCAAATGTTGGTATCAGCGACCCATTTTTGGAATAGTCTAAAGCCTAACCTAAAAAAAGATTTTCGTTTTATTCATATCTCTACAGATGAAGTTTTTGGGTCGCTTAGTTCAGAAGGTAAATTCTCTGAAACTTCACCCTATAATCCCCGTTCTCCTTATTCGGCCTCTAAGGCAGCAGCAGATCACTTGGTACGAAGTTGGAATCACACCTATGGTCTCCCCATAATCATTACAAACTGTAGTAATAATTATGGACCTTATCAATTTCCTGAAAAACTTATTCCAATGCTAATACTGGCTGGGTTAGAAAATAAACCTCTCCCTATTTATGGTGATGGAAAAAATGTGCGAGATTGGCTACATGTAGAAGATCATTGTACAGCAATAGAACTCGTGATGAGGGAAGGTATTCCAGGCCACACTTATTGTATAGGGGGAAACGCGGAAAGAACCAATATGGAAGTTGCTCATACTATTTGCGAATTTTTAGATTTACTTGCTCCACGAATAGATGATTGCCTTCACTCCCAATCCATTAAATTAATAGCTGACAGGCCCGGTCATGATTTTCGATATGCCATTGATACTCGTAAGATAAATGAGTTAGGATGGCAGCCGAAATATAGTTTTGAAACCGGTTTATATGAAACAGTGCAATGGTATTTAAAAAACCAAGATTGGTGGAGTTCGATTCGCCTGAATGAATATTCAGGAGAACGTCTTGGTATGCTAGAGGCCATATAAAATGAAACGAAAAGGGATAATTTTAGCAGGTGGTTCAGGGACAAGGTTATACCCTGCAACCGCGGTTATTAGTAAGCAGCTTCTTCCAGTGTATGACAAACCTATGATTTATTACCCTCTTTCTACTTTGATGGTAGCAGGGATCCAAGAGGTGCTGATTATCTCCAGTCCTATTCAACTACCTATGTTTCAGACATTATTAGGCAACGGTCATCAATTGGGGATGCATATCGCTTATGCCGCACAAACAGAGCCACGTGGAATAGCCGAAGCCTTAATGATAGCAGAATCATTTCTTGCTCATGCTCCTTCAACCTTAATACTGGGGGATAACTTATTTTTTGGCCAAGGTTTAAGTGAGTTATTAACTGGTATCGTTCAAAAAAATTGTGGAGCCACACTATTTGCTTCTCGAGTTCGAGATCCAGAACGATTTGGTGTAGTCACTTTCAACACCCAAGGGAAAGCAATTACCTTGGAAGAAAAACCTAAGCTCCCAAAATCTGATTTTGCAGCAACAGGCCTCTATTTTTATGATGAAACTGCTTCTGAACGAGCGCGTACACTCAAACCTTCTCAGAGAGGTGAATTAGAAATTACTGATCTGAATAAACTCTACCTCGATGATGAAATTTTATTCGTAGAACCCTTAGGTCGAGGTATAGCATGGTTAGATGCCGGTACCCCTAATGCATTATTGCAAGCTTCTATGTTTATCGAAGTTCTCAGTGAAAGACAATCTCTAAAAGTAGCCTGTCTTGAAGAAATTGCCTGGCGTAATCGATGGATCAGCACAAACGAACTTTTGAAATTCACTGACTCCATTAGAAACAGTGATTACGGTAAATATCTTATTCATTTGGTCGAAGTCGAAAACTCAGTAGTATGACTCCTATATTACCTATCGGCGGCTTTTTAGATTTAGAAATACAGCCTTGTGAGAAAGAAAAAAAAAACATATTAAATTTCTGGGGGGTAAACAAGCATAATGCCTTCATGTTTCATAATGCTCGCAGTGCTCTCCATTATCTCTTAGATTATTTACATCTTCAAAAACTTTGGTTACCTTCCTATATCTGCAAGGAAATGGCAGTGATGACCCAAGATCACGTTCTCCTTGAATATTATCCTATCCAAGATAATTTATCTCCAAACTTAGAGTTTTTAGCTGACAATATTTCTCCTAATGATGCAGTATTAGCTGTTGATTATTTTGGATGCCTCCCTGAAAAAAAATTCCTTACTTTTGTACAACAAAGATCCGATATTATTTGGATTGAAGATCGAGCTCAAGCCTTATATCCTGCCATAGAACCTTGGGGAAATTGGGTACTGTATAGTCCTCGCAAACTATTAGGTGTCCCAGATGGTGGGATACTCGTTAATCCACACCACACAGTACATCAACCAACATATGAAGAAGTAAGTTCAACAGCATTTATGTTACCTACCCTTTCACGTTTCGAAGACATTCAATCGCATTATAACCAGGAATGGTATGCCGATTATGTAAAAAATGAAAAGCAGATGGGCATTAGTCTCCAAAAAATGAGTCGGTTTTCCCTAACACTGCTAAGCAATTTAGATCCCAGCTCTATTATTGAATCTCGCAAAAACAATTATAATATTTTATATGATGCTTTAAAAGAAATTTCATTTTTACAGATCCCTGCTATTG
>Ga0207006_1140_pt1 | contig 13228 bp, 13 predicted proteins | sample Alteio_BWMinCont_84_FD_153497 | JGI IMG/M metagenome (GOLD analysis project Ga0207006, IMG submission 153497) | Enriched cells from forest soil in Barre Woods Harvard Forest LTER site, Petersham, Massachusetts, United States -... | ecosystem: Environmental > Terrestrial > Soil > Temperate forest >...
CTTTCATCATCTCAGGCATTATATTATTGCTGTGTCCATCGTCGTTTTGCCAGCCGTTATCATCGGGATAGGGTGGTCGATATTTGTCAAATATTACGTCTTCATGGATTATTCGCTCATGCTCCATGCACCATACGTCACCAATCCAGCGATGCAGCAATCGGATCTCTGGCATGCCCCTCATTTTTTTCTGAATGCCCTATATCACACCTTTACCGATAACGCTTCCATCACATTCCTGATGGGCTCACTCATCGGCAACCTCGGATTACTTGACAGGCCGATCGATAATGCTTATGTCGAGATGGCTATCGTTCTGCTGGTGGCACTCACCGTGTTTTCTAAAACAGACGCAACCACCCATTATGCGTTAAAGACGCGAGACCGGCTTCTTTTTCTGGCGATAAGTGGAGCGATTATCCTCTCCGTGAGCGTTATCGAATATATCACCTGGACACCCTACCGCACTCCGATCATTTATGGCATACAAGGCAGGTATTTTATCCCGGTGATGCCGCTGTTATTGCTGGCATTTGCCTCGGATAATCCCCGTATAAAGCATATTCCGCCCTATATGGAAGCGATAGTGGTGCTGGGTTATAGCACATTACTGCTGATGATGGGACTTATGGAAATATTGACTCTTGATTATAAGTGACGCTATACCCAGTCACTAAAAGCCAAAAATGGTTGATTTTAGTATTTAAAAGTTGTACCATTTATGGATAGATCTTAGCCAGAAAGAGGACAGAAAATGCATATTGAGTTTGCTAGTCTTGATGAGCAGTACATTAAAGAAAGCGTTAAAAATGGTTATTTTAGAAGTGAAGCAGAAGTTGTGCGGGATGCCGTTCGTTTTGCCCGCGAACAGAGAGAGTCTAAGCGTCTTCGGTTGCTTGAGGCAATACAATTGGGAAAAGGGGATGTTGAAGCGGGCCGTACTATCCCGTATAGCCGTGAACTAATGCAGCAAATCCGTCAAGAAGCCACTAGATACGCTTCTGAGGGTGGAGTGATTGATCCTGATGTCACTTCTTAAATTCGAGCTTAGACTCACTACTTTGGCTCGGAAAGATTTAGTGCATATTTTGTCCTACACAGAGAAAACTTGGGGAATCCAGCAGGCTAATCAGTATGAAATAATATTGCATAAAGCACTTGATACTATTAGAACGCATCCGCAAATAGGACGCATATTAGTAGATTTAGACGATGATACTTTATGCTTCAATGCAGGGCGACATTTGATTTTCTATACGACTGAGGAGACTACAATTTTTATCTTGCGTATTTTACATGATACAATGGATTACACAACTTTTTTCAAAAATAACTAGCGGTAAGAATAATATCGCGCTAATCTCTCATTTTCCGAACCAATCATCTAAAGATCAAATCTTTTACAGGCTACCAATGAAACGACTATCAATTCTTCTTGTCTTATTTACTCTCTATACACCCAGCGCCTTTGCCTTTGCAGCGTTTGAAACGCCTGCGACGAATGCAATCCTGATCGATGCGGATACGGGGGCGATACTCTATGCGAAGAATCCCGATCAGCGCATGCATCCATCATCTATGAGTAAATTAATGACGGTTTATATGGTGTTTGACCGGCTGAAAAAGGGAACATTGCATTTAACCGATACATTTCCGGTCAGTGAAAACGCCTGGCGTAAGCAGGGCTCGAAGATGTTTGTCCATGTGGGCGACCAGGTCAGCGTTGGGGATTTGCTGCAAGGCATTATCGTCCAGTCCGGTAACGATGCCTGTATCGTCATAGCGGAAGGCCTATCCGGCTCGGAAGAGGCGTTTGCGGAAACATTGAATGAAAAGGCCAAAGAGCTCGGCCTGACGAACAGCACCTTCCGTAACGCGACAGGCTGGCCGGACCCTAATCACCTGATGACGGTGCGGGATCTGACCATTCTTGCCAATCACCTGATCAAAGATTTCCCGGAATATTACCATTATTTTTCTCAGAAAGATTTCGTCTATAACGGCATCCATCAGGAAAACCGCAATATGCTGCTTGACCGCTTAGGCGTCGATGGTCTGAAGACAGGACATACCGAGGAAGTTGGCTACGGGATTACCATGTCAGGCAAGCAGAATGGCCGTCGTCTTATTCTTGCCATGAACGGGTTAAGCGGTACTAAGGAACGTGCCAGCGAGTCCGAACGGTTGCTGGAATATGGATTCCTCAATTTCGACAATGTCACGATCTTCAAAAAAGATGCGCTGATAGACGAGGTTCCGGTATGGATGGGTAAGGAAAAAACAGTACCACTGACCATCAACCAGAATATCATCTTTACCGTTCCTAAAAATGACGCAGCAAAGATAAAAGCTACCCTGACCTATGATAGCCCGGTAAAGGCGCCGGTGAAGCAAGGCGATCATATTGCCAATCTCGTTGTTTCTGTTCCTGGTCTTGGTGATAAAACCTATCCGCTGGTAGCAGCAAGCTCCGATGATAAATTATCGCTTTTAGGAAAGATGATCGCCAATACGACATACTATCTGACGGGGAAGATGTAATCGCGGGTAAGGTTTTTTGCTACATTTTTCACAAAGACGAACTCCGAGAAGCAGCGATGATCCAGCCCAGCTCGATGGTACTTGACCACTGTTTACGTCTATTTTTCCATGATATCTGCACATATTCCGCTTTCAACACCTTGCTCTGAAACGTAATGACGTTATGCAACAATGCTTATCTTCCTTAAGAGGGAAGGGGCAGTATTTTGCTACTTATATAGCCATTAAAATTATTTATTTGTTTTATACTTTGTATCATGATATACACCTAGATTATTAATATTTTAATGACATCCCCATGGCATTTAGCGACGATTTTGCAGCAGCAATCACTGATGGACAAACGAAAGAACAACAAGGGCAGAAATTAGGCGCCTTGTTTAAGCGTAACGATATCACGCTAGAGCAAATGCTTCAGATCTGCAACCATGAAAAATTTGGCTTGATATCAACTATATATGAAAAGCTTAAAAGCGTAAAACGTACCAGTATAGAAGGATTTCATGCGGTTGCTGACGCGATTACACGCAATCCTCATACCACTGGATTTCAGCTTGAAAGCCTTGCCGCCAATTACCCGAAAGTTGCACAACGCCTCAAAATATTTGCTCATCCAAATGGAGATGAGGTAACGTTACATGTAACCGTTAAAGACTGGATTATTCAGCAGGCAGATACGCCACCAGCATTGCTACAACGGATGTTTTTGCATGTTAACGACTGGGATAGCTACCCATCTCCGAATGCCATAGAGTCAGCGCTGAAAAACCATTCCCTTCCTGCCACGAAGGATAAGAAATTTCGTGCACTTATTGACGCCATACTTGATAGTGAGTTCAGTACGGCAGACCATCTGGCCCTTATATTGCGACATGGAACAGCGAATGATATTTTCAGTGTTTTCAGGCATCCAAAGGCCAAATGGCTTATAAGCCAACTACGTGATGCATGTAACGTACGTAAAAGCCCTGACGCCACAAAAATTATCAATGCGGCCTTATTAGCGAATGTAATCCAATGGGCTGACGCGCTATCTTTTGCGCCGCTTAAAATGATACCACGTATGATCAAGACATCCGGCACGCATCATTTTAGAGATGATTATGTTGATTCAATACGCGGAGTATTAAGCGAAACGAAACAAAATGAGCCGAAGCGATTTAAGCTCATTAAAAAGGAAATGAAGCAGGCCAAGTCACTTGGCAATTATTATAAAGGTACCCTTTTGCCTCATCTGGAAAGCAAAAAAGAGATGCAGGACTTTTTAAAGAATGACTGCAAACAACTGCCCGGACTATTTTTATATGACGATATCAGAATGATTATCGATCCGGCAAAACCATCCTATCACCCAGAAAACGCAGAACTTCTTACCGAACATCTTGCGCAACCTCAGAGGTGGCGGGATAATGAGGAATATAAGGATCATTTCGTCATGGATGAGTTAATGACACATGCGACGGATAAATGGATTATACCTCTACTACCCATCGCATTAACAAAAAACAAATCGTCTTCCCTATCGAGTTTTGTCAAGCGCTGCGATAAATTGAAGCATAACCAGCCATTGATTCATCAGATCTACGATAAACTGATTGATATTGCTACTAAGCATAACATTAATACTCTTATACTGCAAAGCACGTTTCTTTCTTCTATCGACCATGCCAGGGCACTATCGCTGACGCAAACACTTTGTCCTCTTAGTGAGAATGGTCGTCGATCAATGCAGAAAGATATTCGTTCGTATGGCAATCTTTACACTCATTTTAATGCAATGCTGAAGGTGGCGGAAGAACGCGATGCAACATTACATCATGGTAAATTTGATCATACTGCTGAATTAGTCGAGGCTATCGCAAAATTTACTCATAGTAATTCAATATTTGTTAATTATTCTTTACTTAATGGTTCTCAAAAAAACAGTCTAGTCATAAAATATGCTGGTATCGAACGATTAAATACCCTCTACCCAACCACTGAAACGTTTAATGATGCGCCAGCAAAATATATTGCTGTATTTTTACATTTAGCGGCACGCAATCAACGGCCAAAAATTAATTTTCTCATTGATCAGTTGCAAAATAATGGGCATTTTTTAGCACGTGTACCTGAAATAGCCATGTATCTTGATACTAGAACCAGGGATGATACCGGGCAAACCGCGTTAGAATACCTGCTGCGTAAGAATTCAGTTTCCGCGGAAAATATCGAAGCTGCGGCAGTTCTTGCAATGTCAAAAGGTGATAATGCCAGAGCGCAGGCCATTACGGATATTGCCGCTGAGCATATTGTCAGGCGGGATTCAGCCACTTCCCTTGCTACTATTCGTACGAATTTATTACATAACTCACATTACAAGCAAGTCTATGGCCTATATCCTTACTACTATCGAGCAAAATTGAGACAGGATACGTCGTATGTTGCCGCTTTACTGAAACGGGACCTTCCACCCACAATAGGGGATCAAGAAAAAAGTACCTATTTATCTGGCAGTGAAACGAAAATGCCCTATCCATTAATCGCTGCTTCCATGCAGCAACTACCGCCGCTGCAGAACCGGCTTCTTGCAAGCGTTGCTTCGATACAACGGCTCCAGCAGCATGGCATGGATGATATACAAATAGCGGTCTTTACTCATATAAAGGAATTGCGGGCGCTGCAGCAGGTTGCTCATGGTGGCAGGAATGATACCATTGCTGAGCAAGGGGTTATCAATAACACCAATATTGCCGGCATCATACTTGGCTATTTTACAAACAGGCACAACCGTGAACTTGTCACTTCCACCTGGGTAAATGCTATACGTAAGCCGCGGTCTATTGAAGCGCAATTGCGCCTGAAACGAGATCGGGATGAGAATGGGCAGCACGAACAACCGCAAATAACTGCTGCACAACGATAAGTCATCTCTGCATCCATCGCTAATCCATAGAACCTACTGCAGCGTTAACGGCCCTAAGGCAATCGCCAATCCGCACAAACGGCTATTATGGTTCACATCATAGGCTATAGTGCCAGCGGGGGTCGTATAATAGCAGGTGGATGGTTGCCCCCCATACATTTCGTTGGAGCTCAGCCCATAAACAGTGCCACTCCTTGGTAAACCATCATCCATTTTCTGATCAATTTCCAGCGCATCCTGAGGCTGTACTGCCCCGGCACCTGCCCACCCCAGGGGGGTGTTAATCAGCATCGTATCGGCAGGAACGCCGAAATAGCTTGTATTATAGACGGCTGCTGTAATCCCCGTTGCCAATGGAATAGCCGGAGTATTGTATCCCGGGATAACCGGACAGCAGACAACATTGCCAAATAGTTTCCCCTTTAGCAATCCAGCAGTCGTAATGTGATTCCAGAACCACATATCTTCCGCTTGCCAATAATAAAGATTGCCTGCCCCACCGAGTGAACCGCCGTGATCATCCCCCCCAGGAGCACCATCCACCTTACCATCGCCATTACCGTTCGTCGCACCAGGAAAAAACGTTGAGGCATTAATCATATCCCCAGGAATGGCGCTATAAATATCCTCAAATTGCATATAAGCCGTTTGAACGGAGCGCACCCAGACAATGGTGGAATTAACGCGCGCCTCATGCACCATTGTACTTACGCTCAATAGCCCCCCGATAATAAAGGAAACAACGACCAGCACGACGGACAGTTCAACCATTGTGAAGCCGTTGCTGGCATAGGAAAAATCGCGTTTAGTTGTCATATGCACTACCTCTTCTGTAAAATTATCAGAGGCACTATAGCATAAATTTATTATTTATAAATATTTATTTACTGTATCTGATTGTCAATGGGGGAAAGTGCAGATGAGCAAGGGCGAAGGAAGTCTATTGGAGCGTTAACGCCCCTAAGGCAATCGCTAACCCGCATAATTTGGTATTATTGTTCACATCATAGGCGAGAGGCCCAGTAGGGGGCTGGTAATAGCAGGTTTGTGGCTGCCCGCCATACATTTCGTTGGAGCTCAGCCCATAAACAGTGCCGCTTCTTGGTAAGCCATCATCCATTTTTTGATCAATTTCTAACGCATCCTGGGGCTGTATTGCACCAGCACCAGCCCACCCTATAGGGGTATTAATCAGCATCGTATCGGCAGGAACGCCGAAATAGCCTGTATTAAAGATGGCTGCTGTAATCCCCGTTGCCAATGGAATAGCCGGAGTATTATATCCCGGGATAACCGGACAGCAGACAACATTGCCAAATAGTTGCCCTTTTAGCAATCCAGCCGACGTAATATGATTCCAGAACCACATATCTTCCGCTTCCCAATAATAAAGACCGCCATTACCTCCAAGCCCTCCTCCAGCACCATCCACCATGCCGTTACCGTTACCGTTCGTCGCACCAGGAAAGAACGAAGAGGCATTACTCATATCACCAGGAAGAGCGCTATAAATATCCTCAAATTGCATATAAGCCGTTTGAACGGAGCGCACCCAGACAATGGTGGCATTAACGCGCGACTCATGCACCATTACATTGGCGGTCAAGAGTCCGCCGATAATAAAGGAAACAACGACCAGCACAACGGACAGCTCAACCAAAGAGAAGCCTTTGTTGACGTGGGAAATATCGCGTTTAGTGGTCATATACTATCTCTCTGCTAAGAGGCTATTAGAGATAGTATATCATGAATTTATTAGCTATAAATTAACATCCACTGGATTTGTTTGCCAACGGAGGATCAAAACTTTCGTCCTTCCATAATGGCGTTCATTGATAATGCGGTAGTTTTCCGGCAGGGAAGGGGCTTCCATGCGGCTGACCTCGCAGATAATCACCGCATTTTCCGCCAGCCAGTTACGGCTTTCCAGGCTCTTTAGGATCGCCGGGACAATTTTGCTGTCATAAGGCGGATCGATGAAAACGACCTGGCAGCGTTGCTGGGCGTTGGGTAATGATATCGCGTCCGCCCGTAAGGCTTTGGTGCTTGTTTCCTCTTTAAAGGCGGCGAGGTTATCCTTCACCAGTTGGATGGCGCCTGAATCGCTATCGATAAAGATCACCTGTTTCGCGCCCCGTGATAATGCCTCTAACCCAACCGCGCCGGTGCCGCAGCAAATATCGGCGACGATGGCACCGTCAAGGATGGAGTCGCCATTCTCATCGAGGAAGCTGCCGCTAGTGATGATACTGAAAATCGCCTCGCGGGCTTTCCCGGTGGTAGGGCGGATGGTTTTTCCTTCGATGGAGATAATACGTCTGCCGCGATGTTTTCCTGCAATGATTCTCACTCTTTTTCCTTTATATAACGATTGGTATTAGCTGTTAGATTAGCAGGGATGAGAGTTGGTTGCTAATAAAATATATGATTAAATTTCTTCAGTAATCTCGTCTTGGAAATTGACAGGGGGATGCTATTTCATATTGTCAGCAATAATTGATTATTATTGCCATGCATGTTAAACTAGAAGAATATTATCACTAAATGAGGCAAGACATGACTTCCACAATAAATCTTTCTTTGACAGACGAGCTGAGGGCTTTTGTTGACAGTAACAGCGGAGAGGGAACTTTATACTCTACCCCCAGTGAATTTATGCATGATGTTCTACGGGAAAAGAAAGTGCGGCAAGATGCTGCCAATTTACGGGCCGGTATTTTAGAAGGCTACCAGGACGTGATAAACGGACGACAGATAGCTTTTAATGGCGATCTAAGAGGGGTTATAGCGGAAGCTAAAAGCCGTGAAAAACAAGGCTGGTAAAATGGCACGGATTTATCGCATAATGGATATTATGGAAAGTGATGGAGGGAGGGCAACTGCATCTATGGGGATAGATGCAGTTGAGAGGTAGATTATTATTATCCTATATGTTGTCCAGTGTTTCCTGTACGAGCATTAGTTACTGCATGATTGGTTACTGGCGCTGTTGGTACGCTATCATTTGTTGTTAGAGCGGCTCCAGTTCTATTAAGATGCGCAACAACTTGAGCTAGTTGTTGCTTCATTACACCGCTTTCCTCTTTGATTGTAACATTTTCTTGCTGCAATTCGCTATTCTTCTGCTTGACTCGTGCTAATTCTTCCGAAACAGAATTATTCTGGTTTGGAGCCGGAGTTTGCGTTTGCGTAGAGTGGTTATTGCTAGCAGAGTTAGAGGAACGAGCGTCTATTGCTTTATAGGCTTGGTAGGCAAGGACTGCAATTCCAACCACCGCTAGTGGCCAGAAAAATGCCCCTACGACCAATAGTGCCGCCCCTCCAGCAACCCCAGCAACCGAAGCACCTTCTTTAGGTGTGCCTCCACTTTTGCCGGAAGCACCACCTGATTGAGTGTTATTAGCACCCTGATTTACGGCGTTATTCTGTGGCTCGGTACCATGCTGATGTTTTCTTTCTTCGTCTTGCAATATCTCTTCTGGAGATTTGCCGCTTTTGAGCTTAGTGATAAAGTCATCTGCGGAATTTTTAGCAGATTCTGCGATTGCCTCAGTAGAATTTCTTCCCATCTGGTTATGCAATTCGCCATCATTTTTTAAACGAAGGACAGCGTGCTTAGCAAGCGCCTGCATGTCACTGGCAGATAGCTTACCTAAATAACCTTCTACTTCTTTAGAGTGAACTATGGTATCTATAAGTTCTTTTTGTTGTTCGGGGTTTAAAGCAGCTCTATGCGCTAACCCTCCTTTAGAACGAGTAAGAACAGTTACAGAACTAGTACGTGATGCTGCATCCCATTTATCCCCAAACAATTCCTTGCCTAATTGAAGGCGTAATTTGTTCCTTTTGGGTTCTAATGGCTTCTGAAGGTTAGTATCTGTTGTTATCTTCGTTTCGACAGCCTTTTTACTAGTTGATAGACGATCAGCATATTCTTGGAGCTGTTCAGGATTATCATGCCTAATGATATTAGCTTTAAGAGCAGGTAAGATAATGTCTTTAATTGTAGCTTTAAGAGCTATCCTTGGATCTACACCAGGTGCTCCTGCTGTGGGTTCTCCAGGAAGACTAGGATTTAATTTCCTAAAGGCTTCATAAATACGATCAATATTATGATTTTCATCAGAGGGAACTGCTGCTTTAGTTATATCTCCTCGAAAATTATGTTCTGCTGCTACTTTTGGCGCATTATAGGCTGCATCTTTAATATCTTTATATATTCCTGCTTCCTGTGCCTGCAGTACATTGGCAGGTGTTTGACCTTCTACAGTCGTTTTTACTTTGTCAGATACATCTGCAGGTACAGCAGTGAAATCCATAGCCAATTTTTTGAACAACGAAAGATCATTCTTAATCGCTCCATTTTCAAGCGCAGGTACAATGATGTCTTTGACAAGATCTTTATTCGCCTTTTTAGTAATATCAACATCCGGATTTAGTATCTTAAATGCAGCTAAGATATGCCCAGCATTGTTATCTAAACTTTTACTGCCATCAAAGGTAACATTTTTAAGCTCAACTTTTGCTGCTTTTTCTTGATTATCAATAAACTTACGACCATCCGCAAGTCTAACATCAATAGCAGAAGTAGTTCGATCGTTAAAAAACCCTTCTGCAAACATTCTTCTCTGAACGTCATCTAATGAAGATATGGAAAAAACATGGCCGGCATCTTTAGCATGTTTGTCAATAAATTGCAATTGTAAATCAGTATCAGGCACAGGATTTGTCGGAGTTATTCCTGCCTTAACAAGCAATTTTCCAGCGATATGAACAGGATCAGCATATGCGAGCCCATGAGCACCACTTACTCTATAGCCAACATGCTCAGGATCCTTATAATCACGTTCTTGTAAAATAGCGCTTGCGATATCTTTTGTGTCACTTGTTTTTTTAAAAGGTTTAACCTGGGCAATTAGTTTTAAGGCTTCATTTTCTTGAGGTTGAATAGGATTAATAGCAAGAACAACCCCTACATGAGCAGGAGCTAAGCTTCTAACTGCAAAATCGTTATTTATACCTTTAATTAAAACAGCCTCAGATACTACTGCATCTCTTTCCGCCCCATCAGTTGCGGAAACAAACTTTTTACGAAACTCTTCATCATGTCCCATTGCTCCAGGAGTTACGCGATTAGCAATATCCACATGTGCATTACCAACTAAATGTTCCCGTATATCAGGCTGAATACCAGCTGCAATTAATTGACTATCTATAAAAACATTTCTTATACGATCTACATTTTGATGGAGGACATGTCTCTGATCATCATCAAAAGGATTTCCAGAAAGTTTATCCTCTATGGTAGCCTTATTTAAACCACCATTTTCTCTGTTAGCCTGCTCTAATAAGCAAATATTAATTGCCGCATGAAGTCCACAGTCCTCTGAACCAGGAACTTGTTGTACTGCTGTATTAATTGCCACAGGAGTAAGATGAAAATGGGGAGCATTTAAAATAGCAGCATAACTCTCATTAAGGGGAGTATTAGCGGAATCTAAGTGCCCATATCCATTGCCTGTTATAACAAGATCTGAAAGATGGCTTTTATCACCATCTACTCCATTATGTGCTATAAGATAGTTAGCCTTAGCCCTGTCAATATTGTCTAAATAACTAGCAAAAGGTATGTCCTTATCATGCTTTCCATCAATTTCATTTTGTATGGTGCGTACAACAGGCATTCCTGCCGCATTCTTGGTGAGTAAATCTGGTTTTGGTGGATTACCAGGCATACCCACACCATCATTTCCTCCCATCTGCCATACTTGTTGTATTACATTCTGTACCTGTTGAAGATTTAGAAAATCATTAGGTGCTTTTCTGTCTGGCATAATATTCTTCCTTTGCCCGACAAGCAGGCGCAAACGTTAAACTAAATCATTAACATTATCTTAACATATAATTATTACAAATGCATTACAAAAATAGAAGGGGAAGTAAGATTTTTTTGGATGGGGAGGGTGTTATACGAATTTTTGCGTAAGTTGGTTGGCTCCCCCTCACCTTCCCTCACTGCAATGCCTCAATCACCGTTTGCGGGGCATAAGAGAGCACTTTGAGAAATGCCCTGGCCAGCCGCTCCGGTTCCCGCTGATGCTGCTCCCATTTTTTCAGGGTGGAGAGCGGGATGTCGAAATAGGCGCTGAAGGATTCCTGCGTAAAGCCCAACTGCTTGCGAATAGCCGCAACATCGACTTCTCCAGGGATCACCACCGCCCCCGTATCCTCACCGCGATCAAACGCAACCGCCTCTTCCAGCCCTTCTTTAATATCCTCAAATAACGTTGTTTTTTTAGGCATGATTTATTCCTCTCCGTTTAATTGGCTTGTCAGTTTTTTGAGCGCATTGACTTCAGCGTCGGTTAAGTCTTTCTTCTGGTTTTTGCTATAAGCGGTAATCAAAAAAATGCGGCCTCTATTATCCTGATAGAAGTATATAATGCGCAAACCACCGCTTTTACCTTTATCAGCAGCCCAACGCATTTTCCGGATTCCACCGCTGCCTTTGACTACCACACCCTCTTCAGGATTATGCCGTAATAGACTTGCCAGAGCCTCTATATCCGCTTTACTCATCAATTTTTTGACTGCACGGTCAAATGTTTTTAACGCAATAATCTGAATCATATAAATTCTCTTCACCCTCTTTATACTATACCCAATGGGTTATATAATTGCAAGAGTAAAGATCACAAAAATAGAAGGGGAAGTAAGATTTTTTTGGATGGGGAAGGCGTCAAACGATTTTTTGCGTAAGTTGGTTAGCTCCCCCCTCACATTATCCCCCCCCAAACAATAGCTCAAGGAGACTCCTATGCAACTGGAAGAACTACGCAGCAAATATAAAACCGCTATTTTAGCGATTGCCAAAAAAAACCTCGCCGAGAATATCCGGGTATTTGGTTCCGTCGCGCGCGGCGATGCCAAGCCCTCAAGCGATATCGATTTTCTCGTGCATTTAAAGCCGGGCGGTTCTCTGTTTGAATTGGGAGGGCTGCAGTATGAGTTAGAAGATTTGCTGGGCTGCCATGTTGATGTTGCGCCTGATGATGCGGAAATCTTTTATCCTGGAATCATTCAGGAAGCTATCCCGCTATGAAAACCGATAAAGTCCGCCTTGAACATATGCTTGCTGCTATTTATGACCGCGTGCCTGCTCTAAAAGATTGGATAGAGGGGATACTGGACGCACTGGAAGAATAGTCTGCGATCATAAAATTCCCCTGGCTTTTTTACGCAACCTCTATTATTTTATACCCCACTATCAACCCTTAAAGGCTAATCCTATGCTTAAACACATCTTCTTCAGCTTACTTCTCCTCCCTTCCATTGCTTCCGCCGAGGAACTATCGACCCTCCCGCATCTCAATCTCACGGCGACCGGGATTAATGCCCAGGGATATATCGAGCCGAAATATGCTTATTGTGTGCCGGATGCGGTGAAGCATAGCCGTGATGGGCAGAATTATAATATCGGGCTGAAATGGAGCGGGGCGCCGGAGAAGACGGCTTCTTATGCGATTATCGCTATTGATAATGATGTACCTGCCGATTTCAGCCACGCCAATAAATCAGGTGAGACGATTGCGCTGGATGCGAAACGCCGGCCGTTTTATCATTGGGTGATGTTCGATATCCCGGTCACTACCACGGGGATTGCGCCTGGGGAAGAAAGCAGTAGTACGGCGATTAAAGCGATTGGGGCGACTCCTATTGGTGTGCGCGGGATCAATGATTTTTATTCGCCTATCGCCATTCATGGCGGCTATGACGGCCCCT
>Ga0207006_1111_pt1 | contig 13107 bp, 12 predicted proteins | sample Alteio_BWMinCont_84_FD_153497 | JGI IMG/M metagenome (GOLD analysis project Ga0207006, IMG submission 153497) | Enriched cells from forest soil in Barre Woods Harvard Forest LTER site, Petersham, Massachusetts, United States -... | ecosystem: Environmental > Terrestrial > Soil > Temperate forest >...
GTGTCGTTTCGTTGCAGTTAACATCACCCAATCGCCAGCCGGCGACGGCCGCCGGCATTTTACGCAGGGCCTCAAAGCAGCCGCGGATCACCAACATGGCGGGCGGGCGCTTTTCCCATTTCCGCTCCGGTGGTGGATATTCGATTTTCTGAGACACAAGCCCGGAGGGCAGCATGCCTTCGGCCTGACGCTTCAGGCGTTCGATTTCCAGCTCATGCTCCCGCCGGGACGCTTCTTCCTTGGCTTCCTGATCCTGGAGATACCAGCCAGCTCCCAATGCAATGAGGAGCAGCAGCACAAAAAGCGTACCGAAGAAGAGATATTTTTTCGGAATCCGGATCGGCCGAAGCTTTATTTCCGTGCGGTCGTTGATGAGAAGGCTGACCGGCATTGTATCGGCGCTGGGAATCGCCCAAGCTTCCGGCGCATAGATGCGCTGCAGTCCGCCGAAACCTATTTCCTGTAAAAGGCGATCGCGCGCTTCGGCTTCATCGGTGTAGAACTGGTCGCCGTCCGGCACGATGAGATCATCGCGCACGATTGTAACGACCGTGCCTTCACGCAAACGGAAGGCTCCCGCCCATGATCCCGGCTGTTGATTGGCAAGGCAGGCCGCGAAGACCGGCATGCCGACCTTGTGGCCGGCGCCAGACGGGCTGAGGCCGAATTGCGGTATACGGCCGCCCTTATTGCTGGCACGTACCGCGTAATATTCGGCTTGTTGTCCTGGTTGCCGGGCAGCCTCTTTGGCGGCCTGACTGACCCGTCCGCTGGGGCTGTTTTCCCAGTATAGGCCGACCGCGTAGGGGCGCCGGCCTACGGTCGCGACGCCTGCACCCATTACAGGCCCTGTTCCGCTGACGGTGGATCGAGGACCTGCGGCGTGATCCCGATAAAGACCATAGTGCGGCCGGTCGAATTGGAAGTACCGCCGCCCAGCAGCCAGTTGAATGGATCGCCAACGCCTTGCGCATTCTGCTCGACATTCTCTTCATCGACGCCGCCGATGATGAGGGTCGAACCGCTACGCAGCACTGATTGCTGGATGAAGGAACGGTTGGTGGTAACCGGTTCCTGAATGGTGCAGGCGGCCGAAGTCGACGAACTGCCCGAACTGGAGCAGCTGGCCGAAACCGCGCCAGTGCAGGTGTTAAAACACTGAATCGCCGTGATGTTCTGGATGTTGAGCGAGTACTGCATGATGATGCGGCCATCGTCCAACAGGCGCGGCGTGAGCTGCAAGGTGAGACCGGACGTAATCGCTTGTGCCTGCGCCGAAGAACTCGACGAAGACGCAGTCGAGGTCACCGTGTTGCTGGTGATTTGCGGAACGAAAAATTCCGTCGTTCCGACAAACCGCGAGACCGGCCGATTGTTAAGCGTCGTCATTGGGAATTGTGCAATTGTCGATGTATCTCCGATGCTCGACAAGGCACTGAAGATATCCGTGATCTTCGGTTGATGATCGGGGTTGAGGATGGCGACGGTCAACTGGCTCAGGCCACTAAGTGAGCCGGTGCTGGTCGGCGCGCCAGCACCCGCAAAATTAATACTGGCCGCGTTGTCAAGACGGCTCAAAGCGGCGGTGAAGCTCACATTGAAATCGGCATCGCGTGCCATGTCAACGCTGTAAACTTCGACATTGATGGCAATCTGGCGCGAAAGCCGCTTGTTTTCCTGTGACAGGTATTCGGCAACCGTGCGCATCACTTCAGGTGAAGTCGTGATCGTGACTTCCCCGTTTGACGGCGTGATGATTACATTGCCGACCCCGCCGAGCATCGCTGTCAAAGTTTCGCGGAGCTCTTCCCAGTATTTGATGTTGCCTTTGTAGCTAACATTCTGGGTAAGCGTACCGGTGCTTGTGTTGCCGCCGCCCGAGCTGCTGCCGCCAGAACTGCCGCCCGACGAACCACCCGAGGAGGAACCGCCTGACGAGCCGCCGGATCCTCCCGAGCTGCCACCACCACCGCCGGATGCACCGGATGACGACGAGGTTTGTGAACTATCCTCGATAGTCGCCGTTTCCGGCAGGGCTTCGATGAGGAAGACCCGCGTTTCAAAACGGGAAATACTTATGGATGCGCCATCATAACGCCAATTGACTCCAAAATAACCGGCAACTCGCTCAAGCAGGCCCGAGAGCGGTCCTTCATAAGAAAGAAGCATGCCCCCGTTATTAGCGCCGGAATTGTTGTCCGAAGATGCGGAAGCGGAAGCGCCCGGAACTTTGCCGATGCCGCCAATGCCAGCCGCCGCCCCAAGCAAGGGGTTACCCTGTGGGAAGGGACTTGGGGTGCTGGCCTGTGCAGTATGATTAGTGGTGGTCGCCGCACCTTCTACCACGCGCACCGGGATTCCCGTTTGCGAGGTGATGGCAGTTGCCAGTTCCGGCAACGCGAGCGGCTGGCCTGAAACAATGGTAATGCCGCGTGGCGTTTCATATTTCGCCGGCAGCGGCAAGCCGCGTTGCATGCGCGTCGCCGAATTCCCGGCCCAAATCTTGTCGGTCACGACCAGCGGATTGTAGCGTTTTGCGCTGGACTGGGGTTCACGCGCTTCTTTCAAGGTTTGCTGTGCGGTGGTTGCGCGGTCGTCGATTAGATTACGCGTTTTTTCGATATCGCAGCCAGAAAGCACGACGGCAAACACAAGAATCGCGACGAATCTTGCGTTACGGCTACATACACCAGTAACCCGCTGAACCATGACTTAATCTCCGAACTAGTCTGAGTAACTATTTCCGCGCGTTTGGACGACCAGTACCATCTGGCCCGCGCCGGAATTGGAATGGAGTTCTGCTACAGGTTGCGGATGGGCTTCTTCAAAGCCGGACAAAAGACCGCGTACGGCTTCTTCGAAGGTGCCTGTGAAGGAAACGGATGCTTGCAAGGGATAGTCATATTCGGAAGACCACTGGAATTCAACATTGGCGTGGCGGCTCCACTCCTGCAGCACTTTGTGCAGCGTATCGCCACGGGAGGCCGCCCAGGTATCGACGATCGGCGCCGGCGCTACGTGCAGCGAAGAAATGAGCGGAGATGGAGATGGCAGCGGCAACTTCGGAACCGAGGGCTGCGCGAGATTCGGTTTCGGCCGATAGGGCCCATTGCTCATCAAAGCCGAGTTGGTCCTGATTGCCGAGCTTGGCGGTGGTTCGGCCAGCAGTGGCGCCGGATTTGAAGTCGATGGAGCAGCCGCTGATGCAATTTGCGGCGACGAAGCCGTCGCCGGGACGGCAGGCGGCGGTATCATTGTGGCGACCGGCTGCGTGCGGCTGATGGCAACCATCTTGTCTTCTTCGCGCATCATAAGATTTGCGGGCTGCAGCATTTCTTGCAGCGTCTCTCGCCACGGCTTGCCGCCTTGGAAAGATACGAGCGTACCAAGATCAACATCCTGATCGATCGAGAAACCATAACCGGGCGGCAACACCTGCCGCAGCCCCACGGCCAGTGGAACACTATTGGCAAAGCCCTGCACGATCATGCCTGAATCGACGGGTGGCGACGACATTGCCGACGTCATCGGCGGTTGCACGGTGGGCTGCTGGGTATTGACCGGCATGGCTTCAGCCATCGGTTGCGGCGGCATCGGTAGGGGTGGTGGCGCGCTGGTGAGTTCAGTCGCCGGCGGAGAAGCAACGGGTTCCGGCGCAGAAGATGGCTGCCCAATATCGCCGCCCATTAATACAGGCGACGGTGGTATGGCGGGGGCCGCGTTACCCGCCGCATTCGCAGCGCTCATATCAGGCGGCGGATTGGGGGTCGTTATAGCATTCATCTCACCCGGCATGGCGGGCGGTGGCGGAACCGGGGCCGATGGTGCTGCCGACATCTGCGACGCAGAACTCGGGATGCCCAAATCACTGGCTGGCGGCAAAGGCTGCATCGACGGCTGCGAGGCCGGCGGCATATTGCCGGGCATTCCATTCGCGGGAGCCGGCGGTGATGTCGGTGCACCTTCAATTACGATTGGCGAAATTATTTCCGGGCCATTGCCGTTGGTCGGCGCGGGAGCCAGCATTGGCGCAGGCATCGCACCGGGCGCTGCAGGTGCCGGCGAAACTACGGGCGCTGTCGCTTCTTGCGGCGCGACCCACTGAAAACCAACCGGCTTAAAACCTGCTTCGGCAGACGAAGAAAGAAGGGTTAGTATTGCCGCAAAAGAAACGGTTCGTAGAGTTTTACAGGACAGACTTTGAGGGTCGAAAAACCGATTTGGCATGATTCCTGCCTCACTTCGGGGGCTGACGCGGCCTTAAATTGATCAATCAAGGCATCCTAAATTACCAAACTGGAACCTACAATATATAGCCTTGGATCATGAAAGAGGGCGCTTTGTATGTGGTATTTTGGCAACAAGTTATTGAACGAACACGTGTTTTTTCTTCAGCAATGCGCGAAAAACAAATCTCATCCGTAATCGGTCCAGTAGCGGATTGAACGCCGGTGATTCGATGGACGCCTCTCTCCCAGGAACCATGAGCGCACAGAACGCAAGGCTGAATAAAAAGTAAGACCGAATCGCTCGAGGACATAAAAAACCACCATCGTGAAGATGGCCATAAAGAACGTCCACAAACGCATATGTACGAGGAAGAGCAGCACAGCCAACGACGCGCGTGCGTCGAGAATGAAAAAACGCACAGGCTTTTGCGTATTGCGCCAATGTATATCCATTAGATTTCTTTCCCTTCTTCGCCCTTATTCTCATCTTCAAATTCCGCATCGGCGTCGGCACCGGAGAAGCCTTTAACGAGGTGCAAATAGGTGCGGCGATCGATGATGCCCTTTTTGAATACCTTGGTTGCCGTCTGTTCCATGGTTTGTCCGTAACGCAGCATGAGCCGTTGCGTCTCGCTGGTCCAGCGTTCGAGCGGCAGATCGAGCAGCGTTTCGCGCACCGCATCATCAAACACCATATATTCGCGCAAGCCGATGCGGCCACCGCCAATTTTTGGCACCAGGCATTGCGTAACCACCATGCGCAAGGTTTCCATCATCGCGAAGGCGCGCTCGGTGCGTTCCGCCGGCTCGAACACCGAGACGATACGGCGAACCGTAGCGGCGACACCGATGGTGTGCACCGTGGAGTAAACCAGGTGACCGGTTTGCCCGGCTTCGATCGCCGCGTTGACGGTTTCGCGATCGCGCGCTTCGCCGACCAGAATGATGTTCGGCTTGCGACGTAATGCGTTGCGCACGCCGGCGGCGAAAGTCGGCAAATGGCGGGGAATTTCGGACTGGGATACCAGGGAGCGCGGCCCCGTAATGGCATCGTACACATATTCGATCGGCGCTTCGTAGGTGAGAAGCTTGCCACAACCCTGGGCCCGTTCAATAAGCATACGGCAGCCGGCCGCGAGCAATGTCGTTTTACCGCTTCCGGTCGGGCCGGTGACGAGGATGAGTCCCTGTTTCGGCGCCCAGCTATCGATGAGGCGCGTCTCGACACCGAGCGCTTCCATGGTCGGCGGCAAACTCGGCAAGCTGCGCAGGGTTACCTGCACCGAGTCGCGGCCGCGGCTCATAATGGCTGTGATGTTAACACGGAAGCGGAAGCGCGTATGGCGATCGAGCCGCACTTCGTAGGACAGATCGAGGTCGATACCGGAAGCCAGTTTGGGCAAAGCATCGGGGCCATACACGCGCATGAGCACCGCCGTCATATCGGCGGGGTCCATATTGCGTTTGGAAATCGGAAACAGCGCGCCGTCAACTTCGATGTAGACCGGCTTATCGGTCTGAACTGTAATGTCGCTCGCCCGATTCTGCACCGACCACATGAGCATGTCGTCAAGATGCTGCTCGGTTACGCGTAACGGCTCGCCGGGCCAAGTGCCCATCTTGGCGGCAAGAGCCTCAACTTGTGTGCTTATCTCTGTGCCGGAGTCCACTGATCGCTCCGCGGGTTCAGGAGTGATTGGCCGGTGATGGCAACACCCCGATCACCAATGCGCATTTCCTTGCCGCCGCCGGTAACGCCACGATCTTCGTTGCGAGCATAAGGTGGGGAGATCATGCCCTGCGCTAACAGCTCGCGGTAACGCACCATGCCGAGAAAGTCATTGGTCATACGATCAACATCGGCTTCAAAGGTATCCTCGGCCTGCTCTGTACCCGCATGCCAACCTTCCTGCACCCACTTCTTCCATTCGTCGCGTTCCACATCATCGCGCGGCAAGAGAAGATTAGGCGGCGGATCAACCTTGCCCCAATCGCGCTCAAGATAGAGATGCCAATCCCGCGGCGCCGTTACAATGCGCGCGATGCGATTGATGCGATAGACACGGTCGGCAACGGCTGCTGCCTGGCCCCCGGAACTTACCAAAACGGCGCGCTGGGCTTCGGACACAATCGGCGGCTCAATGAGAAGACCGGAAGGAGCGGCTACAAGCAGGCGCGCGAAATTAAATGCTTTCGTTAGACTTGCATCATACTCCGCCAAGCGACGCTGGATCTGAAAAGTGCGGAACGCAAGGCCACCACGGGCGCCATAGGAAAGAGCCGCTTCACGCAGCGCATCCTTGCGGATCTGCAATCCCATTTGCTCCGTGCTTGTATCTTGGTCAGGGACCGTCGCGAGATCCTGCATTTCGTTCAGCAGCGGCGGCGGTGGCGATGGTCCTTTTTCGGGATCCGGAAGCAGCAGGATATCTTGAACGTGATCAGCGGAACCGACGGCTCCAGCTAAGCTGGGCGAAGAGGTGTCACTATCCGCGGACGCCGATACCGCCGTCCCAAAAAAAGTCAGGATCGCGAGCGCGGCAACGGCAAACAGCCGAGAGAGGCTGTTAAATCTTGTCGGCTGGCGCATAGCGTATCTCGATCACTCCGTCTTGGGCATCCACGGCTACATCGGCGCGTTGCCCGGCCTGTAATCCGACATCGCGCAATACGTGAATGAGGGGCTCTTGATAGGCATCAATAGTCACGGTGAGAGGAACCGGTGGTATTGATCCTTTAATGCGGAATCGTAAGCCGGCGCGGTCGGCAAGCGATTTGCTAATTTCCTCGATCGGACCCGACCAGCGAACTGTAATCGCTTGCGTGAGATTGGGTGGCGCTGCGGACAGATTCTCAGCGGCCGGAGATACTGGCGTGCGCTCTTGGTCAATTTTAGCAATTGTGTCAAGCGCATCTGCCGCCTTCTGGGCTGCCAGCTGCAACTTCGCGGTGACGATATCGGGCTCGGTTGCGACCGGCGTGACGTTCACATCGCTTCCGCAAGCGGCGAGCAGCAGAGTACCCGTGGCCAAAACGAGGATTTTTCCCGCGTGTCTATCTCGAAAGTACATGGTCACCTGCCGTGTTTGATTCGCCTAATCCGTAAGCCTTCCGTAACTCCACCATTTATTCCGCACAACGCGCCCCCCGGCAAGCCCTTTCAACGGTTATATTTAAGAAAGTGCAAGGCAAAGCCCAGTAGGGCGCTGGCGGGCAACAGCACCAGAAAGCCGGCACCCCATCTATGCTTAAAAAACATAAAAAACAATGAAACCACGAACAATATCGCCGCCGCGCCACCATAAATGATTGAAGCATTTGGCGGCCTTTCAGGCCCTAGCGAACGGGCAGCCCTCGTCCGCATATTAACCATAGCATTGCGCCCTCCCTTTTTTTGGGGAGGGGGACGCGGCGTTATTTTTTCAAGCCAGTTTGGCATGCGACGTTATCCTAGGGGGCTATGTCGTTGACGAGGGAATCGGAATTCTCGGGTTCACCCTGCAAAATTTTTACGTGCCCGTCTTTTGCACGATAGGTGAGATAGGGGGTCACCTGAATATGCCATGAATCGGCAAGAATATGGTTGTTACGTATATCGGCTAATAAACTCGCGTCTGGCGTGCCGGAAAGTTGCGTATGATCGCCGGCGATATACTTATCCCAAGCATCCAGCGGGCTGGCGGAATGCAGGAACTCCGCAGCAACCCGTTCGCTGTCAGGAATGCCAACCGCACTTAACGGAACGATACGGATCTGCAACTTTCCGCCGAATACAGCCGTCCGCAATGCTTTCCATGTTGCCTGGCAATGAGGACAGTTGGGGTCCGCAACCATATAGAGTTTTGGCGCTGCCGCGGCGCCCAGATCAACTCCTGACGCGCCCTGAAGCGCCTGGATCAAACGCTCGCCCGGTGACATGGCCGAACCTGGTAGCAGATGCTCAGGGGCGGGCGACGTTGCTTTGGATGACAGCGCGGCTTGCGCCGTAGCCGGTTGCTGCGCATCTTTTGGAAAATTAGCGTCAAAAAATGCACGCGCCTCCGGATTGGTTTGGTACAAATTCCTTATTTGTTCAGTTGTAATGCTGTTTCCTGTACTGTCGTACACGGTGCCGACCATAAGATATTGGTTATCGGCCCCGGTATAACCGATCTGTATTTCGTCATCTTTCGTAAGAAACCAGCCATTAAGGCCGCCCTGCTCGCCGAGCCAATAGATTTTTGTGCCCGTTCTTGCGAATTCAGCCAGCACCGGATTATTGTTGTAGTCGGGCTGCGCGGCGAAAGCCGAAATGTTCGGCAGCATAAGAAACGCGATTGCCAGGATAATGCGGCACGTTACTGGCCTCATAATTTTTTCCTCCGACGTAGCTTCCTAACGTTCCGCGTAGCGAAGATGGGTTGCAGGTGCAGGCGGATTGTCATGCCGGACAAGTCCTTTACGTTCCATAACAGCTACGACCTTGTTGGCATAAGTGTAACCGATTCCCCGCGTCGCGGAATGGTAAGAAGCGATACCACTGTAAAGATTGCCGGTCTCTGTGATCTTTTGTTTGAGAATCCAGGCCGCTACATGGACATTCACGCAGCCGTTATCGCGCACCCAGGTCTGGGCCGTGCGAGTATCGACGTTCCATAGCTGGGCAAGCTGGGGCAGCCAGCGCGAATTGACCTGCATGGGGCCAAGATCGTAGGTGCCGTTAAAATTGGGGCCGACCTGCTGGCCGACATGGCCGCCTTCAACATGCATGATACCGATCATGACGGCAGCTGGAACCTGGTAGGTGTTGGCCGCCAGCAGGAGACAGGTTGCAAAGGCCTTGGCGGTTAGCATGGGCGGCCTTCTATTGCCAGGCCTGCGACGCGTCGATCTGCGCCGCCGGCGGTGCTTCGAGATAGGTTGCAAGTGTGGCCAGCATGGCCATGCGTTGATTAAAAGCCTGCCATACCTGCGTCATCGGCACGACGTTGCCGTGCTTGGCGAAATAAGCCGCACGCTCATCTGGATTCATGTAAAGGAGCCGGTCGGCCTCGGCGTAATGCGATTCAGTATAAATCTGCCCGGCAGCCTTGAGCACATTCCAGCATAAAAGCCGCCATTCTTCCGGCGTACTGCCAGCGGGTGCCAGGGCACGCGTTACCTGATCGGCTGTCCGGACAAGGCGTTCAGCCACTTCCGCCAGCAACGCATGTTCGGCGCGGCCGAACGAATACTGGGCCACAGCGCCGACTACCGGCACCAAGGTTTCCATCATCTTCGCGCGGAACGTCGCGACTGTGTTGGGGATCGGTTCATTCGCCGCCGGGATTTGCAGTTTAAATTTTTCCTGCAACTCACCGACGATACCGGCAATACGCTGGGCTTCTTCCGATGGCATCGGCTGGCCGGTGGCGCGGAAATTGGAGGCAACGACCTGGCTCGCCGCGCCGGCGAGAGCCCACCGGATCCAGGCATCAATCTGATCTTCGCTGGCGCCCATTTGTGCGGAGAGAAACTGGCTGAGCGTTACTGTGTTATCGATGAGAATGCCGAAATGCGCAGTTTTCACGGCCGGGCCGCCGGCTCCGTCGCCGCCCGGCGCCGATTCCGAAAGCACCTGCAGCAGCGGCATGCCAACCTGACGGAACGCCGTCAAAAGAGTCTGCATGCGCGCGGTCTTGCCTGGATCCGGGGTTTGCGTCGAGCCATCGGCCATAAAAGGTCCATTCATGAAATGGCGGGTTTAAAAACCAAATCTAAAATAACCCGCGAAGGGCAAATTATATATTTGGCGCAGTCCTGCCAATGATTGTATCGAGCTTCGCACGGAAACCTCGCATTTTATACTGTTAAGATGCGCCCCTGCAGGGCGCCCCGTTTCCAAGCGCCCTTGAAGTTCTTGTAAAACAAGGGAATAGGGCAGGATGTGCAAAGGCGCCCTAATATGACGCCTAAATGGTTAACGATTGCCAAATATTAAAATTGTGAAACCCAGATTATTGGCCCGAAGTGAGGCCGATTGATCTTGCCCCGTTTTTGATGTTTTCCGCCATCTTATATTCCGGTTGCTCCGCCTAAACTGCCCTGTTCGTCATGCCCCCGCATCAGCAGGCTCAACCATTTTCAATTGTTGCCTGGTGACCTGCCTCGCCCAGATGACGGTACGTTTGGCTCTTCAGGTTGCCCTTCTTCTTCATTCACAAAATTAGCATTCATCATATTTGCGGCTTGCATTCTCTTCCTTTGCCGCTCGATGGTCGCCAGAGCCGAAGCTCTTTCCTTAGCAAATCGGCCGTCAAACTCGTTTTTCCACTGCGGGCACTTATCCCGCGCCACCCCTTCAGCCTCATGGCTGCCAGGAGCGGTGTTAGGCATGTACATGCTTATCCATTTAGTGCCCTGACATTTGGTGGCCTCGATATTATTTGCGTTCCAATAGCTCATCCCGACCTGGCCATTCATGCAGGCTTGAACATCCGGGTTGTCCCCCCAGCCCATTCCTACCTGGGTCGGAAATACGGGTTGCCCGCCCTGCTTGCCGGCCGAATCAGTGTAGGTGGCATTGGGATCGGTACCCATGAACTGGCAGAGCGCATTCTGCGACTGCGCCAGGGTCTGCGCCCCGCCGCCGAATGCCTGCGCCAGGATATCGGTTTTTACCGCGGTGCGCTTGATGAGGGCATCGAAGCATGTATCAGCCGCGCTGAGGTCGGCCGTGTCCATCATCTCCTGCTGGTAGAGCGCCGCAATATCTGCCGAGGTGACCGACCGGTTCACGACCGCCACTGTCGGTTTCGGCATGCCCCGCATCTGCTGGCACAGTAAAAAAGCCGCGACCCAGGCATATTCGTTCTTGGTTATATCCGGGTCATATTGCGGATTGGGCGTGGACCCCGCCGCGCAGGTGACGCCCGACGGCAGCGTCGGCGCAAAATAGGGCTGGCCGTCGCCGAGGATGCACGGTGTCGGCATCTGCAATTGATAGGAATCGAGGAACGCACTCAGGTTTTTGTGAAAATCGACATGGCTGGGATCGGCCGCCGCGGGGCAGCCCATCTGCGTGACAAAATCCGCATGCGTAACCGGGGAGAGAAATCCCATATAGCACATCTCGCTCACGATATTATAGGCCCGCGCCGGGCCCGTGCAGTCGGCCCCCGGGCCCCGGCAATCCGCCGCCATCACATCGCGCATCATCGCCTGCTTGGTCGCATGCATGCCGTCTTCCACCTGCCGCATGCCAAGCTGGTATTGCTGGGTGGCGCAGATCGAGCTGTTGGTCGGTATCACCGCCTTCGATGCGCTTTGCGCCGCCAGCTGTTGGCCCGCTATGTACTGCTCCGACCCCACCACATAATCCGCGTGATTGCCAATCAGGTTGCTGGTTACGTTGGCCTGGGAATTGACGGCTGCCGAAAGGCCACTCCATCCGCTGGGGATTACAGTGGACATAAGATTGCTTACGGTACCAAAGATGCTGGCAAGCGTGGATCCGATCGCTCCCAGCTGAGTGAGATTATTCAAGAAGCCTGAACTTGCCGCGCCTTGGGCGCCAGGATCGGTGACCGTTGTAGCCATGGCGGGTGTCGCGATCGTGAGGGAGCACAGGAACAATAATGCCGCCCCGGTAAGGCCGATTGATCTTGCCCCGCTTTTAATGTTTTCCGCCATCTTATATTCCGGTCGCCCGCCTATTGCCCTATTCGTCACATGCCTGCATTAGCAAGTTCAACGCTTCTCATTGGTTGCCCTGTCTGCCACGGGCGGATGACGCTGTGTTGTGCTGCTCAAGGAAATAATATTCATCTTGGATTAGCGCTGCGGCGTTTTCGATGCCGGCCTTGACGGATGCATTGTCCTCAGCAAATCGGCCGTCAAACTCGTTTTTCCACTGCGGGCACTTATCCCGCGCCACCCCTTCAGCCTCATGGCTGCCAGGAGCGGTGTTAGGCATGTACATGCTTATCCATTTAGTGCCCTGACATTTGGTGGCCTCGATATTATTTGCGTTCCAATAGCTCATCCCGACCTGGCCATTCATGCAGGCTTGAACATCCGGGTTGTCCCCCCAGCCCATTCCTACCTGGGTCGGAAATACGGGTTGCCCGCCCTGCTTGCCGGCCGAATCAGTGTAGGTGGCATTGGGATCGGTACCCATGAACTGGCAGAGCGCATTCTGCGACTGCGCCAGGGTCTGCGCCCCGCCGCCGAATGCCTGCGCCAGGATATCGGTTTTTACCGCGGTGCGCTTGATGAGGGCATCGAAGCATGTATCAGCCGCGCTGAGGTCGGCCGTGTCCATCATCTCCTGCTGGTAGAGCGCCGCAATATCTGCCGAGGTGACCGACCGGTTCACGACCGCCACTGTCGGTTTCGGCATGCCCCGCATCTGCTGGCACAGTAAAAAAGCCGCGACCCAGGCATATTCGTTCTTGGTTATATCCGGGTCATATTGCGGATTGGGCGTGGACCCCGCCGCGCAGGTGACGCCCGACGGCAGCGTCGGCGCAAAATAGGGCTGGCCGTCGCCGAGGATGCACGGTGTCGGCATCTGCAATTGATAGGAATCGAGGAACGCACTCAGGTTTTTGTGAAAATCGACATGGCTGGGATCGGCCGCCGCGGGGCAGCCCATCTGCGTGACAAAATCCGCATGCGTAACCGGGGAGAGAAATCCCATATAGCACATCTCGCTCACGATATTATAGGCCCGCGCCGGGCCCGTGCAGTCGGCCCCCGGGCCCCGGCAATCCGCCGCCATCACATCGCGCATCATCGCCTGCTTGGTCGCATGCATGCCGTCTTCCACCTGCCGCATGCCAAGCTGGTATTGCTGGGTGGCGCAGATCGAGCTGTTGGTCGGTATCACCGCCTTCGATGCGCTTTGCGCCGCCAGCTG